>Ga0335077_10000911_pt1 | contig 33871 bp, 28 predicted proteins | sample Lox_Sample_31_FD_207151 | JGI IMG/M metagenome (GOLD analysis project Ga0335077, IMG submission 207151) | Soil microbial communities from Loxahatchee National Wildlife Refuge, Florida, United States - Lox_Sample_3.1 | ecosystem: Environmental > Terrestrial > Soil > Wetlands | place: USA... | reverse complement strand
GGCTCCACGACTATAACTGGCACCGCCCCCATGCTAGCCTCGGCGGTGCTCCACCCATCTCCCGTTCCGGCCTCGATCGGAACAACGTGTTGATACATCACAACTAGCCACTTCTTCTCACCGCTTCACCTTGTCCACTTGTTCCTGAACCTGGCGGCGAAATTCCGCGGGGCGCGCAATCCGCCTGAACGGTTCCGGCGTCCCGCCCGTACCATGAATCATGACGGTCCCGTAACCCAGCAGCCTCCCCATCGCTGGCTCGTCGATACCGATGCTCTCCACTTTCGGCAGCATGATCTCGAGTGACCTGCGGCTCATCATCCCCGTTTTGATCATCACCCGCTTGTTCGTCACCGCGATTTCCACCGCGTTCCGCTTGACGACTGCAACCGCAACAATCGCCCCCGCAACAATGAACAGCGCCGCTCCCGCGTACAGAAAGTTCATGTCCTTCTGAAACAGGCACGCGACTCCCCCCGCCGCCACCGCGAGCGCGAGAATCACCGGCCCCGCGAGCACCGACCAGTGCAGCCCGGTGCGAAATACCAGCGTCTCTCCCTGAACCAGATTCCTTTCGATGTAGCTCATCAGCATCCTTTCGAGATGATCGCCACTGCGCGTTGCAGCGCGTGAAGATTACCCCGCGCTCGCCGTCCCCGCAACATCCGCTACTGACTCGCAATCGAACCGCATCTCGCATGTCGGCCACGGGTTCGAGGGGGCGCAGTCCGCCGCGGCGGACGCCCGCTTGCCCTCAGTGGTTTGACGAAGGGGCGCAGATACCTGGCTTCGTCCGAACCATTCGCCGCGCCCTCTCGCGCCGGGCGCAGTTGAGTGGGTCAGCGCGCCGTGCCTGTCTGGCAATTCCTTGCCTCCGTGTCTCCGTGCCTCTGTGGCTCCCCATCCGCATAAGCTTCTTTTTGCCGCGCATGCTCGAAACACCATTGCCATTTCAATTGAGATTCTCTGGCCCCTCTCGTGGTGCTACACTGTTCGTAGGCGGAGGGGGAAAGTTGTTAATCGCAGGAGAGGCGACAGCACGCCCCGGCATCTTGTACCCTTCGTCGTTCCGCATTCATCCGACAAATCAAAGGGTGTAATCGACATGTCCACGACAGTAGTTCGCCCACCGCAGCGCAAGCGCGAAATTGTGGAGCGGGCAGTCATCCGATTCTGCGGCGATTCCGGCGACGGCATGCAGATCACCGGGCACCAGTTCACCAATACGGTCGCTCTCTACGGCAACGACCTCTCCACGTTTCCCGATTACCCGGCTGAAATTCGGGCTCCCGCCGGCACGATTCCGGGCGTCAGCGGATTTCAGGTGCATTTCTCGTCGAGCGACGCCTATACGCCCGGCGACGCCATGGACGTGCTCGTCGCCATGAATCCCGCGGCGCTGAAAGTGAACCTCGCCGACCTGAAGCCCAACGGCATTCTGATCGTCAATCTCGACAATTTCGAGGAGACCGACCTGCGCAAGGCGCAGATGACTTCGAATCCTCTGGAAGATCATTCGCTCGACGGCTATCGCCTCTTCTCGGTCGAGCTGACTAAGCTCACCCGCGCCGCGCTGAAAGAGACCGGCCTTGACGCCAAGAGCATGGACCGCTGCAAGAATTTCTTCGCGCTGGGCATGTGCTACTGGCTCTACAACCGCTCGATGGATTCCACGCTGCGCTGGATCGAGGACAAGTTCAAGAGCAAGCCGGCGCTGGTGCAGGCCAATCGCCTGGCGATGCAGGCGGGCTACAGCTACTGCGAAGCCACCGAAGCGTTTCAAATCAGCTACGAAATTCCGCCCGCGAAGCTTGCGCCCGGCACCTATCGCAACGTCAGCGGCAATTCGGCGCTCGCCATGGGCTTCGTCGCCGCGTCGCAGAAGGCCGGCATTCCCCTGTTTCTCGGATCGTATCCGATCACGCCGGCGTCCGACATTCTGCACGAGCTTTCCTATTACAAGAATTTCGGCGTGATCACGTTTCAGGCCGAGGACGAAATCGCCGCCATCACATCGGCGATCGGCGCTGCCTACGCGGGCGCTCTCGGCATCACCACGACCTCCGGCCCGGGAATGGCGCTTAAGACCGAAGCCCTCGGCCTCGCCGTCGCCGTCGAGCTGCCTCTCGTCGTCTGCGACATCCAGCGCGGCGGCCCTTCCACCGGTCTCCCAACCAAAACGGAACAGGCCGATCTCTTGCAGGCGCTCTTCGGCAGAAACTCCGAGGCGCCGGTTCCCGTTCTCGCGCCGTGCACGCCGGGCGATTGCTTCTGGATCGCGCTCGAAGCGAGCCGCATCGCGATCAAATACATGGTGCCCGTCATCATTCTTTCCGATGGCTATCTCGCGAACGGCGCGGAGCCCTGGAAGATCCCGGATGTGTCTCAGTTGCCGGAAATTCCCGTGCGCTTCGAAACGAATCCCGTCGATTTCCGGCCGTATCGCCGCAATCCCGATACTCTCGCGCGCCCGTGGGCCATTCCCGGCACGCCCGGCCTCGAGCACCGCATCGGCGGCATCGAAAAGCAGGACGTCACCGGCAACATCAACTACGAGCCGCTGAACCACGAGCGGATGGTTCGCCTGCGCGCCGCGAAGGTCGAGGCGATCGTCCAGGAGATTCCGGACGTTGTTCCCGCGGGCGATCCCTCGGGCGATTTGCTGATCGTCGCGTGGGGCTCGACGCACGGCCCGATCACCGCCGCGATGAAGACCGTGCACACCAAGGGCCACCGCATCGGCCACGTCCATCTGCGCCATTTGAATCCCCTGCCGAAAAATCTCGGTGAAGTGATCGGGCGCTACGACAGAGTTCTCGTCCCGGAAATGAACATGGGACAGCTCTTGATGCTGCTGCGCGCGAAATATCTCGTTGACGCGCAGGGCTACAACAAAATTCAGGGCAAACCGTTCAAGAAATCGGAAATCGAGCAGAAGATCCACGAGATGCTCGACTAATGCCCGCGCAAATCAAGAGCGCTGTCGTCCCGGCTCCGCCGAAGGCGAGTGAGGGATCTGCTTTTTCTTTGTCGCACTCTTAGGAGAATTCAAATGAGCACCGCAACTTTGCCGCCGCCGCTGGCGAAAAAAGATTTTCAGACCGACCAGGAAATCCGCTGGTGCCCCGGCTGCGGCGACTACGCGATTCTCTCCGCCGTGCAATCGGTGTTTCCCGAGCTCGGCATTCCGCGCGAAAAATTCGTCGTGATTTCCGGGATCGGGTGCTCGAGCCGATTCCCGTACTACATGAATACGTTCGGCTTCCACACGATTCACGGCCGCGCGCCCGCGGTTGCCACCGGCCTGAAAATCGCGCGGCCCGATCTCGAAGTCTGGGTCGCCACCGGCGATGGCGATTCCCTTTCGATCGGCGGCAATCACACGATCCACATGCTGCGCCGCAACGTCGGCCTGAAAGTGCTGCTCTTCAACAATCGCATCTACGGCCTCACGAAGGGCCAGTATTCGCCCACGTCCGAAATCGGCAAGAAAACGAAATCCACTCCCTTCGGCACCGCGGACCGGCCGTTCAATCCGATTTCGCTCGCGATCGGTGCGGAGGCCACGTTTGTCGCGCGTTCCGTCGATGTTTTTCAGCAGCACCTGAAAGACACGCTGCGTCGCGCCGCGGCGCACAAGGGCTCGGCGTACGTCGAAATTTTGCAGAACTGCAACATCTTCAACGACCACGCCTGGGAATCGCTCACCGAGCGCGACGCGCGCAGCGAGCACGTCATCCAGCTCGAACACGGCAAGCCGCTCATCTACGGCAAGAATCGCGACAAGGGCATCCGCCTCAACGGCCTCGAGCTCGAGATGGTCCAGCTCGGCAACGGCATCACGGAAAAGGACCTGCTCGTCCACGACGAGCACCATCCGCGCCCGGCCTACGCCTTCATGCTCGCGCACATGGAGCAGAAGCCCGGCTTCCCCACTCCCATCGGCGTGTTGCGCGCGTGGGGCGACGTTCCGCGCTACGAGGATTTGATCAACGCGCAAATCAAGGATCTGCAGGACACGCGCGGCAAGGGCGATCTCACGAAACTTCTCCACGCGGGCGACATCTGGGAAGTCCGCCCCTGAATTGCTTCGGTAGCGAACAATCTAATCCCTCAAAGTGGTGGCAACTTAGCGCACTCTTGCCGGTTTAGGCAGCTGTAGCGCGCCCAATCGCATTTGGACGTGAAAATCCCTCAGCGGGTGGGCCCGCCCGAATCGGCCGGTGCGGAGACGTGCGGGAAGCGGTCGAAGGGCAGGGCGAAACTTGTCCCGAGCGTAGCCAAGGGGGCCCTGCCAAAATTCGCGAGCGCAGCGAGCGTCCCTTTGCGCAGGTTCACCCGCGGCATGTGGTGATTTCTCGATCTTCAGTTCAGCCGGCGAGACCAATCACCGCGCGGCGCTGCTGGCCTGCGGGGACTGATTCCGCGCCAGCGCGTTATGACTCGCCGTCAGCGAAGGCATCTGCGCGAGGGCACGGTCGCGCGCCGCGACAAACGCGTTCCAGTCGCGCCGCGAAATCGGGTCCGAAGGCGGCAGCGGCAGCCGCTCGAAATTCAAAAATTGCCCGCGCATCTCGATTCGAAAATCGAGGTGCGGCCCCGTGGCGAGCCCCGTCATTCCGACAAGCCCGATGCGCTGCCCCTGCTCGACGCGCTGCCCATCGCGCACCAGGATCCGCGAGAGGTGCATGTAGTAGGTGGTGTAGCCGTTCGAGTGCTGCACCTTCACCAGATTGCCGTCGCCGCCCTTGCGCCCCGCGAAAATCACGCGCCCGTCGCCGATCGTCTGCACCGGAGTGCCGGTCGGCGCGCCGTAGTCGATTCCAAGGTGCGCGCGATACTCCTTCAGGATCGGGTGAAATCGGTGGTAGCTGAAATGCGATGTGATCGGCGCGGCGAATTTCAGCGGCGAGTGCAGGAACGCCTTCTTCATCGACTTCCCTTCCGGCGTGTAATACTCGAATGCGGACCTGCCCGCCGTAGCCTTGGCGGAGGCGGGGGCGCCCGTCGGCCCATGAAACAGAATCGCGCGATACGCGTGGCCGGAGTTGTCGTATTCGGCGGCGAGGATGCGGCCGTACTCCACGAGCGTGCCGTTGGCGAGCGTCTTTTTCTCGACCACCACGCGGAACGTGTCGCCCGGGCGCGGGTCGGTGTAGAAATCGAGATCCCATCCGAAGATCGCGGCGAGGCGCATGGCGAGCTCCGGCTTTTCGCCGGCGTCCACGATTCCCTGAAACAGCGAGTCGTCGATTTCGCCGCCGACGCCCACCGTTTCGATGCGCGAAGGAATCGTCTCGATTTCGGAATGGAATTCGTCGCCCTGCGGGGCGATCGAAAGGACGCGGTCCGTGTCGATGTTGTAGCGGACCTCGCGCAGCTCGCCGAGCACGGAGCGCCCGACGTCGATTTCGTTTCCGGCGCGCAGGTGGCGCAGGTCAAACACCGGCTGCGCCGAGGCGGCGAGGCGCGCGGTGGTCGGCGAATCGATGCCGAGACCTTCGAGGAATTTCGAGAACGGCCGGCCCGACGGCACGAATCGCTTGGTGAAAAGAACGACCTCCCGCTGGATGCGCAGCGTTTCGTCGCGCGCAATCGACGCCTCGCTCGTCACTTTCTTTTCGGCGGAATAGCGCGCGTAGTACGACGCGCCGATGCACGCCGCCGCAGCCAGCGCAAAACTCGGCCAGAAAATCAGTCTCGCCCGATTCGCCATTCGCTCGCCCTGCCTCCGTTCGGTCTTTGTAGCACAGGCAATCCTGCCTGTGTGCGTAAGCTCAGGCACCCGGCATCCGTACACCGCGCCTGTGATGAGCCACGCCCTGCGTTCTGAAGTCTGGAAGGTTATCCCATGCCTCGCGCGATGGAAAAGAGGAAATGCCGACGCCTGCTTCATGCATGTCAATAGCGAAGGAGCGTGCGCACCAACGCGAAGAAGGTTGGTCTCCAGGCTCGCTGTGGCACATTACGCAAACCCGGTGTGAGCGAATCTCAAAGCTTATCAGTAAGCAAAAAGCTGTCTATCTTTGTCGGATCCAGAAGAGTCGGATTCTTGATTAGCACGGCAAATGCAGTTCTCAGGTGATCTACCGCCGCGTCGACCGCGCTGATTCTTGATCCGTCCCGATCCACTTCCCGATATTTGTCTAGGTCAGCGTCTCCATGAACGATCTTTGATCGGAACGTATAGATTCGCTTCATTTCCCGGAATGCCTGTTCCGACCGGGCGGGATCTGCAATCTTATACAGCGCTCCAAGGCGCATCGCAACCTTGTGCGTCATCTCCTGCGGGCCGTCAGACAAGAGCGCCTCCATGGCAATCATCGCGTCGAGGACTCCATCTTCTTCCGTCGTTCGCATGGCACTGAGGTTTAGCCTGTGCATGGCTAGTCTGACTCTCCCGCCGTGGTTTGTTCCAAAGGCACGGTTTAGCTTCTCAAAGGATTCTCTTATTGTGTCAGCATCATTGGAACTCACCGTGGGGACTTCACTGGCCCAAGCACCACGTTCGAAAAATGGCGGGTACTTAATCACTGCAAGACGGTCAAGCGGTGTTAAGTCTGCCGTGTATCCCGAAGCCCACCCAACAGGGAGAGCCAGCAATTGTGCATACCCGGTCATGCACCCTGTTGAAATTCGGAGTGCCGCGAAAAACGTATCGATCATCTCGACTGGGTATGATTCCAGCTGCGTCATCACCTGACCTAGGGACATCCAATTGTGATTTTGAAAGGAGCCGCCGGATATGAACAAAGCATGCGTGGCAGCGCTTTCGACGAGAGAGTTGTCCGAACTGGCCCAAGGGTCGTGCCATCCTCGTGCCAAGTGGATTTCATCTGATAGCTCCTCAACCCAAACGAAGTCATCGATGCGAAACTTTGGCATGTCGAATTTAAGGAGGAGAATAGGCACGATTACAACTATGGGGAGCGTCTCCTCAAACAGATACTTTTCCATCGGCAGGTAAACCGCCATGAACTCGTCGCGCTTCAGATCGAGCGTGTTGTTGATGTGGATATAGCGGTCAAGAAGATCACCAACTATCATTCGTAATCGCGTAGGACTGAACTCGGGAGCCGGGCTGTCATAAATGAAGTAGCTCCTCAGGCGGGGTTGCGTCTGGACGTAATCGTTTAAAGCTAGGAATTCGGGTTCCTTGTCGAAATCCAGGCGAGGACCGCCGGGTTCGGCCATCACGCCGAATAAGAATGAGTATAAACCCGTGATCGCGTCGGAATATTTCTTCGGACCATCAGAGACTCTTTTCCACACGAATGGCAAGCCGTTCTCATGCCAGGTCAACTCTGGCCAAGGTGTATGTGTCCCGATGTGAGTTTTTCCCGTTTCCGCAAGACGGACGTATTCCAGACCTTTTTGAATCGCGCCACAAAACAGTTCAAAAAGGTGTGGGTCTTTAGCGTTCGTGCTCACAATTCAGGAATGGTATCACTCGCGAATTTCTGGCGCAGCTCAAAGTCGGCACAGATCGTGGCCGCGGCTCAGCGACAAGGCGTGTGCCATTGACGGTCGCTGCGCGGGGTGCTATCGTATGTTCGTCGGCGGAAGCTGACAGCAGGACTTCCGACGGAAGTCGGGAGAGGATTCGAATTTACTGCGCCTGTCCGGCGTGGAGGCTCAATGACTTCGGGTGACTCCAAGGTACAGAAGGTCCAGACGAATTTCCAGGCTCTTTCCTCCGTAGCATCCTCGCTGAACGCCGCTTCCGACGAGCTCACAAAGGTGATTGGTGTCCTCGACGAGGCGCTCAAGAAGCTCAACCTTGGCTTGATTGTTTGGGTCGGATTCCGTTGGCGCTCGTCAGAGCCGCCTTACTACGATCTCGACCAGATCGGCTACAGCAAAATCAACGGCAAGTGGGGCATCGCGCTGCGCCGCATTTGGGGCGATGAATCACACGACGTTGAAAGCGAGGAAGGTCCATGGCTATTCAACGACGCCCCACGCGAGATGCGTCTTCACAGCGTGGACAAGATCCCGGCTCTAATTGAGGAATTGGGCAAGGAGGCGCTCACCACCGCGAAGAGGGTCCAAGAGAAGGCACGAGAGGCCCGCGAACTCGCCAACGCGATCGAGAAAATAGCGAGCGATCAGGCTAACGCCAAGGGGGGCAAATAACGTGGCTAACCCTGAGGCTGTCATCCTACAAGGTACGGCACTTGTCCTCGTCGCACTGGCGGCCGTTCGAATCGTCGTAAACGACTTCGGCCACTTGCTCGGCGATTTACGACGGTGGAAACGGCGCCGCTGAGTCCCGACCAGATTGCTGCCGCTCTAAAGAGCGGCGCTAGGTAAGAACCCAATGCGCTCTAACGCGAGGAGGAGCGGAAGCCGGCGTAGGTCAGATAGACGCCGAAGATAAGCGCGATCCCGGCGTACATGTAGAAGAGTCGCTCGTAATGAAGCGTCCCGAGGAAAAATCGCGCTTCACCCTCCGGCGACAGGAACAAAAAGAACAGGCCTTTGATCAGCGATATCCAACCGATCAGGGTGACGACGACCGGCAGCGCGCCGCCTGACCAGATGTTGTGGCCCAGAATCATCGCCAGGCCGGCGACCAGCGTGAGTATTCCGACGATGAACATCGCCGGCGCGTCGTGAAGGAGCGCGGTCACCGTCTGCACGGTCGTGCTCTTGTCCCTGACCATCGACAGCGCGGCGAGAATGCAGTAAAGCCCCAGCAGCCTACTGAGAAATACCGTGCGTGATGGCATGGCGCCCTCGGAACCGATTAGGCCGGAATTGCCGATTTGGTCCCCCCGGGCCCACCGAGAATGTATATCCGAGCGCGACGGCATGCAATGACGGCGGCCCGGCAGACACACCCTTCGCCACGTCGCTCGCGCCCACGCCCACGCTGCCGCGAGCAGGCAGGGCAAGGCAGAAGGCGGACCTGCTCGCGTCTCTTTACCCAAGCACATCCTTGCGCCGATCTTCACAATATGGCAGCGTGAAAATCGGAGGTGTGAAGTGCGAATTGAGGTTCGAGAACGCGGGCGCGCGGCGAGGAACATCGAGGCCGGCCGGATGCACCATCGGCGGCACGCGAGTCATGCCGCGTCTGATGCCTCTCCCCTGCGGCCGCGGGTCACCTTTCCCCGCCCGCCGGACCCCGCTGGATGCGCGAATCGCTGCAAATTAAGTGTCACACCACGCCAGGTCTTTGCACATGTAAGTTATAGAAAACAAACGATTGGTGCACAAAAGAAGTGTCACACTTTCGACGATCCGATGAGGATCGGTTTCCCGAGGCCGGCGCTCATAATTGGCCGAAGGATCTCTCGACTGCGGGAGAAGTTGATTTGAACACGAATCACGAGTCACAAATCACGAATCACACGCCGTCCGCCTCGCCGGACGGCGTAATGGAAAGTTGGGCACGCACCCCGGGAAAGGTGCGCCTATGCCAAGTGGCCGGATGCTATCATTTTTCTGTAGCGCCTTTTTTCGAGGCGCGCATCCGAAGCGCAGCGTCAGAGGTTTGCCCGTCGGAGGACGGCGTGACCAAGTCCTCACCAGCCAGAGACCCCGGCCTGGACAAGCGCCGGAGCTCGCGCGTCGTGCAGGCCCTGCCCATCAAGGTGCAGGGCGTGGACGCGCTGCGCGAGCCGTTCACGGAGCTGACCAGCACCGTGATGGTGAGCTGCCACGGGTGCAAATACCAGTCGAGGCACTACGTCCCCAAAGGCACGGCCGTGACGCTGGAAATTCCCCGAGCCAACCCCAAGTACGGCCCGCGCACAATCAATGGAAATGTGATCTGGGTTCAGCGGCCGCGCCACGCGCGCGAACTCCTGCACATCGGACTGGAATTCGAGACCGCCGGGAACGTGTGGGACATCCCCGCGCCGCCGGAGGACTGGTTTCCGTTGCCCGGCGAGCCGGATCCGATTATCGAGGTGACGGTGCCGGAGCCCGAACCTGCCACCCCGATCGACGCGGCGAATCGCGTGAAGGTCGTGTCGTGGGATTTGAGCGAGGTGCGGACGATCGACGAGATTGTCGAAGAAGAGCACGCGACGGCCCACGCTTCGCACGGGCATCACGCGCCGAAGACGCACGCGCATTTGCCGGAAACCGCCGAAGCGATGGACGCGCTGCGACACAAGCTCGATGGACAGATTCACGACGCGATCGAGCAGGCGCTGCATGCGTCGATCGAGCGGCTGTCGGAATCGGCGGTGCAGAAAATTATCGAGCAGGCTGCCGCGCGCGCGGCCGAGATCGTCGATGCGGCGTGCGAGACCGTGGCCGAACAGCTCGACGAGCGGGTGCAGAAGGCCGTCGATGATGCCGTGAACAATTTGTCCGGCCGGCGGCGGCACCGGCTGAAGCAGAGAAACTAAGCGTTTCCCCTCAACTGTCTCCGTCTACCAATTTGGGTTGCCGCAGACGAAGTTGGCGGCGTCGGTCGTGTTGCCGCTGCCCTTGTAGATTGCGGCTTGCGGATAGGGGCAGAGCGGGCGCGAATTGTCGATGGCACTGTAGAAGGTACTGCCGGTGGAATGCGTGGAGATCAGCTTGTCGGGCGCTGTGTTGTTTTCACGCCAGCGCTCGAGCGCAGTCAAGGCATCAAAGGTGTCCGGCCCCGCGCCGCCGCGACAGTGGCCCATCCCGGGCACCATGAAGAGTCGCAGAAACTCCTGCGTCTCTTGGGGTCCGCCCATCGCGCGAACGACGCTCTGATAATAGTTAACCGTGTTTTCCGGCTGGATCCCCTGGTCCGCCCAACCGTGATACATGATCATTTTTCCGCCATGCTGCTGGAAAGCCTTCAGGTCCGGGTTGATGGCGTTGACGATCGAGCCAAGCTTTTGATCGGCGGTGCGCGTATCGCGATCCGCGTCAAAGGTGGCGAAGTCCCAGTTCGGATCTCCGAAAACCATGAATCTGAAAAATCCGACGCCGATCGAGTTGGCGACCGGAGCGGGGACCGGAGGCGCCCACAATAGCTCGCTGCCGGGTTCGTAGCCCGGGAAAATCTGCCTGCCATCGTTATACTTCGCGCCCGCGTAGATGAGCTGAGCTGTTTTGACCTGCGCAGCCGTCAAGCACGACGGTTCGTCATTGCCGTGGCACTCGATCACCTTCGGATCGAACTTGCAGCGTCGCGGGTCCGCGATGATGCCATCGATGACACCATCCTTCGCATCACAGGCATCGAGCGCGGCCTTGTGCAGCACTGGAAACTTAGCAGGCGGAATGAAGCTGGGAGAATTCTCGCCGTCCTTGAGCCGGACCCAACTGGTGTACACGCCTCCGGCCTGGAGATGCGTGATGTAGTTCGCGGGCGCTCCGGCGACGATTCCGTCGTAGTCTGCCGGATAGCGCTGCGCTTCGGTGAGGCCTTGCTTGCCGCCGGTCGAGCAGCCGTTCCAATAGGCGAGTTTTGCGGGCTTGCCGTAAAAGGCCGCCACGATCATCTTGGAATCGACCGTCATCTCGTGGACCGCGCGGTAGGACCAGTCAACCAACTTTTCCGGATGGCCCAGAGCCCAGCTTTCGTCATCGCCTGAGGCGTGGCCGGTATCCGTGCTCGCCGTGGCGTAGCCGCGATTGAGAGCCGCCGCAAGCGCGTTGTAACCGATCTGGCCGATGAAGCCGCCGTTGCCAACGGCCTCGAATTTTCCATTCCATTGCGCGGTGACCGGAAGCCAGACCTCAAAAACGATGTGGGAATCGCTCGTCGGAGCGGAGAAAGCAATCACGCGGCAGAACGGGGTGGCCACGTGGAGATCGCTTGCGGGAATCGGGCCAACAGCAGGAATGTGCATCACCAACTCCGGCGGTGGATCGATGGCCGTCGCCGAAGTGATTGTGGCGTTCGGAATCTTGAGCGAAGTGAGACTCTCGCAGGATTGCTGCGCTGCCGCCGGCGCAGGACTCAGCGCGAACGCGGCAAACGAAATCACACACAAGATAAAGACGAAACGATGCCTCATGCGACGCCTCCGCAAATCTGACAACTCACGCTATGGCGAGAGACGTATACACCGCGCGCGGCGTTGCACGCAACAGTCTCATGCGCTCGCCGAGATCGCATTGGCAAAATAGTGTCCTCGACTTCAGCCGGCGCCACGGCGAAGCTGAGATAAGCGATACAATTCTCTGCAAGCCCGAGCGCGCATGCCTCCTCCCTCCGAGCCGCGGCCGCATTATCCTGCGATATGGCCATCGCTATTGATCGCAGCAACGCTGGCCGCTATTTTGCCAATCGAATGGATCAAATACCGGGACAGGGGCAAATTCCTTTCTCTTCACATTCTGGCGGCTCCCATATACATACCTCTCGCGTTCGGCCTCATATGGCCGCTTCTGATTGGAATCCAGGCGCTCTTCGCAAAATCCGCGCGCCGCATCCGATTGCGCCGCAACAGGATCTCCGCCGTACTGTTCGTCGTGTCCTTCGGTTGCTCGGTTCCCTTTGTGAGGGGCGAATATCGAAGTTTCGTCATCGACAGGGACGATGAGCGCGCCGAGAAATTGCGACTGGAACAATTAAACGCGCAACTTCAGGAAGATAGGTTGGAAGCCGACCAAGCCCTTCTGGACGGAGGGATCACCGCATTCAACGAACCGTTGACGGGTCCGCAAGTTGATGCAGTCGAGGGCTACATTTACACCCATTCCAAGGTCCCGGCCGATTTGCGGCTCGCGAGCGCTCATTACCGGACGAGCGTTCCGATCATGAGCTACCTCGCCAGCAGGCCTGCTTGCCCGCCCGAAGCGCTGGAAGCAGTTTTTGAGAATGCGCTCAGCCTGCAAAAGACTTCGAGTCCCTCCGATGCAGGCGGAGTCTTCGACATTCTTGGCGACCTCGCGAGAAATCCGGGCACACCCATGCCCATCGTGACCTCATTGCTCAGGAGCGATGATCCTGGCGTTCGCGAGGCTGCGGCGGTCAATCCGGAACTGCCGAAACCGGAGAAGATCGGCTACCTGAAGAGAGCAGCCGCGTCCGCAACTTTTTCTGAACGTCAGCTGGCAGCCCAGAATCCAGACACGCCGCAGCGACTGCTTGAACAACTCGCATCGGATCCAATTCTCGCAGGAGACGTTGCATGGAATCCGGGTGCGCCCAGAGAGCTCCTTGAAACGCTCGCCAAATCGCCGAAAGAGTGGCTCAGAGCGCGTGCCATGCAGACCTTGGCGAAACAACGGGCACCAGAATAAGAACTGGGGTTGCGAAGGCGGCGCGTCTCGCCGAGCCGAAACAACTCTAGTCAGATATCAACGGGAGTCAGTTGTGGGCAGAGCGAATGGTGACGGGCGCATGGAATCGGTTTCCGCGAAATAGTTGCGCTCGTACAAGCCGCGGTAGATGCGGCCGGCGATTTGAGAGGCGTGCGGGCCGCTGATGATGCGGCTGCGTCCATGAAGCAGAACGACGATCACGAGCTTCGGATGAGCCTGGTCGGCGTATGACACGAACCAACCCAAGCGCCCGCCGAGGCCTTCGTCATTGCAGGTGCCCGTCTTGCCGAGATCCTGTTCGCCATCCGGATCGTAACTGCGCCGGGCCGTGCCGTAGAGAACCGCGGCGAGCATTCCTTCGCGCAGATCGGGAAGCAGCGGCGCGATATCGAGCTGCTGTCGAATGCGCGGGACGAACGTCTGGCGATCGGTATCGGTGCGCGGGTATTGGAGGTAATACTGCGCGCCGCCATTGGCGAGCGTTCCGACCAGAGACGCAAGCTGGAAGGGCGTGATGCGAATGCCCTCGCCGAAACTCGACATGCGCGCGACGCCGCCGAAAGTTGGGGGCTTGGGCGGCAGGAATCCGGGCTGCTCTTCGGGAATGTTGTAGCCGACCCGCTGGCCGAGGCCGAGAAGCTGGTCGTACTTGAACACGCGATCGAAGCCCAATTCCGAGCCGACGTTTTCGAAGAACTTGTTATTGGAATGCGCCATGGCCTCGGTGAGGTCCATGTAACGGCGATTGCCGACGCGCAGCATCGTATCGCGCGTGATCACGCCTTCCTGAAGCCCGGCGAGCGCGATGAAGGGCTTGATCGTAGAGCAAGGCTCGAAGCCTGAGGAGAACGCCATTTTCTGATTGACGATGGTGAGGATGCGCCCGGTCGTGGGATCAACCGCGACCACCGAGCCCTTCTCGTGGCCCAGGGCATCGACGGCAATCCGGCGAACGACTGGATCGTCGTTGTCGGCATTGTCGTCCTTGGCAGGGTCGCCGCGATCGATCACGGGAGCTCGCCTGTGGTGACGCAACGGCGGCTTTGGCGCGCCGAAGGCGACCCCCCATCCGCCCAGGAGAACCAAGCAGAGAATCGAAAGCGTTTCTTTAAGGGCTGGTATCCGTCTCATATCGTCATTTCTTCGGTGCAATTCAGTGGCCATGGGGCAGCCGACCTTCAGTTTAGGGAAACGCCGCCCGGCTCCGCAAGTAGATTACGCAGTCTATTTTCCAGGTTGCCATCGGGCGGCGCAACTGGCCTTGTGGACAGGCGTTTACAAGGGCGCTGGACCGCCCCGGGGTCACTTCCTCTTCCCGGCGGCACGTCCGGCGAGTATGATATGCGGCGCGCGGACAGCCGCAGGGAGGCAGAGGATGACGTCAGCCGAACGCGAAGTGCTGCTCAAGGAACTCGCGGAATCGCGGGAGCGCCTGCTGGGCCTGGTGCAAGGCCTGTCGCGGGAGCAGCGCCATTACCGCACGGCCCCCGACCGGTGGTCGATCGCCGAGATCGTCGAGCATCTGGCGACGGTCGAGGACAGGATACTCGGTCTGGTTCAGAAGTCCCTGGCAGGGGCGCCCGATTCCTCCAAACAAAGCTCTATGAGCGATCAAGCCCTAGTGACGGACATAGCAGGACGCATCACGCGCTTCCCGGCGCCGGAATTTCTGGTGCCGACCGGCAAATGGCATGACGATGAGCTATGGGGACAATTTGACGCGGCTCGCAAGCGCACGCGGGAATTTGCGGCGGCCACCGACGCCGATCTGAGGAGCCATTTTTACCGGCATCCGGTCCACGGAGACATGGACTGCTATCAGTGGCTTCTGCTGCTGGCAGCGCACTGCGACCGCCACCGCGCGCAGGGCGAAGAGGTGAAGGCGCACGCGGGATTTCCGCGGGCGGCGTCTGCGAGGTAAGACGCAGAGAAAAAGCCCCACCCTTCGTGACGACGAGAAGAGTGGGGCACGTTGCGATAGCGGTGAACCTCGTGTGCTTCAGGGGCTAAAGCCCCCCCTTTATTTCGGCCTTCATGTCGGAGCTTAAGCTCCGACCCCCTAAGACCCCCTACAGACTTGCGCTAGCGCGCGGAGCGGGCCTGGCCGGCGGCGGCAGCCTTTGCGGCAGGCTTGTCGCCATCCGCAGACGTGGCCTTCTTTGCGTCTTCCGACGAGACCGGCAGCAGGCCGAGCGATTTCCGGAGATCGTGCTCGATCTTGTCGCGGATGTCGGTATTCTCGCGCAGGAAAAGGCGCGCATTTTCGCGGCCTTGTCCCAGACGCTCGCCCTTGTAGGAAATCCACGTTCCGGATTTTTCAAGGATGCCCTTCATCACGCCGAGATCGAGAAGATCGCCTTCTCGGGAAACGCCTTCACCGTAGATGATATCGAATTCGGCCTCGCGGAACGGCGCGGCGACTTTGTTTTTCACGATCTTGGCGCGCGTGCGCGAACCGACGACGCGGTCGCCTTCCTTGATCGACTGGATGCGGCGGATATCGACGCGGATCGACGAGTAGAATTTCAGCGCGCGGCCGCCGGTGGTGGTTTCCGGATTGCCGAACATCACGCCGATCTTTTCGCGAATCTGATTGATGAAGATCAGGCAGGTGCGCGACTTCGAAACGATCGCAGTGAGCTTCCGCAGCGCCTGCGACATCAGGCGCGCCTGCAAGCCCATTTGCGGCTCGCCCATTTCGCCTTCGAGCTCGGCCTTGGGCACGAGCGCGGCAACCGAATCGACGACCACGACATCGACCCCACCCGAGCGGATCAGTGCCTCGGCGATTTCGAGCGCCTGCTCGCCGTTGTCCGGCTGCGAGACGAGAAGATTATCCACGTCGACGCCGAGCTTGCGCGCGTAGACGGGATCGAGCGCATGCTCGGCGTCAATGAACGCGGCGATGCCGCCGAGCTTTTGCGCCTCGGCGATCACGTGAAGGGTGAGCGTGGTCTTGCCGCCCGATTCCGGGCCGTATACTTCGATGACGCGGCCGCGCGGGAATCCGCCGACGCCGAGTGCGGCGTCGATCGAGATGGAGCCGGTCGGGATGACGCTGACGGGAACCAGCACGTCGCGGTTCCCCAGGCGCATGATCGAGCCCTTGCCGTACTGCTTTTCGATTTGTGAAATTGCGAGATCGAGATTTTTGGATTTTTCGTCGTTCACAATGCACCTCGTGAGGGCTTGCGTTTTTAGATCCCGCCGCGGCGGGCGGCCCGATTCTAGCAGAGTGCGGCGCCCCCGGCCCGGCTGCTTTCTGGAGGGCATCTTAGCACAAGGCGAAGAAAAAGCAAAAGGTATCCAAGGGCCGTTTCTAGAGAGTACCCTGCCCCGCGGCGGGGGCTCCCCTCATGCGCCGTGGGGGCGGCTGGCGCAGCGGGAGGCGCAGCGCAAAGGCTGGGGCGGCACAATCGACGCGGTTTACCGAACCGCAACGGTTAACTGGCTGGCGTCCATTGTGCCGGTAGTACCATTGCGGGGATCGATGCGTGGACATACCGTTGAAGCAAAGAGACATAGTGTGAAAACGGAATCGACGCACAAGCCGGAGCCTGCCTGCCAAACGCCGCAGGATTCTTCCTCCTCGCCTTTCGGCGCGGAATTCCGGACCCTTGGCCACCTTGGGCGGCTGTTTGACGTGACGCACGACCTGCTGGGCGTGATGGGATTCGACGGCAAGCTCAAGTTCCTGAATTCCTCCTGGGGAAGCGTCCTCGGTTACACGCGGGAGGAACTCCAGGAGATGCAGTTCGGAGAAAGGATTCACCCGGACGACCGGGCGGCCACAGTTGCGGATTCGGAGAAGGTGAAGGCCGGCATCCCCACGACCTCCTTCGAAAATCGCGTTCGTTGCAAGGACGGAGCCTATCGATGGATTTCGTGGTCCGTGACCGCGTCGATCCCGGAGCAGCTAATATTCCTGGCCGGCCGGGACGTCACCGATCAGAAGCGCACTGAAGAGCGCGTGTTGCGTCTCGCAAACGCGATGGAGAACAACAGCGAGATGATCGGCATGTCCAACGCGGGCGGGCGCGCCGTGTTCGCAAACAGGGCCCTGCTCCACGCGACCGGATACCGCGAAGAGGAACTCCTCGGAAAATCCTTCAACGAAACTCTCCTGTCGCCGAACAATCCGGCAACCCTGACCAAGGACATTTACGAGAGCTTTCGCAGCGAGGGCCAGTGGAGAGGGGAATGCCTGTATCGCCGCAAGGACGGCACAGACATGCCCGTGTCGCTCAGCTTGAGCGTGCTCCGCAACGATGAGGGCCTCGTCACCGGCGCATTCGCCATCGTACAGGACATCACCGAGCGCCGTCGGCTGGAAGAGCGCCTGGTGCGATTGGCGTACGCCGTGGAAAACAACCGGGAAATGGTGTGCATGACGGATGAATCGGGCCGCGCCTCCTTCGTGAATCCGGCACTTCTTCAGGCGACCGGATTTCGGGAGGAGGAGCTCCTGGGAAAAGGCTTTGACGAAACCATTTTCTCGCCGAATAACCCGCCGGCGCTCCAGGATGAGATCCGGAACGGCATCGCTCGCGAAGGCAAATGGAGAGGAGAAGCTCTCCAGAGGCGGAAGAACGGGACAGACCTCCCTGTCTCGCTGAGCATCAGCGTCATCAGGGACCGCGAGGGCCGCGGCACGGGCGCGTTCGCGGTCGCGCAAGACATCACCGAGCGGCGATCGCTCGAAGATCAATTGCGGCGCGCGCAGAAAATGGAAGCGGTGGGACAGCTGGCGGGAGGAATCGCACACGATTTCAACAATCTGCTGATGGTGATCCTCGGATATGCGGGAGACCTGACGGAGCGCCTCGATCCGAGCGATCCGATTTACCGCAAAGCGCAGGAAATCTCCAAGGCGGGGCAGCGAGCCGCATCGCTGACGCGGCAACTGCTCGCTTTCGGCCGCAAGCAGGTGCTTGAACCCAAGGTGCTGAACCTGAATTCCGTCGTCGGAGACTTGAAGAAGATGCTCGGCCGGCTGATCAGCGAGGACATCGAGCTGGTCGCCGAACTTGAAACGGAATTGGGGCAGGTGAAGGCGGATCAAGGGCAGATCGAGCAAGTGATCGTCAATCTGGCCGTAAACGCGCGCGACGCCATGCCGGAGGGCGGTAAGCTGCTGATTCAAACGTCGAACGTGGAGGTTGACGAGGAGTTCGCCCGCCAGCATCCGCCGATGACCACCGGGCTCTACGTCCGGCTTGCCGTCAGGGACACGGGCATCGGCATGGATGCCGAAACGCAGTCGCATATTTTCGAGCCGTTCTTCACGACGAAAGAACGCGGCAAGGGAACGGGCCTTGGCTTGGCCACCGTGTACGGAGTGGTGAAGCAGAGCGGCGGTTTCATTTGGGTTTACAGCGAGCCCGGAAAGGGCTCGACGTTTGAAGTGCTGCTGCCGCGAATCAACGCAAAGCCCGCCGAAGAGGGACCGCAGGGCGGTGGCCGTCAGATGAGCGCGAGAGGGGCAGAAACCATCCTGCTCGTCGAGGACGACGAAGCGCTTCGCAAACTCATCCGGCAGACTCTCTCAGAACGCGGCTTCACGATCCTCGAGGCGGCCAACGGGCCGGAGGCGCTGCAACACGCGCGGCAGCGTCCCGGCAAGATCGATCTGCTGCTGTCGGACGTGGTGATGCCGGAAATGAGCGGGCCTCAGGTGGCCGACGGAATCGTCGCGCTCAATCCCAAAGTGAAGGTGTTGTTCATGTCCGGCTACCCCGACTTCGCGGCCAAGAATGAGGAGCTTCTCAAGGACGGGCGGCGATTCCTTCAGAAACCCTACACGATTGCCGATCTAGCCAGCGCCGTCCGCAAGACGCTGGACGCGGAGCCCATGCCGGAACTGCTAGCTCGCTAACCTCAGCAGGACAATCTTCAAGCTCAATATTTGTAGAAGCCGTGGCCGGATTTGCGGCCGAGGCGTCCCGCGGCGACGTATTGCCTGAGCAGCGGGCAGGCACTGTATTTTTCGTTGCAGAAGCCGCGGTGCAGGACTTCCATAATATCCACGCAGACGTCGAGGCCGATCAGATCAGCAAGCTCGAGCGGGCCCATCGGATGGTTCATGCCGAGCTTCATCACCGCGTCCACGGCTTCGGGCGTGGCGACTCCTTCCATCACCGCGAACGCGGCTTCGTTGATCATGGGCATCAGGACGCGATTCGAGACGAAGCCCGGCGCGTCGTTGACACCGACGGGCTTTTTCCCCAACTTCTCGCAGAGCGACATCGTGGCTTGAAAGGTGGCGTCGCTGGTGGCGCGGCCGCGCACGACCTCGACCAGCGCCATCACCGGCACGGGGTTGAAGAAGTGCATGCCGATGAAATTCTCCGGGCGGCTTGTCTGCGCGGCGAGCTGTGTGATGGAAATCGAAGAGGTGTTGCTCGCGAGGATCACGCCGGGGCGGAGGATGGCGTCGGCGTCCTTCAGGACGCGCGTCTTCAGGTCGAGCTGCTCGGGGACAGCCTCGACGGCGAAATCCGCGGCGGCGAGGGCGGCCATATCCGTGACCGGCTGGATGCGTGCGAGGGTAGCGTCCTTCTCAGCGGCCGTGATCTTTTCCTTTTTCACTTCGCGATCGAGATTTTTGGCGATCGTTGCAAGCCCGCGATCGAGGAAGCGCTGTTCGACGTCGCGCAAGATCACGCTGTAGCCAGCGCGCGCGAAGACGTGCGCGATGCCGTTGCCCATCGTGCCCGCGCCGAGGACGGCGACGGTCTTGATCGAGTCGGATGACATTCGAGCGCTGATGATAGCGGAATGGGCGGCGATGTTGAAGGCCCACGGCCTGCTTTGACCGGCTCACAGATAAAAGGGGTATACTGCGGTCCCGCTGTTTTGCCCCAAGCCGATGCATTTTCCTCGCGTTCATACCAGCGGACCGAAGGGAGTCGTCTGTGAGTTCAACCGCGATCGTTGCCCTGGCATTCGGGATCGGAGTGGTGGCGGGCCTGCGTGCGTTGACGGCCCCCGCCGTGGTCAGCTGGATGGCGCGCCTGCTGCCCTACCAGCTGCAAGGCTCCCATTTGAGCTTCATGGGCTCGACGCCGGCGGTGGCGGCGTTCACGCTGCTGGCGGTGGTCGAGCTGGTGAACGACAAATTGCCGAAAACGCCGAGCCGAACGGCGCCGCCTGGACTCATTGCGAGGATCGTGACGGGCGCGTTTTCCGGCGCGACGCTTTGCGCGGCGGGCGGCAGCTCGGCGGCGCTCGGGGCGATCGCGGGAATTGCCGGTGCGCTGGTCGGCACATTCGGCGGATATCAGGTGCGGACGCAAACGGTGAAGGCGCTGAATGCGCCCGACTTTGTGATTGCGCTGATCGAGGACGTAGTGGCGATTGGCGGCGGGCTGCTGCTGGCATCGCGGCTGTAGCGCGAAGGCGGGACGCGCGGCGCTATTCGATCGATTCGGCGGCGGGAGCTTCCAGGGCCTCGCGGATGATTTTCTCCGCGCGGGAGGCGTCTTCCTGGCGGACGAAGATTCCGTAGCGCGGCCTGGGAATGGCCGGCTGAAACGCCAGCTGATCGTGGTCCGAAATTTGGAAAGTCGGAATCTCAGCCTCCCGCAAGACCGCCAGCACGCGGCTGAAAGCAACGGGATCGTCGCCGCGCCACGCGAGGCGCGGTCCGGTTCTGCCCGAAGAGGATTTCGAAGTAGCCACGAATTCCTTGCCGTTACGAAACGCGATTTAGTCTATTTAGGCGAGCACGAGTTCAATATCTTCTGTACGAGCTTGCGTGCTCGCGATGCGTCCTTCGAATCAACCATAAGTCGGATGTCGCCGGCTTCCACATCAAACTCACAACCGAGGGGAGCGTACTTTGCGGGAATGTTTGCTTTTCTCAAAGCAGCCATGATCTGTTGTTGTAGACGTGCGCTCTTCTGCTCTTCAATCACGATTCCGAGCGGTCGATCAGGAGTCTTTTCGAACCCCGTACGACGCAACACAATGCTCTTGGTCTTGACCAAGGCCTCGGCTTCCATCGCGCGAGACTCATCGACATCACCCTTGATCATAGCCAGCGCCTGATTTGCGGTCCGCCTGATTCGCATCCGGCTAAGTTGTTTCCGTCGCGGAATCGCCTTACGACTTGCCTTGTCGTTTTCGCGAAACGTGTTGCGGCGATCGCGTTCGAGGCTTAGGCGCTTCTTCTCTCGGGGCTCTTTTACGCGGCTCATGGTTTCCACCTGTCTCAATAGTACTGCTGCCGTTCGATCGTGTTAAACGGTCAGTTAGCAGCGCTATTCCGGTGGCGTTGCTTCGACAACTTCGCGAACGATTTCCCGCGCGCGAGCTTCGTTGGCGGGCAAGACGAAAACATGAGTCTTGGCACTGTCCTGACGCAAGACGCAGCCGATGCCGACGCCGGAGAGACAGAGTTTAAGATATTCGGCCATTTCGTGGTCGTCGCCCGACCACGCTTCCGCCGTCGCGTCGTCCTGATCGAAATCCTCGACTACATCGTCCGGAACTGGCTCGCTGGGTGCATCGGGTTCGACCAGTGAAACAGTTTCAAACGGCGCGTCGTCGGCACCCGTACCTCTACTGGAGACCCTGCGACCCAGGCCGAAAGGATTCACTCTGCCTGCATCGGACGGATTGAGCTCGGCCTCCTGCTCCGTTACGCCAAAGTCGGTGAGAATCTTACCGAGAATAGATCGAGAGGACGCGCGGTCGCGCGGATCGATCCAAACGAATTTGACACTTTGGGCGAGATTAGGGACCAGACCAAAATCCGTTTCCGTGATCTTATTAACTATCTGCGCGGCTTCAAGGTCGTCGTGAATTCGATCGGAGATCGCCTGACTCACGCCGGACCAGAGGAGTTCGAGGCCCTCGGAGTCCCTGGGAACATTCGCATCAACGGCCGCTTCCTCGACTGGGAGATTTTTCACGAGATCGACGCCGCAGTCGGCGCATTTTGTGAATCCCAGGCGATATTCAGCTTTGCAGACAGGACAAAACATAAAGCGATCTACGGGCGCTCGATGGCGAGCGCGACGGCGTTGCCTCCGCCGAGGCAGAGGGCGGCGATGCCGCGCTTCAGGTTGCGGCGCTGCAATTCGTAGAGTAGCGTGACGAGAATGCGCGCGCCCGACGCGCCAATCGGATGGCCGAGCGCGACGGCGCCGCCATTCACATTCACCCTTTCGGGATTGAGCTTCAGCTCGCGCGTGACCGCGATCGCGGCGACGGCAAAGGCTTCGTTTAGCTCGTAGAGATCGACGTCCTTGTCGCGATGCCAGCCGGTCTTCAGGAAAATTCGCTCGACGGCGTCCACGGGCGCCATCATCACCCACTTGGGCTCGACGCCGCTGACGGCCTGCGCGACGATTCGCGCCATCGGCGCCTTGCCGAGCCGCGCGGCGGTGCGCTCGCTGGTGACGACAAGCGCCGCGGCGCCGTCGTTGGTGCCGGGCGCATTGCCGGCCGTGACTGTGCCGCCTTCCTTCTTGAACGCGGGCTTAAGTTTGGCGAGCGCTTCAAGAGACGTGTCCTCGCGCGGCGATTCGTCCGTCTTGATCACGACGGGCGGGCCTTTGCGCTGCGGCAGCTCGATCGGGAGAATCTGATCGGCGACGAAGCACGATTTCGTGGCGTGCACGGCGCGGCGGTGGCTTTCGACGGCGAACGCGTCCTGCTCGGCGCGCGTGATGCCGTATTTTTCGGCGACGAGCTCGGCGGTCATGCCCATGTGGAAATTTTCGTAAGCGTCCCAGAGGCCGTCGGTGATCATCGAGTCGAGCAGCTCGGCGTTGCCGAGGCGGAAGCCGGCGCGCGCGCCTTTCATCAGGTAGGGCGCGTTGGACATCGACTCCATGCCGCCGGCGGCGACGATCTCCGATTCGCCGAGCGCGACCGCCTGCGCCGCGAGGCCGACCGCTTTCAAGCCCGAGCCACAAACCTTGTTGATCGTCATCGCGGCGACGCGAGGATCGAGACCACCGCGCAGCGCGGCCTGGCGCGCGGGATTTTGTCCGAGGCCCGCCTGAATCACGTTGCCCATGATCGCTTCGTCAATTTGCTTGGGGTCGAGGCCCGCGCGGCGGACCGCTTCGGCGATCACTTTCGCGCCGAGCTCCGGTGCGGTGAGCGGAGAGAGTCCGCCCATGAATTTCCCGATCGGCGTGCGTACGGCGCTGAGGATGACAGGCTTTTCCATGGTAATTTCTCCCTGGGATTCGCGGAGGTTTGAAATTCAAGTATAGGCGCGCAGTAAGGGCGGGTCAATTTGGCCGCGGGATCCTTGCTGCGCCCGAAGAGCCGAAGTACAGTCGAAATGAAAATAAGGTGATTTCTTGAGGTTCAACAATGAGAAACCGTATGGCACTGACTTTGCTCGCGCTTCTGAGTTTCGCGTCGACCGCACATTCGCAGGACAGAGAATTAGCATTTCCATCAAATGATGAAATTTTACTCGTCGTTACGCAGGCGGACCGCGCTACGGCGCAGTATAAGCTAACGATCGACGCGGAAGCGACCTTCATGGGGGCGGGACAAGGGGCTAGGGATGCCGTCGCTAGGGATAGAGACGTCGTGGATGGAATTGAGTTCGCCGTGAAAGTGCTCAAGACCAATCCTCAAGGTTTCAACTCCCCTGCCGGGTTTCAACGGTTACTGGCGCTCGACGATGCAAGCAGGAACGGTTTGTTGTGCTCGACGCAGGCGCTCGCAATCGCGAGCCTGAAGGCGGTTGCGGGTGATGCGAACGGGGCGGATTCAATGACGCACATTGCGCAGTCCTGCGAAGACGCTGCAACGTTGCTCTACACGGTTAGCGAAAGCGTTTCTGCTCTTTATGCGCGTTATCTTTCGGCTGAACAAGGGCTGACGAAGAAGGCCGTGGATACTGCTACTAGATGCACCGAAATTCTGAAGCGGAACGCACCAAAGTAATTCGAGAAATCGGGAATGCGTTGGGGTGGTCTAGCGTAGGTCGCAAGAAACTTTCGAGCGGTACGCTGGTCGTCGTATTTTCCCTAAGCACTCAAGATATTTCCCTTTCGACTGCGGCGATGAAATCCCGAGTGTCGACATAGTAGTTTGGGTAAGCTTTGCGAAGCGCATCTATTTCCTCGACTGCTACCAATACTACTTGGATGTTTGGATCACTCTCGTTGTCTTTTTCGGCTCGCTCATATGCTTTTTGCGCCATGTCCGCTGCCTGTTTGGTGAAAGATGCCACGCGAAGGGTGTGCTTAGTAGGATCGAGCACGAGCAAGAACGCATGTGCGTTAGGAATTTGCGCATCTTCAATTCGATGAATAGTGTCGTTCCAGCCGTTAAGACTCCCCATGATATTTTCTCGCTGTATTGTCTCTCGCAGTTCTCTGACGAGGCTCTCTCTGTTTTCTGGAGTTCCTGGTACGAGTGCGGCTTTTTCTCTCGCCGCAAAAGCTGAGCTTGTTAGCGCGAAAAAACGCAACCAGCCCTCGTTTGCATTCTTGACTTTCGATTTCAGGGCTTGCCCAGTGAAGACTTGAGCGGTCTCAACGGAAGTTGCCCAAGCGTGCTGAAGTTTTGACCGAATCTGAATCTCGATTCTCTGCCCATTAAATATCTGTCTTTCGGGACCAGAGCTTTGAAATCGGAAGATGAGATGTACTCCTCTGTATCCATCCAGTTTTGGTTTTGTAATGTAATCGAAATCTTCCGAGCCATCCCAAGAGGACCGATTCTTGGGACTCTTGGCGTGGCTTACCTTGTATACCTCGATCAGTTTCTTCACGTGCCTTACGTTCTCGAGAATGGCCCTACATCCGCCAAGGTCTTGCATTTGAGACAGCTTCATATTCGGATTATCTCGAAGCTTGATTTCGATTGACGGACGACGCTTTAGTCTCTGTGCAATCAGCGCATGACTGTCAATTTTCTTTGCTCGATTAAGCAGGGTCATTTTGATGATTTGAAGGGGGTAGCCATGGCAGGAGCGCCAATTATCAACTATTCTGATCGCTTCTTCCCGCGCGGGATTATCTGCAGGTAAAGTGATAAGGGACTGCCCGGCCTTGTCTATTTGTCCCTTACTGTACTGCCGTTCAACCCATGCCATAGACTCTCACGATACGCTCTTGCCTCACGAGGAGTCACGAATAAGTGATCGCCGAAATCGGGGCTCATCGGGCTGCGTGATCATATGGGACGCAGGTAGAGGACCTCGTTAAGGGAGCTCTCCGTCAGGCCCTGCCTGCCACTCTTGAGCGAGGATGGCGTAGAGGTAGGGGTCGCGCCACTCGCCCCTCTCCATTACATTCTTGCGGAAATGGGCCTCACGGCGCATGCCGAGCTTTTCCATCACGCGGTAGGACGCGCGGCGCCCGGCTCACAGGAACAGCGGCAACAGGCCGAGCAGTGCGAGGGCGGTCAGGAGCGCAAATCCCTGCGCGCCGGTGCGGCGGTTGGCAAAGCCGAATGCGTAGATGCCTTTGATCAGATTGTTGCTCGCCGCGGCGATCACGATCGCGCCCCCGGCGAGCGTGACGGGCGTCAGGACCGAGGAGGATTCCGCGAGGCTCAGGATGAAGGGGTCCACATCGGTGACACCCATGACTCCGGCTAGAGCGAAGAGCCCCGCTCGCCCCAGGTAGAGCAGAGCGAGGTGCGTGACGATCAGCATGCCCACGAACAGCGCTGCGAATAAGAAGGCCGCGCCCAACTCCAGAGGGTTTTTCGGCTGGTAGCTTTGGTCTTCCGTTGCGCTACTCTGATCCTTGATATGCGTCCAGAGCCAGCCGCCGAGCAGAGCGGCGGCTGCAAGCGCGAGAAACGGGACGCCGAGCCGGTGGAGGAGTTCGCGATTGAAAATGGCGAGGAGCACGAGCAGGCGCAGGTACATCACGCCCGAGGCCGCGAGCATCGATCCGGAGAAAAGATGCGGGCGCGACCCTTCGCGCGCTCGTTTTGCAAGCACCACAGTGGTGAGAGTGGACGAGTAAGCCCCGCCGAGCAGCGCCGCCAGCAGAACGCCGCCGCGCCCCTTCGTCCACAACTGCACGAGATAACTGCCGTACGAAATGGCGCTCACCGCAACGACTACCAGCCAAGTCTTGAAGGGATTGAATCCGAACGAGCCGAACGTCTGATTCGGGACGATGGGGAGGATTACGACCGTGAGCAGGAGGAATTTCGAGAACGTCAGGATTTCGTCGGCCGGCACGCGGCGGGCGAGGCTTTCGAGGGCGGTTTTCAGCTCAAGCAGCGCCACGCCGAGCACGGTGAGCGTGACCGCGACCCAATACAGCTCGCGCGAAACGAGCGCTCCCACAACGTAGGTGAGCAGGCCGGAGAGCTCCGTGGTCATTCCGGCCAGCGCGACTCCCTCGAGCTTGTGACGGTAGGATTGCCAGAGAAAAGCGCCGACAACGGCGAATCCGATGGCAGGCAAAACCAAAGTCTGCTGCGAAAACAAGCAAAGCGCATATCCAAGCAGGCCCAGGAGTGGAAACGTGCGGACGCCACCGAATCGGTACTGCTCGGATGTAACCTTTTGTTCTTCGCGCTCGAGGCCGATGAGGAAAGAAAGGAACAGCACCAGGACGATCTGCGTGCCTTCCTTGGGAACGAGTTGGATCAAATTGTTGCCCATAGAGCTGCAAGGCCGCCGCGATTCTCGCTCTATTTGTCACAAATGGCTAGAACAGAAACGTCTCTGCGGGAGTCGCGCGGAACCGCGAATACATACTGCGGGAAGAACTGCGCAAAGGTGGCGCGTTGCGATGGCGCGCGCGGCGGGCTAGTCGGGGAGTTCGATGCCGAGAGGGCCGGCTTGGCGGCGCAGCTCGTCGAGGCTGACCTGCACCTTTTCCTTCCAGCTCGAGATCGTCTGGCAGAGCACGAAATACATTTTGGAGATTCGAGAGCGGAAATCGACGAGCATCTGGTCGCGCACCTTCTCAACCTCATCGAGAGCCGATTGCCCGACCGTCTCGGCATCCATACGCGCTTCCGCGAACTCGCCGGCCAGCGTGTTGAGGCTTTGGTCGAAAGAACCGACGCTGAACGTGTAGGTGCTCAGGAATTGCAGCACCTTCGAGTGAAGGGCCGCTGCCGGGCCGTCCTTGAGTTTTTCGAAGCGATGGCGCTCCTTCTTCACGATTTTCCTTGTACGCTTGAACCATTTCCGGATGATGGATTTTTCCAGGTCCACGCGGCGCGGAAATATACGGTTCCACCAGCGAGTGGGAGGCAATTCGCCGAGGGCGGCCACTTCGTCATGGAGCAGCTGCGCCTCGAGAGCGCCCAGATGATTCGGGAACTGCCGGAGGAACTGTTTCAGGCTTTCGACCTGTTTCCGCTCGATCTCGTCGAGCTTCTGGCGCGCGGCCGATTCGATTTCGCTCCGGGCGCCCTCGAATTTTTCCTGGAAGAGAGATTCGAGCTGCTTCACTTCCGCTTTCGATTCCGTGAGGGCGGAGTCCACGGCGGATCGCGCGTCGCCGAGAGTCGCCTCGTAGCGTTCATAGGCTTTGCTGAACGGAGCCATGCGCGATTTGTGCGCGAGGCCGCGCCCCGCTATCGCTCCCGCCATCGCGCCGACCAGCACTCCCGCGCCGACTCCCAAAGGCCCCGCGACCGCGCCGAGGCCTCCTCCCACCTTGGCGCCGAGAAAAGCGCCGGTGCCGACGCTCGCCACGTCCATCGCAACGTGCTTCACGGCGCGCTCGATGGGAGTCTTCTTGTCGAGGAGAAGCTCCATTTCGCGCCACGCAGAACGCAGAAGCGTGCCGAAGGGAATGTGAAGCCCGGGGTCGAGCCCTTCGTGGATTACGCCCAGCGCGTCCTTCGATGCGGTGGAGATCGCGTCGTGATCGAAATCGGAAAGACCGTGAACAAGGCCGCCCTTCGCTTCCGCCGCGGCTCGAAGATCCGTCACGGCGTGCTTCGCGCCGGCAGTCGAGGAAACACTTTTCCTGATTTCGATCGGTTGGCCGTCCACCAGCCAGCGCCAGCCGGCCTGGTCGGCGTGAAGCCGAACCGCGTGTCCCCTTTTCTCGAGCGCGACGGCGGCTTGCTGCTCCGCGACGTAATCTTCGAGGCGCTGCATCCAGGCTTGCGCGCTCGCCGCAGAGATGTCGTGGAAATTTGCCTCGACGTAATCGTGGATCGAATTCACGGCGCGGAGTTGCTCGGCGGTAGACACCTGAATCGCATGCAAGACGTCCGTGTCAACCGCGGCCAGAGTCGCGGCGGCGCCGGGCGCGGCCGCGGGTTCATCCGGAGCTGTCGGCGCCTTCGAGCGGGCGTGCGCCGAAGAGTTCCGTTTACTTCGGCCGGAGCCGGTTTTCTCGCCGGGCGATTGAGGGGCGCTCCAGGAAAGCTGATTGGGAGGCAGAAGGAGAGTGCGGGACCAGCGGAACCGCGTGCTCCACTTCCAGACGCGCCACGAAACATAGGCAATGGCACATAGAACGACGGCCAGCGACAACGCCTCGCCCGTTCGCATCCGTTGCCTCCCTCAAGTGCAAAAGTGCGGAGAAAAGCCTGATGTATGAATCGCGTGCGCGAAATGCCCTGATTCAATTGGAGTGCAGCCGTCCTACCTCGTAAATGGTACGGGCCGGATTTGTGTTGAATGTCGCACGACGAAGGGAATGAGAAGATTTTCGGGGCGCTGGTGATCGCGGCAGCGGCACTTTTCGCCGTTCGGTCCAGAACAAGTGCGTCGCGCGCACTTCGAGGCCACCGCCGCGTTGTCGGCCCCGATTTTTCGATAGCGATGTCAAAAGTTCTTCGCCTTCTATTCGCCATCGAGGAATCTGCTAGAATGGGCGGACGGAAGCGATTCGCATGACCTCACCTGCCAATTCGAAGGAAGCCGCCGCGCCGGGCTTTCCGCTGAATGCGGAGCAGCGCGCGGCGGTGGAGCACGGCGAAGGGCCGCTGCTGGTCGTTGCGGGCGCGGGGACCGGCAAGACCCGCGTGATCACCGAGCGCATCCGCAACCTGCTGGAATCCGATCCCGAGCTCGCCGGCGAGAACATTCTCGGCCTGACGTTCACGAACAAAGCCGCGGGCGAGATGAAGCACCGCGTGGTGAAGGCCGTGGGCGAGCGCGCCGAAGGCGTGTGGCTCAGCACGTTCCATTCGTTCTGTCTGGAAAAGATCCTGGCCGAGGCGAATCCGAATATCCAACCGCTCGACGAGATCGATCACCGGATTCTGCTGCGCCGCAACATCGCCGACCTCGGGCTGGTCCTATTCCGGAGGCTGGCCGAGCCTGCGGAATTTCTGAAGGATTTTCAGACATTTTTCTCGCGCTGCCAGGACGAGCTGGTGACGCCGGACGATTACCAGCGCTACGTCGAGGATCGCCGGCGCGCGTACGAGGCGCGGAAGAAATCGCTGGCGGCGGAGGCGCGCGAAATCGAGGAACAGGAGCTGGCGCGGCAGGAAGAGCTGGCGCGCGTCTATCGAGTAAGCGAGCGGCTGCTGCGCGAGCGGAATTTGTACACGTTCGGCGCACAGCTTCTCCAGGCCGTGGAGTTGTTGCGCTCGGACGCGGCGCTGCTCGCGCGCATGCGCGAGCAATACCGTTACATCCTGGTGGACGAATTCCAGGACACGAACATCGCGCAGCTCGAGCTGCTGTGGCTGCTGTCGGGCGACCGCCGCAACATTCTCGCGGTTGGCGATGACGATCAGGCGATTTACCGCTTTCGCGGCGCGTCGTTCGGCAGCTTCACGATCTTTTTGGAGCGATTCTGCGGAGCGAGGGGCGGGCGGCCCGTCGGCGCGGCCAAGAAGCAGCTCGTCTCGCTTTCGCAGAATTACCGCTCGACGCGGCGCATTTTGCGGGTGGCGGGCGAGATGATCTCGCACAACGAGAAGTCGCCGCTGCTGCCGCCGAAACATCTCGTCACCGAAAACGCCGAGGGCGAAAAGATCCGCGTGGTCGAATTCGCCACGTTCGACGAGGAAGCGCACTGGGTAGCGTCGGAAATCACGCGACTGCACGAGGCGGGCGCGCCGTGGCGGAGCTTCGCGGTGCTCTACCGCAAGCACTCGCACCGCGCGCAGCTTCTGGACGCGCTGCGGCGGCGCGGGATTCCATTCGTCATACGCAAATTCTCGATTCTTTCGAGCACGCTCGTCCGCGACCTGCTGGCGTGGCTGCGGCTGATCGCCGTGCCGGCGGACAACGTGGCGTGCGCGCGCGTGCTGGCGGCGCCTTACTGGGGGCTCGAGCCGCGCGACCTGGTGCGGCTGGCCGAGCGCGCGGAAAAGAGTCATCGCCGCCCGCTGTGGGATGAGGTCGAGACGGCGTACAAAGAACCGCCGCTCAATCGGGAGGGAGTGCCCCTCGCCGAGCTGGTCGAGCTGATGCACCGCATGCGGCAGATCGCGAAAAATACGACCGCGACCGAAGTGCTCGGCGAGCTGATTCGAAATCTCGAGATCGCGCCGCCGGCCGGAGAGACGGACCGGCAGTATCTCGACCGGCTCATCGAGTTCGTGAAGGAGTGGGAGCGCAAGAGCGAAGACAAGCAGCTTCGCGACTTCATCGAATACCTCGGCTACTTCAACGAGCTCGAAGGCGACGTGCAGATCGAAGAGGAGCTTTCCGAGGACGCGGTGCAGTTGATGACCGTCCACGCGGCAAAAGGGCTCGAGTTCCCGCACGTGTTCATCCTGCGGCTGAGCAAGAGCGACTTCCCTTCCGGCGTGCGGCGGCCGGAATTCGAGTTTCCGCCGGAGCTGATGAAGGAAGAGCAGCCGAAGGCGGACTTTCACATTCAGGAGGAGCGGCGGCTTTTCTACGTCGCGCTGACGCGCGCGCAGAAGCGGCTGACGCTTTCGACGATCGTCAACCGAAGGAAGAAGCCTTCGCCGTTTCTCGACGACTTTTTGATGAAAGCGGCGATTCAGAAGGCGGATGTCGCGCAATCGACCCCGAAAGTCGAGGTGCCGCCGTCGGAAGAGACGGCCGGGCCGGCGCCCGCTCCGGCGGACCCCACGATGCTCTTCCCTCCCGCGGGAGAAAACGCGCGGGCGTATTCGCGCGTGGCGCTGTGGACGAAGGCGTTCCATCCGCCGCGGCCGGAGCCGCTGCAATTGAGCGCTTCGGCGATCGACGCGTACGACCGCTGCCCGATGAAGTACATGTTCCAGCACGTCTGGGCGATTCGCGGCGGCCCGCACGCGCAGACCACCTTCGGCAACGTGATGCACAACACGATTCGCGAATTCATCGGCGAACTGCGCAAGCGCGGCCGCGTGCCACTCGAGGACGTACTTGCGATTTACGACCGCGAATGGTCGTCCGCGGGATTTCCGGACCAGTATCAGGAGGACGAATACCGCAAGGCGGGGCGCGAGCAACTGGAAGCGTTCTATCGCAGCACGACGGCGGCGCCACCGGACGTGCTCTATCAGGAAAAAACTTTCGAGCTGCCGCTCGCGCACAACGTGATCGTGACGGGACGCATGGATCAGGTGAACCGGCTCGGCGAGCGCGAAGTGGAAATCGTGGATTACAAAACCGGGAAGGCGCGCGACGCGAAGAAAGCGGCGGAAGACTTGCAGCTCAGCATCTACGCGCTGGCGGCGCGCGAGGTGCTCGATCTCGTTCCGCGGCGGCTCGTGTTCTACAACCTGGTGAACAACGAAGCGGTGGCGACCGCGCGCGACGCGAAGGCGCTCGCGGCGACGAAGCAGAAAATCGCGGAGGTGGCGGACCAGATCCGCGCGGGCGAATTTTCCGCGAAGCCCGGCTTCGCGTGCGGCTACTGCGATTACAAGCCACTCTGCCCCGCGCACGAGACGCTGATTACGATCCAGCCCGCAACGAGGTCATCCAACTGAAGGCAATCCTTCCGAAGAACATCACACAGAGGACACAGAGAAGGCGCGGAGAGCACGGAGAAGACGCGAAAAAACAAAAGCGGGACATCCGTGATGGATGCCCCGCTTCATTTTCCTCGAGGGCTTCATTGTGACCGAAGCCCGGAGCTGTTCCGCGCATGAACTACAGTGGAACTTTCTCCCACGAGAGAGCGCTTCGGAAAATTCCGCGTGCGCCCGGCTCGTCTGGTTCATCTATAGATGGCGCGAGCGATGGAGTCAAGAAGAAAAACCCGCGCGCGCACCGCGAAAGAAAAACTTTCACGCTCGAATCAGGGGCCGACGGCGATGGCGCTCTGATAATAGCCGTCGCGGGCGTCGATGGAGAGGTCCGGGCGCTTCACGCGGACTTCGATCGAGTGGTAATCCAGGCTCTTGTTGGCGCCCTGCGGAGAAAACGTCAGCGTGTACTGATTGCGCGCCTGCTCGGTGACGTCGGAATAGAGGCGCTCGAGGTCCTGCTGCTTCGAAGCGTAGTACGTATCACCGCCGGTCTTGTTGGCGTACTTCTGAAGATCGGAGAGGCCGCGCTGCGCGACTAACTTGCCGATGGGGAGGGGGCGCGCAACGGAAATGGAGTAGAGTGACACGTCGGCGGTGAGAAGAGAGTGCAGCGTTTCATCGAACGGGTGTACATTGCGCGCTGCGTTGTTCCCGTCCGAGATCACGAAGACAATCTTGCGGCGGTCGCGCCCGCGGGCTTTCAGCATGTCCGTCGCAGCGAAGATGGCGTCATCAAGAGCGTTCTTTTCCTTGTAGGGCTGTGTGCCGTGGAGCGTCAGGTTGGGCGCCGGCATGGACTGGCCGGGACCCGGCACGCCCTGCCTCGGCAGAGACTGGCCGCCGCCGATCGGCCCGGCGGTTGAAGGGTCAGCGATGGCTTGGTTAGAATGCGAGCGTAGTTCGAGACGTTTGAGTTGCGTGAAGAGCACGTCGTTGTTGAAGGTAAAATCGACGACCGTGTTGGGGAACTCGTCGTAAGTCACGAGAGCAACCTCATCGGCAGGACCGAAACCGGCGGCGATGGCGGTGAGGCTCTTCTGCACCTGAGCGGCAGCTTTCTGCCCGAGATCATTGTCGATCACAACGACGGCGGAGAGAGGGTAGGCGTCCGAACTGAACCTAAATTGTTGTTCCACGCCGTCGGAGAAAACGCGAAAATCGTCCTTTTCGAGGCCCGCGACCAGCTGCCCGCGGCCGTCTTTCACGGTCACGGGAACGATGACCACCGGGGTGCGGATAATGATGCGAGGCGGATTCTGCTGCTGCGCTGGGGCGCCCGGCGGCGGAGCCTGCGCCTGCGCTCGCGCGGCAAAAGCGAGCAACATGCAGATACTGAGCCTGGCAATCGTTCGCATCATCCGAGCATCTCGTTTCCTGGTTGCGGGCAGCGCCGCGGCATTCGCCTTTGGTCTTGCGCCCGAGAATTCTGTTCGAACATCCGGCAGGGCGTCCGGTGCATCGTACCAGTCTGACTCATTCCCAGGGAGAATTATACAATGCGGCTGACCAGCATCGCGGCGGGTATTCTCACTCTCGCTTTCGCGGCATACCCGGCGCTGAACACGATCGTCTCGGACGCCGCAGCGGCACCCGGAAAATCGCCTCAGGGCGAGCCGCGAGGGCCCATGGGATCTCCGGGGGCACCCCAGCAGAGCGAGACCCCTCCCGCCCCGCAGCAGGAGCCGCCGACGACGCAACAGCCGCTCGAAGTACGAACCACCATCGTCAACGTATTCGTCACGGTCCGAGACAGGCACAACGCCATCATTCCCGACCTGACCCAGGCCGATTTCAA
>Ga0335077_10000908_pt1 | contig 33962 bp, 26 predicted proteins | sample Lox_Sample_31_FD_207151 | JGI IMG/M metagenome (GOLD analysis project Ga0335077, IMG submission 207151) | Soil microbial communities from Loxahatchee National Wildlife Refuge, Florida, United States - Lox_Sample_3.1 | ecosystem: Environmental > Terrestrial > Soil > Wetlands | place: USA... | reverse complement strand
TCAGTCATCAGGTGCCCACCGCCGCGGTCCGGCGTGCGGGCAAGCGGCTCGACATCAAGCTTCACCCGCACCTTTTTCGGCACACGTTCGCGACGGAGCTCCTGAACCGGCGGGCCGACCTCCGGGCGATTCAGCACGTGCTGGGGCACGAGTCGCTGGCGACCACCGAGGTCTACACGCATGTGTCCGCGGCACGCCAGCGAGAAACGATGCAGCTCCTGGAGCGTCCCGCCGGGCAGGGACAAATTACAGGAATTACATCATGACTCTGAGAGCGGATTACAGCACGTCCGCAAAAAAACTAGCGCGAGGAACGGTCCGGAACAGGCGAGAAGAAAAGAAAAAAAGCGCCAGAGAAGGCCTGTAAGCCGGGTTCTGTCACCTGAGCTTGCCGCTCAGGGAGGCGGTCATTTCTCTAGGACGCCGGTTGCCCGGCGTCTCGAGCGGCTGAACCCGAGAGCACCACGCGGGCCGCGCTTCACCCGTCCGCGAGGACGGGATCGCTCTCCTATTTGGCCTTGCTCCGGGTGGGGTTTACCGAGCCGGTCCGGTCACCCGGACCGCTGGTGAGCTCTTACCTCACCGTTTCACCCTTACCGCTCTGGCGAGCGGCGGTTTGCTTTCTGTGGCACTGGTCCGTAGGGTCGCCCCTCCTGGCCGTTAGCCAGCACCCTGCCCTGCGGAGCCCGGACTTTCCTCCCGCGCAGGTTGCCCCGCGCCGGCGACCGTCCAGCCTTCTCTGGCGCAATCAAAGAGCGTGAAGACGCGGTGCTGAGTATAGCACCGGCGCGGATCCGACGCTCGCCGTCAGCGCTTCCTGAACGCCTCTAGACGAGGCAGGAGGTCCCGAAGCAGGATGCGCGTCTTGAACGGCAGCACGGCGTGGGGTAACGCGCCGGTCGCGAGCGCACGCGCCTTCGGCACGGCGACCAGCAGATCGACCGCGCGGACGCGGCCGAGCTTGCTGAACTTCTCGGCCAGATACTCCGGCGTCCAGTACCCCACGATTTCGAAGGCGACCTCGGTGCCGTCGGCGTGCGTGAACACGAAATCCGGGACCAGCAGCGCGTCACCGGCCTCGAGGACGGCGGCCTCGCGGCGCAGCGTCCAGCCATCCCGCTCGGCCCCGAACCTCTCGGCCAGCGACGATTCCAGGGTCGAATCGAAGAGCAGGGGCGCCGGGACCCGAGAGCGCAGGCCATTCGCCGGCGTCAGGGTGAACAGCAGCGGACGCCAGCCCTTGCGCAGCGTGATCTCGGCCTTGAAGGACCAGTCCTGCGCCTGGACGAGCGCGGCCAGAAAGCGCGCGAAGCTCACGCCGTACGCGTGGGTGTGCCGAAGGACAGAATTGGGGCCGTCGAACACAAAACGATAGCCGCCGTCCGGCGCGCGTGTGATGCGGTGAAGGAGGTGGGCCAGGCGGGCGTACCGGACGACGTGGCCGAGGCCCTCTCGTGCCTCCACGGTGACCCGGACCGAGGAGTAGAGCAACGCCTGGGCCTGCGCCAGGTCGTAGTCGGCGCGCAGGTCCTCGACGCGGTAGTCCTCGGGAAACGCCTGGAGCTGGTGGAACTCGGGGTAGTCGGCGTAGAGCAGGGCCACCCTTTCGCCATGTTCCGCCGGCGCCTCCCCGTAGACCTCCGACAGATGGCCGAGCGCGGCGTCGCCGTCGAGCAGTGGATGATCGCGCGCGGCCCGCTCGAAGACGCGCAACCGGCGCGTCGCGGCGTGCCCGCCACGAGGCCAGTCGTAGACGGCCGCGTCGTCGAGGATCTGGACGACGGCCTCGCCGCGGTCCGGTCGGAGGCCGGCGAGCGCAGCGCGCGCACGGTCACGCACGTGTCCGAGCCGCTCCCCCGTCATGGACCGGTACACGTCGAGCGCCCGCGTGAGATGCGGGCGATCCTCGTCGCTGAGCCGGTCAGAAGAGATCGAGCTGCCTGGCCTGTCCCAGTGATAGACGCGCTGCGGCTTGGTAAGCATCGCTTCGCCCGCGCCGGCGCGCGCGTGCCACGTCGGGCGTTTCCTGGATCACCACCTCGTAGAGCCGCGCCATCCGGTCGCCCGATCGCCTGAGCAATCGCCCGATGCGCTGCACGGCCTCCTTCACCCCCTTCTCGCCGCCCAGCACGACTCCGACCTTGAGGGCGGGAGCGTCCCAGCCCTCGTTGAGCACCTCGCAGGCGGCCAGCGCCCGGATGGTGCCACGGGAGAAGGCATCGAGCACGGCGTTGCGCTCGCGCTTGTCGGAGTGGGCGGTGAGGGCCGGGATGAGAAAGCGCGCCGACACGTCGAGCGCCATGCGGTTGGAGGCCGTGAAGATCACGCACTGCTCCTCGGGGTGCAAGCGGAGGACGTCTTCCACCACGCGCAGCTTCTCGGCCGAGCGGTGCAGGATCGCGAGCTTGCGGCGGTAGGCGCGCAGCACCTCGCGGGCGTCGCTGTCGGTGCGCGCCAGTCGCGCGAGGTCCGTCCACTGAAAGTCCGGTTCCTCGCGGCGACGCTCGGCGAGGTAGGCGCGCACCCGTCGCGAGCATCGGTCGAACTCGGTCTGCTCCTCCGGGGCGAGGTGGATCGGCACGCGTACCAGGCTGTAGTCGGCCAAGGTCCGGCCCTTGGCCTCCGGGATCTCCTCCCGGAACGCCACCGGCCCGATCAGCGAGTCGAGCAGGCGCTCGCGCCCGTCGGCGCGCGCCGGCGTGGCCGTCAGTCCCAGGCGCATGGGCGCGAGGCAGTCGAGCGCGCTCTCGTGCAGACTGGGGCCCGGGAGATGATGGGCCTCGTCGAACACGACAAAGCGGTAGCGGTTGCCCATCTCCTTCATGTGGATCCACGCGCTGTCGTACGTGGTCACGGTGATGGGCCAGATCTCGCGGCGGCCGTCGCCGAGGACGCCCGCGTCGAAGCCGAGCCCTTGACGGATGCGGCGCTGCCACTGGTACATGAGGTCGCGCAGCGGCGCGACGATGAGCGTCGACACGCGGTGTCGAGCGACGATCGTCAGCGCGATCTCGGTCTTGCCGGTGCCCGTGGGCTTGACGATGAGGCCCCGCTGGCCGGCCTCTTCCCAGGCCGTGACCGCGGCCTCCTGATCCGGTCTGAGCGGCGGCAGGGTGGGGCGGAGCGGCGGACACTCGAAGTAGCGCTCCGCGTGATCCTCGAGGTGCAGCCGGTACTCGGCGGCGTCCTCGCGGAGGCGCGCGTGGTTCAAGGCTTCGGTGCGCCACGAGCCGACGCGCTCGTCCCAGGCGAGATACCGTGGGACCCGCGCAGTCCGAGGCGCGGTGAGCACCAACGACCCGCGGTCGAACTCGAGCGCGGCGACCGGGCGCGGCCCTGTCGTGGCTGCCTGGCTCGGCCGGACGAGGCGGACCTTGCCCTTCCGGCCGATGGGCTGGTCGCCGCCCCGCGGGCTCACGCGCTCACGCGAGCGATCGCCGCTCGGGCCAGCCGATCCGCTCGGTCGTTGAGTGGGTCGCCGCTGTGTCCGGCCACCTTGTGCCAGCTCACGTCATGCCGCTCGGCCAGCCGGATCAGGGCTTCCCACAGGTCGCGGTTCTCGACGGGCTTCTTCTGGGCGTTCTTCCAGCCGTTCTGGCGCCAGCGCGCGTACCACTTGTCGCGGAAGCAGTTGACCACGTAGGCGCTGTCGCTGTAGACGGCGACCTGACGCCGGCCATCGATCGCCGCGAGGCCTTCGATCACCGCGGTGAGCTCCATGCGCTGGTTCGTCGTTGAGGGCTCCCCGCCGGCCAGTTCCCGCTCGTGACCATCATCGATGACGACCGCGGCCCAGCCGCCGGGGCCTGGATTGCCGGAGCAGGCCCCGTCGGTGTACACGCGGACGAGTCCCGAGTCAGCCACGGTTGCTGTTGCGACGAGGCACGCCGATATCGTGCGCCGCCATCGAATCCGGCGGGGTGGAGCGCGAGCGAGTCGCGGGTCCGGTCAGGCGACCCAGTAGAGATAGCGGCCGCAGGACTCGCAGTGGATCAGCGTGTTCTGCTGGCGCAGCTCCTGGAGACGCTGGGGGGTCATGGTCACGTGGCAGCCACCGCAGAAGTTCGGTTTCGTCACCTCGACGATGGCCACGCCGCGATGTCGGAGGATCCTGTCGTAGTCGACGAGCACGGAGGGCGGCAGCTCCTTGGCCACCTGGGCGCGCTCACTCCGGACGAGGCCGAGGTCGGCCTGGGCGCTCCGGATCTTCTCGGCGAGGTGGGCTTCCTCGCTGCGGCCGTCGGCCTCGCGAGCCTTGAAGCGTCCCTCCGCGTCCTTGACGTCGGCCGCGGCACGCTCCTGCTGCTCCATCCAGCCCAGGATCTCTTCCTCGATTCGGGCCTTCTCTTGCTTGACGTCCTCGATCTCGGCCAGCACCGCAGAGTACTCCTTGTTCGTCTTGACCTGATAGAGCTGGCCCTCGTACTTCTGACGCTTGAGGCGGTTGTCGTCGAGATCCTTTTCCTTCGCGCGCTGGTTCTTCCTGGCGGTTTCCAGCCGGACCTTGGCCTCCTCGACGGCCTTCTTGGCCTCATCCACGGAGGCGTGGACGGCGTCGAGCTCGCGGGGGAGCCTGGTGAGATCACCCTCGAGCCCGGCAATCCGCGTGTCGAGGGCCTGCAGGTCGATCAGCGTACGAAGCTGAGCGTCCACCGTATCGTCTCCGGATCGGGCCGTGTTCCCGTTTCCCGCTCGAGTACTCCGGGTCTCGGGATGGTGGGCCCACTTGGACTCGAACCAAGACCGGACCGGTTATGAGCCGGGGGCTCTGCCAATTGAGCTATGGGCCCGGGCAAGATCATAGCAGATTGCGTCAGGACTCCAGGAAGCTGCGGAGCTTCTTCGAGCGCGACGGATGGCGCAGCTTGCGGAGGGCCTTGGCCTCGATCTGGCGGATGCGCTCGCGAGTCACCGCGAAATCCTGGCCGACTTCCTCGAGGGTGTGCTCGCAGCCGTCCGAGAGTCCGAAGCGCAGCCTGAGCACCTTCTCCTCCCGGGGCGTGAGCGAGTTCAGGACACGGTTGGTCTGCTCCCGCAGCGAGAGCCCGATCATGCTCTCCACCGGCGAGCCCACCTGCTTGTCCTCGATGAAGTCGCCGAGGTGGCTGTCTTCCTCCTCGCCGATCGGCGTCTCGAGGGAGATGGGCTCCTGGGCGATCTTCAGCACCTTGCGCACCTTGTCCACGGGCACTTCCATCTTGACCGCGATCTCTTCCGGCGAGGGCTCGCGCCCCAGTTCCTGCACGAGCTGGCGCGAGGTCCGGATCAGCTTGTTGATGGTCTCGATCATGTGCACGGGGATGCGAATGGTGCGGGCCTGGTCGGCGATCGCGCGGGTGATGGCCTGTCGGATCCACCACGTGGCGTAGGTGGAGAACTTGTAGCCCCGGCGGTACTCGAACTTGTCCACCGCCTTCATGAGCCCGATGTTGCCCTCCTGGATCAGATCCAGGAACTGCAGCCCGCGGTTCGTGTACTTCTTGGCGATGGAGATGACGAGCCTGAGGTTCGCTTCCACCATCTCCTTCTTGGCGCGCGCGGCCTTGGCCTCTCCGGCCTTGATGACCTTGACGATGTTCTTCAGCTCCTCGGCCCGGGCCTGCGCCATCTCCTCCGCGCGCTTGATCTTCTGCTGGGCGACCCAGACCAGACGATCCTTGATGGACGGGAATCGGCTGGCGGCCTTCTGGTAGAGGTCCCGGTCGCCGTCGTCGCGGTCGTCGTCCGAGAGCGAGGACAGGAAGGCATCGACCGCCGTGGGCGCCGGCCGCCGGCCATCGGACCAGAGCGCGATCTCGCGTTCCGCGCGCTGGATCTTCTCCACGAGCTTCTTCAGATCCTGACCCCACGCGTCGAGCAGCGAGGGCTGGAGGGTCAGGCCTCGCAGGATGGTCAGCACCTTGCTCTGCTTCCCCTGGGCCTGATGCTCGAACTTCCGCCAGGGTGGCTCCACCCCTCTCCGTCTTCGCCCTCCGCTCTTGGTCTTGATGCGCCGGGCGTCTTGCACGAGCTTTTCCCGCTCGCGCAGGAGGCGATCGACGTGGCCGAGCTCCCGGATCACCGAGCGGCGCAGCTCTTCCTCCTTCTCCTCGGTGGATTCCTCCTCCGGGTAGTCCACCACTTCCTTGATCGGGATTATCTCGCGTCGCAGCTCTTCCCGGAGGGCGCGGACCTTTTCGACGGCGAGCGCGGTGGATAGGGTGGCTCCGGTGGCCTCGTCCTTGCCCTCCTCGATGCGCTTGGCCAGCGTGATCTCACCTTCACGTGTCAGGAGGGCGACCTTGCCCATCTCGCGCAGGTAGAGCCTCACGGGATCTTCCGTGCGGCCGACCGGCCCGGGCGTCAGGTCGATGCGTCGATCGGTCGGTTCGTCCTCGTCGGCCTCGGCCGGCGGCTCGATCTCCGAGGGAAGACGGACCCCCTTGGTGGAGTCCACGAGCTCGATATCCATGGAGCCGAACATCAGCATGATGTCGTCAAGCTGATCCAGCGAGACCACGTCCGAGGGCAACGCGTCGTTGACCTCGTCGTAGGTGAGGAAGCCCCGCTGCTTCCCCTTCGCGATCAGCTTGTCCAGCTCCTCCAACCGTGGTTCGTCCGCCATGCCTGGTTCCACTCCTGATGGGGGTTTTGGTGCCGTCATCGTCCGACCTTGCCTCCCGCTTCCGGGTCCACGCGAGTCACCGCCAGTTCCCTCACGGCTTCGGCTTCTCGCTGGAGCTCCCTCAGTTCGGTTTCCAGCCGCGGAAGGGCCGGGTCCCCGCTTGCCTGGGCGCGGGTGATCGTCTCCCGCACCTGGCGGACCCGCTCACGGCGGCGCCGGATATGGTACCGCTTCCGCAACTCCAAGACCTGACTATGTGCGTCTTCCCACGGCCGCTCCTCGATCAGCAACGCGGCCAGCAGACCTCGTTCGTCCTCTCGGTCGAGCTGATTCATGAGCGCTTCGGGGGGCCCGGAAGATCGGCGCAGGGCGGCGAGCAGGCCTCGCGCCGTCGGATGCTGCACGTCGTTGTCCTCGAGAACGGGCAGCAATTCGATCCTCGCGTCCTCTACGTGCAAGAGGAGGGCCAGAAGATCCTTCTCCGCGAGGTTCGGTGGAGCGACGGGACCTGTCCCCCGTGACATATCGGCCGGGCGCGTGACACGGCTCCTCGTCCTGGCGCCGCGGAGCTGCTGCGCCTCGATCCAGAGCTGCGTGGCATCCACGCCCAGCTGTCGCCCGGCCTCACGCGACAGCGCCGTCGCTTCCTCGGCGCTACTGACCTTGGAGAGGAGGAGCGCGACGCGTGCGTGGGCCGTGGCCCGACCGCGGGCCGTGGCCAGATCCTCTTCCCGGAGCGCGGCATCCAGGACGAAGGAGAGCAGGGGACGCGCCGACTCGAGCCGCGCGCGGAGCGCGTCCGCGCCTTCGGCCCGGAGCAGGCTGTCCGGATCGTGCCCTTCGGGAAGGATCGCGACCTTGATGGAAAAATAACCGGATCGCTCGAAGTCGCCGGTCCGCGTCACCGACCACCCCAAGTTCTGGATGTCCATGGAGTCGGTCAGCATCTCTTCGAGGCGCGCGGAAGCCTTCTGGCCGGCGGCGTCAGCATCGAAGAGCGCGACGACCTCGTCGGCATGGCGCCGGAGGAGCCCGAGCTGCGACTCCGTGAAGGCCGTGCCGAGCGCCGCGACCGTTTCACCGAAGCCGTGCTGATGCGCCATCAGACAATCGAGATAGCCTTCGACGATGATGGCGCGGCGCCTTTCCCGCATGTTGGCCCGGGCGACATCGAGAGCATACAGTGTCTGCCCTTTGACATAGAGCGGTGTTTCGGGCGAGTTGAGATACTTGGGCTCTTCTCCGGCCAGGGCCCGGCCGCCGAAGGCGATGACGCGGCCCTGCTCGTCACGGATGGGAAAGAGCAGTCGCCCGCGGAAGCGGTCATAGAATCCGCTGCCCGTCTGGCGCGGAAGGACGAGCCCGGCCTGGACGAGCTGTTCCGGCGAGATGGATTGCGCAGACATCGTCGTGAGGAGAGCGTTCCAGCCTTCCGGCGCGTAGCCCAGTCCAAAGCGTCGCGCGATGTCGAGGTCGACGCCGCGCCGCTCCAGATAGTCCCTGCCCCGTGCTCCGTCGGACTGCCACAGCGACCGCGAGTAGAACTCGAAGGCGAGCGTCATGATGCGACGGAGCGCCTCGAACGCTCCCTCGCCTTCCGGCTCGCGCTGGGTTGGCAGCGCAACGCCGACGCGCTCGGCGACGGCACGGACGGCCTCGGGGAAGCCGAGCCGATCGTGGCGCATGAGGAACCCGAACGCATCGCCGCCGACGCCGCACCCGAAGCAGTGGAAGATACCGCGCTTCGGATTGACGGTGAAGGAGGGAGTCTTCTCGGCATGGAAGGGACAGAGCCCCTTCCAGTGCTGACCCGCGCGCTTCAGGTTCACGAACTGGCCGACCAGCTCCACCATGTCCAGGCGAGACCGGATCTCGTCGAGGAGCTGGGGACTGTATCCCGCCATTTAACCTCGGAGGGGGGCTTCGCCCCCCGTCCGAACCTCCCCCAAAGACCAGATTGCGCCGGCACAGCCGGCGCTCGAACGGCGCCGACGACCGTGCGCCACGGAAGTCCCTGAGCCACGCGCCAGAGCGCGATGAGTGCGCATCTCAGGCCTGTCCCAAGGTCGCGACGGTAGCGCCGGCGCCGCCTTCCTGCAAGGCGCCGGGGCGATGTTCGCTCACGAGCGGATGAACGCTCAGGACCTCCTCCACCACGCGCCGGAGGGCGCCCGTCCCCTTGCCATGCACGATGCGCACGGACGGAAGCCCCGCAAGGAAGGCATCATCCAGATACTTCTCGAGCAGATCGCGCGCCTCCTCGCTCGTGCGACCGATCAGATGCAGCTGGGTCGGGATCATTGCGCGGTCAGGCGTCTGGATGCGCGACGACGCGGACGAATCCGTGGCGGTCGCCGGGCTCCGACCCAGCACGCGCAAGGCCTGGAGCGGAACCTTGACCGTCAGGGTTCCTGCGGCGACGCTGGCCATCCCTCCATCCACCGCCAGTATCTTCCCCTTGAGTCCCAGATGCGCGACTTCGACGCGATCCCCCGCCGCAGCGGGTCGATCCGTGCCGGGCAGGTCCGGCAGCTCGCCCGGACCGCCCGGGACGCCCTGCGCCACTTCACGCACCCTCTTCATCCGTCGCGTCAGCTCGGCGCGGGTCTTTTCCCCTTGGCGCAGACGTTCCCATTCCTCGTTGACGGCCCGCCGCAGCTCACCAACCTTTCGCTCGGAGTCTGCCCTGGCGCGAGCGACGATCTCTTGCGCTTCGCGCTTGGCCGCCGCCAGCTCCGTCTCGGCGCGCGCGAGGAGACTCGCACTCTCGGCCTCCCGACGCTCGGCCAGCGCGGTTCGCTCGGCATCGCGCCGGTCGCGATCGTCGAGGCGGGCGAGTAGCTCTTGCAGCTGCCGCTGCTGGGTCGAGCGATACGCCTGTGCGCGCTCGATCAGCGCCTGGGGCAGGCCGAGCCGCGCGCCGATCGCCAGGGCATAGCTCTGCCCCGGTCGATCGTAGACCAGGCGGAACGTCGGCGCGAGCCGCTCGGCGTCGAATTCCACCGACGCATTGCGCGCGCGGGGATGGTTGGACGCGAAACCCTTGAGCGGTTCCAGGTGGGTGGAGGCCACCACGAGCACGCCCCGCAGCGCCAGCTCCTCGAGCACCGCCTGCGCCAGGGCGGCGCCGTCATCAGGGTCGGTGCCGGCCCCTAGCTCGTCCAGCAGGACCAGCGAGCGCTCGTCCACCTCGTCGAGCACGAGGCGGAGCTGCTTGACGAAGGCGGAAAAGGTGGACAGGTTCTCGGCCACGCTCTGATCGTCCCCGACGATCGCGAAAATCTGAGGGAAGACGGGTAGCCGCGCCCCCTCCCGAGCCGGCACGTGCAGCCCGGCCTGGGCCATCAGTGCGAGGAGGGCCAGCGTCTTCAACGTCACCGTCTTGCCGCCGGCGTTCGGTCCGGTGATGACGAGCAGAGGGCGCTCGGCATCGAGCTCGATGTCCACCGGCACCACGGCGCGCCCCGGTTCCTTCCAGCTCTGATTGAGGAGCAGGGGATTGCGCGCGCCGGCGAGCGCGACCACGCGTTCCTCGCCGACCAGCGGGAGCGTGGCGTCCATGCGCTCCGCCAGCAGGGCCCGCGCGAAGATCAGATCGAGCGCGCCGATGCCACCGATCAGCGCCAGCAGCGCGGGCAGGGCGGCGCGCACGGCGTCGGTGAGCGCGGCCAGGATGCGCAGGACCTCGGTCGCCTCGTCCTGCAGCGCTTGCACCAGATCGTTGTTCTGGTCGACCACGCCCTCGGGCTCCACGAACAGCGTGGCGCCGCTCTGGGAGCGGTCATGGACGATACCGCGGACACGGCTCCTGGCCTCGGCACGAACGGGGAGCACGTAGCGTCCGTGGCGGAGGGTGACGTAACGCTCCTGGTACGTGCTCTCGGCGGCCGAGGAGTGGAAATATCCTTCGAGCGTCTTCACGATTTCCCGACGGAGATCGCGGACGCGGTGGCGCGCGCGGCGTAAGCCCGGGCTCGCCTCGTCGCGGAGTTGCCCGTCCTGATCGAGCGCCCGGCGGAGCTCGGCGCCGAGCGCCTTCTCCTCGGGGAGGTGGGTGAACGCGCCGTGGAGATCGGGCGCGACCTCCACGAGGCCGCGCCCATACGCGCGCAGGCGAGCGGCGGCGTCCAGCACGGGAATCAGCGTGGCCAGCTCCGGGCCATCGGCGACCGAGCCCGGAACACCGACGGACTCCAGCATGGATCGTACGTCGGGGATGATCTCCCACGGCGGACCACCCGCCACGCGCAGGGCGTCGCGCGCCTGCCGCGTCTCGCCGAGAGCTTGCCGGATCTTGTCGAGGTCACGGGAGGGCAGCAGCTCGATGGCCTGCTCACGCCCGATCGGCGTGTGAGTGTCACGCGCGAGCAGGGCCTGGACCTGCGGCCACTCCACGCCGCCACCGCTGGCGACTAGTCGGATCTGCGATTCCGTGGTTGAACCTTCTCGCGGGGGACCAGCGTCTTGCGCGTACGCTCGATGCTGGGGTTCACGTGATGCGGACATCTCGACGGGGCGGTCATGGGTACACGTATATACCACGCCGTGGAAATCGCGCGCAATTTGTCGCGGGGCTCACGTCGTCCCCTCGTCGCGGCGCGCCTCCACGAGTTTCAAGGCCCGCGACTCGGCTTCCGCGCAGGCCGTCTCGATCGCCTCGCGCTCGTCCGGGTAGAACGGGGACGACGACGAGATCTCGCTGCTGGCCTGGAGGAGCGGGACGTCCGATCCCGACCTTGACTCGGCGGATGCCGTCGGTTCCCAGCGCGGCGATCACGGACTGCACGCCGTTATGACCTCCCGCGCTGCCCTTCATCCGGACGCGGACCGTGCCGAGGGGCAGATCCAGGTCATCGAACACGATGATCAGATCGGCCGCGTCCAGGGCCAGCTTGCGACTCACCCTGGCCACCGCCGGTCCCGAGACGTTCATGAAGCAGATGGGCTTGACCAGGTAGAGTCGCTCGCCCTGCCATTCGGTCTGCCCCACGTGGTGCCCGGTCTCGCGCAGAAAACGCGCATGCAGCCGGCGCGCGAGCCGGTCCACCACCCGCTGCCCAACGTTGTGGCGCGTATCCCGATACTCCGACCCAGGGTTGCCAAGCCCGACGATCGCCTGGGCCACTTACTTCTTCTTCTCGTCGCCCTCTTTCTCTTCCTTCGGCTTCCGCTCGGTGAGCACTTCGGGCTCCGCCGCGGCCGCAGCCTCGGGCGCGGCAGTCGGCGCTGCCACCTCCTCCATCGCAGGCGGCGCGACGGTGGCGACGGCCTGGTTGGGATCGTTCAGGATCCGCACCCCTTCGGGCGCCTTGAGGTCCTTCACGGTGAGCACGTCGCCGATGCGGAGGTTCGTGACGTCGGCGTCCAGCACCGTGGGGATGTCGCCCGGCAGGCAGGACACCTGCACTTCGCGCAGGATCATCTCGAGGATTCCAAAGGTCTCCTTCACCCCGACGGCGTCTCCCACGTGGTGCACGGCCACCGAGACCTGGATGGCACGGTCCATGGCGACTTCCTGCAGGTCCACGTGGATCAAGTCCTCCGAGACCGGGTCGTATTGCAGATCGCGGATGATCGCCATCCGGGACTCGCCCGAGTCGGCGAACGTGACGCTGAGCAACTGCGTGCTGCCCTCGTGGCCGTGGACGAGCCGGTAGATGTCCCTGGGCGTGACCGCGACGTTGAGCGGCTGGGCGCCGCCGTAGAGGATTGCGGGGACCTGGCCGGCCCGCCGCAGCCGTTTGGCGTCCGCCTTGCCGGCGCCGTCGCGTTTCCTGATGGTCAACTCGCTGATGGCCATGATCGTGAGCTCCTTCGAAGAAATTAAACGAAGAGCGTCGAGACCGACTCCTCGTCATGAATGCGTCGAATCGCCTCAGCCAGGAGCGGGGCGACCGACAACACGTGCACGTGGGGCAGCCGCTTCTCGGGCGGCAGCGGGATGGAATTGGTGAGGATCAGCTCTTCCAGATCCGAGCTGGCGATGCGCTGAAGGGCCGGGCCCGACAGCACCGGGTGGACGCCGCACGCCAGCACCCGCCGCGCGCCCTCACGCTTCACCGCCTCCACCGCCTGGATCAGCGTGCCCGCCGTATCGATCAGATCGTCGATGACGACGACGTCCTTGTCCTTGACCTCGCCGATCAGGTGCATGAACACGGCGACGTTGGGGCCGTCGCGGCGCTTGTCGATGATGGCGAGCCCGGCCCGGAGCCGCTTGGCGATGGCCCGAGCTCGCTCGACTCCTCCCGCATCCGGAGAGACCAGGACCGGATCCTCCAGATCCTTCTTGGCCAGGTAATCGATGAGGACCGGCGCGGCGAAGAGGTGATCGACCGGGATGTTGAAGAATCCCTGGATCTGTCCGGCATGCAGATCGATGGCGAGCACCCGATTAGCGCCCGCGGTGGTGATCACATCCGCCACCAGCTTGGCGGAGATCGGGACGCGCGACTGGGACTTGCGGTCCTGGCGCCCGTACCCGTAATACGGCAGCACGGCCGTGATGCGCCGGGCCGATGCGCGCCGGAACGCGTCGATCATCACCAGCAGCTCCATCAGGGTGTCGTTGACCGGCGGGCAGGTGGGTTGCACCACGAAGACGTCCTGGCCCCGCACGTTCTCGTTGATCTGCACGTACACCTCGCCGTCGGAGAAGCGGGCGACGTCGACGTCGCCGAGGCTCATGTGCAGGTGCTGGGCGATCTCCTCGGCGAGGGGTCGGTTCGCATTGCCTGAAAAGAGTTTCAGGTCATATGACATGGCGTCCCTCCCCTTCGGGTCGTCCTGTGCCTCTCCCTCGTGGCGCGCATGGCTGGGGCGGGAGGGATCGAACCTCCGTTGCGGGGTCCAAAGCCCCGAGTCCTACCGCTAGACGACGCCCCACCCACGACTCCTCCCACCGGAAACGTTGCGCTGTCACGGCCAGCGCTCGACCACGGACCAGCTCCCGTCTAGCCTGGGACCAGACGAATGGCAGCGCCCGAATGCGTCCTCACGGCCCAGCAGCTCCAGTCCGCCCGACAGACGCGCTGGCGAATTTGCCGCGCGTGATCGAGCGAGCGCGCCATACCGAACACGGTTGGCCCGCTCCCCGACATCACGGCGCCGAGGGCGCCCGCCGCCATCAGGGCGGCCTTCATCCGGGCGATCAGCGGAAAGCTCGGCGCCACGAACGCCTCGAGGTGGTTCGTGAGCGTGGCGGCCAGCCTGGCCGCGTTCCGGGTCACGAGCGCCTCCACGACCCGCCGAGCCCCGGTGGGCTCAGCGCTCCATCCGATCGGTACGCGCTCGTAGACCTCCTTCGTGGAGAGCGGTGTGCGCGGATTCACGAGCACGAGCGCGTAGCTCCCCGCGCCCGCCAGCCGCTCCACGTGCTCCCCGCGTCCAGTCGCCAGCGCCGATCCGCCGCTCAGGAAGAACGGGACATCCATGCCCAGCTCTAGCGCCAAGCCCACGAGACGCGGTACCGGCCAGCGGAGCTTCCACAGTCGATTGAGGCCCCACAGGGTAGCCGCAGCATCGCTCGAGCCCCCGCCGAGTCCGGCCGCCACGGGGATGCGCTTCCTGAGGCGGATCCGGACTCCGTGCTCCCCGCCCGCCGCTTGCCGGAGCAACAAGGCTGCTCGGACGACCAGGTTGCGCTCATCGATGGGGAGCGCGGGGTCGTCCGTCTCCAGCGAAATCGTCGGAGCCGTCTCCAGTGTCAGCCGGTCGAAGAGATCCACCGTCTGCATCACCGTCGCGATGTCGTGGTAGCCGTCCGGCCGCTTGCCCAGGACATCGAGGGCCAAATTGACCTTGGCCGAGGCCAGCACCACGAGGCGCCTCGGGCTTCCCTCGCGCTTGGACAAAGCAAAGAACCCTACCACGCGGTGCGGCGAAGTGTCAACGGAAGTCCTGGATTTTCACATGTTCCGGGACGGTGACCCTCACGAGATCGGCATCGAGGTCCGTATTCACCCGAGGGTTCCGATACTTCACGGTCGCCTCCATCTTGCCATCGAGCGTCGTCAGGGTCACGCTCGCGGGAACCGTATCGGTCGCCCCGTCGACAAACGCGGCCCGAGCGCCATTGCTGCCGTCACGCCATTCCACGGCTTTCGGCCTGCCGTCGGCGGGATCGAACCAGATACGTTGCACCACGTCCTTGCCCTGGAGCGTGAGCGACGGCCCCAGCTCATCGGCTGGAACCAGTTCGACCGAATACGGATCCTGGAGTGGCAGGGCGCGCCCCGCGAGCGTCGCCACGAGATCATCGGGACCCAGTGGAAGGCCGAGCCAGCGCCGTGCAGAATCCTGAGAGGCTGGCAGGAAGTAGGCCCGCTGCGCCAGCACCTCCCAGACGGTGAGCGTGCTCGCGTCCTCGCCAACGACGAGCAAGGGGGTGCCGAGCGGCGAGAGCGCCTCGAAGCGGAGGGATGAAGGGGCGCTCAACAGGAGCACTCCCGTCAGACGCTCGACCCGTTCATTGCGGCGGATCCTGATCTCCGCGAGGCTACGCAGGTCCTTGAAGGTCTCCCAGCGCCGCGCGAGCAGCGCGCGCGCCGCGTCGGCTTCCGGCGAGATCGGCCTGCGGGGCGGGGCCGACGCGCACCCGCCCACCGCCAGAGTAAGGCTGACTCCGAGGACGAGGGCACCTGCGCGAAGGCCGCTACTTCTGTTCGGCCTTCGGTGCGCCACCCTTGGCTCGGATCTGGTTGTCGCGGGCCTCGTCGAGCTTCTTCTGTACCGTCTGCGCGGTGGAACCCTGCGGTTCCACTTGGAGCGAATGCTCCCAGGCCGCGATCGCCTCCGCGGTCATGCCGTTCTTGCTATAGGCGTCGCCCAGGTGATCGTAGAGAACGGCGTCGTCCTTGGCGAGCTTCACGGCCCGTTGCAATTCGCGGAGGGCTTCGGGGTACTTGCCCTGCTGGAAGTAGGCCCAGCCCAGACTGTCGACGAAATACCCGTTCTCCGGCTCGATGGCGAGGGCCTTCTGGATCAGGTCGATGGCCTCGGTCAGGTTGATGCCTTTTTCCGCGAACATGTAGCCGATGTAGTTGTAGGACTCGGCGTTCTTGGGATCCAGATCGAGCACGCGCCGAAACGTGCGCACGGCGTCGTCGAAGCGCTGCTGCTTCTCGTAGACCACGCCGAGCTGGAAGAGGATGTCCTTCTGCTTGTCGTCGAGCGACAGGCCCTCTTGCAGCACCGAGACCGCCCGGTCGTACTGGGAGGCGCGCTGGAGCGCCGTGCCGAGGTAGAGGAACAGCTCGGGCCGCTTGGGCTCCAGGTTCACGGCCTCGTCGAGAATCTTGATGGCGTCGTCGTACTGCTTGGCCCGGCCGTAGAGGAAGCCGAGCTGGACCCGCGCATCGACGGACCTGGGGTCGGTCTTCAGGATCTTTTCGAGCTCAATGCGCGCCTCGTCCTCCTTGCCCGAATCGATCAAGGCGGACGCCAGGTAGTAGCGGGTCCGCATGTTACCCGGGTCCAGCAACACCGCCTGGCGAAACGCGGCTACGGCCTGCTCCCAGTGCTTCTGCTCGTAGTGAATGGCCCCCAGCTTCATCCACACCCGAGGGTCGCGCGGCTGCGAGTCGGTGAGCGCCTCGATCTCGGCCTGGGCCTCGTCGAGCCGGCCCAGACGCACCAGCAGATCCCCGAGCCGCTCCACGAACACCGCGTTGTCAGGATTGGCCTTGATGGCCTCCTTGTAGATCTTGATCGCCTCCTCGGGCTGATTGCGCGTCTCGTACACGTAGCCGAGCCCTGACCAGGACGCATCATGATCGGGGTCCAGCTCGGTCGCCCGGGTGAGGCGAGCGATCGCCTCATCCCAGTTCTCGTTCTCGATGGCGATGCGGCCGAGGAGGTAGTAGGCCTGAGCGTTGGTGGGCTGGACGGCGATCAATCGCTGGAGCACGGCGCTCGCCTTGTCGTACGCCTTCTGCTCGAGATAGCTCTGGGCGAGGGCCAGGTAGGGCTCCTGCGACTGCGGGTCGAGCGTGATCGCCTGCTCGAGCTCCCGCTCGGCGTCCGCGGGTCGCTTCTCTCGACGAAGCAGATCCGCCAGCGTCAAGCGGGCGACCTGGGAGCTCGGATCCAGCGCGATCGCCTTCTGGACGGCATCCAGAGCGCCGGGCGTGTCCCCGGCCCGAGCGAGCCACTGGGACAGCTGCACCCACAGGTAGGCCGTCCCGGGATCCTCCTTGATGGCCTCACGCAGTTCCTTGATAGCCTCCTGGACGTGACCCTGCTGAGCCTCGAGCTGCGCGACGGAGAAGTGGTAGTACGCGCGGGCGGTGCGACTGCGGTACGTCGGGCCAGCGTACGATGGGGTATCGGAGCGCGTCTCGGCTGACGGTCCGGGATCCTCCGGAGCTGCGGTCATGCAGCCGCCGAGGACAAGCCCGACCCCCATCGCGGTCCAGCACACGGCGGCCCTCACGGTGACGGTGCAGAGTGTCCTCGTGCTCATGAGTCCTCTCTCTCGGCCGACCTGGAATCCTCGGGACGCGGGCGAGCGTCGCGCATGCGGCGTGCCAGCAGATCCTTGGTCAGCAATCGCCGGAGACCACCGGCAAGCACGGGGTCGGGCAATGTCGTCACCATCGCCTCGATGGCGCGAAGCTCCTCGCGGCCCGGGTTCGGCTGCGAATCGGGTCGCGAGCGCGGCCCGACGGGACCGGACACCGGGGGGAGCGCGCCGAGGGTGAATTTCAACGACGCGACGGCCCCGAACCGACCCTGGAGCGCAGCGAGCAGCTCACGCGACCGGAGCGTCATCTCCTGCAGACATGGGGAGTTGTCGACGGTGACCTCGAGAACTCCAGCCGAGAGCCGCCCCGGCCGCGAGCGGCGTCCCATCTCCGGTCCGATCAGTCGATTCCAGTCCGTCCTGATGGTTTCCTCCAGCAGACGATCCTTCAACTCAGGCAACGCCGAGACCAGGATGTCCCTCACCCGTACGGGGTTGGTTCGCTTCGGCGCGCCCACAGGAATCAATGATACTTGAGCCTTCCGCCTCCCGCTACACGCAAAGCGGGCGTCAAATTGACTCGGCTATGACCGGCCATTATAGTGACGCCTACCATGACGCGACCAAGGCGTGGGGAGCGTGTGTCCCTCACCATCGACGATCTCGCGTTCGGTGGCGAGGGCGTCGGTCGAGCCGACGGCTACGTGGTCTTCGTCCCGGGCGGGATCCCCGGGGATCGGGTGCGCGTCAGGCTCGAGCAGGCGCGCTCGCGGTTCGGCCGCGGCGTCATCGAAGCCGTGGAGGCGCCGTCGCCCGACCGCGTCGAGGCCCCGTGTCCGTATTTCGGACGCTGCGGAGGCTGCCGTCTGCAGCACGTCGCGTATCCCGCTCAGCTCGCCTTCAAGGCCAAGCAGGTCGCGGACGTGCTGGAACGTCTGGGCGAGATCACCGGGTTCGAGTTGCGTCCGATCATCGGCGCCCCCGAGACCTACGGCTATCGGAACAAGATGGAGTTCACGGTGGCCCGGACCTCGCACCATCTGCCGGTCATCGGGCTTCACGAGGCAGACCGGTATGACTCGGTGCTCGATATCGATCGGTGTCTGCTGCAGTCGAACGGGATGAACGCGGTCCTGGCAGAGACGCGCCGTTTCCTCGTCGAGCAGGGGCTCTCCGTCTACGACCAGGAGAGCGGCGAAGGGCTCCTGCGCTTCCTGATGCTCCGCGAGGGGCGCCGCACGGCGGAGATCATGGCCAACGTCGTAACGGCAGCGCCCGCCGTGTCGGAGCTGGCGCCGCTCAGCGAGCGACTGCGCTCGCAAGTTCCCGGGACGAGCAGTGTGGTGATGAACGTCAACCCGAAGAAGGCGAGCGTGGCGCTGGGGGTCGAGGAACACCTCCTCGGTGGCAAGGACCACGTGCGCGAGCAGATCGGCGGCCTCACCTTCCAGATCTCGGCCAACTCGTTCTTCCAGACCAACACGGTGCAGGCCGAGCGGCTCTTCGAGCTAGCTCTCGAGGCCGCCGAGCTCGGCGGCGCCGAGACGGTCTTCGATCTCTATGCGGGCACGGGCGCCATCAGCCTTCTTCTGGCGCGGCGCTGCCGCTGGGTCTATGGCATCGAGCTGGCGCAGGCGGCCGTGGACGACGCGGGTCGGAACGCCGCGGTGAACGGCATCGACAACTGCACGTTCCTGGCCGGCGAAGTCCGCGTCGTGCTGCCCTCGCTCATCCAGCAGGGCATCCAGGCCGACGTCGTCGTCGCCGATCCTCCGCGCGCGGGCTTCCACCCGAAGGCGCTCCACGCGCTCGTGCGCCTGGCTCCGTCCCGCATCGTCTACGTCTCGTGCAATCCCGCGACGCTCGCGCGCGACCTGGGCGAGCTGGTCCGCGGCGGGTATCGGGTCCGATGGGTGCAGCCGGTCGACATGTTCCCCCATACGCCCCACATCGAGGCGGTGGCGCGCCTCGACAAGTCGTCGTAGTGGCAGGTTCCGAACGGTCGGGGCGGCCCGCCCCACTCCCAGGGAGATGACGTCGTATCTAGTGCGGCGCGGTTGGCAGTCGCTCCTCGTCTTGCTTGGCGTCTCGGCCGTCGTGTTCCTCATCCTCCATCTCACCGGCGACCCGGCGCTGCTCCTCCTGCCGCCGGACGCGACCGCCGAGGACATCGCCCGGTTCCGCACGGCGATGGGGTTCGACGATCCCGTGTTCGTGCAATACATCCGGTTCCTCCGCGGCGCGCTGCGGGGTGACTTTGGCGAATCGGTGCGTCATGGAGAGCCCGCCATGTCACTGGTGCTCGAACGCCTCCCCGCGACCTTCGAGCTGGCCGGTGCGGGGCTGCTCCTCGCCCTGTGTCTGGCGATTCCCGCTGGCATCGTCTCGGCGGTGAAGCGCAACACGGCCGTGGACTATATCTCCACCGTGATGGCACTCCTGGGGCAGGCCATGCCGACGTTCTGGCTCGGCATCATGCTGATCCTCGTTTTCTCGGTGCGGCTCAGCTGGTTGCCCTCGTCCGGGCGCGGCGACGTGGAGCATCTCGTCCTGCCCGCCATCACCCTCGGTCTGTTCACCACGGCGCGGATCGCGCGACTCACGCGCTCGGGGATGCTGGAAGTGCTGGCCCAGGACTACATCCGCACCGCCCGCGCCAAGGGCGTGAGCGAGCCGCCGGTCGTCTGGAAGCACGCCCTCAAGAACGCATCCATTCCGATCGTGACCATCGTGGGCATCGAGCTCGGGACCCTCCTCGGCGGATCGGTGATCACCGAGACGATCTTTGCGTGGCCCGGTGTGGGCCGTCTCTCGGTCCAGGCCATCTTCAATCGCGACTACCCGGTGGTCCAGGCGGCCGTGTTCCTGCTGGCCAGCACCTTCGTCATCGTGAACTTCCTGGTGGACGTCGCTTACACCTACCTGGATCCGAGGATCCGCTTCCGATGAGCCCCCCTGGCTCGGTCGCCGCCGAGTCCGTGCCTCTGGCGCCCGCGCGTCCGCGGGCCGAGCGCGAATGGGTGGCGGTGCTCCGTCGCCTGGTCCGGCGACGCACGGCGCTGTTCGGCCTGGCGGTCGTGGCCATCGTGTTCCTCACCGCACTCCTGGCGCCTGCGGTGTCCCCCTTCGATCCGTTCGACCAGGACATCAGCCAGCGCCTCAAGGAGCCGGGGTGGCAGGATGCGCATGGCCGCGTCCACCCGCTGGGCACGGATCACCTGGGCCGCGACATCCTCGCGCGGATCATCTACGGCTCGCGGATCGCGCTGCTGGTCGGGCTCTCGGCGGTGCTCATCTCCGGACTCCTCGGGATGACCATCGGACTCTGCGCCGGATACTTCGGGGGGCGCCTGGACGACTTCTTCATGCGCCTGGCGGACATCCAGCTGGCCTTCCCGTTCATCCTCCTCGCCATCGCTGTCATCGGCGTCCTCGGTCCGAGCCTCGGCAACATCATCGTCGTCATCGGCGTTTCGTCCTGGGTGGTCTACGCCCGCGTGGTCCGCGCCGAGGTGCTGTCCATCCGCGAGCGCGAGTTCGTCCAGGCGGCCGTCGCCCTCGGCAGCCTGGACGGCCGGATCTTGCTCCGTCACGTGCTGCCGAACGCCTTCACGCCGTGGCTCGTGGTCGCCACGCTGGACATGGCGCGCGTGATCGTGATCGAGTCGGCGCTCTCCTTCCTGGGGCTGGGCGTCCAGCCACCGACTCCCACCTGGGGCGGGATGCTGGCCGACGGCCGAGTCTATCTATCCACCGCTTGGTGGCTCGCGACGTTTCCGGGGCTGGCCATCCTGATCACCGTGCTCGGCATCAATCTCTTTGGCGACGGACTACGCGACACCCTGGACCCGAGGCTGAAGGTCTGATGAGCCTCGCGGAACACAGTAGCCCCCGAGGGGGACGGCGCGAGGGCTGTCAACCCTCGGCGGCGCGCTCGCTCCGCCGCTACGCTTCGCGCGGCGACTCGGCTCGCCCTAACCCTGATCGGAAATTCGCGGCGCGCCTGGGGCGGCATCGCGAATTTCGGATCAGGGCTGAAGCGCGGTCGCGACCGCCAGCCCCGGCCCGGGGCGTTACCGTATTCCGCGAGGTCCACTAGAGCGCATGGATCCCATCGTCCTGATGGGCGCTCGTATCATCGATGGCTCAGGTGCCGAACCCGTCCGCGGACGCTCCGTCGTCGTGGAGCACGGACGGATCGCGGCCGTGGTCGACGACGCAAGGCTTCCGCGCGGCGCTCGCGTGGATCTGGCCGGGTGCACGTTGCTCCCGGGTCTGATCAACTGTCACGTCCACCTCTGTCTCGGCGCCGAGGCGGACCCCACGCGCCCGCTACGAGACGAGCCGCTCGCCTTCACGGCCATCAAGGCGGCCGTGCGCGCCAGGCAAACGCTCGATGCGGGAGTGACCACGGTCCGCGATCTCGGGGGACGCGACTACTGCGAGCTGGGGGTGCGGCGCGCGATCCTCGACGGCTGGTTGTCTGGCCCGCGGATCCTGGCGGCAGGGCGCCCGATCTGCATGACGGGCGGCCACGGGCACTGGCTCGCTCGCGAGGCGGATGGTCCTGACGACGCCCGCCGCGCCGTGCGCGAGCAATTGAAGGCCGGAGCGGATCTCATCAAGATCATCGCGACGGGCGGCGTCCTGACATCGGGCGTGGAACCCGGCTCGCCACAGCTCACGCTGGGCGAGATGCAAGCGGCCATCGAGGAAGCCAAGAAAGCGGGACGGCGGACGGCCGCTCACGCGATGGGAACGCGCGGCATCGCCGATGCGGTGCAGGCAGGCATCACGTCCATCGAGCACGGCGTCTATCTCACCGACGAAATCGTGGCGGCGATGCGCAAGGACGGCACGTACCTGGTGCCGACGCTGATCGCGCCCGCCGCCATCGTCAGCGGTGGACGTGGAGCCGGCATCCCCGAGTTCATGGTGCGAAAATCCGAGGCGGTCATGAGCGCGCACGTCCAGAGCTTCCAGCGGGCGCTCGCGGCCGGCGTGGCCATCGCTGCCGGGTCGGATGCCGGGACACCGTTCAATCCACACGGTTCGCTCGTGCCCGAGCTCGCGCTGATGGTCAAGCACGGCATGACGCCGCTTCGAGCCGTGCGCTCAGCCACGTCAGTGGCGGCCGATCTGCTGGGCCTGGGGGCCACGCTCGGCCGCATCGCTCCCGGCTACGTGGCGGATCTCGTTGCGGTTGCGGGCGACCCCGCTGAGCGCGTCGACGCCCTGGAGAACGTGCGTACCGTCTTCGTCGAAGGGCGAGCGATCCCGAAAGGCGCGTGACCTCGGCGCCGTCGTTCAGACGGCGCCGAGATCACCTCGCGAACAGCGTGACGATCTGAGCTGGCCGGATCATCACCTGCGCTACCAGCGCCGCGAAGAAGATGCCGCACGCTGCCACGGCCGCCTCGCGCCACAGCCTGGGCCGGAGCTCGGGGGGCAGGAGTCGCCGGTTCACCCAGAGCGTGTGAAAGGCCAGGATCACGAAATTCACCGCGGCTAGATTGGCGCCGATGAGGACGAGGGAGAACGGGTCGGCGAGAGGCAGCGTGAGGCAACCGGCCAGCGTGAACACGGCCAGCACCGAGTAGTACAGCCGGCTCGCGCCCGCCGCCGCGCCTTCACGTGACCCGCTCGTCCACAGGATGTCGGTCACGCTCCTCGCGAACCCGGACGTGACGCCGACCTGCGTCGACACGAGGATCCCGAGTCCGGTCACGAGCGTGAGGAAGCCGAGGAACAGGCCGTGATGTTGCCCGATGGCATGGGCCAGGACGGTCCCGATCCCCGGACCTGCCATTGCGGTGTGAGGTGGGACGAACGCGACGGCCAGCACGACCGGCAAGGCCATACCGATGAGGCAGCCCGGGGTCCAGAGAAACCACAGATCGCTGCGCAGGTAGTACCACCACTCTTGCCACTTCGCCAGATTGGGTTCCGTGACGGGGAAGATCGCACCCTCGCGCGGTAGCGGGATCCTCCCCCGGCCGATCGACGTGGGCGTGAGGCCGATGGTCCCGGCCATGCCGAAGCCCTTCTCGCGCAACCCTTGAGTCAGGGCGGCATTGATCACGCCTCCCGCCCCGGAATAGGCGGCGACCGCGGCCAGCAGTCGCCAGTCCACGTCGCCCGGGAGCGTGCCTTCCCCGAAAAATGGGCTCACGAAGCCTGCCGCGACTCGCTCCCAGACGTCGGCCGGCACGAGGAACGCGCCAACGCCGACCAAGAAGAGCAACACGCTGCCCAGCATCAGCCATTCGAGGCGCTCGGTCCGCCGGGACGCCGGCGCGTGCGGCAGAGCGACGACCACCGAGGCGAGAAAGAGGAAGTACCCGAGGATGAGCACGGTGTCGCGATCCTCGCCGCGCGGCGCTCTTCCCAGGAACAGTCCGGCGAGCGCCGAGCCTCCAGCGGCTGCCCACCCGGGCCAGCCGAGCTGCACCAGGTTGAGGCACGCGTACATCCGCGCCCAGAAGCGCGGCCCCGGAGGAGTGCGCATGAAACCCGTGTAGATGGACTCTCCCGTCGCCAGGGTGTATCGCGCCATCTCGGTGTTCAGCAGTGCCTGAAGCATCACCGAGAGCGTGCAGATCCAGAGCAGCGCGGGCCCGTGCTCGACCGCGAGCGCCGGGCCGAGGAGCCAGTCGCCGGCGCCGAGTGAAAAGCCGAGCAGAATCGTCCCGGGCCCGATGACGCGCAGAGCGTTCCAGAAGCTCGACGCCGGAGGATGGGGCAGGTCGCCCTGCTGCCAGGCGGGGAGGTGACTCGTGGTGCGCCGCCAGCGGCGCCAGAACACGAGGGCGATCCAGGCGGCGGGGGTACTGGCCCAGAGCCAGCGCGGGCTGACTCCGACGCTCCACTGGAGCGCGATCAGCGCAGTGCCACCCGCCGCAGCGATCCAGAGGAGCGCCCCGGTGAGCCACCGGACGACCGAGGGAATGCTCCCGGTCAGCCAGATCAGTGCCGCTCCCGCGGCCGCCGAGTCGAGCAGGACGTCGGCAGGGCTTGGGGTACGTGCCACCGTGGTGGCCTGATGCAGCTCGTCGAGCGCCGCGGTGAGAATCGCCAGGCCGAGCGGGGCGCGCCAGCGTCGCGGCGCATGGCGGCGCTGGAGAGCCACGGACCACAAGGAGGCGAGGACGCCGTACTCCACGGCGTGGGCCGTCTTTCGGATGAGCCAGTGGATGCCCTCGATCTGGTCGGGCGACGCCCAGGGGATCAGCCGTTCGAGCAGAGGGACGAAGAATGTCCCAGTCTCGTTGGCGCTCCAGGTGTCGGTGGACAACCAGGCGATGAGCGCAGTCCAGCCAAGGGGCAGCACGAGACGAAGCGCGCGCATGCCCAGAGCTTGCACGAGGCGCCGGACGTTGACAACGCTACGCCGATGGCCTCGGTCGGCCGGCTGAGCTGAAGGCTCGCCCCAGGGCGGAGTGTGGGGATCACTCCTCGGGTGGCTACGAGCTGGGCGCGGCATCGCGTCCTGATGGCGGCCGCCGCCAGGCTCGAGGTCAGCGTGGCGTATGCCGCCTCGAGTCTTTCCGCGAGCGTCATTCCCTCATGAAGCGGCCGGGACCGGCGGCAAAGCAGCCATCGTCCCCCTCGGGACAGATGACCACGAAGGTCGTGCGCTTGCCGCAGCCGGCGACCCCCCGATAGTCTACTCGGCCCGCTGGATGCCACCGACCCACGGACCCTGGAGAGCCGGCTGCACGACTTCTCTCGACAAGATGGTCCCCGTCGCCGATGGGCAGTTCATCTCGAACTGCCCATCGCGCGGCGGCGGTCTGCATCGCCATGGCCTGCGTGCCGTCGAGGAGCTGCGACTGAGAGGCGCAGCCTGCCCCGGCCAGCGCCGCGATGGTCACCAAACGCGCCAAGGACTTCATAATGCTCGGCCTCCGTCAGGAAGTAGTTGATCAGCCCAGCGATGTCCAGCCGAGGTCGTTCGAGCCCGGCATCTCGGGCATGGCTTGTGAGTTATTCGAAGAGGATACCCTTGATGAGCTTCGGGATGACCGGAGTGATCGTGACCTGGACGTCCCACTCCTGGCCGGTGGTGTGGGGCCGCACGGGCATGTACTGCAGCGAGAGTTCGATCTTGATTGGAAGCCGGCCCAGCTTCACCACCTTGCCCACGCCGAGTCCGATGGGAACGGTCCAGACGTTCCCGGATGAGGCTTTCCAGTTCGCCAGGATGTTGCCGGAATACCCGACATTCCAGCCATCGCCGAAGAAGACGGTCGCGATGGGTTGGAGATTGAGCTGGTTCGTGTCCGGCCGATCCGCGTCGCCTCCGATCGAGAACCATTGCTGGGGGAACACGCCGAGGAAAAAGTCCTTCGTCAGGTAGCCCGCGACGATGCTGGGTCCGGCCTGCCACTTGCCCTGTCCGGTGAACTTCGAGGTCGCCGTCGGAAAGATGAAGGTCGGCCCAGCGCCAAGAACCCAGTTCCCGGTATGCGCCGGCGAGAGCAGCTCCAGCAGGATCATGTCTCCGAGCCCGGCCGTTCGCTCGAATTGGCCGGACGCCGTCTCGTGGGGCACGATGTTGTAGAAGGGGATCACGGGCCGCGTGATGAGGTTCCAGTCCTTGGTCAGGCTTACGGGCACTACCGGCTGAAAGTTCCAGTTGTTGTTCCACGTCCCATTCGCCAGCTTGAAGTTGTTGAACTGGTTCGATAGGGACCAAATGGTGCTCACCGGGTTGGTGAGCTTCCGGTTCAATTCGCTCGCCGACTCGTCTGGCCCGTCGGGGTCCCGCGTGGTCGCTGCTGGGCTGGAGGGCGCACCAGGGTTCTCCGCGATCACTCGCGTGGTCGTGTCGCTGGCCCCGAGGCCTCCTCGCCCGACAGCGCCGTCCAAGGCACCGACGCCGAGTCGATAGGGAGTCGCGCCAGGATTCAATGCCGCCGGCGTCGGCATACTCGCCGAATTGTCGGCGGCCCGAGCCGAGGCGACGGACGCGAGGAGCAGGAGGGCCGCGCCCAAGCGTCCCACCAGGCTCGCCATGACTCCACTCCTGTCGTGTTCCACCAGCGCGCCTATCGCGAGCTGCCGGCCGTCTCGGTGAGCTTCTGCATCACCTGCTCGAGGCTGAAGCTCGCAGGCCTCTGCCGCGGCGGGAACTCCTTGAAGCTCGCAAGCCAGGTGGCGACATAAGCTTGCGCCGGGACGAGGAGATAGACGCGCTCGATTCTCCACATCGGGTAGCCGATCGACTCGTGGTTCGCGCGCTCGAACGGATCCGAGCGCAGGTCGTAGAGCGCCGGCAGGCGCAGGTCCACAAAGGGCTCCTGCCAGACGTCGAACCCATGGCTGCGCTGCTCGGAGAAGACCAGCTTCCAGCGGTTGTAGCGCAGCGCCACGAGCTTGCCGTCGTCGTTCCAGTAGAGGAACTCTCGGCGCGGGGCCTCCTTCGCCTCGCCCTTCCAGTACGGCGCAAGGTTGTAACCGTCGAGGTGCACCTTGAACGTGGTGGTGCCGGCCGTGTACCCCTTGAGCAGCCTCTCCTTCATGTCGGGCACACCGGCCGCCGCGAGGAGGGTCGGGAGCATGTCCTCGTGAGCGCAGACGTTGTTGTAGACCGTCCCGGGCTTGATCGTGCCTGGCCAGCGGATGAGCGTCGGGACCCGGTAGCCGCCTTCCCAGTTCGTCGCCTTCTCTCCGCGGAATGGCGTCGTGCCGCCGTCCGGCCAGGTGAACGTCTCGGCGCCGTTGTCGGTCGAGTACATGACGATCGTGTTGTCGGCGATGCCGAGATCGTCCAGCTTCTTGAGCAGCTGGCCCACGTGCGCGTCGTGCTCGACCATGCCGTCCGGGTAGATACCGAGCCCGGTCTTGCCCTCCGAGTCCTTCTTCAGATGCGTCCAGATGTGCATGCGGGTCGAGTTCCACCACACGAAGAACGGCTTACCGGCGTTGTGCTGGCGGTCGATGAAGGCCAGCGCTCCCGCGGTGATCTCCTCGTCGACCGTCTCCATGCGCTTCTTGGTGAGCGGACCGGTGTCCTCGATCTTCCCGCCGGCCACGGAGTGGATCACTCCCCGCGGGCCGAACCGTTTCTTGAACTCCGGATCCTTGGGGTAATCGACGTCCTCCGGCTCCTCCTCGGCGTTGAGGTGGTAGAGATTGCCGAAGAACTCATCGAAGCCGTGAGCCGTCGGCAGGAACTCGTCGCGGTCGCCGAGATGGTTCTTGCCGAACTGGCCGGTGGCGTAGCCCAGCGGCTTCAGGAGCTCGGCAATGGTCGGGTCCTCGGGGCGCAGTCCCACGTCAGCTCCGGGGAGGCCGACCTTCGTGAGACCGGTACGGATCGGCGATTGACCCGTGATGAACGCGGCGCGTCCGGCCGTGCAGCTCTGCTGCCCATACCAGTCGGTGAACATCGCCCCTTCCCGAGCGATGCGGTCGATGTTCGGCGTGCGGTAGCCCATCACGCCCAGGTTGTAGGCGCTCACGTTGTACCAGCCGATGTCGTCGCCCCAGATGATCAGGATGTTGGGCTGGCGCTGCGGCTGGGCCTGAGCCGCGCACGCACCGATCAGCGCCAAGGCCAGACCCGTCGCGATGCCTGCGATCGGGCGAATGAAGAGTCGGTTCATATAGCTTGCGCTCCCTTGTGGCCTGAGGCCGCTCCCGGTTCCCTCCAGTGCAGGTGGTGGGACCCACGCCTCAGAAGCGGTGGCTGAAGTTCAGACCGATGGTATGGACGAAGTTCGGCTGGTAGTGACCGACCACGGTGCCCCGGAGGGGACCGCCATCCTGGTTGACCGGGGCATCACCCGTACTGATCAGCGTGTACGCGACACCAAGCGTCGTGCTCTTGCTCAGGTCGTATTGCACACCGGCCGAGTAGCGGATCTGCCGGTCCAGCGGCAGGAGCACCGTTCGGTTGTTCTCGGCGACGGGCGAGGTGTCGTAGGCGAAGCCCCCCGTGAGGAGCCATGCGGGGGCGACCCGATACATGGCGCCGATGGCCCAGTGATAGGTATTGGAGAAATGCAGGTCGGTGCTGGCGTCGATCGTGCTCAACCCGTGGATGGTGACGCTGGCGTTGCCGAACGACTTCCAGTTCTGCCAGCCGAAGTTTCCCATGATGGACAAATCGCGGGTCAGATCGTGATAGACGCTGAACATCATCTCTTGAGGGTTGACGACGGCGAAGTCGACCTTGCTGCCGCGGGGAACGTCGAACCGCCTGCCCAGGATGTCCAGGATCAGGTTGAGGCCAGGCCCCACGTTCCTGACTTCGTCGACGATGTCGTTGAAGTGCAAGTTCACTGGCGACCGGTACGTCACTCCAAACCGGGTGCCGCGGATGGGCTCGACCAGCACGCCGACATTCCCACCGAAGCCGATCGCCGTGCTCTTGAGCTTGAGCTCGCCATCGCCGAGCGTCGGGTCGGGGTTGTTGATCGCCGACTGCGAGGAGAAGAAGGCGCCCACGACGCTCATCCCGCCGCCGACCGACAGCCAGTCGGTTACCCGGTACGACACGACCGGGTTGAGGCTGAGGGTGACGAGGGATTCCTTCTCGACCAGGTACCGCCCGGCCCACGAATCGCCGTAGTCAGCGGCGAGCCCCATCAACGGCGTGAAGGCCACGCCGAGCTTCCAGTCGCGCGAAAGGCTGTAGACGTAGAAGGCGGACAGGTCGGGAAGCGCTGACGTCAGGTTGGCGCCCCCGCCGCTGACGGTGGTGCCGGGCTCGGTCTCGAAGTTGGACTGGAGGATGAGCGCGCCCGCTCCGATCAGGAACTGGGTGTCGTCGAGGCGCGACATTCCAGCCGGATTGCCGTAGGCCGTGGACGCGTCCCGAGCCATCGCCGCGCGCCCCGCGACGGCCGTGCCCTGATCGGGCGTGGACTGCTCGTAGAACCATAGCCCGCCCGCCGAAGCGTGACCTGCGAGAACAACTGTGAGCCACGCAGCTCCAATGACCCTCTTCATCGCGGTCTTCATAGCTGTCCTCCCGTTCCTCCGGCGCGCGCGCCGGCCGAAGGCCCGCTCACGATAGCTCCGGCATCATCGGGACTGGCTGGCGATGGCCGCGAGTGGCTGAGTGTGTTCCGTATCGCTCGGCCAAGTGCTCCGCAAGCTCCTGGACACCTTGGGTAAGTTGCTCGCCGTGTACGTCGCGATGATGCGGACGCTCTGATAGCGCTCCTCGACTTGCAGCGGTGCGTTCTTCGGCGCGTACATGTCTCCGATGCCTGTGACCTTGTAGAACTTGTGCGGGACGTTGACCAGGTACTGATTGATGATCGGCAGCGGCGCCTCCGAGCGTTCGATGCTCAGCTTCTTGTTGATCTGCGCGTTCCCTGTCGACGAGGCACTGCCGATCGACACGAGGATGACCGTTCGCCCACGGCTGTCGCGGGAGAGGTAGTCGAGAAAGTTGACGAGGCGCTGGAGCTGGAACTGATCGATCTCGGTCGACCCGGTCTTGAAGAAGATCGTGATCTGCCCGCTCCCTTGTTCGTTCGATAGCTGCTCCAGCTGGTCCAGGTCCTGCTGCGCCGTCTGCAGTTCCTTGCTGCTCGTGGCCTGCAGTCTGTCGAGACGCCCATCCACCTGATCGAACTGCTTCATGGTGCTGGTGTTCGCATCCACGATTTCCCTGGCGAGAGCATCCGCCTGTGCGCCGGATGCTGCCCCCGTCCACGTGCTCTTGGGCACGGTCACTTGCTGTGCTGGCGCGCCAGGTGACTGGATCGCCACAGTTTCGGGCTGCGTGGCACACGCGCCGAGGAGCGTTGCGGTGATTGTGGCGAGCGCCAGGCATGTGCCCGAGGCGCCACGTACGAACCGAAGGGTGCTGGTGGTCATCGATTCCTCCTTACTACGACAGGGATGTACTGCGCATCGTCGCACGACCCTTGCCAGGTGTGTGGGCGTCGGGCCGCGCTCGCCGACAGGTTGCTAACCAACTAGTTGGTCGGGTTCACGCTCGCGGTCCAGTCGCCGAAGGTTGGAAGAAGCCACAGCGAAGGTCGGCGCGGCCCACTGTAGTACCTGATCGTGCCTGTCGAGACGGGGGGGTTCAATTCGAAGCTCGCGGTTCCGCCGCTCAGTGTGACCTTGCCCGTCTGCCAGTTCATGCCCCACTGCGCGACGATGGCGCCGTCAGGCTGGATGGTCAGGTAGTAGAATTCCTGACCACCCCCACCAAGCGTGATCGTGCCTTGCCATTTGCCCGCGATCTGGCTCATGTCCGTGACCGGCGTCGGCGGAGACGACGCAGTTGACGCGCAGCCGACGGCTCCGAGCAGCAGAGCGAGCGCCCACACAACGTAGAGATGCGAGTGTCGCATTGTCACGCCTTTCTTTGCTTCGGGTGTCGTTGCTTGTGCAGGATCGCCCGCATCGCCTGACCTACGGCTCGAAGGCGAACACGCGCTTCCAGTCATCCTTGATGCTGATGACGATCCACCCCTTCCGCTTCGCCTCGTCATAGAGCGCCTGCGTGAAGGTGCCGACCCTCGTGTTGGGCAGCCCTGTCGCAGGGCCATACGCATACTCGCGCTGCGCGTCATCGTGCAGGACGAGCATGGCCAGCCGCGTGCCGTCTCCGGCCTGCGTGTACTCGAGCATCTGCCGGTCGCCGGTGGAATTGCCGAATGCCGCGTACGGCCGCCGGCCGATCATCAGGTGAATGCCCTCGGGTTTCCCGGCGTTGTTGTCATTCAGTAGGAGCTTCGGCTCCTTGGTGAGGAACGGTTTCCCCTGCTTGTCGTAGCCGTACTTCGTGGCGCCGGCGGTACCGACCACCTGTTCCGGCGGGATGCCATACACCGTCTCGGCGTAGATGCGCACGAAGTCCTGGCCTCCTCCGGTGACGATGTAGGTGCGGTATCCGTTGTCGCGCAAGTACTTCAAGACCTCCTGCATCGGCAGGTAGGTCAGCTCCGTATAGGGTCGCTTCCAGCGGGGGTCCTTGGCCGTCTCGAGCCACGCTTTGGCCTGGGTCCTGAACTCCTCGACACTCATTCCGGTGAGCGTCGCGGCCAGAATCTTGTAGAGGTCTTGGATCGGAAGCTTGGCAATCGCCTCACGATTCCCCGACAGGACAGTTTTGAAGGGCTCGACCTTCGCCAGTGCGGGCTTCGCCTTCACGACCGCGGGCACTCGGTCTAGGCAGTACAGCACCTGCGTGTACATCGGATGCTCGACCCACAGCGTGCCGTCCTGGTCGAAGGTGGCGATGCGCTCCGGCGGCGGCACGAACTTGGGACTGCCCTGCGTCGTCGTGTCCTGCACGAACTTGACGATCGCCTGCTTGGCCGCCCCGTCGCCCCACGAGGGCAGGGGATCGGTCTGTGCCGATACCTGGGCGCTCCATCCGAACCAGGCGACGAGCGCGATCGCCAGGCCGCAACGAAGAAGTCCTCGGACGAATCGCATGAGTGAGTCTCCCGTGGGGGACAATTTCGCCGGGTTGGTCGTGGGGGCCGCAGACGCCCCGCGGTGGAGCGCCCGCGTCCGCCAATCACCGAGGTCGCGCGGCTAGTCGCTCGGGTGCCCGCCACCGCTCTTGATTTGTTCCATCACCTGCGACAGGTTGTAGCTCTCCGGCGCCTGCAAGGGTGGGAACGCCTTGAGCGTCTCGAACCACCCGAGCCACAGTTGCTGGCCGATGGGGAGCATGTTCCAGTCGTAGATGAAGGCGGTCGCCGGAGCGGCCAGCGCGCCCCCGACGCTCATGGCGCTCTTCTGGCTGATACCGACGGCCTGCTCGAATGGGTCACGCTTGATGTTCTGCACGAGCGTGAAGTGGAACGGTATGAGGGGCAGGACCCAGCCCTCTGCGCCTGGCTGGGACATGGTGTAGTACATCTTCCAGTTCTTGTAGCGCACGGCCGAGGGCGTGGAGCCCGAGAAGTAGAAGAAGACCTCTCGCGCCGACTTTGGGGACTTCCCGCTCAGGTAGTCGATCTGGTTCACGCCGTCGAGCGTCGTCTTGACGATGCCCGGGTAGTTTCCGCCCTCGATCTGCTTCTTGAGTCCATCCCCCTTGGGCCCGCCGGCAATCTCGACGAATGTGGGCATCCAGTCGAGCGCGGAGAACATCTCGGTGAACAGCGTGCCGGGCTTGATGACTCCCGGCCAGCGAATGACACACGGGGCGCGATAGCCGCCCTCGTATGACTCTCCCTTCTGGCCCTTGAACGGCGTGACACCGCCGTCGGGAAAGCTGATCGCCTCGGCGCCGTTGTCGGTGGTGAAGACGACGATCGTATTGTCGAGCTGGCCCATGTCCTCCAGCTTCTTCAGGACATAGCCGATGTTGTCGTCCATCTGCTTCATGCCAGCTTCGTTGACGCCCCAATCCTTGCCGCCGCGCTCGCCCAGCATGGCCTCGTACTTTGGCGGCAGCATGGTCGTCACGTGCATGCGCGCTGGGTTGTACCAGACGAAGAAGGGCTTGTTCGTCTTCTTGGGGTCGTTGCGGTCGAGAAAGTCGATGACTCTGGTCGAAATCTCCTCGTCCACCGTTCTGGACCGGTCCAGCGTCAGAGGGCCTTGATCACTGCAGTTCTGGGTCTTCGACGAGCCGTCCGAGGATTTGCACCAGAGCACGTTGCGTGGAGGCGTCAGGCATACGGTCGTGCGCGGGTCGACCGCCCCCGGGACCTCTGGAATGCCCGGGATCGGGGTGTTCTTGCATGGGGGTGCCACCCCCTGCAGGGTCGGCGTCTTGTTGATGTCGGGGAAGCTCACCTGTTGCATGGCGTCCAGGTGGTAAAGGTAGCCCCAGTACTCCAGGAAGCCATGGGCCGTCGGCAGCGCGTCGGTGTGGTCTCCCAGGTGGTTCTTGCCGAACTGCCCCGTGTTGTAGCCGAGATCCAGCAGGAACTTGGCGAGCGCCGGTGTGCCGGGTCTCAGGTAGCTCGGGCTCCCGGGCAGCTGAGGCGGGATCATGCCCGTACGGAGCGGATACATGCCGGTGAAGAAGACGTTGCGTCCGGACGTGCAGCTCTGCATGGCGTAATAGTCGGTGAACATGCCGCCCTCGCGCGCGAGGCGGTCGATGTTGGGGGTTTCTCCGAGCGCCAGGCCACGGTGGTAGGCGCCCACCTGCATCCAGCCGATGTCATCGCCCATGATGAACAGGATGTTGGGCTTGCCCTGCGCTCCGGCGGCGCCGGACATGCCCAGCACGAGCGCCAGGGCCATCGCCACCACACCACTGCCAAGTCTGCCTCTCCCGTCTTTCATGTCGACGTTCCCTCCTGGGCCTCGTGATCGTCGTGTCTCGAGTCGCCGGAGGCCTCTCGGCGACCCGGATGGGCCGGATGGCACGGAGGCCGCACGCTGACAGGTGCCGCTCATCGAATCGAATCGGATCTCCATGATGCCGGGCTCAGACCGGCGGGTCGCCCCCACCGCCCCGGATGCGTGGGGATACGTACCGTTCTCCCCGCATGACCGATCGCACCGCGGGCACGAGTTCCTGACTCGCGTGGTGCTTGGAGACGTAGCCGAGAGCGCCGGCCGCATAGCCCCGCTCTGCCAGTCCGGGATCGTCGTGAACCGTGATGAGGACGACGCGCGTGGCCGGGCATCTCGCGAGGAGAGCCGCCGTGGCGGCGATGCCGTCGAGACCAGGCATCACGATGTCAGTGACGACCACGTCGGGACCGGTAGCTTCCACGGTCCGGACGAGCGCGTGGCCATCGGCAACCGTTGCGACGACGTCGAACTCCAGGGCGAGCAGATTTCGCAGCTCTTCGGCCATCCACTCGTGATCCTCGGCCAGCACCACCCGTGGTCGATTCACGCATCGACTGTAGGAATCGTGGCGACAGGCTGCAATTCGGAGAATCCCGGAGCCGCTCCGGAGAATTACGGAGACGAAGCCCCGGGAACGGCGGTGCGGCGGCGGCC
>Ga0335077_10000906_pt1 | contig 34017 bp, 33 predicted proteins | sample Lox_Sample_31_FD_207151 | JGI IMG/M metagenome (GOLD analysis project Ga0335077, IMG submission 207151) | Soil microbial communities from Loxahatchee National Wildlife Refuge, Florida, United States - Lox_Sample_3.1 | ecosystem: Environmental > Terrestrial > Soil > Wetlands | place: USA... | reverse complement strand
GTAGGCCTGCTCCCGGGCCTGCTTCATCGTCTGCCCGAGGCCGACGACGGTGAGGATGACGCCGGAGGTGCCGGCGACAAGCCATTGGCCCTCGACGATCTTCGCGTCCTCGATGTGGACTTCCTCCGGCGCACCCTTCTTGAAGACGATGACGGCGTTGCGTGAGAACGACTCGAACGTCTCCTTGTCGTCGAAGGGGAAGGGCGGCATGACGATGCGCACGCCGACCTGAAATCCGCTCTTCACCTTGAGCTTCGGATCGCGTCCGTGCGCGAGATCGTCCAGGAAGAGGCCGATCGGCGTGATCATGCCCTCCTGCTGGATGAAGATCGTCGGGTAGCCGAACCGCGACGTGAACTCGAGCGGATAGATGCCGTTGTTGTTCACGATGCAGTTGACGTCGATGTAGCCGATGTAGCCCTCCTCGGCCAGCTTCGGCCCCACCTTCTGGAGCGTCTGCTCGAAGATCTTGTTCGGCTCGCTCCAGAACATCGACGTGCCCATCTCTCCCGTCGGCGGCCCGCTGTTGCCGGGGAAGAGCTTCTTGTGCTCGAAGTTCGTGTTGACGGGGTTGATGAAGGTCTTCCCGTTGAAGAATCCGCCGACCGCCACCTCCACCCCGACCACGCGCTTCTGCAGCTGAAAGACCTTGATCTCGTCGGCGAAGTTCTTCTTGTACGCCTCGAGCATCCGCACGACGTCGCGGCCGTCCTCTTCGTCGCCGACGAACAGCCGCCGCTTGACGTTGCCCGCGGCGCCGGACGGCTTGATGACGTAGCGGCTCGGGTTCTCCTGGACGTAAGCGATCGCGTCGTCGAAGTTGTCGAATTCGCGATAAGGGATGATCGTGACGCCCGCCTTCTTGAGCTCCTCCTGCCCGAAGGAACGGTCGTCCTCGAGCCGGTCCGTGTAGGGCGTGCCGCCGACGACGGCCTTGCCGCGCGCGCGCAGCGCCACCGCCTTCTCGCCCTGGCCGAGCGTGTCGTCGAAAACGATGATGTCGGCCCAGTCGACGTCCTTCTCCCAGTCGTCGGACTTCGGGACGAACCCGTCCGCGATGTCCTTCTCCTCTTCGTCGGCGATGAAGTAGCGGACCTCGTGGCCCTCCTTCAGGACCTGCCAGGCGATGTCGCCGACGAGGCCCGAGAGGGATACGAAGAGAAACTTGCGCTTCTTTTCCATGATCCGGCGGCGGGGATTCTATATGGGACGAGCGCGTCGGATCGCGTCGGGTGTCGTGTTTCACCCGCCGTTAACGCTCTCTTTCATGGGGAACCCGAGAGACGACGTCATGCGCAAGAGCTCTCTCCTGGCCGCGATCGGGGCGCTGTCCTGCGGGCTTCTGGCATCTCCGCGGCCGGCCAGGGCCGCGACGTTCCTCGTGAACAGCACGGACGACGTTCACGACGCGAGTGCTGGCGACGGCATCTGTGAGACGGCGGCGGGCGGCCAATGCACGCTGCGCGCCGCGGTGGAGGAGGCCAATGCGCTGCCCGGAGCGCACGTGATCCGGTTCCTCTCGAGCTTGCCGAGTCCGGCGACGTTTACCCTGAACCTCGGTGAGCTCAAGATCACGGCCGAATTGACGATCGAGGGGAATGGCCGGGCCGCCACGATCGTCGACGACGCCGGGGCGACGGTTTGGATCGAACCCGGCTCCGGTGTCAATCCCGCAGCGACGATTTCGCAGATGACCTTTCGGGGTGGGTCCGAAGGGATTCGCTTCTCGTTCACCCGCTTGAGGCTCTCGGACGCGACCATCTCGGGAAACACCATCGGTCTCTACGGTGACGGCGCGGTTCTCTATCTGGATCGGTCCTCGATCAGCGACAACACGGGGGGAGGAATCTCCGCATTCGACACGTACCTGATCATCAATGACAGCGCGATCGAGAACAACTCGACTTCGGACCGAGGCGGCGGAATCCTTCAGCTTGGTTCCGATTACTCTCTGATCTCGCGAAGCCTCATCGCTGGCAACTCGGCGGCCGGGGCGGGCGGCGGCCTGTACGTGAACGGGCCGAGTGACGAAGCGGGATCGGCCTTTCTCATCAACACGACCGTCGCCGGTAACACCTCGGGAGACCACGGAGGGGGCGTCTTCTGCGATTCCGGCGCCGACTGTTACGCCTACAACGCGACGATCGCGAACAACCAATCGGGAACCGGGTCAACCCTCTTCGAGCCGACGGGCGGCGGCATCACGGCGATCGCCGGATTCCTTCTCGCGAACACGGTCGTGGCGCAGAACGTCCATACGGCGGGAAAGTTCGTCGTCGCCGACGACTGCTCCGGCGGATACATCTCTTCCGGCTACAACCTCATCGAAACGGTATCCGGGTGCACGATCGGCGCGCTCGATATCTCCGAGAAGGACCCCATGCTCGGCCCCCTTCAGGACAACGGCGGCCCGACGCGCACTCAGGCACTGCTCGCCGGCAGTCCCGCGATCGACGCAGGCAACCCCGGCGGATGCACCGACTACGCGGACGCGACCCTGACGACGGACCAGCGCGGCTTCGTGCGGCCGATCGAGGGGCGCTGCGACATCGGCGCGTTCGAGGCTGGCTCGGCGGCTCCGACACCGACGCCGACGCCGACGCGGACTCCCACACGCACGCCGACTTCGACGAGGACTCCGACGCGGACTCCGACAGCGGTTCCGCCGACCACGACCAGGACTTCGACTGCGACGCCGACCCGGACGTCGACTGCGACGCCGACTCTACCGTCACCGACACGCACACTGACGCGGACTCCGACGAGCACGCCGACTCCTACGAAGACCCGTACGCCCACGGCCGCGGCCTCGTCCGCCGCCTTACCGCAGGCGTTGTTCGTCGATCCCGACGGCAACGGCGTGCTCGAGCCGGGAGAAGCCGTCAGCGTCGATCCCTCCTGGAAAGACATGACCGCGTCGCCCCTCGCGCTGACGGGGACGGCCACGTCGTTCACGGGGCCACCGGGAGCGAGCTACGGCATCCTCGACGGCTCGGCTTCCTACGGGTCCGTACCCGGCGGCGGGGCCGCGAGCTGCGCTGCGGCCGCCGATTGCTACGCGATGAGCGTCGTGCCGGGTGCCTCGCGTCCCGCGACCCATTGGGACGCGACGTTCACCGAAATGACTTCCGCGGGTCCCGCGAAAGTCTGGACGCTGCACATCGGGTCGAGTTTCACGGACGTGCCGTCCTCGCAACCCTTCTACAAGAAGATCGAGACGCTGCTGCACAACGGGATCACGGCCGGCTGCACGGGCACGGCCTACTGCCCGGGCGAGAACGTTCCCCGCTCCCAGATGGCCATCTTCATCGCCAAGGGGATGGCAGGAGGCGGCGGCAACGTCCCGGTCAGCGGGACGGTTGGAGCATCACCGTACAACTGCGTCTCAGGAGGCGTCTCGCTCTTCTCTGACGTCCTGCCGACGGACCTCTTCTGCAAGCACGTCCACTACATCGCGTCGAAGAACGTGACGTCGGGGTGCTCGGCGGGCAAGTACTGCCCGAACGACTCGCTCTCGCGGCTGGAGATGGCGTCGTTCGTCGCGAAAGGGGTCGTGGCGCCGGGCGGCGGTGCGGCGATACCGCAGACGTACGGACCCGATCCGACGACCGGCCTCTCTTACTCCTGCGAGGCGGGAAGCCCGAGCGTCCACTTCACGGACGTGCCGGCGACGGACGCCTTCTGCAAGCACGTGCACTACCTGTGGGCGAAGGGGATCGTCGCCGGCTGCTCCGGCACGACCTACTGCCCGGCGGGAACGGTCTCGCGCGATCAAATGGCGAAGTTCCTCGTCAACGCGTTCACGCTGCCGCTGTATGGACCGTAGCTCTTCAGTTCTTCGTCGCCACCTCCGAGATCCGCAGCCGCCCGGCCGGCACGTCCCGGAGCTCGGTCGTCCTGCCCGACGGCCAGCGCACGGTGACGCGGTCGGCGCGGTCGCGGTCGCCGAGGCCGAAGAAGAGAGACGGTGAGCCCGACGACAGGAACGAGTAGCCGGCGGACACCACCTGTGCCCGTCGGATTCCGCCCGCTTCGACCGTGACGATCGCGCCGAGTGCCTCTCGCGTCGAGCGGAATCGGCCGTCCGCCCGGAAGTCGCCCTCCAGATCCACGACGAGCGTCTTTGCATGCGAGGGATTGCGGTTGATCCAGAGCGCCGGCGGCTGCAGGAATCCCGCCGCGAAGAGGTCCGGAGTCCCGTCGCCGTCGGCGTCGGTCACGACGAGGCCGCGCTGGTTGCCGTCGGACTCGAGCCCCGTCACGGCGGCGAGCTCGTCGAAGTGGCGGCCATCGCGGTTGCGGTAGAAGCGTTTGGGCGGCCGCCCCCACAGCGAGTCCTCGCCGAAGTCGGCCGTCGGGATTCCCTTCTCGAACTTCTTGTACTCGGAGCTCATGAGGTTCCAGAAATCGATCTCGCGCTCGCGCGCGTTCGCTCCCGTGACCATGCCGTTCACGACGAACAGGTCCGGCCGGCCGTCCAGGTCCGCGTCCACGAAGACGCACCCCCACGACCAGGACGTGTCCCAGACGTCGGCCTCGTCGGACGTCCTCTCGAACGTTCCGTCGCCGTGCGCGCGGAAGAGCGACGAGCCTCGCGACAGCGCCTTCAGCCGCCGCCAGATGAGCGGCCGGAAGAGGCCATAAGGGAGCTCGGGCATCGGGAACCGGGCGTCGCGCAGGAACCAGTTGAGAGGGAACGAATAGTTCGAGACGTAAAAGTCGAGCTTCCCGTCGCCGTCGTAGTCATCGATCGCGACACCCATGCCGAACCCCGGGTCGAGCACGCCGGCCTTCTTCCCGAAGTTCGTGAAGGTGCCGTCGCCATTGTTGTGGAGATAGGTGTTCTTCCCGAAGTCGTTGGCCACGTAGATGTCCGGCCAGCCGTCGCCGTCGAGGTCCGCCGTCTCGAGCGCGAGGCCCCAGCGGGTGTCGTCCGCGTGCGCCGCCTTCGAGACGTCGGTGAACGTTCCGTCACGGTTGTTGTGGAAGAGGCGGTTGGGCCCCGCGTTGTCGGCCTCGACGTTGGGCCCGTGATCGGGCCGGCCGTAGACGAGGACGTAGAGGTCCGGCCAGCCGTCGCGGTCGTAGTCGATCGCGGCGGCGGAGGTGCAGTACTCCGTCAGCGCGACGCCGGCCTTCGCCCCCACCTCCTCGAACGTCCCGTCTCCGCGGTTGCGATACAGGAGGTTCGGGCGGTCGAGGTAGGTCACGTAGAGGTCGGGCTTTCCGTCGTTGTCATAGTCGAACGCGAGCGCTCCGACGGCCTCGCCGGGCTGTCCGCCGACGCCGGCCCTCTCCGTCGCGTCTTCGTACGTCCCGTCGCCGCGGTTTCGGTAGAGGCGATTGCCGTGTCCGCCGACGACGAAGAGGTCCTCGTGCCCGTCGCCGTCGAAATCGAGGACCGCGGCGCCGGGAGGCATGTGCTCGCCGGGCACGGGGACGTTGCGCGCGGCGTCGGGGAGGAAGGCCCGGTGCGGCTCGACGAGCCCGGCGCGCGCTGCCGTCTCCTCGAAGAGCGGCTCTTTCGCCGAAGCCGCGAGCCAGGTCTCGAGCGAGGCGGACTCGAGCCGCCACCCCGCGGCGGAGCCTGGCGCGGGAGACAGGACGGCGCGGACCCTGCCGCCTTCCTGCCGGAGCTCGCCGCCGGCGCCGCGGCCGGTCAGGAGGAGGCCGAGGACGACCTCACGGCGCTCTCCGTTGCGCCGGAAGTCGAAGATCACGTTCTCGCAGCGGCCGAGCGAGGCGAAACGCGACCGGACCTGCCCGAGCCGTGCGCGGACGGCTGCCGAGTCGAAAACGGCGGCCGATCCGTTTCCGCTCCGATAGATGGCGAGCTCGAGCGGCGGCCGGGTCGGCGCCTTCTCGAGCGCGTCGCCCGGCAGGGGGCCGCGCCACTGGAAGGCCGGCGAATAGAGCCTCGTGTCGCCGGCCCCCGCCTTCCAATCCTCGAGAAGCGCGCTCGCAAAAACGGAGACGCCGTCCGAGTACTCCTCGAGCGTCGGGAGCGGCTGTCCCTCGCGGTGCGAAGCGCACGAGGCAGAGAGGAGCGACGCCGCGGCGGCCAGCGCGAGGAGGCGGCGTCGGAGCACCGCGAAAATATAATCGAGCGAGTGCCGCCGCTCTCCGAGCGTCTCCGCGAGCGCATCCTCCGCGAAGGGCCCGTCTCCTTTCGCGACTTCATGGAGGCGGCGCTCTACGACCGCGCCGACGGTTACTACACGCGCGGGGCCTCGATCGGCGAAGGCGGCGACTTCGTGACGTCGCCGACGGTCACGCCGGCGTTCGCCTCGGCGATCGCGCGGCAGTTCCTCCGCGACATGGCCGGCCGCGGCGGCCCGCTCGACTTCGTCGAGGCGGGCTCCGGGTCCGGTGAATTCCTCGCGGATTTCGACGCCGCGATCCGGCGGCTCGATCCCTCGGCCGCGGGGCGCGTCCGGCTCACGGCGATCGAGCGATCGGAGGCGGGCCGGCGGCAGATTCGATCCCGCCAGCTCGTCGAGGCGCCACGCCTGCTGTCCTCGGCCGAGGAGCTCGGCGATCGCTCGGTCCGCGGATGGATCTTCTCGAACGAGCTCTTCGACGCGCTCCCGGTCGTGCGCGTCGGGGGCTCGAGCGACGGCCTGAAGGAGCTCCGAGTCGGCGTTCAGGGCGCCGGGTTCGTCTGGGTCGAGGCGCCGGCGCCGCCGGCGCTGTCGGCGCACCTCGCATCCTTCGACATCGGCCTCGCGCCCGGACAGAACGCCGAAATCTCGCCGGACGCCGCGACGCTCTATCGGCGCTTCGCGCGCGCGCTCGCCGAGGGCGCGCTCGTCACCTTCGACTACGGGCACCGCGCGAGCGTTCTCTACCATCCTCTCGCGCGGCCGCGCGGGACACTCACCGTCTTCGCCGCGGGACGCCGCGGCGGCGATCCGCTCGAGTGCGCCGGTGAGGTGGATCTGACCGCGCACGTCAACTGGGACGACCTCGTGCGCGCCGGCGAGTCCGAAGGCCTCGCGACGCGCGGAATCCTTCGCCAGGGTCGCTGGCTCGCGGAGGCCGGCATCCTCGATTTCGCTTCGAGCGACGCCGAGAAGTGGCGCATCTACCGGCTGATCGATCCGGAGGCAATGGGTGAAGAGCTGTCGGTCCTGATACAGACGCGGGATGCTTGAGATCTGATCAGCTATCAGCTATCAGCTATCGGCCGGATTGGCTTCCGCTGACTGCTGAGAGCTGAAAGCTGACAGCTGAGAGCTGACAGCTGAGAGCGGACCGCTGACCGCTCCACCCTTTGACTCTCCCGTCGCAACCGATAGAATGGCCGCGCCTTGTCAGCCTACGCCCCGATTCTGGTGTTCGCCGTGCTCGCTGCGGCTCTGCCGCTCGGGACCATCTTCGTCGCGAAGGTCATCCAGAGCCGCAAGCCCAACGCCGCCAAGCTCGAGCCGTACGAATCGGGCATCGCGCCGACGAGCACCGCCTTCGACACGCGCTTCTCGGTCCGCTATTTCCTGATCGCCGTCCTCTTCGTCGTGTTCGACGTCGAGACGATCTTCCTCTTCCCGTGGGCGGTCTACTTCCACAAGCTCGGCTGGTTCGGCTTGATCGAGATGCTCGTCTTCCTCGTGATCCTCGTCGTCGGGTACGTCTATGTCTGGCGCCGTGGCGCGCTCGACTGGGCCTGACGCCGCGAAAAGGAGCCCGATGGGTCTCGTCGAAAACCGCTTCGAAGACAACGTTCTGACCACGACCGTCGACTCGGTGATCAACTGGGCGCGGCGATCCTCGATCTGGCCGATGCAGTTCGGTCTTGCCTGCTGCGCGATCGAGATGATGGCCGTCATGGACGCGCGGCACGACCTGGCGCGGTTCGGCGCCGAGGTCTTCCGCGGCACGCCACGCCAGTCGGACCTGATGATCGTCGCGGGCACGGTCGTCGAAAAGATGGCGCCGATCGTCAAACGGCTGTACGACCAGATGCCCGAGCCCAAGTGGGTCATCGCGATGGGCTCCTGCGCGACCTGCGGCGGCCCGTATCGGACCTACGCCGTGACGCAGGGCGTCGACCGCATCGTGCCCGTGGACGTGTACGTGCCGGGCTGCCCGCCGCGGCCCGAGGCCCTGATCTACGGGATCATGGCGCTCCAGAAGAAAATCGACCGGATGAAGGTCGTGCGGAAGGCTTCGTAGGTCGGGAGCGCATGACCGAGGAAAAGCCCAAGGAAGCGCCAAAGAAGCTCGAGGCGCACGACGCGTCGAGCCATCCCTGGGTCGAGTCGCTGCGCGCGGCGCTGCCGGACACGGTCCTCTCGGCCAAGGAATTCGCCGGCCAGGTGACGGTCACCGTGGCCCGCGAAGCGATGGCGCGAGTCGCGCGGCATCTGAAGGACGCGGAGGACTTCAAGTACTGCGTGGACGTGACGGCCGTGGATTGGAAGGACCGCCAGCCGCGCTTCGACGTCGTCTACCACTTCTACTCCTTCTCGAAGAACGGTCGCCTGCGCGTCAAGTGCGGCGCGGCGGACGGCGAGGATGTCCCCTCGATCGCGAGCGTGTACCTCGCGGCCAACTGGCCCGAGCGCGAAACCTGGGACATGTTCGGCATCCGCTTCTCCGGGCACCCGGACCTGCGCCGCATCCTGACGTGGGAAGGGTTTCACGGGCATCCGCTCCGCAAGGATTTCCCGCTCGAAGGCGTCGACACGGGGGCCGCGATCTATCCGGAGGAGTGGCCGGAAGGCGGCGGGCCGTCGCTCGACGATCCCAACCGGAAGGCCGTCTCGTGAGGGGAGGGCGGTCCTGAGCGACGACAAGCTCTCCCAGGCCGAGCGGGACGGGGCCTCGGACTTCGCGCGCCGGGCCGCCGAGGAGGGCGTGCCGCGGCCGGCGGACGGATCGCCGGAGAACCCGGGCGCGCACACGCTCTTCGACGTCCAGGAAATGGAGCTCAACTTCGGCCCGCAGCATCCCTCCACGCACGGCGTGCTGCGCCTCGTGCTGAAGGTCGACGGCGAGAAGATCCTCGAGGCGAAGCCCGACGTCGGCTACCTCCACCGCGGCACCGAGAAGCTTTTCGAGACCGAGACCTACCCCATGGGGATCCCGCACACGGACCGCATGGACTACGTCGCGGCCGCCACGAACAACCACGCGTTCTGCCTCACGATCGAGAAGCTGCTCGGCGTCGAGATCCCGCGGCGGGCGCAGCTCATCCGCGTCATCCTCGACGAGCTCCAGCGGCTCTCGTCGCATCTCGTCTGGCTCGGGACGTCGGGCATCGATCTGGGCGCCGTGACGCCCTTCTGGTACGCGTTCCGCGAGCGCGAGCAGATCCTGGATTTCTTCGAGGAGTACTGCGGCGCGCGCCTGACGCTCAACTGCATGCGGATCGGCGGCCTGCCGTTCGACCTGACCCCGGGATGGATCGAGCGGCTGTCGGAGTTCCTGGACGACCTGCCGGCGCGCATCGACGACTACGAGCAGCTCCTGACGGACAACCGCATCTGGAAGAAGCGCACCGTCGGCGTCGGCGTGATCTCCGCCGAGGAGTGCATCGAGTGGGGTCTGACGGGGCCCGTTCTCCGCGGCTCGGGCCGCGAGTGGGACCTGCGCCGCGCGCAGCCGTACGAGTGCTACGACGAGCTCGACTTCATCGTGCCGACGCGGCCGGGCGGCGACACGTACGACCGGTACATCGTCCGGGTCCAGGAGATGCGGCAGAGCGTCCGAATCCTCAAGCAGTGCGTCGCGAAGCTCGGGCCCGGGGAGATTCGCGGCAAGGTCCCGCGCGTCATCAAGCCGCCGGCGGAAGAGGTGTACGCCTCGATCGAGGCCCCGAAGGGCGAGCTCGGCTTCTATTGCGTGTCGAACGGCACGAACCGGCCGTACCGGATGCACTGCCGTCCGCCGTCCTTCATCAACCTGCAGGCCCTGCCGCGCCTGGCGAAGGGCCACCTGATCTCGGACCTCGTCGCGCTCATTGGCACGATCGACATCGTCCTCGGCGAGGTGGACCGGTGAAGGTCCTGACGCCGACGGTCCTGACGTATCTGAAGGTCGTCCTCCTCGTCGCCGTCGTGCCGGCGATCGTCGGGTTCGTCATCGTGCTCGCGGAACGGCGGCTCATGGGCTTCATGCAGGCGCGTCTCGGGCCCAATCGCGTGGGCCCCAAGGGAACGCTCCAGGGCCTGGCCGACCTCCTGAAGCTGGTCACCAAGGAAGACATCACGCCGTCCGGGGCGGAGAAGGCCGTGCACTTCCTGTCGCCGGTCCTCTCGGTGATCCCGGCCCTGACGGCGCTCGCGTTGATTCCGTTCGGGCCGACGCTGCGCCTCTCGCGCACGGTCTCGACGCCGCTCTACGTGACGGACGTCAACGTGGGCCTCCTCTTCCTGCTCGCGATCACGTCGATCGGCGTCTACGGGATCATCCTCGGCGGCTGGTCCTCGAACAACAAGTACTCGCTCCTGGGCGGCCTGCGCTCGGCGGCGCAGCTCGTGTCGTACGAGGTGCCGATGGGGCTCGCGCTCGTGTCGGTGCTTCTCATGACGCGCTCGCTCTCGCTCGTCGAGATCGTCCAGCGTCAGGAGCGGATCCACCTGTGGTTCGTGTTCCCGGGACTGGTCGCGTTCTTCCTCTACTTCGTCGCCGGCGTCGCCGAGACCAACCGCAACCCTTTCGACCTGCCGGAGGCTGAATCCGAGCTCGTCTCGGGCTTCAACACGGAGTACTCCGGCGTGAAGTTCGCCTTCTTCTTTCTCGGCGAGTACACGGCGATGATCGTGATCTCCTGCGTCGCCGCGACGGTTTTCCTCGGCGGCTGGCTGCGGCCGTTCCCGAGCGTCAAGGCGCTCGCGTTCCTCGACGTCGTGCCGCCGGCGATCTGGTTCCTCATCAAGACCGGCTTCTTTCTCTTTGCCTACATCTGGTTCCGCTCGACGTTCCCGCGATACCGGTTCGACCAGCTGATGGCGCTCGGCTGGAAGTGGATGATCCCGCTGGCCCTCGTCAACATCGTCGTCGTCGCGTCGGCGATCCTCGCGACGCCCGGGCGCACGAACGGCCTCTTCGCGCTCGCCTGGATCTACGGCGGGCTCTTCCTCGTCATGGCGCTGCTCGCGAAGCTGCGCCGCGCGCTCGCCCGCCGCGAGCGGCTGGCGGCGATTCCGCAGGGCGCCCGGGAGTCGGCGTAGCCATGACCCTGAAGAAATGGCTCGACCGGCTGACCCTGCTCGATCTCTTCGACGGCCTTTCCGTGACCGGGCGCCACCTCTTCAAGAAGAAGGTGACGATCCAGTATCCCGAGCAGAAGAAGATCCCGTCGGACCGTTTCCGCGGGATGTTCCGCCTGGACGAGGAGCGCTGCATCAAGTGCACGCTCTGCGCGATCGAGTGCCCGATCAACATCATCTACATCGACTGGCACAACGAGAAGAACCCGGCGGGCAAGTCGGTCAAGGTACTCGACCGGTTCGACGTGGACTTGAAGCGCTGCATGTTCTGCCAGCTCTGCGAGGAGGCCTGCCCGACGACGCCGAAGTCGATCTGGCTGACGACGAAAACTTACGAGATGGCGGCCTACGAGCGCAACGAGGCGCTCTATCTCGACATCCGGAAGCTGACCGACTGGAGGCACGCCGAGAACGTGAAGCCGTTCACGGTGGTGGAACAAGGATGACGGAGCAGGGATGACCGGCGTCCTCCTGACCGGGACCGCCGGGTGGATCTTCGTGGTCTTCGCGGTCCTGGCGCTCGGGACGGCGGTGGCCGTCATCGTCGCGAAGAACCCGGTCCACTCGGCGCTGTTTCTCCTGTCGTCGTTCCTCCTCGTCGCCTGCATCTTCTTCCTCCAGCAGGCGGAGTTCGTCGGCACGGTCCAGATCCTCGTGTATGCCGGCGGGATCATGGTCCTCTTTCTCTTCGTCATCATGCTCGTGCACCAGCGCACGGTGAAGGGCACGACGGCGTTCCAGAACCAGTGGGACATCGCGCTGCTCCTGACGCCGTTCTTTCTGATCCCGTTCCTCTACATCCTCGGCACCGAGAAGTTCGTCGACGTGCCGGTCAAGCCGGACGCCTTTCGCATGGCGGGCGGCAAACTCCTCGGCAACACGCAGGCCGTCGCCGAGGCGCTCTACCGCGACTACCTGCTGCCCTTCGAGGTGGCTTCGGTGTTCCTGCTCGTCGCGATGATCGGCGCGGTCGTCCTCGGGAAGCGCTCGACGGAGAAGATGGACTGACGCCCGCGCCATGACGATCACGATCAACCACTTCCTTCTCGTCAGCTTTCTGCTCTTCGCCATCGGCTTCTTCGGCGTCATCGTTCGGCGCAACTTCCTGACGCTCCTGATGTCGATCGAGCTGATGTTGAACGCGGTGAACCTGAACCTGATCGCTTTTTCCCACCGCCTCTCGGACCTGACGGGCCAGGTGTTCGCAGTCTTCGTGATCACGATCGCGGCCGGCGAGGCGGCGATCGGCCTGGCGCTCACGATCTCCTTCTTCCGGCAGCGGCGGACGCTGAACGTCGAAGAGGCGGACGTCCTCAGGGGCTGACGGGATGAAAGACCTTCTCTGGGCGATCCCGCTCTTCCCGCTCGCGGGATTCCTCATCAACGGCTTTCTCTACCTCCGCTCACACCGGACGAAGGGGGAGGCGGCTCATGGACACGGCGACGCCGTACCTCACGAAGCGCCGGAGCCCGCGCACGGCGACGCCCACGGCGCCAGCGGACATTCGGGCCACGAAGAGATCCCGTACAAGAGGATCCACACGATCGTCGGGACGGCGTCGGTCGGCCTCGCGTGCCTCTTCGCGTTCGGGGCGATCTTCGACGTCGGCCTGAAGGCTCTGTCTTCGGGCGGCGTTCACACGGTCACGCTCTGGCGCTGGATCCCGCTCGGCGTCAATCAATCGGTCGGCCACGTGCCCGGGAACGTCGGGGAATGGGTCGTCGACGTGGCGTTCCGGCTCGATTCGCTTTCGGCCCTGATGATCGGCTTCGTGACGTTCGTCGGTTTCCTGATCCACGTGTACTCGGTCGGCTACATGGGACACGACGCGGGATACGGCCGCTACTTCGCGTACCTGAACCTCTTCATGTTCGCGATGCTCGTGCTCGTCCTCGCGAACAACTTCCTGCTGATGTTCGTGGGCTGGGAGGGCGTGGGGCTCTGCTCGTACCTCCTCATCGGCTACGACTACTGGAAGAAGTCCGCCGCCGACGCGGGAAAGAAAGCCTTCGTCGTCAACCGCATCGGCGACTTCGGCTTCATCCTCGGGATCTTCGGGATCTTCGCGCTCTTCGGCACCCTCGACTTCGGCAAGGTCTTCTCGACGGCCGCGGCCGATCCGGCGCGCGTGGCACCCTATCTGACGCTCGTCTGCCTCTGTCTCTTCGTCGGAGCGGTGGGAAAGTCCGCGCAGGTTCCGCTCTACGTCTGGCTGCCCGACGCCATGGCCGGGCCCACCCCGGTCTCGGCGCTGATCCACGCCGCGACGATGGTCACGGCCGGTGTCTACATGGTCGCGCGCTGCAACGTGCTCTTCCGGCTCGCCCCGGCGGCGCTCGTCGTCGTGGCGATCATCGGCGGCTTCACGGCGATCTTCGCGGCATCGATCGGCCTCGTCCAGAACGACATCAAGAAGGTCCTGGCGTACTCGACGGTCTCGCAGCTTGGCTACATGTTCCTCGCCTGCGGCGTCGGGGCGTTCGTGGCCGGCATCTTCCACGTGATGACGCACGCGTTCTTCAAGGCCTGCCTCTTCCTTGGATCGGGCTCGGTCATCCACGCGCTGTCCGGGGAACAGGACATCCGCCGGATGGGCGGCCTCGAGAAGAGGATCCCGATCACGTACAAGACGTTCCTCGTCGCGACGCTCGCGATCTCCGGCGTGCCGCTCTTCGCCGGTTTCTTCTCGAAGGACGCGATTCTCGGCGCGGTGTACGAGGCGCATTTCGAGGGGATGCCCTGGCTGCCGAAGGCGCTCTGGGGGGCGGCGCTGCTGACGGCGGGGCTGACGGCGTTCTACATGTTCCGGCTCGTGTCGCTGACCTTCTATGGCGAGTACCGGGGCACGGCGGAGCAGGCCTCGCACATCCACGAGTCGCCGCGCACGATGACGATTCCGCTCATCATCCTCGCGGCACTCTCGGTCGTCGGCGGCTGGGTCGGCTTCGAGCTCGTCGAGGCCGGGAACCAGATCAAACCGTTCCTCTCGCCCATCCTGCTCCCGCTCGCGACCGCCGCGAGCGAGCCCGAGCACCACGAGCTCGCGAAAGAGCTCGCGCTCATGGCGGCTTCGGTCGCCGTGGCCGGCGTGGGGATCTTCCTCGCGCTCGCCTGGTACCGGAGAGGCGGCGGACGCGTGCCGGCGCGCCTGGCGGAACGGTTCCCCGGCGTCTACCGGACTCTCTCGAACAAGTACTACGTCGACGAGGTCTACGATGCGATCTTCGTCGAAGGCCTCGCCAAGGAAGGCGGGCGCGTGCTGTGGGAGGTGGATGCGACGGTCGTCGACCTCATTCCCAACGGCGCGGCCGCGGTCACACGCGGGCTTTCCTGGCTCTCGTCGGCCTTCGATCAGTACGTCGTGGACGGACTCGTCAACGGCGTGGCGAGCTCGCTCCAGGCCGCCTTCCGCCTCTTCCGCCGGGCCGAGACCGGGCGGGTGCAGAACTACGCGCTCTTCATGGGCGCGGGGCTTTTCGCGATCGTCGCGGTGTATTTGTTTTTCCGATGAGGTAGGGCCGCATGCTGAGCAACATCCCGATTCTGTCGATCGTCGCCTACGTCCCGCTCCTCGGGGCGCTCGCGATCATCTTCTTCGTGCCGCGAGAGAAGGCGCAGACGATCAAGAGCGTCGCGACCGCGTTCGCCGTGATCGACTTCCTCCTCTCGCTTCCGCTCTGGATCGCCTTCGACCGGGGCCGCGAGGGCTATCAGTTCGTGGAGCGGGCGTCCTGGATCCCGTCGCTCGGCGTCGAGTACCACTTCGGCGTCGACGGGATCTCGCTCATCCTGATCCTGCTGACGACGCTCATGGGCGTCATCGCCATCGTCTGCTCGTACTCCGCGATCTCCGAGCGCCTGAAGGAGTACTACGTCCTGCTCCTCCTCCTCCAGACCTTCATGATCGGGACGTTCTGCTGCCTCGACCTCTTCCTCTTCTACGTCTTCTGGGAAGTGATGCTCGTCCCGATGTACTTCCTGATCGGCGTCTGGGGAGGGGAGCGCCGCCTCTACGCGGCCATCAAGTTCTTCCTCTATACGCTCGCGGGCTCCGTGCTGATGCTCCTCGGCATCATCGCTCTCTACTTCCTCAACACGACCGGCTTCCTCGGCTATCACGGCGCGGGCAACCCGGCGACGTTCTCGATCGAGAAGCTGACCGCCGTCGCCGCCGGCCTGCCCGTGGATCTGCAGATCTGGCTCTTCTTCGCGTTCTTCCTCGGCTTCGCGATCAAGGTGCCGATGTTCCCGTTCCACACCTGGCTGCCGGACGCGCATACCGAGGCGCCGACGGCCGGCTCCGTGATCCTGGCGGCGGTCCTCCTGAAGATGGGGACGTACGGCTTTGTGCGCTTCTCGCTGCCGATGTTCCCGGAGGCGGTGAAGACGCCGTGGGTGCTCAAGACGATGATCGCGCTCGCCATCATCGGCATCGTGTACGGCGCGATGGTGACGCTCGTCCAGAAGGACATGAAGCGGCTCATCGCGTACTCCTCGGTCTCGCACCTCGGCTTCGTCATGCTCGGCATCTTCGCGCTCAACATGGCGGGGATCCAGGGTTCGATCCTGCAGATGGTCAACCACGGCATCTCGACGGGCGCGCTCTTCCTCCTCGTCGGCGTCGTCTACGAGCGGCGCCACACGCGCATGATCTCGGAGTACGGCGGTCTCGCGAAGCAGATGCCGCTCTACGCGACCTACTTCCTCGTGATGGCGCTCTCCTCGATGGGCCTTCCGGTCCTGAATGGATTCATCGGCGAGTTCTCGATCCTGCAGGGTGCGTTCGCTCGGTCGTTCTGGTGGGCCTTCTTCGCGGCGACGGGCATCGTGCTCGGCGCGGCGTACTTGCTCTGGCTCTATCAGCGCGTCTTCTTCGGCGAGCTGTCGAACCCGGCCAACCAGAAGCTGCAGGACCTGACGCTCCGCGAGCAGCTCACGCTCGCGCCCCTCGTGATCCTGGCCTTCTGGATCGGCCTCTACCCGCGGCCGATCTTCGATCTGCTCCGCGTGCCGTCCGAGCGCATCGTGACGGCCGTGGGCGGCAAGACGATGACGGCGCCCGCCTACGCCGCGCGGGTCGCCGCCGCGCCGTCCGCCCCGAGGACCGCTCCGTGACTTTTCGCGGCGCCGACTGGTTCCTTCTCTCGCCGGAGCTCTTCCTCACGGCGGCGGCCCTGCTCGTGCTGGGCCTCGCGACCGCAATGCGCAAGGCGCACGAGGAGTTCCTGGGCTATCTCTCGATCCTCTTCGTCGTCCTGACGGGGGCGCTCCTCGCGTTCGTGGCGGCGGCGCCGCCGCGGCATGCGGGGCCCATCCTCGGCGGGATGTTCGTCGCGGACAACTTCGCCCTGTTCTTCCAGTTCACGATCCTTCTCTCGCTCGTCTTGACGATCCTCGCGTCGATGCGCTTCGTGGCCGCGGCGCCGTATCCGGGGGGGGAGTACTACGCGCTGCTGCTCCTGACCGGCGTCGGGATGCTCTTCATGGTGTCCGGCAACAATCTGATCTCGATCTACGTGGCGCTCGAGACGATGGCGCTCGCGTCCTACGTCCTCGCCGGCTACTTCAAGGGCGAGACGAAATCGACCGAGGCGGCGCTCAAGTACTTCGTGCTGGGCGCCTTCTCTTCGGGAGTGCTCCTCTACGGCCTGTCGCTCGTCTACGGCATCGCCGGGCAGCTGGGCCTGCCGGAGCTCGCGAAGCTGCTCGCCGGGACGCCGCGGAGCAACCTGCTCGTCCTCGGGATCCTGCTGCTGCTCGCGGGGCTGCTCTTCAAGATCGCCGCCGTGCCGTTCCACTTCTGGACGCCCGACGTCTACGAAGGCGCGCCGACGCCGATCACGGCGTTCTTCTCGGTCGGCCCGAAGCTTGCGGCCTACGCGGTCCTGGCGCGCGTCTTCTACGTGGCGTTCCCGAGGTTCCACGCCGACTGGGGTCTCATCGTGGCGCTCGTCTCCGCGGCGACGATGATCTGGGGCAACGTCGCGGCGCTCATGCAGACGAACGTGAAGCGCCTCTTCGCCTACTCCTCGATCGCGCACGCGGGCTACGCCCTGCTCGGCGTCCTGGGGTTCCGGACGGCCTTCGGCCTCTGGGGGATCCTGGTGTACCTGCTCGCCTACACCTTCATGAACTTCGGCGCGTTCGCGCTCGTGATCTTCCTCGAATCGCGGGGCTACGCTGCGGAGTCCGTCTCGGACTTCAACGGCCTCGCGCGGCGCAACATGACGGCCGCGGTCGTCATGCTCGTGTTCCTGCTGTCGCTCGCCGGTATCCCGCCCACCGCCGGGTTCATCGGCAAGTACTACCTCTTCGCCGCGGCGCTGAAGGCGGGCTATCCGTGGCTCGTCGTCCTCGGTCTGCTGACGTCGGCGATCTCGCTCTTCTACTACTTCCGCATTGCGGCCGCCATGTTCTTCTCCGAAGCGGCCGGCGCGAAGTTCCGCGCATCCGACGCGCTGACCGCGGCCGTGGTGATCTGCGCGGCCGGGACCCTCATCGTCGGCATCGCGCCCGAGAAGGTCCTGCAGGTCCTGCGTGCCTGCACCCCCGGCGCCTACTGATCCGGGCGGCGAACCTCGGGACTCCGGGCGGAAGTCTCTTCTCGCCGAGGGAACGGCGGCCGGCCTGATGTTCCTGACGGCACCGGCGGCCGGCTACTTCCTCGGGAAGTGGATTTCGCAGGCGCTGCATCTGCCCGCCGCGCTCGCATGGATCGGCGCGGCGCTCGGACTCGCGGGAGCCTTCGTCCATCTCGTGCGGCTCTCGGCGCGCGTGTCGCGGTGAACGCGGTTTCCTCCGGCATCGACGCAGTCGTCCGGAGGGTCAAGCGGCGCGCCCTCGTCCTTGCGGCCATTGGAGTTATCGCGGCGTTCGCCGTGTCGTGGCGGTCCGGCCTTTCCTTGACAATCGCGGCGGCCGTCGTTATTTTCAGCTTTCTCGTACTCGAGAAATTGATGGATCGCCTGGGTCCCCGGCAGGCGAATCCCGGTTCGCGAGCGCTCCAGCCCCTGTTGGCCGTGACCGGCGGGAGTTTCGCGATCCTGGCCCTGGTTCTTTGGCGCTGGAAGGGATTCGATGCCGTGGCCGGAGCCGCCGGCCTGTCGGTCGTGGTACTGGCGGTGATTCCCGAGATCTGGACGAAAGACTGAGGAAAGGGAGTAGCCGAGGCGTGGGCGAGCACCATTCGATTCTGTACGGTCCGATCAACGCGCTGCTGATCCGGCTGCTCGGGGAGCCGCCGGTCGAGAAGCTGTCGCCGGGAATGGCCGCGTTTTTCTTCCCGGACGGCAAGGAGACTTGGATCCCCGACGCGGCGATCATGACGCTCCTGCTCCTCCTGATCTTCGCGATCTTCTTCCCCTGGCTCGCGAAGCGCTACGACCGCGAGAAGCCGGGGAAACTGCAGAGCTTCTTCGAGATGCTCGTCTCGGGTCTGCGCGGCCTGGTGGACGACGCGATCGGGGACGGCGCCCACCGGCAGTATCTGCCGATCATAGGCGCCCTCGCGGTCTTCATCGGCTGCGCCAATCTCTTCGGCCTCTTCTTCTTCCTGCAGCCCCCGACGGGATCTCTCTCGACGACGGTCGCGCTCGCCGTCGTCTCCTTCGTCTACTTCAACGTCCAGGGCGTGCGCGAGCACGGCCTCTTCAAGTACCTCGGCCACTTCGCCGGACCGATGCTCGCGATCGCGCCCCTCTTCTTCGTCATCGAGATCATCGGGACGTTCGCGCGCATCCTGTCGCTCTCGCTGCGCCTCTTCATGAACATCTACGGCGAACACGCGACGACGGGCGTCTTCTCGAGCCTCGTCCCGATCGTCGTTCCCTGGCCGATGATGGCGCTCGGGATCTTCACGGCCTTCCTGCAGGCCTACGTCTTCGCCCTGCTCTCGGCCGTGTACATTCAAGGGGCCACGGCCCACGAGGCGCACTAACTCTTCGCGCTCTTGTGATAGGTTCCGCCAACCCTCGCGCCCGACGGCGTGAAGAAAAAGGAGATTTTCGGATGCGGAAGAAATCGATCCTGTTGTTTGCCCTGACCCTCGCGCTGGCCGTGCCGGCCTTCGCGCAGGAGAACGCCGCGGCGGGGGCGGGCGGCGGAGGGGTCAAGTGGGGAGTCATCGGGGCGGCCTTCCTCCTCGGCGTGGCGGCGGCGGCGGGCGCGACCGCTCAGGGCCGGGCGACGGCGGCGGCCTCGGAAGGAATCTCCCGCAACCCGGGCGCGGCCAAGGATATCCGCGGCCTCACGCTGCTCGGCCTGGTTCTCATCGAGTCCCTGGTCCTCTACGCCCTGCTGATCTGTTTCCTCGTCTACGGCAAGTAGCCGCAGGCTCGTTCCGGCCCCGGCGTTAGGCGCGCGAGCGTTTCGCCGGGGCTTCGTTGTCCTCCGGCGGGGACGTTTTGCCTCCTTTTGAGAAACCCCGGAGGCCTGTCGAACGTATTACTTAGGGAACTGACACGATATCGAGCCCAGTCAATCCGTAGAAGAGTCGCGATTTAGCCGCTTCCGGGCCGGGCCGCGGCGCCGAAGCGGCGGTGGGCAAGGGAATTGCGATTGAAGGAAGGCATGGAGAAGGCGAGTTTTCCGGCGAAGGTGGAGAACGCGGCATCGGCGATCACTTCCTGGGACTTCGACTCCCAGGCGATGCCCTATCTCGATTCCCTCTACAACACGGCCTACCGGATGACCCGGAGCGCCGAGGACGCCGAGGATCTGGTCCAGGAGACCTACTTCAAGGCGTACAAGTACTACGACAAGTTCGAAGAGGGCACGAACCTCAAGGCCTGGCTCTTCAAGATCCTCAAGAACACGTTCATCAACAACTACCGCAAGAAGAAGCTCGAGCCGCGCAGCGTCGATTTCGCGGAGATTGAAGACTCCTTCGAGCGGATCGTCCGCAAGGACAACTCCGACCAGCCGGCGGATCCGGAGGCCGAGTACTTCCACGGCGTCCTCGACGACGACGTGAAGCGGGCGCTCGACTCGCTGCCCTACGACTACCGGATGGTCGTGATCCTGGCGGACCTCGAGGACTTCTCGTACAAGGAAATCGCGGAGATCTTGGACTGCCCGGTCGGGACCGTCATGTCCCGGCTCTACCGGGGCCGGAAGCTCCTCGAAAAAGCGCTCCTGCGCTACGCGCGCCAGCACGGCTACATTCGGGGGGGAGAGCCCACGAAGATGCGCACCCGCCCGAAGCCCCCGGCCGCCTGAGCCGCCCGGAACCCCGGGTTCCGGACCCCTTTTCGAGAATGGGCGTAGCGGAATAACGCCCCGGCGAGTATCGTTTTGGCTCGACGGCCAAGATGAACTGCGCACGCGCCCGATTCGTGATTTACGCCTACCTCGACCGCGAGATCTCGGGCCTCGAGGCGGAGGCACTTTCGCGCCACCTCGCCGACTGCTCGCCCTGCGCGGCGCGGGCGGCATCCGCGCGGGGGCTCGCGCAGATCCTTCATTCGCGGGTCGATCGAACTCCCGCGCCGGCGCGTCTCGTCGCCCGCCTCCACGGCGTGCCCGTGGAGCCCGCGCCGCGTCCGCGATTCCAGGCCTTCGCGACGGCGGCCGCGCTCCTGCTCATGCTCCTCCCGCTCGTTTCCGACACGACGCCTCCCGGCGGTCCGGCGATCGCGGCCGCGGGGATGGTGCCGTCCGTCGGGCACAGGCGACCGGACCTCGAGCCGCGGCGGTTGACCGGCACGTTCGTGTGTCTCGAATGCGAGGCGCGCTCGGAAGCCGGTCTCTGCCCGATCGCCCACGCCGAGCACGCCACCGGCTTCTGCGCCGACAACGGTGAGTTGTGGCGCCTGATCTCGCGCGAGCGCGACGCGGACTCGGCGCAGGCCTCGCTCGGTCGGACCGCGACCGTCGAAGGCGTCGCGTTCCCCGAGTCGGGGTTCATGCGCGTGTCGCGAGTCGGGTATTAGCTGCAGCCAGCTCTCAGCTTCTCAGCTCTCAGCTTTCAGATCACAACTCTTCTCCCGCTGATAGCTGATAGCTGATAGCTGATAGCTGATAGCTGACAGTCCGTCGCCTTCGCTCGCTCGGGGCTCCGCGCCTTCCAAATGGGATCTCGGATTGGTAGGCGCGCCGTTGGCGCACCGGCTCGCGGCTCGGCTAACGGCCTCAACCGCTCGCCTGATCCCCTCGCTCGCTCCGGCTCCCGCGACGCGCGTCGCTTCGCTCGGTGAACTTCGCGAAGCTTTGGCGCGCCGCGAACGAAAGCTTCCGCCGACGGTAGGATGCGCAGCCGTGGATGAGTTCGTCGAAGCGTCCGCCCCCGCGCGCATCGACCTCGCCGGCGGTACCTTGGATCTCTGGCCGCTGCACGTCCTCCATCCGGGCTCGGTGACCGTCAATCTCGCGATCGACCGCCGGGCACGCTGCCGCCTGCGGCGCGCGCCGGGGAGGGATTTCGTCGTGCGCTCACCCGAGCGCGGGCTCGAGCGCCGCGCGCGGCGGCCCGCGGACTTGCTGGCCGAACCGGCGACGGCGCTCGTCGGCGCTCTCCTCGAAGCCTACGGTTTCGGGGACCCTCTGGAGCTCGATCTCTTCTCCGGCGTGCCCTACGGATCGGGTCTCGGCGGCTCCTCGGCGCTCCTCGTGGCGATGGCCGGCGCGCTGGAACGCTTCGGCGCGCGGCGGCCGCCGGGTTCTTCGGCCGTCGACTTCGTGCGCGACGTCGAGACGCGCGTGCTGGGCAAGCCCGCCGGCGTGCAGGACTATTACCCGCCGCTCTATGGCGGGCTGCAACGGATCCGATTCGAAGCGGGAGCGGCGATCGCCGACCGCGAAGATGTCGAGCCCGAGCTCTGGGAGCGACATCTCACGCTCTTCGACTCGGGAGCGTCGCATTCCTCGGGAATGAACAACTGGGAGATTTTCCGCGCGCGGCTCGAGGGTGACGCGTCCGTGGCCGAGCGCCTCGAAGGCGTGCGGCGCGCGGCGGCCGACATGGCCGAGGCCGTCGCGGCGCGGGACTTCACGGCGATGGGACGCGCGCTCGCCGAAGAGTGGGACGCGCGGCGCTTTCTCGCCCCGGTCGTCTCGACGTCGGCGCTCGAGCGGGCGATCGCGGCGGCGCGGGAGGCCGGTGCCTGGGCGGGAAAGGCCTGCGGTGCCGGGGGCGGCGGATGTGTCGTGTTCCTCTCGCCCGCGGAGAAGACGGCCGTCGTGCGGAAGGCGCTCGGAGGGCTCGGGGAAGGGACGGTTCTGCCGGTGCGGGCCGAGAATCGGGGACTCGAAGTCGAGTAGTCGTCAGTTGTCAGTTGTCAGTTCTCGGTTTCGGAACTGATGACTGAAAACTGATGACTCATGACTCACTCCCTCTTCATCCAGGCGACGCAGGCCTCGAGCGCGCGGCGCGCCTGGGCCCGCGAGTCGAAGTGGCGCGTCGCGCCGTGGCCCGGGAGAACCCACTCGAAAGGAATGTCAAGTAAACTTTCCATGGAGCGGATCTGCTCCGTCCACGAGTACCAGCACGCGTCGCGAAAGGCCACGAGCGCGTTGCGCCGCCGCGACCATGCCAGGTGGTCGCCCGTGAAGAGGAACTCTTTGCGGTAGAGGAGCACGCTGTGGCCGCGCGTGTGGCCGGGCGTGGGAATGGCGAGGAGGTCCGGCGCGAGCGCCACGGGTTCGCGCCCCGAGAGCGGCCGCTCGATCTCGCGCGTCGACGCGGTGCGGTCCGCCTCGTGGAGCACGCGCTCGCAGCCAAAGCGCTTGCGGAACGCGGCGTGGTCGGCGACGTCGTCCTTGTGCGTCAGGAACATCGTCGCGACGCCGCCGCGGTGCGCGAGCGCGTCGAGAAGCCGCGGCAACGCCTTCGGCGAGTCCACGAGGACGTTGCCGCCGGGCCGCTCCACGAGCCAGCTCCAGGCGCCGAAGGAATTCGGCGACGTGAAGCCGCAGAAGGAAACGCCGTCGGCTTCGGCGAGCGGTTCGGGAAAGGCGTCGAGGGCGGGGCGGACGTCCCGGCGCGAAGCCGTCCCGATCGAGCCGGTCGGGCACGCGACGAGCGCCATGAGCGCGCGCCGCGCGTCGGAAGGCGTCGCCGGCTGATCGCGGACGAAGGAATGGTCCGACGCCTCCGCGAAGACCGACGGGGCGATGCGGCGGCAGGCGTCGCAGTCGATGCAGGTCGAGTCGACGTAGAAGTCGCCGGGGGCGTTGTCGGCGTAGCGGCGGGCGAGGGAAGCCATGGGTTGAGCTGTCCGTTAGCTATCAGCTATCAGCTATCAGCTATCAGCCATCAGCCAGAATCGCGCTTGCGCCGTCCGGCTGAAAGCTGAAAGCTGATGGCTGAAAGCTTCACTCACATCCTCCCCGGCTCCGGAATCCCAAGCAGCTCCAGCAATCGCGCCATCTCCCTTCGGAAAATACGCGCGACGGCAAGGCGGCGATTCCGCACCGCGGCGTCCGGCTCCGCGGCGATCGGATGGCGATGGTAGAACTGGTTGAAAGCCTGCGCGAGCGTGAAGGCGTGCCGCGCGAGCGTCGAGAGCTCGAGCGACGCAATGGCGCGCTCGGCGGTCTCGTCGGTCGAGGCGGCGTCGAGCAGGATCGACCAGAGGTCGTCCTCCCACGCCGCGCCGGCGAGCCCCCCGGGCGACGGCTCGACCGGCAGTCCCCGCTCGGCGAGCTTGCGGAAGATGTTGTCGGCGCGCACCACGGAGTACTGAAGATACGGTCCCGTGTCGCCCTCGAAGCTGACGGCCTCGTCGAAATCGAACGCGATGACCTTGTTGCGCCCGAACTTCAGCAGGAAGTACCGGAGCGCGCCGACGGCGATCGCGCGCGCGTCCCGGTCGGCGGCCTGAGATGCGGCCGCGCCTTCGCTCTCGCCCTCGCGCCGCCGCGCGATCTCCTCACGTGACCGCTCGAGCAGGATCTCGTAGAGGTCGTCCGCCTTGACGCCCAGCCCCTTCCGCCCCGACATCTCGACGAAGGGCTTCTTCTCGTCCTCGGGCGAAAGGCGGTATTCCTCGCCGAAGCGTTCGGCGAGCGCCCGCGCCGCCTTCGGCGAGAGCGCGACGATCTCGTAGGAGAAGTGCTCGGAGCGGTCCGCCTCGGCGGCGAAGCCGAGTACGCGCAGTCCTTCGCGCACGACCTTCTGCGGGTAGGCCTGGCGGACGTCGATGACGTTGTACACGCGCGTCGCGCGGCCGAAGGAAGGAGAGGCCGGATCCCCGTCCTCGTGGGCGGTCCTCCAGACCGGGTGGGCGCGCACGGCCGGCGGGATCTCCTCGGGAGTCACGGCGCCCGAGCTCCAGTCGGGAGCGAGGCGCTCGTAGTCGAAGTCCGCGCCGAGGAGGCCGAACTTCCAGAGCTGATACGCGATGTCCTTCGCCGTGTAGGTCACGGTGCCATTCGAGCGCACGAGGATCTTGTCGGGCTCTTCCATCCCGGCGAACTCCTCGGAGCCGGCCAGACGCAACACCCAGCAGCCGGCCTGCTTTCCCTCGGTCTCCAGGACCATCGCGCCGGAGTCGCGCAGGCGCTCGAAGGCGCGCGACCAGAATTTCTTGCGGAGGATGTCGCTCTCGCGCGGCAGCAGGTCGTAGGCGATGCCCAGCCGGCCCATCGTTGCGAGATGGGCCGAGGAGACTGCCTCGGACACCGCGGCGGCGATGCGCGCCGTCTCGCTGTCGCCCGCCTCGATCGCGTGGAGCGTCTCGGCGCGCCAGGCTTGCGTCTCGGGCTTCGCGGCGTACGTCTTGCCGACCTCGGCGTACAGGTCCCAGCAGAGGTAGGCGAAACCCTTCGGGTTCGACGTGCCCGAGGGAAAGCGCGCCTCGCGGATCGCGCGCCGCGCCGCATCGGCCGTCGTGACGCCCTCGAGATGGACGAGGCCGGCCACGACGTCCGCCACCTGGACGCCCGTGTCGTCGAGATAGTTCTGCACCTCGACCTCGTGGCCGAGGAGCCGCAGCGACCGCACGAGGACGTCGCCCAGCACGGCGTTGCGCAGGTGTCCGATGTGCGCCGCCTTGTTCGGATTGATGTTCGTGTGCTCGACGACGATTTTTCCGTCGCGGGCGGGCGCCGGAGCCGGCGCGCCGAGCAACGCGGCGGCGAACGGGCCGCGTTCGAGGCGCGCGTTGAGGTAGCCGCCGCCCTCGACCTTCACCTCGGCGATGCCCGGCGGCCGCCGCACGGCGCGCGCGAGCTCTTCGGCGATCGCGCGCGGCGCACGCTTCAGGGGCTTCGCGAGGTCGAACGCGACGGGACAGGCGAGGTCGCCGAGCGCCACGCGCGGCGGGCGCTCGAGCACGACGCGGTCGAGAGCGATCCCGTAGAGATCGCGCACCGCGTCGCGCACCGCGTCGGCGAGCGGCGTCCGGAAGGCGTCGAGCGTCGGCGCGTTCATGGGCGCCGGAGTATAGTCGTCCGGCGGACGTCGGCCGGGTGCCGGGCGCGCCGCGACGCGTCCGCCGTAGAATGCGGACGTGGACGTGTCCGTCACCCGCTCCGTGTCGATCGCCGCGAGCTCCTCGGACGCCTTCGACGCGTTCACGCGCGTCTCGGATCTGCTCTCCTGGTGGTGCGAGGGCGCGCTCGTGGGCCTGCGGCCGGGCGGCAACTGGGCGGTCGGCTTCACGGACCGGCGCGGGCGGACCGAGGCGACCGTGCTCGGCAAGATCGCGGAGTTCGAGCGGGGGAGACTGCTCGTCGTGCGCGACATCTCCTACGAGCCCCGGGATGGCGAGCCGCTCGAGGGCCTCTCGCTCGTGTTTCGCTTCGACGAGGACGGGGCCGGCTGCTCCGTCACGGTCGAGCAGACGGTGCCCGACTCCGGCCCCGCCTACGACGCCTATCGCGGGCGGGTCGGGTCGGGCTGGGACGCGAGCCTCGCGGACCTGAAGCAATACCTGGAGGGACCGCGCCGCCGCCGGATCGTCATCGAGCAGGGCCTGCCGGAGAATTGAGGGCGTGAGCGTCGAGAAGCGCGCGGCCGGCTGCCCGCGGTGTGGCGACACGGGGTGGATCCTGGAGTCGGTGGACGGGATCAAGCAGGCGCGGTCCTGCGACTGCCGCGCCGCGTCGATCCGGCGCCAGAAGCTCGCCGCCGCGGGAATTCCCGAGCGCTACCGGGACGACAAGATCGACAATTTCAACGATCGCTCCGCCTCGCTCGCGCGCGCCAAGGACGCGGCACGCAATTTCGTCGAGCTCTACCCGCACGTCGACACAGGCATCCTCTTCGTCGGGCCGTCGGGGCGCGGCAAGACGCATCTCGCGTGCGCGATCCTGTCGGAGCTCATCCTGACCAAGGGCGTGTCCGGCCTCTACGCCGACTTCTCCGATCTGCTCCTCCGCATCCAGTCGAGCTTCCGCCCCGACGCCGATGCTTCGAAGGAGTCGCTCCTGACGCCGTACGCGGAGGCGGAGCTGCTCGTGCTCGACGAGCTGGGCGCCTCGAAGCCGCACCCCTGGGTGCTCGACGTCCTCTACAACCTGCTCAACACGCGCTACAACCGCCGGCGCATCACGATCGCGACGTCCAACTACGAGGACGAGCCCGACGCGGCGTCGGGCGAGCGCGATCGCCTCGAGGACCGGCTCAACTATCGCCTGCGCAGCCGCCTCTACGAGATGTGCCAGCTGATTCCGCTGCGCGGCGAGGACTATCGCAAGCAGGTCCTGGGCGCCCAGACCCGCACGCCATTTTGACGCCGCCCCGCGATCTCCGAACGGCAGCGGCGGCGTTCGCGACCGTCTTCGCGCTCACGGCGCTCACCGGCTGCGCAACTTCGAAAGCACCGGCGCCGGCGCCGACTCCCGCCCCGGAGGCCGCCGCGCCCGAAGCCGGGACGCCGGCCGCCACTCCGACGGTCCGGCCGACACCGGGACCCCCCGGCCCGGCCGTCCCCGTCCCCCGGCCGGCAGCACCGAGCGGCACGCTCTTCCGCGTCGGGCTCAAGAGCGACCTGCCGCAGTTCGGTTTCGGCCCTCCCGGCTCGCCGTGGGTCCTCGTCTCCGAAGGCCGCGCCGAGCGCCGCCGCGGCCCGCTGACGTTCGTGCCGGAGGACGGGGCGAGCGCCCGCTACGCGGCGCAGGCCGGGGCGTTCTCGCAGGAGGAGACGGCGAAGGCCGTCGCGGCGCGTCTCTCGGCGGAGCAGAAGCTGCCCGTGGCGGTCGCCTTTTCCGCGGACCGCGGTCTCTATCGCGTGCTGCTTGGCGACTTCGCCGCGCGCGCCGATGCCGCGGCGCTCGTCGAGAGGCTCAAGGCCGCGGGCCAGGAGGCGCTCGTCGCCGAGGGGCCGTCGGCGGCTGCTGCGGCCACCGTCCTCGTCACCGACGAGGCAGGCGCGGTGCGGCGCTTCGCGTCACCCGTGGACGTCTTCCCGGACGCCGCGGGGCTGCGGGTCGTCGTCGATGGGACGGTGTACCGGGGAAGCCTTCGCGTCCTCGTGAGCTCGCGCGGAACGCTGAACGTCGTCAATCGCGTCGACATGGAGGAGTACTTGTACGGTGTCGTGCCGGCCGAGATGGGGCCCAAGCGGTTCGACGAGCTCGAGGCGCTCAAGGCGCAAGCCGTCGCCGCGCGCACGTACGCGTTCGCGCACAAGGGGCAGTTCGAGACCGAGGGCTACGATCTCTGCGCGACCCCGAAATGTCAGGTGTACGCGGGCCAGCCCGCCGAGGATCCGCTGTCCACGGCCGCCGTGGATTCGACGCGCGGTCTCGTGCTCGCCTTCGGAGGCCGATTTGCCGACGCGCTCTTCGTCTCGACGTGCGGCGGGCGCACCGAGAACGTCGAGAACGTCTTCGGCGAAGATCCCGTGCCCTATCTCGTTTCGGTTCCCTGCGGCGAGCTCGCCACGACGCGGCTCGACGGCGCGCGGCTGCCGCGCGGCGAGAAATCGCGGGCGCGGAGCGGGCTCGAGTGGCGCGGCTACGTTCTCGGGCGGCACGTACCGCACTCCGCGGCCCCGCGCGGCGCGGCGCTCGAGGCGGCGCAGGGCTTCGCGGGTATCGCGCGGCGCGGCGGCGCGCCGGCGTCGCTCGAGCCCTCGGCGGTGTATCCGTCGCTCATCGAGTCGTTCGGCCTCAAGGCCGCGTCGCGCGAGCACCTCGTTCCGGAGACGGTGTCCTACGACGACGAGGAGCCGGCGGCGTCGGCTTCGCTGACGCCTCCGGCGCGCGATGCCTACGACTTCCTCCTGCGGTTTCGCTTCGGCGGGGGCGAGGCGCTGCCGCCGCCGGACCGGAAGATCTCCGAGGAGGAGTATCGCGGCCTCCTCTTTTCGGCGGCGCTGCGTCTCTCGGGCGTGTCGGAGACGGCGGGCCGATTCCTCTCCCGCGAAGGATCGAACCTCTGGGTCAAGACGGCGGACGGCCGCGTCGGTCTGCCCGTGGATCCGGAGCTGCCGCTCGCGCGCCGCGTCGGAGATTTCTATCTTCCATCGCCTTCGCTCACCCTGCGGGCCGGAGACCGGATCCGCTGGTGGAAGCGCGGCCCGAGGCTCCTCGCGCTCTGGGTGGAGCTCGACACGGCCGGCCCGACCTTCGATCGCGAGTCGGCGTGGACGGAGTGGGTGCGGCGCGTCTCGGGAACGGAGCTGGCGCGCCGGATGGGCGGCCGCGTGGCCGGATCGGAGGTCCGCGACGTGACGGTGACGAAGCGCAGCGCGGCGGGACGCGCGGTCGAGCTCCGCGTGCGAACCGACGTCGCGGAGACGACGCTCCGTCGCTTCGACCTGCGCCAGGCGCTGGGACTTCCGGAGCTCCTCTTCACGGTCGAACGGGTCCAGGGGGCGCAGGGCGAGATCGAGTTCGTCTTCCTCGGGCGCGGCTGGGGACACGGCGTGGGCCTCTGTCAGAACGGCTCCTTCGGCATGGCACTCTCGGGCCAGACCTACGACCAGATCCTCAAGCACTACTACACGGGCATCGACATCGTTCCGGCCTCGGGCGTGACGGCGGGTCCTCCCTCGACCCGATAGGGCGCTCCCGCGTCCCGGCGCCGCCGCGTTAAAATGTCCGTCATGAGCTCCTCGGTCTCCTCCGAACGGGAGACGATTCTTCAAACGCTGAAGGAATTCTGCGAGGCGGAGATCCGCCCGCACGTCCTGGAGTGGGACGAGAAACAGCAATTCCCGCGCGCGATGTTCCGGAGGCTGGGGGATCTCGGGTTCCTCGGGACGATCTTTCCAGAGGAGTACGGCGGCGCGGGTCTTTCGACAGCGGACTACGCTGCGATCGTCGAGGAGGTCGCGAGCGTGGACGGCGCCGTCGCCCTGGCGCTCGCCGCGCATACCTCGCTCGGATCGAGCCACATCTTCCTCTTCGGGACCGAAGCGCAAAAGCGGCGGTATCTGCCGCGCCTGACGTCGGGCGAGTGGCTGGCGGCCTGGGGCCTCACGGAGGCGGAGGCCGGTTCCGATTCCGCCGGCACGAAGACCACGGCGATGCGCGACGGCGACTCCTGGGTCCTGAACGGCTCGAAGAACTTCATCACTAACGCGTCGGTCGGCAACGTCGCCGTCCTCATGGCCGTCACGGACCGGACGCGCGGCCGCCACGGGATCTCGGCCTTCCTCGTGGAGCTCGACAACCCGGGCATCCGGGTCGGCAAGAAGGAGAACAAGCTCGGGATGCGCGCGTCGGACACCTGCACCCTCGTGATGGAGGACTGCCGCTTGCCGGCGGACGCCCTCGTCGGCCGCGAGGGCGACGGCTTCGTGAATTCCATGAAGGTCCTCGACGGCGGGCGGATCTCGATCGCTGCGCTCTCGGTCGGCATCGCGCGCGGGGCGTTCGAGGCGGCGCTCGCGTACTCGAAGCAGCGGAAGCAGTTCGGCAAGCCGATCTGCGAGTTCGAGGCGATCCAGTTCTACCTCGCGGAGATGGCGACCGACATCGACGCCGCGCGGCTGCTGACGCAGCGGGCCGCGGCCGCCAAGGACTCCGGTGCGGCCGTCCCGCGGCTCTCGGCCCAGGCCAAGCTCTTCGCCTCGGAGATTGCGGTCAAGGCGACCGACCGCGCACTCCAGATTCACGGCGGGTACGGTTTCATGAAGGACTATCCCGTCGAGAAGTTCTACCGGGACGTCAAGCTCTGCACGATCGGCGAGGGCACGAGCGAGATCCAGAAGCTCGTGATCGCGAAGAGTCTCCTCGCGGACCGCGAATGAGCGCCGCCCCGGCCACGGGGACGGCGGCGATCGTGGAAGGCGTGCTCGCGCGGCGCGCGCGGGAGATCGGCCGGGCCCTCTCGGAAGTCGAGCGCGAGGGCGGCGCGCCGGAGATTCTCCGCGACGTCTTTCCCAGAACCGGGCGGGCGCGCATCGTGGGCGTCACCGGGCCGCCCGGCGCCGGCAAGTCCACGCTCGTCCAACGTCTCGCCCAGGCCTATCGGAGGCGGGGATCGACCGTCGCGATCGTCGCCGTGGATCCTTCCTCGCCGTTCACGGGCGGCGCGATCCTCGGCGACCGGATCCGGATGTCCGAGATCTTCACGGACCCCGGCGTCTTCATCCGTTCGATGGCCACGCGCGGCGCGCTCGGCGGGCTGGCGCGGGCGACGGGCGACGCCGTGGACGTCCTCGATGCCGCGGGCTTCGACCTCGTGATCGTGGAGACGGTCGGCGTGGGCCAGGACGAAGTGGACATCGTGAAGACCGCCGAGACGATCGCCGTCGTCATCGTGCCGGGCTTGGGCGACGACATCCAGGCGATCAAGGCCGGCATCCTCGAGATCGCGGACGTCTTCGTGGTCAACAAGTCGGACCGCGAGGGCGCCGACCGCGCCGCGGCGGAGATCGCGGCGATGCTCGACTTCACGCCGGACCGGGCGTGGCGGCCGCCGATCGTCCGGACCGTGGCGACTCGTGGCGAGGGCGTGGCCGAGGCGGTGGATGCGATCGCCGCGCACGCCGAGTTCCTGCGCACGACGCCCGAAGGCGCGGGGCGTCGGTCGCGGCGCGCGCGGGCGCGCCTGGTGCAGATCCTTCAGGCGCGATTCGCGCGCGACGTCGAGGCGGCGGCAGGCAAGCCGCAGGGACTCGAGGAGGCGGTGGAGGACGTGCTCGCCCGGCGGGCCGACCCGTACGCCGCGGCCGGCCGGCTCTACGCCCGGATGGTGCGCGCGTGAGGGCCTTCCGCGTGGACCACATCGGAATTGCCGTGCGCTCGATCGCCGAGGCGCTCGACGTCTATCGCGCGCTCGGGCTCGAGGTCGCCCATCGCGAGGAGGTCACTTCCCAGGGCGTCGCGACGGCGTTCCTTCCGGTGGGGGAGAGCCGCCTGGAGCTTCTCGAGCCGACGTCGCCCGAGTCGCCTGTGGGCCGGTTTCTGGCGAAGCGCGGGCCGGGACTGCATCACGTCTGCCTCGCGGTTCCGGACCTCGAGGCCGCGCTCGCCGATCTCGCGCGCCGCGGGTTTCGCCTGCTCGACCGGGCGCCGGTGCCGGGCGCGGGCGGCCGCCGCGTCGCGTTTCTCCATCCGGAGGCGGGCCACGGCGTGCTCCTCGAGCTTTCCGAGGACCCCCGGCCGGCCTCATAATTCGCGAAGGCCCCGGCCGGGCGCGCACGATGGAAAAAGGCACCTTCGTTCTCGTTCACCTGACGAGCCCCCGTGAGAAGTTCTGGGGGCTCCTGAAGGACGAGACCCCGGCCGGCGTCACGGTGCGCGGGCTCTCGCTCGACGGATTCGAGGAGTGGCTCCGCCAGGTCGTGCGCAAAGCGCCCCTCTCGATCCACCCCGCGACGGTGTTCTTCCCGATGTATCGCATCGATCGGATCTTCGAGGACGAGACCGCGGGGGAGCTCGTGTCGTTCGCGGAACGGTTCCGAAAGGCGGTGGGCGAGGACGCCCGGTACCACCTGACCCCCGTGCCCGACACGGCCGAAGAGGCTTGACACGCGCGGACATCGAGGCCTGGTGCGCCGGGCGTTCCTGGCCCTGGCGCGCCGCGCTGCTGGCTTACCTCGTGTGGATCGGCGTTCACCACCTGCGCGACCCGCTCTACTCGAGCCTCTTCGGCGGGATCACGCTCGGCGTCCACGAGCTCGGACACCTGCTGCTCGGGTTCGCCGGAACCTTCGTTGGCGTCGCGGGCGGGAGTCTCGCGCAGGTCGCGGCGCCGGCCGCGGCCGCGTGGCTCCTCGGCCGCCAGGGCGACTGGTTCGGCGTGGCGGTCGGCGCCGCCTGGGAGTCCTTCTCGCTCTGGAACCTGGCGACCTACATCGGGGACGCGCGCGCCCGGGAGCTACCGCTCGTCGGGCTCGTGCCGGACCCGATTCACGACTGGAACTACCTGCTCGGCAAGCTCGGGATCCTGGCGTGGGACCGCGGCCTCGCGGCGCTCACGCGTGTGATGGCGTTCTCTGTGTGGGCGGCGGCGATTGCGTTCGGCGCCTGGCTCTGCGTGCGGATGGCGTCCGCGCGCCGCCTTCAGACGCGGAGATAATCGCCCTGCCAGTCGCGGATCTTGCGCTTGATGACCTCGCGCTCCTGGATGCCGTTGGTCAGCACCTCGCGCACGAGGTCCGGCATCTCGGCGTCGCTCGCGAAGCGCAGTCCGATCAGCTGATCGGGCGTGAGCTCGAGGATGCGGCCGCGCAGCTCGCTCGGAAGGATCTCCTTCAGGCGCAGCCGCATCTCGAGCCGAATGATGCGGTCCTGCGCCGTCAGCGCGAAGATCCGCATGTAGAAGAAGAGGCCGAGGAAGGCGAGCGCGAGGACGACGTTCCAGGCCGTGTCGAACGAGAACCCGCGGACCGCGCGCACCACCGCCCAGAGCAGGTTGACGACGAGCACGGCGAAGAGGACGAAATGGTAGAGCGGGACGAAACGCCGGTGATTGGCGTAGTTCTGCGGCGGGTGATGCTTCATGACTCCTCTCGGATGCCTTCCTCGTCGCGCGGGCGACGGGCCGTGGGCCTCACGGCGATCAAAAGACGACGTTGCGGACGAAGTAATCTCCGACGGGAAGAGTGCCCGCGACCAGGCGGCCGGCCTGGTCGGGCGTCATCTCGAACGTTCCGGCCGGCTCGTTGGTCCCGGTCGTCAGCACGACCTCGACGGTCGTTTCCCGACCCTTGTCCGCCAGCTCGTGGAGGGCGCGCGCCGTGGCCGACAGGACCGTGAAGACGGCCTCCTCGCTGTTGGTGGTCGCGAGGAGCCGCGTCTTGCCGCGGAAATTGGTCAGCCGCCACTGGGGAATCGAGGCGCCGTCGAAGACCTTCGAGAAAGCCGCCTGGACGAGAGACTCGGGCGCCTGCCAGGAGCTGGAGCTCGACTCGGTGGTGCCCGACGCGCCGGCGGAGGCCAGCAGGCCCGCGGGTCCGCCCCGCAGCTTGCTCTGACGCGCCAGATCCTGGAGACGCGGCGCGGGCGTCGGCGGCCCGCCGGGAGCGTTCAGCAGCTTCTGCTCCGGCGTGTCGATCGCGATGACGTTGCCGCTGTACTTGTTGTTGTACTCCTCGGTGCCCGCCACATCGATCTTGTCCGTGTCGATCTGCGTCACGGTCCCGTTCTCGAGCGTGATGATCGCCTTGGTCCCTTTGACCTCGTACTTCATCCTGGCGAAGACCATCGAGCCGTCTTTGAGCTTGATGACGTAGGCGGAGGCCGCCGCGGCGGAAAAGAGCAGCAGGAGGAACAGTCCGGCGAGCCGCTTCATGCGCGCAAACCTCCGATCCGACAGGGTTTGACAGGCCATCGGACCCCTCAGATGATAGCACCCCGATGTTGATCGTCATGGACGCCGCCGCCTCCACCGAGGAGGTCCGGCGTGTCGTCGAAACCGTTCGGGGCCTGGGACTGCAGGCCCATCCGATCCCCGGCGCGCAGCGG
>Ga0335077_10000901_pt1 | contig 34086 bp, 31 predicted proteins | sample Lox_Sample_31_FD_207151 | JGI IMG/M metagenome (GOLD analysis project Ga0335077, IMG submission 207151) | Soil microbial communities from Loxahatchee National Wildlife Refuge, Florida, United States - Lox_Sample_3.1 | ecosystem: Environmental > Terrestrial > Soil > Wetlands | place: USA... | reverse complement strand
ACCCACGGTTCGCAGGCGAGTTCAGGCAATGAGATTTAGACCGGCCGGCTGGGCGGCAGCGCTGGACATGGAATTAGCGGAGAACTGCAGGAGATCCTGCTGGAGCGAAGAGTAGGTTTGCTGTGCAGCAGACAGATTGCCTGCCTGCAGGCTCTGCCCCAGTTCCGCGAAAAGCGTGGCAATGTCGCTGGCCTGCTGGCTGCTGTTCGCACTGTCGTTTGCGACAGCGCCAGCATGATGATGGTGATGACGGCCATGACCGAGTGCGGCCGAGGCCTGCTGGAAATCCTGCTGAACCCGGGTGAAATCCTGCTGGGCCGCAGTGACGTTCCCCGACTGCAGGTCCTGTCCCAAGCGGGTGAACGCCTGGGCAGCAGAGGCTGTGCTCCCGGCCTGGGAGGGAGCTACGGTTTGCGCGAGCGCGGCGTAGTCTGTCTGAGCCTGGGTTAGGTTCCCGGTGGCCAGATCATTTCCGAGTTGCTGGAACTCAGCATGAATCTGCCGGTGGGGGTTGCCGCCGGATGGCAGCAGCTGCGATAGCGTACTCAGAACTGTAGAAACTCCTGCAACGGACATACTCACCTCACCTTGACTTTTCTATCGGCTGCAAGTCGGTTCGTCCGGCGGGTTCCTCGCGCACAGTTGAAAGATCCTCGCGAGTTTTCCCTGAGTTCCTGAGCCGGACCCGTTCTCCAACTGCAGGTGTATGGCCACGATTCCATCCACCCCGAAGTGCTTGATCTCATGGATAATGATCGAAAGAGCTAGGCCTGAGGTGAAAAGCGCAGCGATTGTGGGCAATAAGTGACTGGGTTCGAGTGGGCAAACTCTGCCGGGCTGGACAGGCCAACCGAGGGAAGACCTTCTATCTGGCGAGAAGACGCAAGTTCGGCGCCCATCGCGCATTTCGCCGCCGCAGGTGCGGTCATCGGGAGGTTTACGGGTAAGCGGCCACTCGACGGCGAGGTACGATCGTTCACTTACCGGTTTCCAGCCCTGTGACGGTCGACAATGGCAGTGTCGCGGTGTGCAGGCGCAGAAAACGGAAGGACCTTGCGCAATGAGATTTTGGTGGCTTCCTGACTGACATATTGCAGCTTCGTGCGTTCTGCCCCAATTCGTTCTGGCCTGCTTCGGCTGCTCGTACTGGAGTTTATCAACTCAGGTCGCTTTGTGCGCCGCCTGGACGCTGATTCTTTGGGGCCGGTTCTCCGTGGAGCGTGGCGGGACTGGCTGAGAAGTTCAAGGGCGGCGATCGCACGGTCCAGACGCCGCCGCTCGATTTTCAGCGCGGAAACGATCCCGTGGAGGTCGAACGTGTCTTTCACGCGGGTAAACCAAAGAATGGCGCACATTGTTAGCACTGCTCGGGGTCTGGGGGGGGCACCGAGGCCGCGGTTGTTACGTTTTCAGAACAGGGTCCCTGAGCGTCCTTAACGCCGCTCCGTGGACTTTTGTGGGGCGGCGTCCGGCGGCGCCCAAGGAGTGAAACGCGGCAGCCAACGACGGACATGAGCACAAAAAGCTGCGTATTCCCCGCCGAACTGCCGACGGAGTTGCGGCTCTTCGTAAAGACAGACGAACAGGTGAAAGGCCAACCACACGATTGCTGCGTAAGTGAGGAGGCTCACGTTGCCCAAAACGAGCGCCTGCCCCAGCACGAGACAAAAAACAGCGACGTACATCGGGTTGCGCACATAGCGATAAAGACCGGTGACGACCAGATGCTGAGGAGGAAACGCCGGCGCGGGCGTACCCGCGCCTTGCAGTGCAAATCGCGCGAAGGAATCGATCAGTACCGGGAGACCAGCGGCGATGAACAGGATTCCCAATACACGGACGGCCACAATCCCGAAAAATGGCGGCTGCATACGCCAGCGCGAAATCCACCAGGGCGCCAGCCCCGCTACCGTTCCGGGAGCCACCACCAGGAACAACGCGGATCCAAGGATGGCAGAAAGGCGCTTCATGGCACGCCTTCACACTCGTGCGGCCAAGCTGGACAGACAGGGACACTGGCAGGCCAGGATGCGGGAATGGAGGCCATCAGCGGCAAGGAATCGCCTGCCACAGCCTTGCACCCCGTTCTTGCCCCGCATCCCATGCCTGCAGAAAGGTTTCAACCGTACGCACGCGAGACGCCGCACACAGTCAGATGTGAAACGTCAGTCGTGAGCGGCAGAGGACTCGAGTTCGGCTTCCCGGCAGAGGCCATCAAACACGCGGGTGAGTTCTCCGGCGATGTCGACGGATTCACGATGCTCGATATCGCTACGGTCGAGCATATGCACGAGCTTGCCGTCGCGCAGCAGGGCGATTGATGGCGACGACGGGGCATGCCCGGTGAAATAACTGCGGGCGCGTTCGGTGGCCTCGCGGTCCTGCCCGGCAAAGACCGAAAAGACCTTTTGCGGGCGGCTGGAATGGCGCAAGGCGGCGCGTACAGCAGGGCGCATTCGTCCGGCGGCGCATCCGCAGATGGAATTCACTACAACCATGGCCGTGCCGGACTGGCCGGTAAGAGCGCGGTCCACTTCTTCGGCAGTCCGCAGTTCATAAACTCCCATGCGCTTCAATTCCTCACGAATGGGAGTCACCATCATCTCTGGGTACATTGCAGCTTTGGCTCCTGGGATAGGTAACAACGGCTGCATATTCTAATACAGCAGGCGCATTCTGGGGACACAAAAGTACACGTTTTCTCCCTGCCTTTTTGTGAGTTTTTGCCTTTCACGCGCTCCGACAAGCCGGGGAAAACTCGACTTGTCCTGCGCCAGGCACCGCCACATTCATTCAAAGACGCTTATCATTCGAAGACACTTAGCGAACGCTGGCCACCCGTTGCACCACCCAGAAGCCGTTCTCACCCTGCCAAGCGCAAACATCGCAAACAGATCATCTCCAACGCAACAGCCCGTTATTACTTTGAAGCAATCACATCGCCCTGCACCGGCTCTCCCGTATTCACCGATTTGCCGTTGGCGGTGTAGTCGTGGAACTGCAGCGGCAGGCCGTCGCCATGAAACCACTCGGACGTAGTCTGCAGATGATAGTGGACGTGCGGGAACGGGGAGTTGCCGCTGTTGCCGCACAGCGCCATCTCCTGGCCGGCCTTGACCTTGTCTCCGGCTTTCACCTTCACGCTGCCGCGCTTCAAGTGGGCAAGCATCGAGAATTCACCGTTGCCATGGTCAATCACAACGTTGTTGCCCTGCTTGGGATTCTTCTCGGATGGCTTCAGCACCGGATTGTCATCGTATTCGTCTACCGCGGAGACCACGCTGCCATCAGCGGGAGCGGCTACTGGCTTGCCGAAGCCGAAATAGTCCTCGACTTTGTCTCCGCCACCGGAGTAGAGCCTGCCTTCCTGCACACCGACGATATCGTAGGCAAAGCGCTCATCGGGGAACGCCGCGTGGTAGTTGTCAAAGGTGGAGCGGCCGCCCTGATAAACCAGCCAGGTACCCTTTAAGGGGAGAAAATACTTAGTTTTGTCCTTGTAGTCGAGATACTTACTCTCCGCCGGATTCTGCGCCGGACGGAAATACAATCCGGCGATTTTACCGCTATCGTCAAAAGAGAACATTACCACTACCGCGATCGGTACGGCGCTGAAGCGGGCCAGGCGCGTGTAAACCTGAGCGTGTGGAGCGGGCATTGTGCGCTCCGTGTCAACGGAGATTTCTTTCCCCAGTTGGGCGTTAATCTGGCGCGAGGTATTGGCAAAATCGGCTTCGCTTTTCAGCGCCGACTGCATTTCAGCCGTCATGTTCTTCCAGAGGGCTGAGGTCTGGTCCGCGTAGATGTCCGTGAGGTACTCGTGGGCAAGTTTGGTGGCTTCAGCAGCGGGGAAGGACTGGCTGCTGGAAGGAACTGCGAGCAACGAGATAAGTGCGGCGAAGGCGAAAAGGGTTTTCATATTTTCTCGAAGTGCGGTGGTACGTCAGAATTGTAATTCCACGGGGGGAAAATCTTGAGACGGAGAAAAGGGGCCATGAACCGCACAGAGTTGGTACAGCCGGCCAGTTCCAGCCCTCGTATATAGTGAAAGCACGACCATGGTGATCCAGGAAAACATTGCCCTGGCGCCGCTCACCACGCTCGGAGTGGGCGGCGCGGCACGATACTTTGTCGAAGCGGGCAGTAATAGCGATGTGCTGGAGGCGGTCCATTTTGCTTCGTCGAAGGGCCTTCCCCTGTTCGTTCTGGGGGGCGGCAGCAACCTGGTGGTATCTGATTCCGGGTGGCCGGGCCTGGTGTTGAAGGTTGGCATCGGGGGTATTGACCAGCGCCTTGAAAACGGAAACGCACTGTTCGACGTAGGGGCTGGGGAGGAGTGGGACAAGTTCGTGGCTCACGCGGTGGCGGGCAACTGCTCAGGAGTCGAGTGCCTGAGTGGAATCCCCGGCAGCGTGGGCGGTACACCGGTACAGAATGTGGGCGCGTATGGACAGGAGGTTGCAGAGACCATCGAGTCGGTTCTGGCCCTGGATCTGCGTGATGGGCAACTTCACGAGCTGTGCAGCGAAGCCTGCGGCTTCAGCTACCGCACCAGCATCTTCAATACAAGCGAGCGTGGCAGGTACATCATTCTGCGGGTGACTTACGGGCTGACCCCCGGTGGCGATCCGAGTATCCGCTACGCTGATCTCAAGCGGGAGTTCTCCGGCTGGAGCAAAAAGCCGACACTGGCGGATGCGCGCCACGCGGTGCGCCAGATTCGCGCCACCAAGGGCATGCTGATCACCCGCGGGGATGAGGATTGCCGCAGTGCCGGGTCATTCTTCAAGAATCCCGTGCTTTCGGCGCAACAGTTCGCGAGCCTGATGGAGCGCGCGGCCGTCAAGGGATTGCAGGTGCCCAGCTATCCGGCGCTGGAGTCGCAACATAAAGTCTCGGCGGCATGGCTGGTGGAGCACTCCGGGTTCAGCAAGGGATACACCAGCGGGCCGGCCGGAATCTCGCGCAAACACGCGCTGGCGATTGTGAATCGTGGCGAGGCGAAGGCAGCTGATATCGTTTTGCTGAAAGAGTCCATCCAACAGCGCGTGCATGAGATCTGGGGAATTCATCTGGAGCCCGAGCCGGTGTTTGTAGGGTTCTGATCTGGTGTGGCGCGAGCGCCCCCGCCCGCGTGCCTGCGGATGTTCCAACTCGGGTGTTCGTTCAAGATCGACACTCTTCGCGGGCGAGAGCGCCCGCGCCACAGAAAAAATTCCGAACAAAAGGGGATGCGGACAAGTCTTCATGTTTGAGGGCTCACGAGTGGCGGCGGGAGTGATCGCAAATGAAGCCGTAGCGATGGCGCGCACCGGTGGGGACGAACTAGAATGCGCGGTCCGCGAGCACGCGCGGCTGGTGTATCGCATCGCCTACTCGGTGCTGCGCCACCACCACGATGCCGAAGACGCCACGCAGGAGGCTTTCGTTCGGGTGCTGCGCTACCGCCGCAAACTGGCAGATGTGAAAGATCAACGCGCCTGGCTGGCGCGGATTGCGTGGCGGGTGGCGGTGGAGAGGCGCAGGACGATGGCGAGAGTGTCGCAGGAAGTCGCGCTGGAAGAGATCAGTGAGGGAGTGGCGCAGATGCGGGCCTCGGGACCGCCAGCCGATCAGGCCGTACTCGCCGGTGAACTGGCAGAACTTACCGGCAAGCTGATCGCAACTTTGCCGGAGGAACTGCGCGACGCCATCACACTTTCCACGGTGGAGGAACTGGCCATGGCTGACGTGGCCAGGATGCTGCACGTGAACGAAGCGGCGGTGCGCGCGCGCATTTTCCGGGCACGCCAGATCTTGAGGGAGAAGTTGACCAGCCTGCTGGGGACACTATGAAGCCGGAAGAGAAAGAACGTCTTGCGGAGCAATGGTTGGAGACGGGGCTGAAAGGGCTTGGCCAGGCGGAGCCGCGTGTGGGGCTGGAAGCGCGGATTCTGGCGAATCTGCGGACGGAGCCCTCCGGCAGGAACTGGAGTTGGTGGCCAGGCGTGGTTGCGCTTGTCGCGGTTCTGGTTATCCTCGCGATGGTAACCCTGAAACAAACACCGCCCGCTGTGCTCACCGTGGCACATCCGATTTCAAAGGCGGGACAGAGAGTTGCAACGCAATCCGATACGTCGGCACATTCCCCCGGCGAGAAGGTGGGCACTGTGCCTCGCAGAGTGACGCGTTCCGCGCAGGCAAGTCGGGGTGAGAAAGCGGAGATGCGTGAGAAGACCCCGCGCCTGGAGGAGTTTCCCTCGCCGCAACCTCTGAGTGAGCAGGAAAAACTGTTGGCGCGTTATGTCGATGAGAGCCCACAAGAGGCGGCCGTAGTGGCAAAGATGAGGGCCGAACTTCTCCAGCAAGACCTCCTGGAATTTGAAAGAAGACACGCAGCGCCTGAAGAATCGCAGGACCGAAAGCAATAGGAAATTAAGGAGGACACCCGTCATGCGCAAGAAGGTGGCATTGATCGCAGCAATTCTGGGACTGTGCCTTTCTGGCAGCATTCGTGCGATAGCCCAAGATACTAACGAGGGCTCCAAACCCTCCGCACCGAAGCCGATCACCGCTTATCGTCTGGAGTTCTATCTGAACGAACTGGAGGATGGGAAGAAAATAAACACTCGGCACTACACGATGAATACTACAGATGACAGCAGCAGCCAAGACCTGAAAATCGGGACCCGCGTCCCAGTGCAGTCCGGCGAGGGCAAGTTTGAATATTTGGACGTTGGAACGTCCATCCGGGCGCGGCTGATTTCCTTCAAGACACCCATGAGCCTCGATGTTCACGCAGACATCAGCAATTTTGCCATGCCCGATGACGTGGCCCGTGGTGGACGCCCGCTGGTGCGCCAAATGGTGATCAACGGCAGCAGCACGGTGGTCACGGACAAACCGATTCTCATCGGCAGCGTCGATGACCCCAATTCCAAGCGTGAGTACCAGCTCGAGGTAACTGTGACCAGGCTGAAGTAGATTAGCGCTGCGGCAACGGAATTCCGGAGCCGCCCTCCCCGCATGCGCGGTACGGCAATCCCGGAATCTATCTATCCGGCCTGGGCTGATTGCAGAACTTCCGCCACAAACTGTGTGAATCGGCTGACGTCTTCCACGGTGGTGTCCCAGGAGCACATCCAGCGGACCATGGCCTGTTCCTCGTTCCACATGTAGAAGAAATAGCGCTCGAGGATCCTGCGAATGGCACCGCGGGGAATGCAGGCGAACACGCCGTTGGCTTCCACCGGGTAAGTGATTTTCACTTGCGGGATTTTCCTGAGCTCCTTCTCCAACAACTTAGCCATGCGGTTGGAGTGTTGCGCGTTACGCCGCCAGAGCGCGTTGCTGAGCAGAGCGTCGAACTGGGTCGAGATGAAGCGCATCTTGGAGGCGAGCTGCATGCCTTGCTTGCGCACATAGAGAAAATTGCGGCAGAGCTTCTCATCGAAGAAAACCACCGCCTCGGCGGCGAGGGCGCCGTTTTTCGTACCGCCGAAAGAGAGCACATCCACGCCGAGATCGCGCGTGGCGCGGCGGAGGTTGAGCCCCAGGCTGACGGCGGCATTGGCAATACGCGCGCCGTCCACGTGCAAATACATGCCGCGCTCATGGGCGAAGCGGGACAGAGCCTTGACCTCTGCCGGCTTGTAAACAGTTCCAACCTCGGTCGCCTGGGTGATGGAAATCACCCGCGGTTGCACATGATGCTGATCGCCCACGCCGTGATAAGCCCGCTGCACAGCCTGCACCGTCAGCTTGCCGTCCTCGGTGGGCACGGGGATAAGCTTGCAGCCGGTGAACTTCTCCGGGGCGCCGCATTCGTCCACGTAGGCGTGGGCAGCTTCGGCGCAGATCACGGCCTCGTAGGGACGGGTGAGTGCGGCCATGCTGAGCACGTTGGCAGCGGTGCCGTTGAAGACGATGAATGCCTCGGCGCCCGCACCGAAGTGCTGGCGGAATTTTCGCAGCGTCGACTGGGTGTAGGGGTCGTCGCCGTATCCGACGGTGTGCCCTCTATTTGCCGCCGCCATGGCTTTGAGGATCTCCGGGTGGACTCCGGCATTGTTGTCGCTGGCAAAGCTGCGGGCTGGCTTCATGGCCAGAACAATGTAGCAGAGCGTCAGGTCGAGGAACTACGCCCGCCGAGCAAACCTGACGGAAAGGCGTGCGCGTCCTCGAGCGCGCGTGCCCGTAGCCGGCGGTACAATACCTGTCGCGAAACCAAAAGCCGCGCCCATGGCCGATTTTGGACCATATGGCACCTCTGGGGTAGCACCCAAAGATGGCACCATAGTGACATTCCCGCATTGTTACTCACCCGCTATGATCGCAATTGAGGGGTTCCTATGGCGCTGGTGGTTGGAGTAGTCGCGCTGGCGTTTGGCTTGTTGTACTTCCTGGTAGGGGCGGAAGAGCGCCGCCTGGAAACTCTGGCCAAAGCGCGGAAGCGGTAAATCCTGCCCGGCATTGCGCGTGTAGTGCGGCGCAATTTCTGTGCGGTTCCTTGCCTGCCTTGAATCTGGTGGCGTTCTCCATTAGTTTGTACGAGGTAGTTTTTCCTTAATTATCCGATTCTCCAGGCACGCCCATGCCACGACGGGCGTGAGCAGGACGTGAGCTTTGAGAATGCGGTTGCAATCTTTCCAAAAGCAGAAAAGCGGTGTGTCTCATCGGGCCCGCCGAGGCGCGTTCCTGGCCTCTCTTTCGCTGGCCCTGATTGCGTCTTCGTGCGGAGGGGACGCAGCCAAGAACCCGCAACCCCAGGGCATGCCTGCCATACCGGTGAAAGTGCAGGTCGCTCAGGCGGTGCCGGTGAACGACACCACCGAGTACGTGGCCACGCTCAAATCGCGCGACTCGGCGGTGATCATGCCGCAGGTGGAAGGGCAGATTACCGACATCTATGTCCACTCCGGAGACCGCGTTGCACCTGGCGCGTCGCTCATGCAGATCGATCCCGCGCGGCAGCAGGCGACAGTGAAGACCCAGGAAGATACGCTCTCTGCCAAGCGCGCCGAGTTGGGCTGGGACAAGCAGCAGTTTGACCGCATTAGTTCGCTCTACAAGTCCGGCGTGGCCAGCAAACAGGAACTCGACCAGGCACAGGCCACCTTGGATACGGCCCAAGCGCAACTCCAGGCCCTGGAGGCGCAGGTGCGCCAGGAGACGGTGCAGCTTCACTACTACAAAGTGAGCGCGCCCTCCAGCGGTATTGTGGGCGATATCCCGGTACGTGTGGGAGACCGGGTTACCACCTCGACTCAGCTGACCACCGTGGACAAGCCCGGGAGCCTGGAGGCTTATGTGTATGTTCCGGTGGAGCGGGCCGCGCAAGTGCGGATGGGCCTGCCTGTTCACATCGTAGACAGCGCCGGCAACCAGGTGGCGGAGAGCCGGGTGAGCTTCATTTCGCCGCAGGTGGATAACACTACGCAAACCGTCCTGGTAAAGGCCTCCATCCCCAACAACAACGATAAGCTGCGCACGCTCCAGTTCACCCGCGCGCGAATCGTCTGGGGAACGCGGGTAGGTCCGGTGGTGCCGGTGCTGGCCGTTTCGCGTATCGGCGGGCAATTCTTCGTTTTTGTCGCCGAAACGGACAACGGACATATGGTGGCCCACCAGAAGGCGCTGCAGGTAGGCGAGATGATGGGCAACGATTACGTCGTACTGAATGGGATCAAGGCCGGGGATAAAGTAATCGTCTCCGGCACCCAGTTCCTGGTGGATGGGGCACCCGTAGCACCGCAAGGTTAGCGCCGGCATCCCGCCAGCACGAGGGCAGCGACCGGCACGCAGAAGCCGTCGGCAACGGCGGCGCCGCTCGACCGATCGACTGCCGCGGGACGCTGGCGCGACATTCAACTTTCATGTTCGTTGATTTCTTCATCCGGCGGCCGGTGTTTGCCACAGTCTGCGCCCTGCTGATCATTCTGGCGGGAGCCGTCGTGATCCCTACGCTCCCCATAGCGCAGTTCCCTGATCTGGCGCCGCCGCAGGTTGCCGTCACCAGCGTGTACATCGGCGCCAGCGCGCAGACGGTGGAAACCGCCGTCACCATTCCCCTGGAAGAGCAGATCAACGGCGCCGAGGGGATGAAATACATAAGCTCCTCCAGCAGCAATGACGGCGTCAGCTCGATTCTGGTTACGTTTGACTTGAACCGCAACCCCGACCTGGCCGCGGTGGACGTGCAGAATCGCGTCAACACCGCGCTCGGACGTCTGCCGAACGCTGTGAAGGCTACTGGCGTCACCACCACCAAGAGTTCCGAGAATTTTGTGTTTGGTGCAGCGGTGTATTCTAACGGCCGCTACGATCCGCTGTTCATGAGCAACTACCTGGACGTTTACGTCCGGGACGCCTTGAAGCGTGTGCCGGGGGTGGCGGAGGTTTTTATTTTCGGAGAGCGCAAGTACTCCATGCGGCTGTGGCTCGATCCCGGCCGCATGGCAGGACGCGGGCTGACGGCGACCGACGCCGTAAGCGCCCTGCAGGAACAGAACGTAGATGTAGCCGCCGGACAAGTAGGCCAGCCGCCCATTCAAGCCGGACAGGCGTTCCAGATCAGCGTACGCGCCGTCGGAAGGCTCAGCGAGGCGGGACAGTTCGACAACATCATCCTCAAGACCAACGCCGACGGCACCCTGGTCCGGCTTAAGGATGTCGGCCATGCCGAACTCGGAGCCGAGAACTACGGCTCGCTGCTGCAATTCAACGGGCAGGATGCAGTGGGCGTTGCCGTTACTCAACTCTCGAACGCCAACGCGCTGGAAGTGGACCGCCTGGCGATCGCCGAACTGGACCGGCTCTCCAAGCGCTTTCCTCCGGGCATGCAGTACAGCCTGGCCTTCGACACGACCGATGCAGTCGGAGAATCCATCCGCGACGTGATCTTTACGCTCGGCACCGCCATTTTCCTGGTCATTCTGGTCATCTTCGTCTTTCTGGAAGACTGGCGCAGCACCATCATTCCCTCGGTGACCATTCCTGTCTCCCTGATTGGAACATTCGCGTTCGTCAAGCTGCTGGGCTTCTCCATCAACACCTTGACTCTGTTCGGCATCACCCTAGCGACTGGCCTGGTAGTTGACGACGCTATCGTGGTCATCGAAAACATCGAGCGCCATCTGCAGGAGGGCGAGACCGATCCCCGGAAGGCCGCTTCCGCCGCCATGAAGGAAGTAGCGGGCGCGGTGATTGCCACATCTCTGGTGCTGATCGCGGTTTTCGTGCCGGTGGCATTTTTCCCGGGAACCACAGGAATTCTTTTCCGGCAGTTCGCCCTGACCATTGCGTTCTCGATTGCGATTTCCGCCTTCAATGCGTTGACTTTGAGTCCGGCGCTGGCAGCGCTTCTCCTCGGCCGGGAGCATGGCGGCAAAGGCTGGTTTTTCCGCCAGGTGGACAAGGTTATCGCCGGCACCATCAAGGGATACCGTCATGCCCTGCATGGCTTCCTCCGGTTCCGGTTGGTAGCGGTGCTGCTGTTTTTCGCCGGGCTGGGGCTCACCTATGTGGTTTTCCAGCGCGTTCCCAAAGGATTTGTGCCCAATGAAGACCAGGGCTGGTTCATGATTCTGGTGCAGGCGCCTTCGGGCGCTTCGCTGGAATACACCCGGTCGATCGGCGAGCAGGTCAATGCCGTGATCATGAAGCAGCCCGAAGTCGAGAGTGTATTTTCTGTGGATGGCTTCAGCTTCTCCGGAAACGCGGCCAATCGGGGGATGATTTTTGCCTCCCTGAAGCCGTATTCCCAGCGCAAAGGCAAAGAGCATTCCGCCGACGCGGTTGTGAACCGCATTCGTGGACCGTTGTTCGCCATCAGCGGAGCCCTGGTGCTCCCGTTCCCGCCGCCCGCAGTCCAGGGACTAGGCCAGTTTGGCGGTTTCGCTTACGAACTGCAGGACCAGGGCGGCCACTCGCTCGACGAGTTGGCGAACGTGGCGAATGACCTTGTGCGCCGGGGCAATAGCGAAGCCAGGAACCTGGCCGGGCTGTTTACCGGCTACACTGCCAACGACCCGCAGTTTGTTGTGACGATCGACCGGGAACAAGCCAAAAGCATGCACGTCCCTCTGCAGCAGATTACAGATACTCTGGGGGTGTATATGGGATCGGCGTATGTGAACGACTTCGATTTCAACAACCGGTCCTACCGCGTCTACATCCAGGCCGACCAGCATTACCGTGCCCAGGCCAGGGACATCCGGCAGTTTTACGTTCGCTCCGACAGCGGCGCCATGGTGCCGCTGGACAACCTGATTCTGATCAGGCAAACCACCACGCCGCAAGTCATCAGCCACTACAACCTGTTCCGGTCGGCGGAGATTGACGGTTCTGCGGCCCCCGGCTTCAGCTCCGGGCAAGCGATTGCGACGATGCAGGATCTGAGCGGGAAAGTGCTACCGCAGGGATTCAGCTTCGAATGGACGGGGTTGTCGCTGGAAGAACTGGCTTCCGGAAGCACGTCACTGGTGCTGTTCGCGCTGGGGACGCTGGTCGTGTATCTCACCCTTTCGGCGCAGTATGAAAGCTTCGTGCTGCCCTTCATCGTGCTTCTGGCAGTGCCCATGGCTCTGCTGGGGGCGCTGGGAGCGCAATCGATGCGCGGCCTGCAAAACGACGTGTACTGCCAGATCGGCCTGGTGATGCTGGTGGGACTGTCGAGTAAGAATGCCATTCTGATCGTCGAGTTCTCAGAGCAATTGCGTGAGCGCGGGATGCCGCTGCTCGAGGCGACCGTGGAAGCGGCCAGAATCCGCTTGCGCCCGATTCTGATGACCTCCTTCGCGTTCATCCTGGGGGTGGTTCCCCTGGTGGTCGCCAGCGGCGCGGGCGAAAACGGACGCCGTTCCGTGGGCACGACGGTGTTTGGAGGCATGATCATGTCCACGGTGCTGAATCTGTTTTTTATTCCCGTGCTCTACCTGATTATCGAAAGCTGGCGCGAGAAAGGCGGAGCGAAAGTGGGACGCTAACCGCCGGTACCTTCGACGGTAGCGCCAGTCTCAGGCTGGCCTTTACAATGCGGCGGGGCGCCAACCCTACGAATGAATCGCGAATACGTTCACACCTATAGCTGGGAACTCGGCCGCGACATGGAGCTGCTGATCTTTGGTGATCGCGGCCTGCCTCTGCTTGTCTTTCCAACCTCGATGGGGCGCTTCTTCGACTACGAAAACCGCGGCATGATCGAGGCGCTGGCCCCGAAGATCGAGAGTGGCGAGCTACACGTGTTCTGCGCTGACAGCGTGGACAAGGAGAGCTGGTACAACAAGGGAATCCATCCCCGCGCCCGCGTGCTGCGGCATTTGCAGTACGAAGCCTATCTGCTTCACGAGCTGCTGCCACTCATCTATGGCAGGAATCAGGCGCCGCAGATTGGCGTCACAGGCTGCAGCTTTGGCGGATACCACGCGATGAACTTCGCCCTGAAGCATCCCGAAGTGGTGAGCCGCTGCGTGAGCCTGGGCGGGGCCTTCGACATCCACCAGTTTCTGGACGGCTATTACGACGACGACTGCTACTTCAATTGCCCGCCGGACTTTCTTCCCAATCTGAACGACGACCTCTACCTGAGCCGTTTCCGCCAGATGCAGGTCATCCTGGGTACAGGCGAGCATGATATTTGCCTCAATGAAAACGTACGTCTCTCCTACATCCTGAACAGCAAAGCCATTCCTCACTGGCTCGACGTGTGGGGCAACAACACCGGCCACGACTGGCCGTGGTGGCAGCAGATGGCGGTCAAGTTTTTTCCCTAGTGCCGGCGGGGCCGCACCGCTGCGCCAGCTCGCGACAATTCGGTGACAGGCGTTATCCTGATGCAGTAGGCTTCCCGCTGCCATGGGCTTCTCTGATTTTCACGGAAACTCCGGTGTGGTTCGCGGCCTGCGCGAAATGCTGGCCGGCGACCGCTTTCCCCAGGCGGTGATCCTCGCCGGGCCCGCCGGTTCGGGCAAGTACACGCTCGCATTGATGTTGGCGAAGGCCATGAACTGCCTGGCGCGGCCGGAGAGCGAAGGTCTTCCCGACTTCTGCGGCAGCTGTGCGAACTGCACCCGAATCGCCCAGGCGGATGATCTCCCGGCGCGCTGCGCTGAAGCGGTCGAGGCTCGCGAGAGTCTTCGTGAAACCGATAAGCGCGAGACCCGGCTTTTTGTGCAGACCCACGCCGACGTGCTCATCATCCCCCCTGATCCGCCGCAGTTAATGATCAAGGTGGACCAGGTTCGACGCGTGATCGAAACCATCTACTTTCGTCCTGCGGAGGCCAGGGAAAAGATCTATATCTTCACAGACTCCGCTTTCATGAAGGAGGCAGCCCACTCGCTGCTGAAGGTTCTCGAAGAACCGCCCGAGTTCGCGACGATTTTCCTGCTGGCCGAGAACCCTGGCGAGTTGCTGCCCACGATCCGCTCGCGTTCCATGATCGTGACGTTGGGCGCACTCCCGGCGGCGGAAATCGACAAATATCTGGCCAAACATCGCCCCGACTGGAATGCCCGGCAGAGAGCCCTGGCTGCACGCCTGAGCGAAGGCGCGGTCGGCCGGGCGCGCAGCTTTGATCTACCCGCCTATGTTGCTTCCCGAAGCCATGCTTTGACGGTTCTGCATTCCACCCTGGGCAGTGGCGACCACAGCGAACTGTTCAAAGTGACGGAGACCTATCGCGCCGGCGCCGAGGGCCGTGAGAAGACCGAGAAGATGTTGCGCGGCCTCTACACGCTACTCGAGGACATCATGGTTCTCAAGTCCGGGGCGCCGGAGCTGGTGCGGAATACAGACATCCAGTCCGAACTGGGGAAACTGGCCGAAGCAGTCGACTTTGACTGGATTGCCATGGCAGCAGAACGCCTGGGCGAGGTAGAGCGCGGCATGCGGCGGAATCTGCTGCGGTCGCTTTCGCTGGATGCGTTCGCTGCCGCACTGGAACAGCTGTAGGGCGGCGATGGCGAGTCCAGCCCTCCGGCAAGCTGGCCCTGCGCAGTCACGGCCGCCCACATCTGGAGCGACGCCGGGAGAGATGGCGGGCCAGCCGGTACCACCGTCCCATAATGACCGGGGTTCCTATCCTGCAATTAGGGCTTCCCTTTAAGGTCGACGGAGCCATTGTCAGAACCGGCTTTCTTGTGCTAGCTTAAGCACACTCACGCCTACCAGTACCCACAATCACAGCTGCGTGGTGTTGTGGCCCGCGTAATGAAAGCGTGGCAGACAGGTGGTACCCATGAAGGACACAGTCGATTCGCTTCCAGGTGAGCGCACGCTCGAACAGACTGGCTTCGCCAACCGCAAGCTTATCCGGCCTACGCTGGCCCGTAACGACCACAACCACTCCGGCCCTTCAGGCGAGCGCCGCGAACGCGGTGAGCGGCCCGACCGGGGAGGCGACCGCAACGACCGCGGGCAGAACCGCAAGATAGCTCCTCCGGAGCAGACCAATGCGGAGAATTTCTACTTCCAGAAACAGATGCAGGCCAAGACTCCCGTAGTGGTGGTCCTGCATGACGGCGAAGAAGTGCACGGCGTGATCGAGTGGTATGACCGGAACTGCATCAAGGTGAACCGCACCGACGCCCCCAACCTCATGATCTACAAGCCTTCCATCAAGTACATTTTCAAGGACGGGGAGAACGGCAGGAAGTAGCCGGCCGTTTCCAGTCGCTGGTCGTCAGTCGCTGGTCGCTAGCCGATACAGAGCCGGCTCTGCCGCGATTCCTGTATCAGGGCGCTTGGAATTAGCGAAGCACCCCTGGCGACTGTCAAAGTCCGACCTTCTCCATACTCAAGTTCAGCGTATGTGTCTCGCCCGACATTGCCAATACACTGCGCACTGACAAGGTAGCCCCCAATCGATGCAGCCCGGCGCACGATTTTCGCGCCGTCCAGGCGCGACAATGTGTTCGTTGAATCTGCGGGTTAGGTTACGGCTCCGATGGTTTTGCGATCGCTACTCTTCATCTCTGGGAACGAGGAACCGCTGGACTCACCGCCGCTCTGCGTTCGACCTCAGGGAACGATTTTGACGTACCTCGCGTGCGTGGACTGGATCTGGTGCGGACAGCTCCCTACAGCTTCGGCAACACAATCCCCTTCTGTGCCTGGTATTTTCCTTTGCGGTCGGCGTAGCTGGTTTCGCAGACTTCATCCGATTGAAAGAAGATGATCTGGCACAAGCCTTCGTTGGCGTAGATCCTCGCGGGCAGGGGCGTGGTGTTGGAGATTTCCAGGGTCACGAAGCCTTCCCACTCGGGCTCGAAAGGCGTGACATTCACGATGATGCCGCAGCGGGCGTAGGTGCTTTTGCCTACGCAGATAGTCAGCACGTCGCGCGGAATCTTGAAATACTCGACCGAACGCGCCAGGGCGAAGGAATTCGGCGGCACGACGCAGCACTCTGAGCGCACGGTGACGAATGAGCGCTCGTCGAACGCTTTGGGATCAACCACGGTCGAGTTCACGTTGGTAAAGATCTTGAACTCATCAGCCACGCGCAGGTCGTAGCCGTACGATGAGAGCCCGTAGGAAATCACGCCTTCCCGTACCTGCTTCTCGGAAAAGGGGTTAATCATGTCGTGCTCGAGGGCGTTTTTGCGGATCCAGCGGTCACTCTTCAGCATGAGGCTCCTTGGAAGATTTGTAATTGAGTAACTCTGTAATCGGGTAATTTAACACTGCGCGAGATGGACGCGGCGATGCCGGCACAAGCAAATAGATTCCTCGTCGCTTCTCCTCGGAATGACAGTTTGTGTGGCGGTCACGGAGAAATGGCAGTTGGGGGCCAGGCGAACCCAAATTGCTCAATTACCGATTACCCAACTACAGAATCGTGCAGGCTGGTGTCCGGTCATCTTACGGGACGGAACGTACCGTTGACAATCTCCCCTATCTCCCATAGCATCAATCACTTGGTGGGCAGTTCCAGAACTCCGCCGCTCGGGAGCCGCTTGTGATTAAGCTGGATATCATCAACGAAGTGGTCAACAAGACCGGAATCACTAAAACCAAGGCCGAGTTGGCCGTGGAAACTGTTTTCGAGAGCATGAAGCGCTCGCTGGCTAAAGGCGATCGCATTGAACTGCGGGGGTTTGGCGTGTTCAACGTGCGTCCGCGCAAGACCGGCATCGGGCGCAACCCGCGCACCGGGGCGGAGGTGTCGATCCCGCCAGGGAAAGCGGTGCGCTTCAAGCCGGGCAAGGAGTTGCAGTCTATCGACTAGACTGAGTGGCGCGGGCGCCCTCGCCCGCGTGGCGTATCCCGCGCACCGGGCAACGGGTAGAATCGAACTGCCCACGCGCTGCCGGCGGGACGCTGACGCTATCCTCATGGCTGACCCCAGTTCCTCCTTCCCACCTACCCCAGAGACGCAACAAGTTCCTCAGGTGCTGGTGGTGCGCCCGTGGAGGCAACGTTACTGGCTGCACGCGCTTCTTCTGCTGCTGACCTTCTATACCACCCTGGTTGTCGGCGCGCGGATTGAATACAACTTTCTGCACGGCCTGCCGCCCTTCTACGAAGGCGACGACAGTCTCGCGTTCTTTCCCTTGTTCTGGGCAATGCAGCCCGCCAACCTCTTGCTGGGGGTTCCGTTTTCTGTCTCCCTGATGCTGATTCTGCTGGCGCACGAGATGGGACACTATCTTTATTGCAAGCGCTATTACGTGTGGGCAACGCTGCCTGCCTTCATTCCTTTCCCGACATTGTTTGGAACACTCGGGGCATTCATTCGCATACGCTCACCGATCCGTTCGCGCGCAGCTCTTTTCGATATCGGCATTGCCGGCCCAATTGCGGGATTTATCGTGGCTTCGGCCGTGCTCTGGATTTCGCTGGGACTTTCGCGAACGCACACGCCATATCCCGCCGGTGAAAGGATCGACCTGAACTATCCCCTGATTTTCTACGTGATGCACGCAGTTCGGGACGGGTGGGCAACTCCTTACGCGATCAGCCACCTCCCCTTGGGCCGGGCGGCACTGCACCCCATGGCCATTGCTGCCTGGATCGGCATGTTCGCCACGGCGCTGAACCTGTTGCCCGGCGGGCAGTTGGATGGCGGCCACATCGTTTTCTCGCTGGCGCCGGGCGCCCACCGAGCGGTATCCCGGCTTACCATCGCCGGACTTATGGTGCTCACCTATTTCAGCTGGGCTGGGTGGCTGCTGTGGGCGGTGCTGTTAGCCATCAGCGGGATGCGGCATCCGGTGGTGCCGCGAGTACCCGGAGTCGGCGGAGGACGCCGGACCGTGGCGGCCTTCGGGCTGCTGATGCTGGTTCTCACCTTCGTGCCCGCGCCAGTGGCCCACTCCTCGCTACCGGAGGTCGTGCGCGGAGTAACCCAATCGATGGGGCACTAACCCATACCGAGAAGTTGTGCGAAGTTGAGCATGCGCCGTCGCGCAGCCGTATTCATGGCGGGCTTGACGCAGCTCCGGTCGAAGCGCCTGCCGCTCAGAGTGCGGGCCGCCGGCTGCGTCGCCAGCTCTGGGGAGAGCCCTTGATCGCAGAGTTCGCCGGACGTTTGGCCGAGATCGTCAGTCCCCGTCCCGATTTCCGAACACGGCAACAAACCGCCACTACCAGATCAGTTTCGCGCCCAATTGAACGTGCCGCGATCCCCCGGACCCGACCACCGGATTCGCCGCCGCCACATCCGGAGTTGAGCGCACAACCCCCAGGGACTGAATGCCGCTGTCTACGGGGTCGGAAATGTCTGTGCCGATGGTGTAGAGGCCATCAAAGTTCGTGTGGTTGAGGATGTTGAAGAACTCGCCGCGTAGTTGAAGGCTTACGCGCTCCGAGAACTTCCACTGCTTTGTGACCGACATGTCCCAGTTCGCGTAAGCCGGGCCACGGAAGATGTTGCGGCCCATGTTACCGAACGTCCCGTAATCGGGCGGCGTGAGCACCGCGCTGCCGGAGACGAAGCACCCCCAGTAACCGAGGTCAGGATTTCGGCTGTGGGCGGCGCAATTCGCGTTGCTGGTGGCGGCATCGCCGGAAAGGTACTGGATCTGCTTGTTGGGATCGGCCGTCCAGTGAACATCGTTGGGATTGCCGGAGAAATCCCAGCGGTCCAGGAACTCGCCCGAGTAGCTGAGATCGTCAGACGAATCGTAAAGAGTGTAGGGTTCGCCTGTTTGCAGATTGAGAATGCTGGTGAATTGCCAGCCCTGGCCAAGCTGTAAAGGGGCGCGGAGGCGGGGGAGTTCGTAGGTCATGGAAAGCGTAAAACGGTGGCGAATGTCGTAATCTCCATTGCCCCACTCCGGCGCGAAGGTGCGGTTGTCCTGCGGATAGCCGGTGCGGTTGGTGGTGGCATTGTCGAGAGCGTGAGCCCAGGTATAGCCCGCCAGAATATTCAAGCCGTGGAACGCTCTCTGGGTGAGGGTTACCTGAAGTCCGTTATAGAACGAACTGCCAAGGTTCTCCATTTCGGTGACGTAGCGAACCCAGGGCAGGCAGGGCCCGGCGCCAGTCGCGCAGTTGAGGACGAAAGGCCGGGTGTCCTGGCGGCAGCCTCGGTAGGTGTCGTCGCCATTGTCGTTGCATGCCAGGTTGAGTGCGAGGTCGGACTGGTTGGTGTCGCGGTGGCTGAATAGTTTGATCCCGCGGTTGGCCACGTAGGCAATCTGCAGGGAAGTGGATTTGCTCAGAGCCTGCTCGACGTTGAAGTTCCAGGTGGCGACATACGGCGTGGCCAGGTGATAGGGCACGCCAAAGACGTCGCAGGGAGCGTCGATGTCGCAGGGTTCGCTGGTGGCCTGGGCAAACAAAGGCGTACCAGCAATCCAGGCATCGTGCAGTGCACTGGTGTCGTCCAGTTCCCGCTCCACCAAATTGATGGTCCCGTTGCCGGGAGTAACGCCGGCGAGGCCACTGGGGTTTTCGTTCAGACCGCCGCGGTCAATGAATTCGCGGATGGTGGGCTGTTCATAAATGACAGCTCCGCCGGCACGCAGCACAGTCTTGCCATTCCCGAAAACGTCGTAGGCCACGCCGATCCGAGGCGAGACGTTATTGCGATCGGTGGCGTATGGCGAACTGATGCCCTTTCCAACCTGAATCAGGCCGCCCTGATCAGGAAGGAAATTCGCAATCAGGTTGTTGGCGTCCTTGATGGGAAGCGAGAGGTCGTAGCGGAGACCCAGATTCAGAGTCAGCCGCGGCAGCGCTCGCCAGTCATCGGCCACAAACGCGCCGAACGAGGTCATGGTAACGCGGCGGTTGATGTCTCCTGTAAGAATAAGCCCGTAGCCTTCGTCGCCGAAGTTCCCTTGCAGAAAGTTGACCAGGGCCGGGGTTTGGACATCGTCGTTCTCGTCGTGGATGTCGTCAAAGTAAGCCAGCCCCCGCCCTGTGCGCGCGCGAAAGACGTCGGAGCCGCCGTGGCGGATTTCACCGCCGAAGCGTATGTTGTGGCGGCCGTGAGTGAAGGAAGCATTGTCGACAAACTGATAGGTGCGCGTGGGCGCGGTGAAGAGCGGCCAGCTCGAATTCCCACCCATGACGAACGCAGTGCCGATATCGATTTCCGGAAGCCCGAAGAGGCGCGGATCAGTTACGCCCGTGTTCAAGCCGTAATCGGCGGCGCTTTTATTGCGGTCGCCGACGTTGTCACTCTGCCAGTAGCGGTTGTAACCGAAACGCGCCTCGTTGACCCAGGCTGAATTCGGCGTCCAGGTCCAGTTCACGCCCAGCACCTGTATCTTGGTGTCGGCAATGGAGAGCCACTCAGGCCGGAGCGGAGCTGTGTCCTCCTCCGTCTGCAGGCTGTTGGCGTAAAAGAATCGCCCCGTGATGACGTTCTTGTCGTTAAGGTGATAATCGGATTTGACGACGAAATTGTCTTCGCGATTCTTGTTGTTGAAGTTGAAGTTGATGAGCGCGGGATCGCCGCTAGAAACCGTTGAGCCAGGATTGGGCAGAAATAACTGCGCCAGCTGCAGACTGACCGGACTGCACGACGCCGGGCATCCGGCAGCGGCCTCGGCATCCGGCAGGCTCAGCGCGGGATCGCCAATGGAGGTGATTACCGGGCTGTCCACATTGAATGGGTTCCCCACTTTGTGGCGCACGCCTTCGTAGTTCCCGAAGTAAAACCATTTGTCTTTAATGATCGCGCCCCCGGCGGAGGCGCCGAACTCGTGCAATAACAGGTCAGAAACCGGCTGCGGTGCAGGGTTGAAGTAGTTGCGCGCGTCGAAGGCGCTGTTGCGATGGAAGTAGTAGCCGGTGCCGTGAAAATCGTTGGTGCCGGACTTGAGTCCGACGTTCACCACCGCGCCCGGCTTCCAGCCGTACTCTGCTCCCTGGTTTTCCTGAGTGTTGAATTCCTGAATTGCATCCAGGGGAAGGTGGCTGGCGGGAGTTCCGGCTACGCCTGCGTCGTTGATCACGCTTTCGCCGTAATAGATATCGTTGTCGTCGGTGCCGTCGACGAGGTAGTTATTGTCTTCAAAGCGGTTGCCGTTGGTGGTCACACTGTGAAAGCCGCCGCCGGGAGTGCGCTGCATCCCCGGACGAAGCTCGAGCAGATTTTGAAAGTCCCGGCCCTGGAGGGGAAGATCGTTGATGAGCTTGTTGGTGAGCGATCCCCCCAGGGTGTCAGTAATAGTATCGATGTCCGGCTGCTCGCCGGTAACCTGGACAACTTCCGTAACCGCCCCGGGAACAAGCTGAAAATCGATCGCCACATTGGCCGCAACTTCCAGACGAACCTCATGGCGCTGCACCGTCTTGAAGTTCGGTGCGGAAGCGGTGACATCGTACACACCCGGACTCAGGTCCGGCGCCACGTATTCTCCGGCCGAGTTTGTTTGCAGAACCCGTTCGGTGCCTTTTTCGATGTTGCGAATCGTCACCGAGGCGGCGGGCAGAATGGCGCCGGTCGAGTCGGCGACCCTGCCGACGATGCGTCCCTGAGGAGTCTGCGCGGCCAGGAAGCTGCTGCAAGAAGATACGAGAATGATGATGAGGCAAGTGATGACGTGTCGCATCGAGTTCTCCTAAACCAGATTGTTGGGGCGAAAGCGGTTACGTCGAGGCAACTGCACCGTAAGTCGTGCGCGTTTCTACGACGAAGAAACGGAACCGATCAGAGGCCAGCTTCGAGTTTGCCGGAATCAACAAGACGGACAGTCTGTTGGAGATTGCCCTGAGATGCACAGAGACAGCAAAAGATAAAGATCATCGACCGCCCCAACTTTCAGTGAGCGGAAGTTTCTCAGACAGCAGAGGCTTTCGTCAATTGGCCAAACATGCGCAGGGAGGGAGGACGTAGCATTTCTTCTGCGCGAGCCTGTCGGCAGTTCTTAGCCGCTCCTCGCGTCCAGCCTTCCATCAGTAAACAGCGTTTCCCGGTTTCGTACTCCGCAAGAGACCCTTTTCGACCGAAATCTGGTAACTCTCGCCTCCGTTCCCGCTCCAGGTTTTCAAGGAAAAGCGGCTTCCACGAGGAGAATGGTACGCACGGACATCCTTGAAACTGAGCTCGACGCCTGCCTCGCACAACTCCGGAGCGTGTGACGGACGGAGGAAATACGCACCCAGCCCCGGCCCCACCACCGAGGCTTCCCCATCCTTCTCCACCAGCACCGCAGACCGCTCGTCAACCGCAATCTCGCTTGGGTGCTGCGACCAGCGATCCCGCATGAGCCGCGCCAGGAACCCGAGCGTGCGCCCCATGCGATCGCGCTTGGCAAAGTGGCTGTCAGTAATGGTGCCCTCGAGAAACGGAACTTTCAGAAAATCCCTCACCAGCGTGATTCGCGGGTGAAACGGATTGGGGAGAACGTCCTGCGAGGCCAGGTCCGCATCATCTGGTTTGTCGCCCATGGCTCCGTAGGCGAACTCTCCCAGGATAGCCAGGCCGGCGCTGGTGCCGCCGATCGGCTTGCCGGCGGCAACATTCGCATTGATGGCATCCTGTACCGGAGTACGCTGCCAGAAGCGCACGTAGAGGGATTGATCCCCGCCGGCAATGAACACCGCCTCAGCCTGGCGAATGATCTCCGCGACTTTGGGCTCCTGCGCCGCTTCCCGGCTGGGAACGATCAGGGTAGCAACTGAGTTCGCCTTGCACAGTCCGTTCACGTAGAGGTTGTAATCGTCGTCTCCGCGCGCGCGCAGAATGAGAAAATCCCCGCCGTTGGCCTTTTCGCATAGCCAGCGGAGGGCTTCGTCGAGGTCTTTGCCGCCGCCCATCATGGCAGTGCCGGCGGTGGGCGTCGTTTGCACGTCCGCGAGCTGGCCTAAGCGGATGTATTGGTAGGACGCAGCGTGCAGGTCACTGACCAAGAGCAGGATAGCAAGAAGAACGATTGACCATTTCATGGAGGAAAGCGACGGCGGCGTCACCTCGCCGGTTCGACGTGAACGGCAGTCCCATAAGCAAGCACTTCGGTGACGCCCTGCATCACCTCGGTGGCGTCGTAGCGTGCGCCCACCACGGCGTTGCCACCCAGTTCGGCGGCGTGCTGCAGCATGATTTCGAAGGCGTCAGCCCGCGTCTTTTCGCAGAGGTTGGTCAGCAGAGTGATGTTGCCGCCGACCAGGGTCTGCAGGCCCGCACCGATGCTCCCGAAGATTGAGCGCGAACGAACGACGATGCCCCGTACGACGCCCAGCGTGCGCACCACCCGGTAGCCATCCAGTTCAAACTGCGTGGTTACCATATTGTGAGCGACCATAGGCCCTCCTCAAGATTTCCTGCCTGCCGTGAGATTTTCCATCCGATGAATGACAACACTATTCCAGGGTAGTCGAGATGACGTAGCCCTTGGCTTCATCGTCATATTCCACGTGAAGCGTATTGGGCTTACAGCAGACCTGGCAGTCCTCCACGTAAAGCTGCACCCGGCCGGCGGACTCGTCCACCGCGGTCTCGTTCCACTCGCCACACCCGGCACATTGAAATCCAGCTTGCGCCATAGAGTACCTCCCTCAAGCTTCCGGAACCGGCGGACAGCCGGTGAACTCTTTGACATGCAGGTTGCCGACATAGCCCAGGTACTTGATACCGATTGCGCTGGTGAAAAATCCGTCCACGGCAAGATTGCGCAGGAAGAAAAAGAACTCCACCCCTGGGCTTAATCCCGGTTCCTGGATGGCATTCTTGCGGTAGGCGATGAGGTCGAGAATTTCCTTCTGCTGGTCGGGAGTGCAATGCAGATACGCTTTGCCGTAGCGGTCGCTGCAGGTGCCATCGAGCCACATAATTCCGCCGCCCAGCTTCAGCTGATACTCAGGGTTCTCGCTGGTGAGAAGGTCGATCCACTCCGGCGCGCTTGCCTCGACGGCGCCACCAGTTTCGGCGTCGGGAGGGATGATCGCTTGGCACAATGCCTGCAGCGTTTTGTATTGCTGCGCGGGGAAGAACTTAGGTACGTAGCCCGCAGGCGAAGCTGCCTTCTCTGCCTGCACCATTTTGTGCGCGGTTTCGGCGGCCAGGGCGGGGATAACGCGCAAAACCGATCCTGCCGTTACCCCCATGGTGAGCGACTTCAGCAGATCGCGGCGTGAAACGTTCGTCATGAACTTCCCCTCACTTCTTCTTAGATATTTCCCTTCTTCGCCTGGTCCAACAAGTATTCCGAAGCCCGCCAGGAAATCGCCATGATGCTCAGTGTGGGATTCTTGTCGGGGTTCGAGACGAAGCACGCCGCATCGGTCACAAAGACGTTTTTCACATCATGCGCCTGGCAATATTGATTGAGCGCCGACGTCCTGGGGTTGGCTCCCATGCGCACCGTGCCCAGTTCGTGGATAATCACGCCGCCATCGGCGATGCCGTGAGGACGCGCCCCATCGGGCCGCGCTTTGCTGAGGTAGGTGCCGCCGGCGGCTTCGACGATCGAACGGAACGTCTCCTGCATGTCCTTGGCCATCTTGATTTCGTTGTCGCTCCACTGCCAGTGAAAACGCAGCACAGGAATACCCCATTGATCCACGACTTCAGGATCGAGATCGCAGTAGGAGCGCTCGTTGGGAATCATTTCGCCGCGCCCGGCAAATCCGATGTAGGTGCCGTACATGCTGCGGCACTTCTGCTTCAGCGACGCACCATATCCCTCGAACTTCTGGCACACGCCATCGAATTCGCCCACGCTGGGCATTCCCCGCCCGCCGCCGAATTCGATGTGATAGCCGCGCAGGAAGTCGTTCTTGCGGTCGAACTTCCACCACGGCATGTAGAGGTGCATTCCGCCGATGCCATCGTGGTTGTGCGGAGGCATTTTCTCCAGTTGCGGGAAGTAGCCTCCGCCGTCGGAGCCCACGCTGTCAGTAAGGTAGCGCCCGACCACACCGGAGGAGTTGGCTAACCCGTCGGGAAACGAACCCGACCGGGAATTCAGCAGCAGGCGCGCGGACTCGCACGCGCTCGCCGCCACCACGAACGATTTGGCGTTTACCCGCTTTTCCGTGCGGGTGGCCTTGTCGATATACACCACTGCCTCAGCCTTGCCATCCTTGCCCATGGTGATTTCGCGGGCCATTGCGTTGGTGATGAGCGTGAGCCGGCCTGTGGCCTGGGCGGGAGGAATCATCACCTGGCTGGAACTGAAATTCGAGGCCGTCACGCAGCCGCGGCCACATTGACCACAGTAATGGCACGCCCGGCGCCCATTGAGGGGCTTGGTAAGGATCGCCATGCGCGACGGAACGCACAGAATGTTGATCTTGTCGCAGGCTTTCTTGATGAGAAGTTCCGTACAGCGGGGCGGAGGCGGCGGCAGGAAGACTCCATCGGGCGCACTGGGAATATTTTCCTTGGTTCCAAAGACTCCGATGTATGTCTCGACCTTGTCGTAGTAGGGAGCCAGATCCTCGTAGGTCATAGGCCAGTCATCGCCCATGCCGTCGGTGGAACGCGCCCGGAAGTCCACTGGCGCGAAGCGCAACGCAATTCGTCCCCAGTGATTGGTGCGGCCACCGACAATGCGCGAACGGAACCAGCGGAATCTCGATCCGGGTGCGGTTGTGTAAGGCTCGCCTTCGATCTCCCAGAAGCCGTTGGGCGCCAGGAACTCGCTGAAATTGTCCCGCGCCTTCCCGCCCACTCCAACCCCGCGATGGGGCAGGTCGTAGGGCCACATGTGCTCCTTGAAATCCTGCTCGGGTTCGAGCGGCGGCCCGGCTTCCAGCATCACCACGTTCAGGCCGCCTTCGGTGAGCACCTTGGCCGCGGTGCCGCCCGCCGCCCCCGATCCAATTATGCAAACCTCATATTCCTTCGGTGAACCAACCACCTGCGCCATGCAGAGTCCCCAGGTCTGGTCATTAATCTCTGGTCGTCAGTCGTTGGCCAACGACCAAAGGCCAACGGCCAACGACGCTAGACTCGCAAATCCTTTAAATAGTCATAACTCGCCTTGATGCTGGCGAATCCATCAGAGGGCTTGTCATGCTCCACGAAGTAGTGCTTGATCCCAGCCTCCTGCGACTTGGCCAGAATGCGCTTCCAGTCAATCAGTCCACCGCCCACCGGGGCCATGTCGACCGTATCGCCGAAGTTTTGGCCTCCCTCCGCTGGAAACGGCGGGAGCTTCTTGAGGTCTTTCACGTGCACCAGCGGGAAACGGCCTGGATACTTGGCGAAATATTTGAGCGGATCCTGGCGGCCCGCGGTGATCCAGCACAAGTCCATCTCCATCTTCACCAGGTTGGGGTCGCAGTCGGCGAGAAGCATGTCATAGGGCAGTTTGCCGTCCACAGGTTCGAACTCGAACCAGTGGTTGTGGTAGGCGAATTGAACGTCATGTTTCTTGCTGTACTCTCCTGCGCGGTTGAATGTCGCGGAAGCCTGTTTCCAGGCGTCGGGCTGCTTGCGCAGATCGTCGCCAATCCAGGGATTGACAATGTATTTGTGCCCGACAATGTTCGCGGCCTCAATCACCTTCGGCCACGTATCGGGGCTGAGGCTCTGGTAATCGACGTGCGCCGACGGAGCGACCAGACCGTGACGTTCGAGCGCGGCGCGGACATCTTTTGGCGAATGGTCGAAGTATCCGGCGAACTCCACTTCCTTGTAGCCTACGGCTGCGACCTTCGCCAGTGTGCCGTCGAAGTCTTCCTTCATGGCGTCGCGCACGGTATAGAGCTGTACCCCGATGTGCTCGATCTTGCGTTCTGCAGCCCAGGCGAAGCGCCGGCTCAGAATTGCCCCGGCGGTCATCGTGCCTAGAAATGTTCTGCGATCTATTCTCATCGTCATTTTCTTCACCCTCGCTTCCCGGCTTCCATGGCTAGTTCACGTGCGGCCCGCAGCTCGGCAACCGGATCGCCCACCGGTAAGAACTCCATGGCCGCGTAGTGGCTGTAGTTCAGTTCCGCCAATTTGCGGAAAATGCTGGCGTAGTTGATCTCGCCGGTGCCCGGCTTGTGCCGGCCGGGAACATCGGCGATGTGGACCAGCCCCACGTAGTCTATATTCTTCTCCAGTTTTTCGATCAGGTTTCCTTCGGAAATCTGCTCGTGGAAGAAATCGTAGAGAAACTTGACTTTGGGATGCCCGACCTCACGGATGATCTCGAAGCCCTCGGCCACCGAAGTTAGGTAATACTTCGGATTCTCTTCCGGATCGATATTCTCAAGAAGCAACGTGATGTTGCTGGGAGCAGCGAGGTCAGCGGCGCGCTTCAAGGCCTCGACGCAGGCATTGTGCTGGGCCTGCTGAGAGATTCCCTCGATGCGATTGCCGGACAGAATAATAATCGCGGGACATTCCAGCTTGCCGGCGGCGGCGATGAGCTCCTTGAGATCGGCCAGGAAGGCATCCAGCCCCTTGGGATCGGTAATTCCTTTTTCCAGGCCGGATGTGGCGTCGAAAGTAATGCCCAGCGACTCTTTCTTGCGCTTGAAACGGCGCCAGTCATCCTCGGACCACTTCTTGTGCTCTCCCACCAGCTCCACTGCGTGATAACCGGCTTCGGCAACCTTTTCCAGACGCTGATCGAAGGGCAGGTCGCGGTAGATGGTCCAGAGCATTACCGAAAGTTTGTAGGGAACGGAAGAGCCCTTGGCGTCAGTTTGGGAAAGCGTGGGCAACGGGCTGAGCGCGGCTGCGCTCAAAGCAGTCGCGGCGGTACGGGCGAATTCTCGTCGGTTCATGTTCCCCTTTCATGCAGTCGCGCGGGCCGTGCGTGCGACGGTACCGGGCTCCTGGAGGCGCAAAGACGCGCGCCCACACTCCTGACTCGCTACTCATCCCAGCAGTTCGTTGCGCACATTCTTCAGCACGTAGGCCGCCCGCTCCACGCCCACTTCACCGGAAAGAATCGGGTCTTCGTTCTCGATGCTGAGAATGCCATCGTAGCCCACCTCCATATAGGCGCGGACAATCTCTTTCCAGGTATTCGCGCTGTGCCCGTAGCCCACGGCGCGGAAGGCATCCGAAGCCTGCGGCAGGTCCTTGGTCTCGAACACGAAGTTGAGGACGCCATACTTCTCCACATTGTCCTTGTAGAGCACCGTGTCCTTCATGTGGGCATGGTAGATCGCGCCCTGCTTGCCCAGGAAATGGATCACTTCCACCGGATCGCATCCTTGCCAGAACAGATGGCTCAGATCGCAGTTAGCCCCGATCTCCTCTCCCACCGCCTCACGCAATTTGAGCAGGGTCTTCGGGTTGTAAACCACAAAATTCGGATGCATTTCGAACGCCAGCTTGCGAATGCCGTGGCTGCGGGCAAAGGCAGCGGCTTCCTTCCAATAAGGAACCACCTTCTCCTTCCACTGCCAATCGAGTGCCTGGCCATGCTCGGGCGGCCAGCGGTAGGTAATCCAGTTGGGTACGGTGTCAGTGGGGCTGCCGCCCGGGCAGCCCGAGAAGCCCACGATCACCTTGACCTCGAGCTTTTCAGCCAGCTGCACCGTGCGACGGAAGGTCTCGGCATCTCGGGCGGCGATCTTGGCGTCAGGATGCACTGGGTTGCCGTGGCAGCTCAGTGTGGCTACCTGGATGCCGCGGTCGTTGAACTTCTTTTTCCAGGCGCGCAGCTTGCCGGAGTCTTCCAGCAACTCTTGTACTGGGCAGTGCAGGCTGTTGGGGTAGCCGCCGGTTCCGATTTCCACTGCCTCCAGGCCGAGAGCAGAGATCTTGTCGATGAACTCGTCGGTCGAGAGGTGCGGGTACGCGGGATCGAAGACGCCGATGGGAATCTTGCGGGCGCCCGCCGGCACCGGCGTTTCAGAGGGGGCGGGAGTGGGCATCGCACTGGCCCCCGCGGCGGATGGCACGACCATAGCGGCAGCCAGCGCTCCAGTCGTGGTAGAGAGAAAGTCGCGGCGGCTCGGCGAGTTGAGATCAGAATCTGATTGCATGGAATGTCCTCGTGATTTCGCCCTGCATTATAACTACAACCGTGCAATGGACAGGGAATTTGTGGTGGGATGGACATTGTCATTCCAAGCGCCGGACGTGGCGCGAGGAATTTCGGGACTCAAGGCCGAAACCGGGATTTCTCGCTTTAGGCGGAACGACAAACCGTTCAGCCTTCGGTAATCAGGCCTGCACTCTCGTGCTATTTGACCTTCGGCCCATTCCGTACTAATCTGCAACTACACCGGAAAGGAGGTGGTCGGATGACAAGTTCTGATTGTAGTGGTAAATGTGGGAGTCTAAGACCAGGTGAGGTGGCTGAGACTTAGGGCGGTCGCTCTAAGCTCCCGGCAAGCGGTTCCGCCGGGAAGCACCCATCGCACGACTACCGGTGAGTAAGGATTGATTCCGCCTGAACGTTAGGTCGCGTTCAGGACCCGGAGTTTGACGAGGAGGCCACGCTGGAGTGACCACCTCTTGGTCAATCCCAAACAGTCCACCGGGCGGCCCGCGTGCTTTATGCTCGCGGGCCGTTCTGTTTTTGCATCCGGTTGCGGATCAGGAGTCCGTGCGGGCGGCTTCGCTCAGTTCACCCACCCTGTCTGTTCGAGCGCGCGGATGTACTCGATGACCGACTCGCTCCAGCCATCGATGTGCACCCACCTGCCGTAGCCGACGCCGTTCTTGTAGCTGGCCACGTTGATCACGTAGCCCTTGCCCTTAGGCGCGGGCACCGTGTCATGAGCCTGTTCGTCGGTAATCACGATCAGGCGGTCGTAGCGTTCCTTGCGGTTCAGCACCTCAACCGCCTTGCCAAGCAGAGTGCCGTTGTGGCGCTGGGACGCGTCAATAACATCGCGCAACGCGAAGCCACGTCGGGCCGGCACCTCCACCAGTTCGTCGGAAAAGCTGTACACTGCGACCTTCTCGCCGATCTCCCGCAGGAGAACGGCAAGGCCGTAGGCGGCGTCGGTGCGCTGCATCTCCGAACGGCGGGAGAGCGGCGCGGTCATGGAGCCGGAAACGTCGACCAGCACAATGGTCTTGCCCGGCAGCTTTTCCGCTGCTGCCACCGACGTGAGCATGGCCTGCTCGAGTGCCTCCTCCCAGTGCGGAGCGTAACGTGCCGCAGCCAGAAAACGGAAGGGGAGCACGCGCGCCGTGCTCATCGCGTCCAGCCCGGCAAGCACGAGCGTCTCATCCACCCCCGTTTCCCGCATGTTGCGCAGGTTGCGGAGCAGCGCCAGTGCTCCCAGCTTCTCCTCACGTAGCAGGCGCTCCCAGGCTTCTCGCTTGTCCGCACCCGAACTGAGGGCAACTTCCCAGGTGTCGGGAATGGTGAGCCGTCCCCAGATCAGCCGCTTCCACACCGCCGCCTGGGCCGCATCGCGCGGCTTGGCATGACAGAGGAAGAGCACATCGCGCAGTTTGATCGGCCCGCCGCGGTCGTACTTGGCGAGCTGGTACTCGTCGAACTTGGGAAATGCCGCCGCCAGCCCCTTCTTCACCTGGCCGGAGAGGGGCACGCGCCCGTCTTTCCAATAGATGGCGACAAACTCCGCAAGTTCGTCGGCACGCTGGATGACCGCCGCGAGTGTGTCTCCGACAAGATGACGATGCGTCTGGTGACGCGCCATCTCGCGCACGAGCAGCAGGGAAGCGTGGCGCAGCTTCATCTGCCCGCGCGCCTCGACAGCGAAGGCGGCGACCCTTTCCGCCGCGACCTTCGGCACCAGCTCCGCGATGCGGCCGGCGATCTCGACTCCATCCTCGTAGAACTGCGACTCCCAGAGCAAGCATGCCAGCACCGAACGCCGCAGCTGCAGCTCCGGGGAGAAGTGACGTGCCGCGGCCCCCTCGTGCGTGCGCGGCCCGAAGTTAAGGTTGAGTGTGTTGAGTCGAGCCATAGTTGCCTCCGAAAAACAGTCGTTGCTCGTCCATCGTTGGTCGTTCGCCAAAGCCACGCTCGATCCAGCCTCAGTCGCTGCCGTATGGAACCCGCCTGTGCCTCGCCGGCGGAATCGGAGGACAAGCGTCTTGTGCGATGCTCTACCAATGAGCGAGCGATTCGGTCCAGTCAAGCATTTTTCCCAATTTGGCACTGAGTCAGGGAAACACCGATTTCCTGGTTCTATTGTGACCTCTCGCTTGCTATGCTGCCGGGGTGCTTCTTGTACGGCTGCGAGGTTGCAAATTGTGGCCTCGGAGTTGAGCTTATGCGTAACGCCGCCCTTGTCCTCGCTGGAAAAGTCGATTCGAGAATCCTGGTTCTGCGCGGCCAAAAAATCATACTGGACGCCGACCTGGCGGAACTCTACGGTGTCTCGGTGAAGCGCCTGAACCAGCAGGTGAGACGCAATGCCCGCCGCTTCCCGCCAGATTTTCTTTTCTCCCTGTCGCGCGCGGAGTACGAAAACTTGAGGTTGCAATTTGCAACCTCAAGTTTGGCGCACGGCGGGCGGCGCTATTTGCCGTATGCTTTCACTGAGCATGGGGCAATCATGGCCGCCACTGTACTGAACTCCAAACGCGCCATCGAAATGAGCATATTTGTGGTCCGTGCTTTCGTGCGACTGCGCGAAGCGCTGGCCATGAATCAGCAAATCGTGTCAAAGCTGGCGGAGCTTGAACATCGCCTCCAAAACCATGATGCCGAGATTCAGGAATTGGTTGAGACCATTCGCGAACTCATGATCCCGCCACCTGCCAGCCGCCGGCGGATCGGTTTTGCGGTCCCTTCCGGTTCTGCCAAGAGCTTAGGCAAGACCCCCAGAGTTCACACGATGACAGCGCCCAATGGCAGGTAAGTGGAGTTTGCTTCTGATTATCCCTGCACATGGGTGCGCCTCTTTTCTCGGCACGGTTTCCGCGGGAAAGCGCCAAAGGCCTCAACGAACGCTACGGCATTCCCCAGGGGATCCTCTGCGCACGCTCAGTTACCGCGTGGCTGCAAGCTCCCAGATCCAGGCGGCGGATCCGCTTCAAGAACTTCTGCTCCAGGAACCATTCCTTCACCCAGGTAAACGCATCATCGTCGTCATTGACCTTAAGCGCCAGGGTGGTTTGATTCACCCCCCAGTTCCAGATCCTCAGCGGGACGGCCCGCAGATAGACGCTCAAGCCGCCGATAATCATGAGTAACAACCCGCCAGAAGCAAATTTGATTCTGGCCGGCAGGCAAGTAGTAATCGGCCGGGGAACAAGCGACCACGGAACAATGGGTGTTTTCGGTTAAACCACACGGGCACAGTCTCCCGTGGCGGGACTCGAGCGTTCCGGCGCTGACAGCGCTGGGCTGGCGCCGAAATCCCGCGCCACCGCGAGGGAGTTCGACGCCTGCTCCACAATAGGCTCTGTACCCGCATCACCCGCGTTGGAGGCGAAGTATCCGCAGTCTTCACCACCGGCCGTACTTTACATCCGGCGGACCTCCTTCCGCCGCTTTTCGATTTGCGCCAAAATCTTTACGATCTCGGCGTGGTTGCACTGCCTCTTGCTGACCGCGACCCGGTTGTTTCCCCTACGCAGTCGTACCTGGCGGCGCAGCGCCACATCCCATACCGGTAGGTGAGAGCTATCGTCAATCTGGTAGAAGCGATGTTTCACCACATACCAATGACCCTCGAGTCGACGATAGCTGGTGACGCGATCAATGCCGACTTCGTCCACCGGCTCCCGCATGAGTTGCTCTTTCAAGCGCTGCCGCTTACTGATTCTTTCCCTGAAGTGCAGCAAGCCAGTTCGTGGATCAACATAGAATCCGTAAACCTCATGCTCGTCAACCGACTCACGGACCACCGCTTCGTTGTCCACAAAGCATTCCGTCGTGACCATCCAGCGCAGGTGATCGAATACGTGCCTTCCCATGACCGTGCGCGTATCAATTCCCCGGCGCAGCTCGCCGTACACTTTGTCCCAGGGTCTGCCCAGGTTTTTGCGCAGCAAGCCCGTGAGCGGCGACAGAAAATCCGAGAAACTCTTCCCGTCGTAGTGCTGGCGCACGGGCGAGGACGAAGCAAATTTCGCCTCGTCCTCGTAGTCACATCCCGGCAAATAACTCAGGCGCTTGCCCCATTTGCGGTTGTCACGAATGGGACCGCGTCGCGGACGCTCGACGATCACTTTGTGAATATCAGGCCTCATCTGTTGCACTCATTGTCTGGACGTCGCTCGCGCGCCTTCTTGCGGCAAAAACTCGCCGGGGAACCGGCGAGAAGAGCCGACTCGAGGCCCGACATCTCCAGATACCTTGCCTTCCGGGACCACGCCCCGTCCTCGGAGCTCTGATCCTCGGCAGGGACCGCCGTCCCTGCACGTCGATTCGTTTGGTGCGAGGTATCGCTTTACTTTCACCACCGGCGAATTTCTTTTCATCTGTCATGAGGCAGCTCGCTGCGTCGCACCCGCCGCGCCTGTCAACCCGCAGGAAGCGGTTGCAGGCAACCTGGTTACAGCCCGGCTGGGACGGGGCAAACCCCGCCCCTGCGCGAGCAATTTATGGTCAGGGAACATGCGGTCACGGCAGGGCTTCCGCCCATGAGGAGTCGAACCTCACAGCCCGAAGGCTGTTCCGCCAAGAGAAGTGTCCGTGGCCTTTCACCACTGACCCTGTGAAGCTAGGCTGGGGGAATCAGCGACAGCGGTATGGTCGATTTCCACTCGAAGGAACCGCGGTCTACGCCACCCAGCGTTGACTCAGTAGTCGTCAGTCGATGGCCCTTCGCCGAATGGCGCAGGGACACAAGGACCAACAACCGTATGGGCTAGATTTGGCT
>Ga0335077_10000900_pt1 | contig 34089 bp, 24 predicted proteins | sample Lox_Sample_31_FD_207151 | JGI IMG/M metagenome (GOLD analysis project Ga0335077, IMG submission 207151) | Soil microbial communities from Loxahatchee National Wildlife Refuge, Florida, United States - Lox_Sample_3.1 | ecosystem: Environmental > Terrestrial > Soil > Wetlands | place: USA... | reverse complement strand
TCACGCCGAAGTCCAGGTAGGCGACTCGATGATGATGATCGGCGGCGGCGGAGCCTGGAAGGGGACACCCATGCCCACGGCCTTGCACTACTACGTGCCCGACGCAGACGCCGTGTGTCAGCGGGCTGTGGCAGCCGGCGCTACTTCGCTGCTCGAGATGCGGGAGGAGTACGGCGAACGTTTCGGCGCGCTGAAGGACCCGTTCGGCAACGATTGGTATATTGCAACTTACCTTGGCTCCCGCTACGTGCCGGAAGGCCTTAGCGAAGTCAACGTTTGCTTGCATCCGGTGGGCGCCGCCAGGCTCATCGAATTCACGAAGCGGGCGTTTGCCGCCGAGGAGGTCGCGCGTTACGATTCGCCTGAGGGTCAGGTGCTGCACGCCAGGATCCGCGTGGGCGACTCCATAATCGAGATGGGAGAGGCGCACGGTCCGTGGCAGAACATGCCTACCATGCTTTACCTCTACGTTCCGGATGTGGATGCTGTATACGCTCGGGCCTTGGCTGCCGGTGCCCGCTCGATCTCACCGCTTAAGGACCAGCCCTACGGGGACCGCAGCGGTGGCGTTCAGGATGAATTCGGCAACCAGTGGTATATCGCCACGCACATTAGTGATCAACCGCTGTGATGTGAGCGGCCCGCCGTCTCCGAGCCGCGAAAAACCTCTACAGCCCGTCTTCCTTGGCGAGGATCTCCTTCATGATTTCCGAGGTGCCGGCGCCAATGGTATAGAGGCGTAGGTCGCGCCAGAAGCGGCTTACCGGATATTCGGTCGTGTAGCCGAAGCCGCCGAAAATCTGCATGCAGTCGTAAGTCAGCCGCTGCGCAAGCTCTGAAGTAAACAGTTTCGCCATGGTAATTTCGCGAACGGCTTTTTGGCCGCGGTTCATCAGGTCGAGCGCGCGATAAGTGAGCCAGCGCGCCGCTTCCAGATTTGTGCAGTGCTCGGCGAATTTGTGCCGCCACACCTGGTAACTGCCCACGGGATTACCGAACGCGCTGCGTTCCTTGCCGTAGCGAACGGCGTAATCCAGGCAGCGCTCCAGGCAGGCCGCGGTCATGATCGCCGATGCCAGCCGCTCGCCCTGAAAGTTGTGCATGATGTAGTAAAACCCGCGGTTCTTCTCGCCCAGAATGTAGCTCGCCGGGATCCGGCATTCGTCGAAAAACAACTCTGCCGTGTCCGAGCACAGATTGCCGACTTTCTTGAGCTTCTTGCCCACCGAATAACCCGGCGTGCGCATGGGAAACAGGACGAGAGAGATGCCGCGATGGCCGCCGCCGTCCGTGCGCACGGCCAGCACGATGAAATCGGCGCGTGAGCCGTTGGTGATCCAAAGCTTCTGCCCGGAGATGACCAGTTCGTCGCCTTCGCTGCGCGCCGTGGTTCGAATGGCGGCCACGTCGGACCCCCCCCAAGGCTCACTGATGCCCAGCGCGCCGATCCAATCGCCGGCCATGGCCGGGCGCATGAAGGCGTCCTTCTGTTCCGCCGTGCCGAGTTCATTGATGATGGGGATAGTCAGCTCGGCTTGCACCATCAGGCCCATGCCGACCCCCGGGCTGTCAGCCCAAGCCATCGATTCCATAGCCGCGGCGGTGGCCCACCAGTCGAGTCCGCTGCCGCCAAGTTCGGTGGGAATTCGAATGCCAAACAGGCCGAGATCGGCGGCTTTCCGGAAGATCTCCCGCGGAAAAATGCCGGCCTCGTCCCACTCCTGCGCGAACGGCGCGATCTCCTCCTGGCAAAAGCGTTTCACGGTCTGCCGGATCAGGTCATGTTCGGCTGTAAAAGGCGGATAGGCGACCGGAGCTTCCTGCAAGACTTGGGAGGTCATTCGCGTTATTTTACCCCACAACCGCCGAGAGCTTATTCCTTGTGACGAACCTTACTCTCTCGATGCTGAGGCCGCCTGGAGAAGGTTGCTAACTATCGAGCTGAAGAATTTGAGCGGTCGCGTGGAGGAGGGCACGAAGTAGCAGCAGGCGGGCGGCGAATGAGGCGGGTTAGGGGAGAGAGATGCGAAATGACGGGGCTGCGGAAACCGTGGAAAGGCGAAGGCAAGCCTCCCACTGTGTTTCCGCAAGCCCCTTGGAAATCTCGCCAGGAGCAGGCGCGATTTCCACAAATCCAGAGCGGCGGCGGCGATTCCACCGCCTCGACTTTACCTGTCTCCGAAAGTCAAACACCCGGTTGACGGGCTATTGCCCCCTACCGGCCAAGAGTAACTGTGCTGAACCGGGAGAGATAATTGTTGTACACCGGAAGTTGACACCGGACAAACTGGCGGCCGAGGAACGGGCGGCCGAGGTGCGGGCGGCCGAGGCGCGCCAAGTCCAGCCTGGGGCGGCGTAGTGGAATCACAACTGTAGTCGGCGTCGTAGCAGTAGTAACGCGGCAGGTTCCAATTTCGCAATACATCCGGCTTATAGACTGCCAGGCCGCCGTCGGTAATCCGCGCATAGAGATGTTGCAGGATGGGCGGAACGGTTTTTGTGTTGAATCCACCATTGCCAGTCTTGTCCAGCCAAATGATATCCTTGTCCGGCTGTGCGGGCGGGTCGTACGGCCAGTTGGGGTCCACATAAGTGTCGTTCGTGCTCAGGAACGCATCGGCCGGCCAGTTTTCCCAGGAGTGCTTCGGAATCAGATCGTTGCCGTCATTAAAGTTGCCAGGATCGAAATAGCCGCTCGCGGCATGCCACTCGCGAGTCTCATAGAGATCCTGCATAAGACTCCGGTACAGGCCGGTCTCGAGCGAAACGGTCAGGTTCTGAAGCAGTATGCCCGTGGTTTTGCTTCCATTCCAAGCCCATTGCTTGTTCTGAGGATTATTCAGTTTTGCCCCAAGACCCTGCATTTTGCCCCAGTCCTCGCTGATGACGTTGAACGTGGTCCCCAGGGCGACAAGCTGTTGAGCAAAGGTGTAAGCTGCGCGCTGGTCGAGGTTGGCGACCGTGTCTTCGATAGACGGCGTCTGTTCGGCATTGTTACCCAGCTTGTCTTTTGCGATTTGCGCGCCAAAATCGAGAAGCGACTGTAAGATGCTATGCGGATCCTTGACTTCAACAACCTCGTTGACCACGTCGATCAGCCCCTCGGACAGGACGGTTTCTGCGATTGCAAGGGCTTTGCCAATCGCGAAATCGAGAAACTTCACGTAAAGACTCTGGGGCGGGGGCTGCAGGGAGTCCTTGACCTTCTGGGCGACCGCCGTGGAGATCAGGGAGAAGTTCGCCTGCTGATCCGTCCAGAGCGTGGCAATGTTCGCTTGAAATTTCTGAATGCAGTCGGCGTACTGGAATTCGTCCAGGAGCTGGTTCTTGACGTTCGTGAAATCCGTCAGGGTGAAGTTCTGCCCATCGGGATATGCCGTGGAAGTTAATCGGAGCTCCCATGAGCTGAGCGAAATGTTTGTGTCGGAGTAGGCATAGCGAAGATCGGTGCAGGAGCAGAGCTGCTGCCCGATCCAGGCGAAGGCTTTCTGCTCTCCATCCGTTGCGGGATGAGGCCAGCCCTTTGGCTCCTGTCCGATAATTGCGAAGAAATCCAGGTCGGCGGACATCGTCAGCGACGATGAAACCACGTCGTACCAGTTACCCTGATGCCCGCGTCCGAGAGCGCCGCGCAGGATCCCCTGAGGAGCGGTTGGAGTCCGGATCGAAGAGGACTCCGCCGAGGTCCCGCCGCCGAGCACGGCGGAGTACGTGTCCGCTTTGCCGCTCAAGCCCAGGCCTTCGAACGTCTCGTAAGTTCCTCCGAGCGCGGCGATCTGTTGTCCCAGTTGGTTGAAATGTATATAGTGGTTCTTGTCCGGAGGGCTTACCGCCTGGTTGGGATTTCCGAAGCTGGCAACGAAGATCATAACAGTTGGATTCCCGGCGTATTGATGAAGCGCGGAACTCATGGCGTCCTGTTGCGCCTCGGCGTCGGCGCCAGAGGTATTGTAGGTATTGACTGCTCCTTGCAGCGTTGCGAGCGTGGCTCTATCCACGACTACCATGAGAAATCCGCCGGGAGCTCCCGTAGTAGACGAAATTGGCGCCGCGGTTCCGATGGTGATGGTTGCGGGGCCGGTGGTCGAAGGAACGAGCTCGTACTTCACATAGTCGAACTGCACGAGCGTGAAGTTGCCGTTCGAATCCTGCACGAAGCTTCCAGCGAGTCCTGTCCCGTCTCCGATCTCCCAAGCCTGGCCGGTTTGGAGACCCCGAATTCCGATCACGGAGAACGCCATGTTGTCCCCGGCTCCGCGGAAGCCGGTTGTGGTGCCGAACTTCTCCAGTGTTGGCGCCAACTGCGAAACAGCGCCCGAGGCGGATAGCGTCGACACGATCACGATCCGATAACTATCGAGACCGTCCAGATATGTGGCCACCCCACCATAGCCGCTGCTCGTATCGAATGTCTTGGTGTCGAGCACCGTCAGGTTGCTGCGCTCCAACACCATGACAAACACTCCCGTGGAAGAAGATGTATCCGAGCAGTAAGAGTTGCCATCGAGCGACATGCAGACGGCGCCGTCCGCTTTCACGACGCGTGTTCGAATCGGATGCGCGGCAATGTCAGGCGCGGCGGTAATGGTGACGACGGCCGGCAGACTGGTGAGGGATGCCTGCAAAGCCACGACCTCGGCGACATAAGTCCCGCGCAGGTCCGGAACGAAGCTCGGCGTTGGCGAAGACGGATCGCTCAATTGAGCCTGGCTGCCGACAGGCACGCTGACGAATTGCCAGATATAGGTGAGTGGAGCTGCGCCCAGCGACGGAGAACCTTTGGATTGGGTGGCGTCGAGCTGGACCTCATGGCCGACTTTCACATGTTGGTCGACTCCCGCGCTTGCCACCGGACCGGTCTGCGCATGGGCGCGCGACGCGAGAGACAGAATTAGCAACATGCCCAAAATTCCACGGGGAACGGGGCGGTACGTTTTTGCACACCGAAACTGAAACATGTTCACCTCCAGCAGGTTAAATTCGACTTCCGCTTCCTGACCTGGACTCGTCGTCCGGTCACCAGGCGGAATGTCCGTTCAGTCAGTAACGCGCCGCTCGCCGCAAAAAGTGGACATCGGTTTTTTTGGGAAGAGATGGGTAGACACTAGCAGTACTTCGTCACCATCATGCCGCTTACGCCCATCCGGCGGGCTGCTTCAGTGCGGGATCCTGGCCATCAGGACGCCGGAACGGCCTGCTGACGCGCACGACGCTGGCCGGAATAACCAACGACGCCGACATGCGCGAGGAGGTTCGAGGTATCATGACCGAGGTCGAGGCCGTCGCCAACCGTCTGGCTATGGAGCTTCCAGTAACGATCGAGCAGAGAATCGCCGGCGCCGGAACGGTCGGCGAATATAAGACCTCCATGCTGCAGGACCTCGAAACCGGCCGTCCCCTGGAGATCGGCCCCGTGGTTCGAGCCGTCGTGGAACTTGGAGCCCAGCTCGGAATCAACGTGCCCCGAACCCGCACCGTAAACGCCTGCACGAAACTGCTTGAAGCAACCATCAGACCGCCAATGAGGAATGGATGAACCGGCCAGAGACGCGCCGGTGGATCAGACTTACGGCCGCGGTGATCTCGATGATCATGATCGGCAATTTGCAGTATGCCTGGACCTTGTTCGTTCAGCCTCTGATGACAGCCAACCACTGGAAGATCTCCGAAGTGCAATGGGGTTTCACTGTCTTCATCGCCGTAATGACATGGACGATGCCGCTATCGGGTTGGCTGATTGACCGGCTGGGACCGCGTACCTTCATGAGCGTGGCAGGCGTCTTGTGCGGAGTAGGCTGGTGCAGTCTGGGACAAGTACATAGTCTGCCGGCGTTCTACTCGCTATATGCTGCGGCGGGTCTGGGAAATGGATTCGTATATTGCTGCTCGACGGCGCTTGGTCTGAAGTGGTTCCCGGACAAGCGAGGTTTCGCTTCAGGGCTGATTGCCGCGGGTTATGGGTCGGGGGCGGCGATTCTGAATCCGATCTGTTCCTGGATGATCGGCTCCCAGGGACATAGAATTACTTTTCTGATAACAGGCAGCGTGCTGGGAATTCTGATTGTGATCGCGGGACAGTTCCTCAAGTATCCCGAGATGGGGTTCTTGCCGGCGCCTCCACAGCTTGCGAAGCCGAACATCCGCCGTCATAGCGAGCAGTTCAATTCGTTCCAGATGCTGCGCACGCCGCAGTTTTATCTGCTGTACATGATGATGCTGATGGTCGGCATCGGTGGACTGACGGCGGCCGCACAGGTCGGGCCGGTTGCGCGCAACTTCAAAGTGAGCGCAGCGGCGCTGAGCATCACCCTGGCATTGAACCCTTTGGCGAACGGCGCCAGCCGATTTCTATGGGGCTGGGTGTCCGACTCCCTGGGACGAGAGCGGACTATGGCCGTGGCGTTCTTTCTGCAATCCATGTTTCTGGCCGGCGTGGTTACCCTCGGACGAAAGGGGGCCGTGTGGTTCGTAGTGACGATGGCGCTCGTTTTTCTGACTTGGGGGGAGATTTATGTGCTGTTTCCGGCAACGCTCGCCGACCTGTTCGGAGCGCGCCACGCAGCTTCGAATTACAGCTTCCTCTACAGTACGAAAGGGCTCGCATCTGTTTTGGCGGGAGGGTTAGCGGCCACGCTGTTTGAGAGGACCGGCACGTGGGACTATGCGTTCTTAGGCAGCGCGGCCCTGGCGCTGTGCTCGGCAGCCGGCGCGATGGCAGTTACGAGGATGCCGTTGCCAGAAACCTGGTGCGCGGCTCAGGCCGAATCCAAAGCCGCTGCCAACTGACGACAGCCCGGCTGCCAGGAACAGACGCAATGTGCGATCATGCCTCATGATTTTCACGAGATCCGACGTGGATGGGGGGCACTTCCGATAAAGATCTGGCGTCATCTGGGAGCAACCCGGAAATGGCCGCTTTCCGGCAATCCACTTCAAAACCGCTTATCAGAAGCTGCTTCATTTCTCCGTGGTTGGTCGGCAGGCTCATTTGTCGGAAGACGTGGAAAGACGGCCGACATTGCGAACTTCTCGGGGCTGGAAAAGCAAAGTGCAGTTCTGCTAATCCGACGCTGGCGTGTGGATTTTGCTTTCCTCAGACTAGACTATACTCTCCTGAGTGGCAACGGGAGCGCCAGATCCGACCCGCACCTTCCAGATACCGGGCTCTGCGCGGGGAGCTTCGATCGGCCCCTATCACCTCGTCCGCCAGTTGGGCGAAGGCGGCATGGGTGTGGTTTATCACGCCCGTCAAAGCGAACCCATCCGCCGCGACGTGGCGCTGAAGATCATCAAGCCGGGCATGGATACCCGCCAGGTCATCTCGCGATTCGAGAGTGAACGGCAGGCGCTGGCGCTTATGGACCACCCCAACGTGGCCCACGTTCTGGATGCCGGCACCACGGGCACCGGGCTGCCCTATTTCGTGATGGAGCTCGTGGACGGCGTACCCATCACCCAATACTGCGACTCGCACGGGCTGAGCATTCGGGAACGCATCGCGGTCTTTATCCCGGTTTGCCAGGCCATCCAGCACGCGCATCTGAAAGGGATCATCCACCGCGATCTCAAGCCCTCGAACATCCTCGTGGCCGAGCATGAGGACAAACCGATCCCCAAAGTGATCGATTTCGGATTGGCTAAGGCTCTCGGGCACCAGATGAGTGAACTCACCATGATGACCAACGTGGGCACGGTGGTGGGAACACTCGACTACATGAGCCCGGAGCAGGCGGAACCGGGGCGGCAGGATATCGACACGCGGAGCGACGTGTACTCATTGGGCGCGGTGTTGTATGAGTTGTTGACCGGGACCAAGCCGCTCGAACGCGAACTGGCGTGCGCCGGGTACATCGAGGCGCTGCAACGCATTCGCGAGAGTCAAACGCCGCCGCCCAGCACGCGGTTGCGCCGCGCCAGCTCGGTGGAGATCGCGGCGTGCCGGCGAACCGATCCGTCGCAGTTGCCCAAGCTCCTGCGCCGCGACCTGGACTGGATCGTGATGAAGGCGCTGGAGAAGGACCGCACCCGACGTTACGAGACGGTGAACGGCCTGGCGCGCGACCTGGAGCGCTATCTTGCGGGAGAGCCCGTAGAGGCCGCGCCTCCTTCGGCCACCTATCGCATGGGCAAGTTCGCCCACAAGCACCGCGCTGCGCTTGCAACCGCGGCGGCTTTTGCGACACTGCTGCTCGCGGGTATCGCCGTGTCAACGATTGAGGCGCGGCGCGCCGAGCGGCGCTTCGCCCAGGTGCGCGAGTTGGCCAATACGTTTCTGTTCAAGTTTTACGACCAGTTGACGCCGCTTGCGGGATCGACCGCGGTGCGTGCCTCGATTGTAGACACCGCGCGCAAGTATCTCGACGGATTGGCCAACGAAGCCGGCCGCGATCGAGGCCTGCTGTCCGAATTGGCGCAGGCCTACTGCCGGTTGGGTCAGGTCCAGGGGAGTTACGGCGCCGCCAGCCTGGGGCAGATCGAAGAGGCGAAGAAGAGTTATCAACGGTCGTTGGCGTTGTATGACCGGCTGGGCGTGAATGCCGGTTCGCCGCCCGAGTTGCGCCGCGAGGCATCGCGAGCGTTGCTGGGCTGGTGCGAGGTGGAACGCTCAGGCTTTCATGCCGAAGCGGCCCAACCGCTGGCGGAAAGGGCTGTGGCTCTGATGCAAGCGCCGACCGGCGACGATCCCTCGGCTGCCGTAATGCGCGCCAGGGCCGGAATGAATCTGGGCGAGGTGCATCTCCTGCTGGGACGGGTTTCCGAAGCCCTTGCGCTGTTCGAGACTGCCGGCCAGGGTCTGCGTGAGTTTCAGGCGAGCCACGAGGCCGGCGCCTCCCTGGCGAGTGAATTCAGGAGCCTCTCGGCGCAGGCCGCGCGCGCCAGGGCACGTCTCGGCGACCTCGACGGTGCCGCCGCGTTCTTCGAGCAGATCGTCAGCAACCTGCCGCCGTGCGACCTCAACCACCCCACGCCCGACGCCTGCCGCCAATCGGCCATCTATCTGAGTTGGACGGCGGACGTCTACGGGGCCGCGGACCGTCCCAGCCTCGGCCGGCAGGACAAGGCGGCGGAGCTGTATGAGCGGTCGATTGCCATTATGGAGGGCATGGCCGCGGCCGATCCGAAAGACCGGCAGATCCGCTTCGACCTCGCGGGGCGCTATGGCAAACTGGCCGATGCCGTGTGGCAGGCCGATCCGCAACGCGCGCTGAACTTCTATTCCAAGGCAATGGCGACGGCTGCGGAACTGGTATCGAAGGACCGGCTGAGCACCCTCCAGGATGCGTACTGGAACTCCATCAGCCGCCCCCTGTTGCTGCTCGGCCGCACTGCCGAGGCCCGTCGCGCGCTGACGGACGCGCTGAGCGCGCTCGCCAATTCGGCGAGCTACGACGACCAGCTAACGGTCTTGGACTTGCGGTTGCTCTGGGGCCGGCTCGAGGCGAAGGAAGGCAAACTCGAGGACGCGCGGCACACGATTGAAGCGGCCATCCAGAACGGCGAAACGCTTCGCGCCGGCCATCCGCACGATCTGAGGCCGATTCGCCTGGTATCGAACTTGTATCGCGAGTTGGCGGCCGTCACATCCGGCGCGCAACGGCGAGAGGCGTTGCTCAAGAGCGCATCCGCCTGGCATAGCTGGCCGGCAACCAGCTACACTGCGAGGCAGGAACTAAGCGATCGTCGGGGGGCGGAGAGGTGATATGCACTGGAAACGCATAGCTCGATGGAGCCTGGCCGGCAAGCTGGCGCCGGCTGATCGTTATCCTGGTGCCCTGTCCTAACTAGCGCTGCCGCCAGCATCGCTAAGAGACGGATCGTTCCGGCCGGTTCTTCCGAATCGGTCTATTTGATCACGCTGATGAATGCGGGCATGGCCGCCGGGTGCATTCGAGTATGGCATCTCTCTATGAATGACGAACTGGCAGCCCTGAAAGGCCCGTATTGAAGCGTTCTGAGCAAGCCTGAACGCCTTCGGAGGCTCGATTCGCGATCAGACCTACTCCGGCAACTTCGTAAGGAAGAGATCCTTCGTCCATTGCTGTTGGGTTGAAAACACAATCTTATGGCCGTCGCGCGACACCGAGAGCGAACCTACCGGCCAGGGGGCCGCGAATAACAGCCGGCTGGAGCTCTGGTTTCCCCGAACGCGCCGGATCTCCCATTTGTCCGAATCGGCGGCATGAGTCACGAACAGCCGGGCGCCATCCAGAATGGCGAACGCGCTATAGTGGACGAGCTCCGCCTGACAGTTCTCATCCGTTCCATCTTCATTGGACCAGCAAAGCCGGCGCTGCCTGCTGGCGCCTCGTACGAAATACAGCCCGTCGCGCGCCGGCCACGGTTCATAAAGCGGTCCGTCGCGAGGACCAGCAGGCTGGATCTCGCCGCCCGCTAACGCCATCCGGTACAACAAGTCGCGGCCGTCACGATTCGACTGGAAATAGAGCCAGTTCCCGTCCGCCGACCAGCGTGGCGCCTGGTGGCTCCCCGGGCCGCTGGTGAAGGGGCGAGCATCTTGCTCGCCGGACGCGATCAAATATATCTGGTATGCGCCGCTCCGGTTCGACTGGAATGCAATCCGGCGTCCGTCCGGAGACCAGGTCGGGTGTCCCGAGTGAGCACCGAATCTTGTGAGCTGCCTGGCGGCTTCCCCATCGGCATCGGCTGTCCAAATCTCGTAGGAGCCCGAACGATTGGAAGCAAAAGCGAGGCGCCGCCCGTCCGGTGACAAATCGGGCACGCTGTCGACGCCGCTCGACCCCGGCAGCAAGGCAGGACCTGTCATTACTTCATATCGATCGTTCAACCGGAGCTCCCGCAGCGCTATGTTTAGAACCTGGCGGGAGAAGACAATATCGCCAGTTTTCGAAATGGCCGGATGATGTGCATTCTCTCCTCCTGTACTCAGGAACTCGGGGGCAGTCAGGCGGCAGCAGCGAACGCGCCACAGCTTTGCGTCATCGAAGGGCGCTGAGAAGAGCACGTATCGGCCGTCCGGCGTCCACGCGGTGGACACCGCGCCCTTGTTTCCAGACGTGAGCGGCGAGGCTGGGCCGGCGGCCGTGTTATCGGGCCTCAGCGGCTGCAGGTAAACATCACTCACCTCGTATCGCTGCCATCGCGCAAACGCCAGGAGGCGCCCATCAGGCGACACGGAGGGGCCGCAATCTCCCAGGCTGCCCAACGGCGGGCGCGTAACTTTTTGCCGTTGGCCCGTATCGAATGCGAACCGGAACAGCGCGGCCGGCTGCCCGGACCCTTCGCGGTCCGAAATGATCAACGATTTCCCGTCATTCGCCCAGGTCATGCCCGTGGTGCAGGGTAGATCCGGAGCCGTAGTGGCGAAGAGATGGTCGTCCGTGCCCGTTGGCCGAACCAGCCGGATATCGGTCCGGCCGTCATCGAGTCTCTCACGGTATGCGATCCATGCTCCGCCGGGGCCCCAGACAGGATTGATGTCGTCGCGCAAGCCACGCGTCATACGGACCTCATTCCCGCCGTGCAGATCCTTCCAATAAATGGTTGAGTGTTTGTCCCGGACTCCCACTGCCGTAAACACCACTTTTGAGCCATCCGGCGAAAAGGAGGGAGTGTCATTCACGCCCATGGCAGTGGCAAAGGGAACAGCCATAGGAATGCCCGTCGCGCGCCGGTTTCGCAGGGTCGCCGGAAACACCAACAAGGCCGCAATCGCCGCAAGACCTGCGACGAGCGACAGGATTTGGATTCGAACTCTCTTTCGCGCCTGAAAGGCGGCGTTCGCCTTCTGTAAGAGGTGATGCGCCTCGACAGCGCTTTGCGGACGCCGTTCCACGTCGCGTGCGAGGCATGCTCGCGCTAACCTTCTTACGGACAAGGGGATGTTAGACGGCCACTCTGAGAAGGCCGGCCCGTTTCCTTCACGAATCATGGCCAGAGTGTCGGCACCGCCGGACCCGGCGAAAGCTTTCCGACCCGTGGCCATCTCGAACAGGACGGAACCAAAGCTGAAGATATCCGACCGCTCGTCCAGCTTCTTACCCTGCGTCTGTTCCGGAGACATATAGGAGACAGTGCCGGCTATGACGCCAGCGATTGAGGTGGTGCCTGCGCGATTGCGAGGCGTTCCTTCGTGTCCGGCAGGTTGTTCGAACTCGCCCAGCCGTTTCGCCAAACCGAAGTCCAGGACCTTGGCTGCCCCGCTTTCAGTGATAATTATGTTGCCGGGTTTTAAATCCCGATGGATGATTCGCCTCGCATGGGCGTATGCCAGGGCGCAGGCAATCTGTTCGCCGTAGCGCAGCACATCCGCCACTGGCAGACGCTTTTCGGATAGTAACTTGTCCAGGGTGACGCCAGGAACATATTCCATGGCGATAAAGTCAATTTCGCCTGCGGAGCCGACATCGTGGATGGTGACGATGTTTGGATGATTCAGCGCGGCGGTGGTGCGCGCTTCGCAAAGGAACCGCTCGCGGCGGTGCTGACTGTAGAATCCCGCGATGCGAACGATCTTGATCGCGACGGTGCGCTCCAGCCTGGTGTCGCGCGCCCGGTACACAACCCCCATCCCTCCCTCGCCCAGCTTATCTTCAATTTCGTAGGATCCGATTGTCGCCCCAGCCTGGATAGGATCCGAGCCGGCCGGGAGGCTGTGTTCGAGAAAACCCGACAGGTTCTCCTTGTCCTTCAGAAGGATCAAGACTTCCTGACGAAGGGATTCGTCGCCGCTGCAGGCCGACGCCAGAAAGGCATCGCGTTCGGCGGGATCCATATCCCACGCGTCTGCCACCAGTTCAGTGATGCGGTTCCAGCGAACCCGATCGGCGCTTAGGGAGTCCGAACCGCAGCCTTCTTCGGGGCTGCGTTTCAGCTCGCCGGGACCGCAGTTCACGATTCGAGAGCCGCGATGCTTGTCCCGCGGCCGGCCATCTGTTGGTAGAGCCACGCTCGTGCCACAGTCCAATCGCGCCTTATCGTCTTAGGGGAGATCCCCAGCACGACGGCTGCCTCTTCCTCGGTCAGCCCCCCAAAGTACCGCAGTTCCACCACGCGCCTCTGACGAGGTTCTTTCGCTTCCAGCCGGTCCAGGGCAATATCGAGAGCCAAGATCTCCTCGGACTGTTCTTCGGAAAGCAGGTCATCCTCGAGCGGAATCTGTTCCCGGCCGGCGCCGCGTTTTTCGCGTCTTCGTTTGCGCGCGTAGTCTACCAGAACGCGCCGCATCAGCGCTGACGCCAGCGCGAGAAAGTGCGCGCGCCCGCTCCAGTTCGTCTCCCGCTGATTGGAGAGCTTGAGAAACGCTTCATGAACCAAGGCCGTAGCCTGCAGCGTATGGCCGGGTCTTTCGCGGCGCAGTTGGTAGTTGGCCAGGCGGCGCAGCTCATCATATACAAGGGGGATCAGTTTCTCCGCCGCGGTTGGGCTTCCCTGACCGAGCTCGCGCAGGAGTACCGTGACATCGTCGGCCGCGAATCCCTCCGCATCCATGCATGAGCCCCGATAGTAAGCAGATCATACCGCAACGGCGCCCGAAGCGCTATGTCGGTAATCCGAGGTATTCACGATGCACGATTTTCGCAGCGATCTTCCGTTCCAGTTCGGCTACTCGACTTCTGCGACGCGCTTCTTGCGCGCTTGCCCGCTCGTGCAGTTCGCCCGGATTGACTTCCAAAGCGCGCGCGACCTAGGCCACGCGCTGTTCGCTCTCCAGGCGGCGCGGGGCGCCCCGTTTTGCGCGGTTCCTCAAAAGCAAACGAAGATTCAGGCGTAGAATGGTCGAAATGGCGCAGGTGAAAGCAACTCCCAAAACATACGACGTGGTCGTGGTCGGATCGGGGGCGGGTGGCGGTGTTGCGGCGCACGTTCTCTCGCTGGCGGGCGCCAAGGTCTGCATGCTCGAGGCGGGCGGCTGGTACGACGGCACCAAGCAGTCCTCGATGTTCCAATGGCCCTACAACGCTCCGCATCGCGGAGCGGGCGGCAAGGAGAAGCCCTTCGGATATTTCGACGCGACCATGGTGGGCGGCTGGCAGGTGCCCGGCGAGCCTTATACGAACGCGGCCGGCTCCGAATGGAAGTGGTGGCGTGCGCGCATGCTCGGCGGCCGTACGAATCATTACGGACGCATTTCGCTACGCATGGGACCGTACGATTTCAAACCATACAGCCGCGATGGCAAGGGCTTCGACTGGCCGATCACGTATGAAGACCTGGCGCCGTACTATGACAAAGCAGAAGAGTTGATCGGCGTCTTCGGAACTCAGGAAGGTCTGGAGAATACGCCGGACGGGAAGTTCCTTCCCGCGCCCGCGCCGCGCGGCTTTGAAAAGCTCGTCAAGCAGGTCTGCGACAAGCTCAAGATCCCGTGTATTCCGTCGCGGCTGGCGATTCTAACGAAGCAGTTGCATGGGCGGGCGGCCTGCCATTATTGCGCGCAGTGCGGGCGCGCCTGCGCGGTCAATGCCAACTTCAATTCTCCGGGCGTGCATATCTTTCCGGCCATGAAGACCGGCAACCTGGAAGTGCGCACGGACGCCATGGCGCGCGAGGTGGTTGTCGGGTCCGACGGGCTGGCGCGCGGTGTTTCCTATGTCGACAAGAAGACCCGCAGCGATACGACGGTGTACGCCAGGATCGTGGTGCTGGCCGCAAGTTGCTGCGAGACCGCGCGCATCATGCTGAACTCGAAAAGCAGCCGGTTCCCGGATGGCATCGCCAACTCGAGTGGGCTGGTGGGCCGGTACCTCATGGACACGGTCGGGTCGCCCGTGGGAGGTTATCTGCCGATCCTCGAAGATTTGCCGCCGCACAACGAAGACGGCGTGGGCGGCATGCACCTGTACATGCCCTGGTGGAATTACCAGCAGCAGAAGGCCGGCAAGATGCCGTTCGCGCGCGGCTACCATATCGAGTTTGGGGGGGGGCGCGGCCTGCCGGGTCCGGGCGACTTCGGCGGCTCCGAAGAGCTCTTCGGCGGAGGCTACGGCGTGGAATTGAAGCGCAAGGTCCGCAGGGCGTATGGCGCATTTGTCGGGTTCGACGGGCGTGGCGAAATGATTCCCAACGCCGACAGCTACTGCGAACTGGATCCGAACACCGTGGACGAGTGGGGGATACCGGTGCTGCGTTTCCATTTTAAGTGGAGCCAGGACGAGATCCTGCAAGCCAAGCACATGCAGGATACTTTCAAGGAGATCATCACCACCGCTGGCGGTAAGTACTTCACCAGCGCAACCCCGGAGAACAATTGGGGCATCTCCAAGGGGGGGGAGATCATCCACGAGGTGGGCGCCGCGCGCATGGGTGACAACCCCAAGACTTCGGTCTTGAATCAGTATTGCCAGGCGTGGGACTGCAAGAACCTGTTCATCACCGACGCGGCGCCGTTTGTGAGCAACGCCGACAAAAATCCCACGCTCACCATCAGCGCGCTAGGTTGGCGCACATCCGAGTACATCGCCGACCAGGTGAAGAAGAGGAATCTTCCGGCATGAGGAACAAGGAGGGGCCATGGGAGAAAACCAGAAAGAACAAGGCGCCGTAAGCCGCCGTGAATTGTTTCAAGTGCTGGGCACTGCGCCGGCATTGGCTGCCGCGACCGCGGGTTCGGGCTTGGCGCAGAGCCAGGAGGCGCACCAGAAGACCTACCAGAGGAAGCTTTTCGATGAACACCAGTGGCGCACGGTGCGAGTGCTCAGCGATCTGATCATCCCGGCGGATGACCGGAGCGGCAGCGCCACGCAGGCGGGGGTGCCGGAATTTATCGATGACTGGCTGAACTTCCGCAAGCAGGAGGACGGCAACGACGATCTATCGGCGCAGGTCCTGGGCGGATTGGCATGGCTTGACCGCGAGTCGCTTCGCCTGTTTGAAAAGAGTTTTGCGGATGCCGCGGATGCCCAGCAGAAGCAGATTCTGGATCGCATCGCCTGGCTCGGGCGCGCCGCGGCGGAAGATCAACGTTGGGTGGCGTTCTTCAACAAGTTCCGCGATCTGACGCTCAATGGCTTCTTCTCCAGCAAGATAGGCGTTGGCGATCTGCCCTATCTTGGCAACACCGCGGTGGCCGAATGGAAGGGGTGCGAGCCGGATGTCTGGGCCAGGATCGAAGAGCGCATGAAGAATGGCTACAAAGGCCTCGGTGGAGAAGTCAAGCCGTTCTGATTCTCATTGCGAGCGCAGCGAAACCGGAGCCATGTACGTCGCGATCTGCCGCCTGCGCCACCATGCGCCGCTCGCCCTCCGCTCCGCGAAATTGGTGAACTGGTAATCGTAAACGATCGCGCGGATGTAGCGCGGCGGCGCGGCCGGAAACGGATTGTGTTCCAGCAACCCCAGCACAGGCGGAGAGCCTTCCATCAAGCGGGCAGCGAAGCTGTAAAGCCATGGGTTCTGCTGTGGGTTGCCCAGCGCGGCGAACCACATTTGCCAATCCAGGCGCGGTTGATACGGAGCAACCCACGGAGGCGCGCGTCTGACGTCACCTGGCTTGTAACGGAATTCGTAGGGCAGCCACGTCTCACCGTCGGCCGAGCCCTCAACCTGGATCTCCGGGCGCGTGGTAGTCATGACTGCAAACAAGCCGTAGGAATTGACGATCCGCAGCGGCGACAGCCACCTCAGATAAGCGCGGGCCGGTGACGGCAGCGGATACGGAAACATATCCAGCAATTCCAGTCCGCTCGTGAATCCCACAAACGCCCACAACGCCAAGGTTGCGATGCGATGCATCCGCGATTCGCGCGCCGTATTCTGCGTTGAGTCGGGCCATACCAAGAACAGACATAATGCGATCGTCAACAGGTTAAAGAACGTGTAATTGCCCGAGAGCAGAATCAGAACCTGCAATCCAACCAATGTAGCGGCGCCGGTCCGCCGGAAGCGACGGGGCGCGAAAATCAGAAACGGAACAACCAATTCTGCCAAAAGGGTGAAGCCTGTCGAGACCTTATGGAACCAGAGCGGAAGTTGATAGAGATACCAGGCGATGGGCGTGGGTAGCGGCTGTGTCAGGTAATGATAACTCAGTGCGGTAAAGTCACGCCAGGCTGAATCTCCGCTGAGTAGCTTTGCCATTCCCGACATAAACATCAGTCGGAAGAGCAGCCAGCGGAACAGCCACGCGCGGCCCGCGGTCCCATCCAGGAAGATGGCTAAGAAACCCGCCTCCGTGAGCAGAATATCCCATTGAAATGACCAGAAATCCTGGCCCGCTGTGGAGATCGAAAGATAAAGAACAAACAACAGGCAAAGGCTGGCCCGGCGCCAATAGCCGAGTATCAGCACCATCGCGAGCACCGCCCCCGCGATGCTGGCCAGTCGCAGTGCGAAGTCACTCGCGTTTACCCAGAAAACGGTCGGCACGTACCAAAATGCGCGAGGTCCCATCTCGCGGCGCACGGCGAGGAGGTAGTTCTCCAGCGGCAGTATTCCGCGCGAACCGATTAGCCCCGAGGCTTGTATCCCAAAGGAAACGAAAGCAATGAGATAGATGATCCCAAGGGCTCGCGGGAAGTATCTGCTTGCGCGGCTCAAATGTGCCCGCCCCACGCGATCACCACCAGCGCCACGATCATGAGCGCGTTGCCGGCCGCCAGGTAGCGATAGGCGCTGCGGCCGGCATCGCGCCATTCGCCGGTAGCGATGCCCCAGGCGTTAGCCACCAAAACGATCACTGTCATAAAAAGCGGCCAGCCCAACACCGGCCCCAGTTGGCCAATGCTAGTCTGGCCGATGCCGTAGAAGAACATCCCGAACATCCACAGAAAACCCATCAGGATAGTCAGAAGGATTCCGGCTGGATGCGGGGCATTCCACGAGCGGTTGCGCACCAGTAAGTAGATGCAGTAAGCGGCATTAACCACGAAGCCCGACGATACGGCCACCGCAAGTATGGCGATCGATGCATTGGCCGGGTTGGCGCCCATGCGGGAGGCTTCGCGCGAGATGGGATCGCCGAAGGCAATGCTGAAGTTGAACATCGGCGAAGTAAGGCCGGAGCCGATGCAAATGGCCAGGCCGCGCGTGAACACTCCAGCTTTCCGGTGGAGCGCTGCCTCCTTGAGCATACCCGCTCGCGAGCACAGAGCCACCCCGCCGATCACAATGACGAGTCCGAGCAGCAGCATGGCGCCGCGCAGCGTGAAGAACTGGCCGGCGTGCAAGACTGCCAAGGGAACGATCGAGCCGACCGCAGCGGTGAGCGAGATGATGATCGCGAAGGCCAAGGCCATGCCCACCCGCGCCACACCCAACCCGAACATGACCGAGCCCACGCCCCAACCGGCGCCAAACAACGCAGCCAGCGCCAGCGGTGCGAATCCGGCGTGCGCGTAAACTTCCAGCGGCCGTGGTACGATCGCCGCCAGCAACAGCCATGGAAACACCACCAGGCCGGCCACTGAATAGAACAACCATCCGGCTTCCCAGGCCCAGCCGCGCAGGAATTTCTGCGGAACCGTGAAGCTGCCCTGCATCGCGCCTCCCGCCAGGATCAGCAGCAGGCCGGTCCAAAATGTCATGTGCCGCACACCTTTCAGACGCAGCATATCGTCTCGCGCCGGCATGCGCTACAATAAGCGGGTCCCCACCAAATGGAACGTGCCAGCAGGGTCATCGCGAAGCTCACATCCGGCGGCGGCGCGATCGATTGCGACGATATTGCGCGAGCGGCTTGGCCGGTAGCCGTGGGCAAGAGAATCGCGGCGCGGGCGCGGCCGCTGCGCATGGTGCGGACGCGCTTGATCGTCGAGGTGGAAGACCGGATGTGGCAGCGGCAATTGCTCGCTCTCTCCGGACAGATCCTGGCCAATCTGCGGAAGCACCTCGGCCAGGGAGTCGTCGACGACCTGGAATTCCGGGTCATTCCGCCGCGGCGGGAATCGCAGCGGGCCACTGAGGCACAACCTGTAACTTCCCTGGACGATGCCAATGACATCGCCGATCCCGTGCTGCGTAACCTCTACAAGAGCGCCCGCAAAAGGGCTACAGCGTGAAGATCACGGAGCAGCAGGTTCGGTATGTCGCGGACCTGGCCAACCTCAGCCTTACCGAACAGGAAGCCTTCAAGTTCCAGGCTGACCTGAACGATATCCTGGGCCACATGGAGCGGCTCAACGAAATCGACACGTCCGGCGTGGAGCCCATGGCGCAGGTGCTTTACAAATCCCTGGAGGCCGAGACTTGGCGCGACGACGTCGAGCGAGCTGTATTAGGAGTCGAGACAGCGCTCGCGAATGCGCCGCAAGCGGGCAGCGGGCACTTCAAAGTGCCCAAGGTGATCGAACGCTGACCCATGGAAATCGTCTCGCTCACTATTGATCGCATCCGGAGGGGGCTGCTGGCGCGCGATTTCAGCGCCGTCGAGTTGACGCACCAGGCGCTGCGGTTTGCCGAAGAGCGGAATCCGGCTACCGGTGCGTATTTGCACTTCTGCCCCGAGCGGGCGCTGGCCAGCGCGGCGGTCGTGGATGCGCGTGTTGCCAGCGGCGAAGATCCTGGACCGCTGGGCGGGGTCCCGCTGGCCGTCAAAGATGTGATCCTGACCAAGGGTGTGCGCACCACCTGCGGTTCGAAGCTGTTGGCTGGGTACGTTCCCCCGTACGACGCGACGGCGATCAAAAGGCTGGAAGGAGCCGGGGCTGTGATCCTGGGCAAGACCAACTGCGATGAGTTCGCGATGGGATCGTCCAACGAAAACTCGGCGTTCGGTCCCGTCCGCAACCCGCTGGCGCCCGACCGCGTGCCCGGCGGATCTAGCGGTGGCTCGGCCGCGGCGGTCGCGCAGGGAACCGCGGTCGTCGCCTTGGGATCCGATACTGGCGGGTCGGTGCGTCAACCAGCATCCTTCTGCGGTGTGGTGGGCGTGACTCCCACTTACGGGCGCGTCTCCCGTTACGGTCTTACCGCGTTTGCCAGTTCCCTGGATCACATCGGGCCGCTCGCCCGAACGGTGCGGGACGCGGCGGCGGTGCTGGGAGTAATGGCCGGGCGCGATCCGATGGATGCCACTTCAGCGGCCGCGCCTGTGCCGGACTACACGCAAGCCCTGGACGGGGAAGTCAAGGGTTTGAAGCTTGGACTGCCTCGCGAGTATCTAAAAGATTTGACAAGCGAGAGTGGCGAGTTGATCGCGGCTGGCGTGGACACGTTGCGCAAGTTGGGTTGTGATGTTCGGGACGTTAGTTTGCCGGCCACCGATTACGCTGTGGCATGTTATTACATCATCGCCACCGCGGAAGCCAGTTCCAACTTGGCGCGCTACGACGGTGTGCGTTACACGTTCCGCTCGGCCTCATCGGCCACCCTAAGCGATATGTACCGCAACACCCGCGGCGAAGGCTTCGGAGCGGAATGCAAGCGGCGCATCATGCTGGGGACGTACGTTTTGAGCGCCGGTTATTACGATGCGTACTATTTGAAGGCGCAGAAAGTGCGTGCTTTGATCGCCCGCGATTTCGCTCGTGCTTTCGAAGAAGTGGACGCTATCGTCGCTCCCGTGTCGCCGTTCCCGGCGTTCAAGCTGGGCGAAAAGATCGGCGATCCGCTGGAGATGTACCTGTCGGACATTTACACGATTACGGGTTCGCTGGCCGGCATTCCGTGCATGAGCGTGCCTTGCGGCAAAACCGCCTCCGGGCTCCCTGTCGGAATGCAGATCCTAACGCGGCATTTCGACGAGCCCACCATGTTCCGCTTGGCCGATGCTTTCGAGCGCGCCGGCGAAGAAACCAATTCCACGAGGAGATGAACACACACTATGCCATTTACACTTCCCCCGCTGCCCTACGCGAGCGATGCCCTGGAACCTCACATCGACAAGATGACCATGGAGATCCACCACGGCAAGCATCATGGTGCTTATGTCACGAACCTGAACAAGGCGCTGGAATCGGCTCCCGCACTGGCCGGCAAGAGCGTCGAAGAACTCCTGGCCAATAACCTGGCTATCGTTCCTGAGAACATCCGCACCGCTGTGCGGAACAACGGCGGCGGCCACATCAACCACTCCATGTTCTGGAGCATCATGGCGCCGGGCGCCGGCGGCGCGCCGGTGGGCCACGTCGCGCAAGCCATCACCGGGACCTTCGGCGGCTTCGATCAGTTCAAGGAAAAGTTGAACGCCGCGGGCATGGGCCGCTTCGGCTCTGGGTGGGCATGGCTGGTCTGGGGCGGCGGTAAGCTGGATATCATCTCCACTGCCAATCAGGACAGCCCGGTGATGGAGGGTAAGTATCCGGTAATGGGCGTGGACGTTTGGGAGCACGCTTATTACTTGAAGTACCAAAACCGCCGTGCGGACTATCTGTCTGCCTGGTGGAACGTAGTAAACTGGCCCGCTATTGAAGCCCGGTTTAATTCGAAGAAGTAGCGAGTCACCGCCGCTTCAAGGCTTCCAGTTCTTCTAAAGTCCGGGGCCAATCCGAGCCAAGCAGGCGCGAGAGGCCCCGATCGGCCAGCACCCTGCCGCCAGTCTGGCACCGCGCGCAATAGTTGGTTTCGTTGTCGGCGTAGCGGATGCGCAGCACCTTCTCGCCGCACCGCGGGCAGGGTTGGCCGTACCGGCCGTGGACGGCCATGCCTTCGCGGAACGCAGTGACTTTCTCGGGAAACCGGCGGCGGGCCTCGGCGGACAGGCGATCTACCCATTCGCGCAAAGTGGCTTGCGTGGCGGCACGCAGGCGCGCAATCTCTTCGCCGGATAGCTTCTGACTCTGCGCAATCGGTGAGAGGCGCGCCGCGTGCAGGATCTCGTCCGAGTAGGCGTTGCCGATACCGCTGAAAGTGCGCGGGTCGGTGAGTGCGCGCTTCAGCGTGTGATTCTCAGCGGTGAGGGCCTCGCGGAACGTCCTCAGATCCGCGCTTAGAACGTCGATCCCACCAGGGTCCAGGGCCTCCAATCCCGCTTCACCTCGTACCAGGTGCAGCGACGCGCGCCGCTTGCTGCCGGCTTCGGTCAAGGTCAGCGTGCCGTCGGCGAAATCGAACGCCGCAAGATTCTGCCGGCCACCCAACTTGGCGTTATGCGGACGCCAGTGCAGCCTTCCGGCGATCATCAAGTGCAGCACCAGCCAGATCTCGCCTTCCACCCCAATCCCGATCCGCTTGCCAATACGGCGTAGCGCCAATACCTCCCGGCCTTCGACACTCGACGCGGGCGTGTCGAGGGTGCGCAGCAGGAAAGGACTGCCGAGTCGGACACGCTCCAGCTTCCGGTGCATGATCCGCGGCTCGAGGGCCACAAGGTACGCGGAGATATCGGGCAACTCGGGCATGGCAGCGCGTGGCTAATCCTCTTTTCCCAGCCAGCGCAGCCGCGCCACGAAATGCCGTCCGTCGCTCCCGTAGTAAGTCAGAAAATTGGGTGACTCATAAATATTATTTACAACAGTGTAGTTATTGTGATTTGTCAGGTTGTTGATGCCACCGCGAATCGCGAAACGATACTTGCCAAGATGCGTGCGCCATTCCAGATGTAAGTTCAGGTTAAAATAATTCGGGAAACGGTAACTATCCGGGGATCCGATCAACAGACCATTGTCATGCTGGATCGAAAATGGAAAGCCGCTACGCGCATCCACAAGGCACGTCACCGCCCAGTTCTTCCAGAACGTCGGCAGGTATCCCCAGCCCAGGAATCGGTTGGGCGAGTTCCACGGTAGCGGTCCGGAATTGTACTGGCCTAGAATCAGAGTCTGTTCCAGTGACGGATCGATCACGGCGGTCGAATACGTGCGCGAGCGCGTGTAGCTGGCCATCCACTCGTACCGGCCCCCAATAGGCTGGTGCACGGTCACCTGGGCGGCGTCATACTCATCGTGGCGGCCGTTGGTAAGCCTGAATATCTGCTCGATATAGGACGCGCCATAGGCGTGCTGGATGTCCGGCGGTGCGGGGATCGGGGAGGTGAGCGTGTTTTCATACGCTAACCCATCCCCGCCACGCTTGCGGTGCAGGCTCAAGCTTGCGCGGATGCGGTGCGGGAATTCGCGGTCCACGCCCAGGCTCCAGTTCTGGTACAAAGGCGACTTGAAGTGTCCGGGTGGGACGGTATACAACGACAAGGCATCGTTATACAACAAGACGCCGCTAGGCGAGTAAGTGTCCGTAAGTGTGTACTGGTCCAGCGGCCGGCCAAAGAGTTGAATAATCGTTGGGTCGTAAAGCACCGCATAGCCGCCTGAGATGCGTGTCGAACCGGAGGCGAACGGCGAATAAGAAAAGGCCACGCGCGGCGACCACAGTAGCCGCCGCAGGATCTGGTCCCAATCCTCGCGCACCCCGAGTTCCAAAACCAGGTTCCGGCGCAGTTGCCAGTGGTCTGTAAGGTATGACGAGGCCGTGGTGTTGGGCAGCTTATAATCTCCACTGCCGGCGAAGGTCACTGAGCGCAGCAGGTTGTTACTGACGCCGTACAGGTCGTATCCGGTGCGGTCAACACCTTGCGAATAGTTGAGGCGGTCAATGTCGGTCCCGATCTTGAGCTGATGGGTGCCCGCCAAATGCCATGCCGGAAAGAACAGGTTGCCCAGGAACTGGCCGCGGCGGGAGTGTTGGGTGGAATTGACGAAATAATAGCCTTGTTTCATGTTCGGCGTGATGATATACGTGCCGGTTCCCTGCGGGATCAGCCGGTTCAGCGTCCAGGTCTCGGCGACGCCCAATTCCAGCAAGGTGCCGCGGCCGATGTAGATCTGATCGCGAATTCCCACGAACCACGTGCGGCCGCGCTGATCCAGTGTGGTGGAGGGCGGGTTCAACGCACTGAGTCCGAAGTCGTAGGCGCGCTGGTAATTAACCAGAAAATCGGTGTACAAAATGTTAGAGGGCGTCAGGTTCACCTGCGTGTGCAGCAGATTGCTCATTTGCAGGCTCGTCGACCTGTCCTGATTACGCGGCACCTCCGTTACGATGTTCACGTTGTAGTCCGCATCCAGGTTATCGGAGAACCAGGCTCTGCCTCTAACGATCGGCCCGGAGAAGTTGACCCGGGGAGTCCAATCGCTCAGGTGCAGGCCTTGTTGGGTGGAGATGCCGGGCACGAAGTTCGTGGCGGAAAAGCGGAACCGGTCGTCGCCGGTTTCGGTTTTGATCTGCAGGACCCCGGCCGAGCCCTGGCCGAATTCAGGTGAGTAACGGCCGCTGAGATAGTTCAGGGACTGCACGGCTTCGACACTGACGCGTACGCCCAATTGTCCCGTGAGCGGGTCACTCACGTTGAAGCCGTCGAGCAGATAATTAGTCTGGTTCTCGCGGCCGCCATCAAAGTGCAAGCCTCCGTTGGCGTCTTCTAACAAGCCCGGCATCAGCTTCATCGCCTCTCGCAGACTGTGTGTGTTAGGATACGGAATGTCCAGGATCTGGATGCCGCTGAGTTCGCGCTCCGACTGAGTCTGCTCCACGTCGACCGGCTGCGGTGAGGCGCTCACATCCACCGATTGCAATACTTCCTTGGCGTGGTTTAGCACCAGGGTGATCTCCGTGCCCGCATGCACCTCGACCGCCAGGTTGCGCACGGTCATGTAATCGGTTTGGCTCGCGCCGAACAGATAGCGGCCCTCCGCTGGCAACTGGATCGTGAATCGGCCCGTGGGATCGGTCACTGCGCGCTGCTGCTGGCCGGCCTCGTTGGTGGCGGTCACCTCCACTCCCGCGAGACCCGCATCGTTTTCGTCGATCACGCGCCCGGTGACCGCCATCGTCTCGGCGTGCACCCCGGCGGCGCTCACCACTGCCAACAACGCAAACCAGAAGCGTGTCACAAGCCGGCCCCGTCGATACCAGCGCCGGCAGCGTCGCCAAGGCTGGATTCGGTCCCCGGTTCGTATTGACTTTCTGAAGTTCGTGCCGCCGCGCCCGTTTCCGTTGAGAATAGAAGGCGTATGACGCCGCATGGACCGCGGGGCATCGTGACCAGAGTAGCACAGCCATGGGATTCTCAATGACCGAAACTGACGCCGCGGTGGCCATTGTTCATGCGCGCGCCACGGACGCGGTACTGCTGATGCGGCGCGCCGAGCGGGAAGAGGATGCTTGGTCGGGCCACTGGTCGTTTCCCGGCGGCCGCCGCGAGCCGTCTGACCGCGACCTGCTTTTCACCGCCTTGCGCGAACTTCAGGAGGAATGCGGCATCCACTTATCGCCGGGCCACCTGGAAGCGGCGTTGCCCGTGTCCGTGGCGCGGCGCCGCGTCGGTAAGTTTCTGCACGTTGCGCCGTTTGTGCTCCGCGTAGACCAGGAACTGCCGGCGATACCCGATGCGCGTGAGGCCGTGCAGGCCTTATGGTTGCCGCTCGCCGTGTTGAAGGATCCAGCGCGCCACTCCTTGCGGCCCGTGCCTGGACTTCCTCCGGAGGCACTGTTTCCCTCTGTCGATCTGAACGGCCTGCCCCTCTGGGGATTCACCTATCGGCTCCTCGCGGATTGGCTGGCTTTGAATCCCGAGGACAATCCCGGTCGGAGAGCAGGGTTCCGGGCTGCCCAGGATCTGTTGAATGTTGTGCTGTCTCACGGCTGCAAACTGGAGTGCGCCTGGGAGATCCAGGACAACGTGCAAGTGGCTGGCGTGAGAGGCACGATTCCTGTGAAGCAAGCCATCGCAGTGGCCGCCGCTCCGGAGCCGCACATCCCGCGCGTCAATATGTTGGCGGTCTTGCCGGATCGCATTCGCCTGGTGGGCTTGGGCTTCGAGGAATACGAGATTCACGCGATTCGCTAGGGTGCCGCCGTTGCTGGCTGCAGCACCCTCACCACATTCTGCATCATACGCAGGCCGCAATCCCCTTCAGCCGTGAGGATCGATTCCGGATGGAACTGCACAGCCTCCACCGGCAATTCGCGATGCCGCACCGCCATGATAACGCCGTCCTCCGATTCCGCAGTGACTTCCAGGCACTCCGGGAACAGGTCACGAACAGCGAACAGCGAATGATAGCGGCCCACCTGGAACCGCTCGGGCAGACCATGAAAAACGCCCGCGCCGCAGTGCCGCACCCAGGATGGTTTGCCGTGCATGGGATAGTCCAGAACGCCAAGTTCACCGCCGAAAGCTTCTACGATGCCTTGCAATCCCAGGCACACGCCGAACACCGGAACGCCGAGCTTTACCGCGTGTAACACCACGGCGGGAACGCCAAAATCGGCCGGCCGCCCGGGACCCGGCGAGATTAGGATAAGGTGTGGCGCGATTTGCTCAATCAGCTCGAGCGGGAAGCCGGCACGGTAGGTCACTACTTCAGCGCCAGTCTGCCGCGCGTAGTTTGCCAGCGTGTGGATGAAGCAGTCGTCGTTATCCACCAGCAGCAGACGCGCGCCCGCGCCGGCCGTTTTCCCCATCTTCGCCAGGCTGCGCGGCACGGCTCCCTCGGCCGCCCCTACCGTGCGGAAAAAGCCGGTGGCCTTCAAGTAGCACTCCCGGTTTTCCATCGCGGGTACCGAATCGTACAGCAGTGTAGCGCCCACGGGATAACGGGCCCATCCGTCCTGCAGGTAGGTGGTTCGGATCAGAATGCCGGTATTGATATCGCCATTCAGGGTGATCATGCCGACCGCCCCCCCATACCAGCCGCGCGCATCCTTTTCGATCGTCTCGATGGCCTTTGCCGCCGCCTTCTTGGGCGCGCCGATTACGGTTACTGCCCACATGTGGCTCAGAAAGGCGTCGAGTGAATCGAAGCCCTCCTGCAAATACCCATCCACGTGGTCCACGGTGTGAAAGACACCCGCATACGATTCGATAAGTCGGCGCCCGATCACCTGCACCGAGCCCGGCTCACAGATGCGGGACTTGTCGTTCCGGTCGACGTCCGTGCACATGGTGAGTTCTGACTCGTCCTTAGTGGACTTCAACAGTTCGCGAATGTTGTCTGCATCGCGCATCGGGTCGCCCGTGCGCTGTGCCGTGCCCGAGATCGGGCAGGTCTCCACCCGCCGCCGCTCCACGCGCACGAACATTTCCGGAGAAGCCCCCACTAGTTGTTCCTCGCCGAATTGCAGCAGAAACTCATACGGACTGGGGCTCGCGTGCTGCAAGCGTTCGAACAATTCAGACACGCTGCCGGAATACGGCGCGCGGAATGTCTGTCGCAGCACGACTTCGTAATAGTCGCCGCGCCGCATGCCTTCCCGAACCTGCTCCACTCCGGCCATGTATTCCTCGGCGCTGTGATCGGAGACGATCGGACCAGGATCGTGTGTTGGGGGGGACGCAATCGCTTCCGCGGTGCGCTCCAGGCCCAGCGTGGTCAGGCCCTCACGCTCGAACTCGTATTGATAGTGCTCGATCTGTTCCTTCTTACGGTCCATCAGGTAGATGTCTTCGCACAGAAACAGGTGCAGATCCTTGTGGCCGTCGCGCGGCAGTTTCTTCTCGATAGGCTCGAACTGGAAAAGCAGGTCGTAGCCAAATGCCCCCGCCAGGGCCAGGCGGCAGTTTTCTTCTCCCCGGAACTCCTCGATCAGCGCGCGTAGAATCGAGAACGCCGATGGTTGCTTGCTGCGCTGCTCTTCCGGAAACAACGCAGGCAGCGGTTTCAGTGTGCCGGTGAGCGTGCCCTCGTCATTTGAGAACGCGTCCCAATGCGGATGATGCTGCAACACCGGCAGAAGAATCTGGTTCAAAACTTCGCCGCGAATACTCAGCGGGCGAAACTCCACCTTGCGATCGTGGCAGACGATCTCGATGGGCGGACGCGTGGAGGCGATATCCCAGCGCGAGTAACGTCCCGGATATTCGTATCCGGATGACAGATACACGCCGCGGTGCTCATCCAACTCGCGCAACAGGTGTTTCAGGCCTTTTTCGTAACTTGCCTTGCTCGCCGTGCGGGTAACTGCGATCCCATGAGGAGTTGTAAATCGGTATTCACGCATGAACTACGCCCAGTTTCCGAAACTCTTGGCTCAGAATAGCATGCGTCGGAGCGCGCCTGGAGCGCGTGGTATTCTTGTCATTCATTGCCATGCATCGCAGGGAAATCCTGAAGGCCGGTGCGGCGCTGGCGGCGGTGGCAGCCGTCGATGCGCAGCAAAGCAGCGCGCCACCCAAGGCCAGGATGACCAGTTCGGTCATGCTGTGGACCCTCAAGGGATCGTTCGAGGAGAAGTTGGAAGTGGCCGCCCGTGCTGGGCTGCAATCCGTGGAACTGATCGGTGAATACGCGGCATGGACGGATGCGGACGTCGCGCGCGCAAAGAAAACCGCGCGCTCCTTCCGTCTGGGCATGGACACGCTGCTGGCTTCGCCGGACTGGAGTAAGCGGCCTGTCTCGATGGTGGACCCCGCGCACCGCGAGGCTTTTCTGCAAGACGTGCGCAATGCGGTCGTCTTCGCGAAGAAGTTGGAGATTCCCCAGATCATCGTCATGAGTGGCAACGCCATCGCTGAGCGTAGTCACGCCGAGCAGTACGCCAGCCTGCTGGAAGGCGCGCGGCGGGCGGGCGACCTGGCCGCGCAAGCCAACCTGACCATGATCGTGGAGCCTCTCAATTCCCTGATTGACCACAAAGGAGTCTTTTTGAATAACTGCACCGAGGGGTTACGCTTGGTTCGCGAGACTGATAATCCGCACGTGCGTTTGTTGTTCGATCTCTACCATGAGCAGGTGCAGCAGGGCAATGTTATCCGTACGCTGACCGAAGCCGCCCCGGACGTGGCTGTCTTTCATGTGGCCGACAATCCGGGCCGCAACGATCCCGGCACCGGCGAAATGAACTACCCGAACATCTACAAGGCCGTCCAGAAGACCGGCTTCAGCGGCTATCTGACCATGGAATACCTGCCGCTGGGCGACCAGGTGGCCAGCCTGACCAAAGCGGTCGACGGATTCCGGGCCTCCTTGATGGTCTGACCGCCATGCACTTCGACAACAAAACGATTGTGGTGACAGGCGGCGCTTCGGGAATCGGCCAGGCGGCCGCGACGGAGTTTGCGCGGCTTCGCGGCAACGTCGCGATTCTCGATCGCAACGCCCAGTCCGCCGGGGAGACCGCCGCTGCGCTGCGCGAGGAAGGCCACCGCGCGCAGGCCTTCGCTGTGGAGCTGGCGGTGAGCGAGCAGGTGCAGCAGGTCATGGAGCAGGTCGTTGCCTCTTTCGGCGGCATCGATGTGTTGGTGAACAACGCGGGCATTCAGCGATACGGCACCGCAGTGACCACGCCGGAAACGCAATGGGACGAGGTGATGAACGCCAACGTCCGCAGCGTATTTCTGGCCTCCAAGTTCGCGATCCCGCACATCGCGCGGCGCGGCGGAGGCGCCATCGTCGTGGTCGGGTCGGTACAGTCGTTGACCGCGCAGCGCAACTCGTTCGCATACGTGGCCAGCAAACATGCGTTGCTCGGCTTGGGCCGCTCCATGGCGCTGGACTTCGCAAAAGACAACATTCGCGTGAACTGCATTTGCCCCGGCGCCATTGATACGCCCCTGCTGCGCTGGGCGGCCTCCCTCGATGGCAACCCTGAGCGCGTCATTGCGGCCTGCCGCCAGGTGTCTCCGATGAACCGCCTGGGCAGCCCCGAAGAGATTGCGCGCGTGATCGTGTTCCTGGCCAGCGACCAGGCGTCGTTTATCACCGGCGCGGCCATCGCCGCCGATGGCGGCTTGCTGGTCCCCACCGGCGGCATGGCCAACCAGGAGGCCGGCACAGGCGGCGGCGACCGGTAGCCGCGCCAGGGTAACGAGAGCCTTCCCCGCCTCTGATACACTGTGGGTGGGGATGGCTAAGTTCTACACCCGGCCTGACTTGGTGGCCCAGCGGGCACAGTGGAAGTCGGCCGGCAAGAGGGTCGTATTCACGAACGGTTGTTACGATCTTTTGCATCCCGGGCACATCCGCCTGCTGGAACAGGCGCGCTCGCTGGGCGACGTCCTGATTCTGGCGCTGAATACCGATGACAGTGTGCGGCGGCTCAAAGGTCCTTCGCGGCCGCTCATCAACCAGTCGGAGCGCGCCGAGATAGCGGCTGGCCTTTCAGCCGTCGATGCTGTAACGCTTTTCGACGAAGACACGCCTCGTGAATTGATCGCAGCGGTCCTTCCCGATATTCTGGTGAAGGGTGCCGACTGGGCTCATTGGATCGCCGGACGCGAGGAAGTCGAAGCTGCGGGTGGTAAGGTGTTGGCTTTGAGTCTTGAACCAGGGTATTCCACTACTGGCATAGTAGAGAAGCTGCTGACACGCTCTTGATTCACCCCGCCATTCGTGATCTGTTCCTTTCGCTGAGCCGTCACTCGGCATTCCAGGAACTGCTCCATAGTCTCCCATCGGGCGCGAACTTTTCGCTCACGGGCTTAACCTCCACTGCCAAGGCTCTGTATGCAGTACTCCTGTGGCAGTTGACCGAGCGTCCTCTGGTGATTGTAGTAGATGGAAACAAACGCGCCGAAGAACTCTTCGAGGCGATTCACACTTTCTATAACCTTCTAATCTCCGGGCGAGACCACAACGGTCCGCTGCTTCTGCCAGCCCTTGACGTGCTGCCCATGCAGGGCATGTCTCCCCACGCGGAAATCAGCGAGCAGCGGGCTATTGGTCTCTGGCGGCTGGCTACTCGCCGCGTGCCGGTCACGGTACTGCCCGTTGCATCGGCCTTGCTGCGCATTCAAAGCGCCGAGTTCTATCGCCAGCTTGCCCTGACCTTACGCGCGGGTGAAGAGGTGCCTCTACAGGAGGTGGTCGCGCACCTGGAGAGCGTCGGCTACGAGCGCCGGGAGCCCGTGGAAATGGTCGGCGAGTATTCCGTGCGGGGCGGCATCCTCGATGTTTTTTCTCCGGAAGCGCCCAAGCCGGTACGTATCGACCTGTTCGGCGACTTGATTGAATCGATCCGCCGCTTTGATGTCGAGTCCCAACGGTCAGTTCTGAAGGTCGAAGAAACTAATCTACTACCTTTGACGGAAAACCAGAGGTCGCGAGCCGTGCTGGCGGAACTCGCCGAGCGGCTGCAAGAAGCGGATGTTCCGTCGCGAGACTTGCCCCCGCCGGGAGAGCCATTCGCTGGTTGGGAGCTTCTGGTGCCGCTGGTCCGCCCGCGCGGCCATTCTGTTTTCGAGTTGTTGGATCGGCCGCTGATCCTCTGGGACGAGCCGGAATTGGCCCATGGCGCAGCCGAGCGGATGTGGACGCGGCTCCAGCAGACCCCGGCTTCACCCGCCTACCAGCTGGACAGCGTTTTCTTTCATTTCGAGGAACTGGAAAGAATGGCGCCGGCGCCACGGATCGCTCTGCGCGAGCTCGAACTGATCACGCAATCCGCGAATGGCCCCGAGCCCAGCTTCCACATCTCCGCCCGCCCATCGCTGGCCTTTCACGGCAATATGCAGGTGGCCATCGCCGAGGCCCGTAACCTGGCCGAGTCCGGCATGCGGGTTGCTTTCTTTGCCGAGTCCACTGGCGAACTCGAACGCCTGGCGGACATTTTCAACGAATACGGCGTGCCCTATCAACTCGGCCTCGAACAGTCCGAATCCACGCCGGCCTACCTTGCGGAGCGGGCGTATCTCGCCGGGTCGGTGGCTTCGATCTTCCTGATCCGCGGCTCAGTACGCCATGGCGTTGTCTTCCGGGATGCCGGGCTGGCCATCTTCGGCTGCGACGACCTGTTCGACACCTCCGAACTGGTAGCCCGCGCTCCAGCAGGCAAAGCGGCGCTGGCGGCGTTCTCCGCGGACCTGATCGAGCTGAAGCCGGGCGACTATGTGGTGCACGCCGAACACGGCGTGGCCCGCTACCTGGGCTTACGCGAGATCGATCACGGCGAGGCGCGCGGCGATTATATGCTGCTCGAATACTCGGGAGAGGCCAAGCTCTACGTGCCGCTCACCCGTATGGACCTGGTGCAGCGCTTCCGAGGAGCGGGCGAGTCGGTACCCCCGCTCGACCGCATGGGCGGCACGACCTGGACCAAAACCAAGACGCGCGTCAAGGCCAAAATGCGCGATATGGCCGACGAACTTCTGAAGCTATACGCGGCGCGTAAGACGGCCGAAGGCTTCGCATTCTCGCACGACAGCAACTGGCAGCGCGAGTTCGAGGACGCCTTCGAGTTCACCGAAACGCGCGATCAGCTTTCGGCGATCAAGGACATCAAACGCGACATGCAGAACCCGCAGCCCATGGATCGCCTGTTGTGCGGCGACGTGGGCTACGGCAAAACCGAGGTGGTGATGCGGGCCGCGTTCAAGGCGATGGGCGACGGCAAGCAAGTGGCCGTGCTGGCTCCTACAACCGTTCTGGCTTTCCAGCACTTCGAGACCTTCAAGCGCCGTTTCCAGCCCTTCCCGATCCGGGTCGAGATGCTCAGCCGTTTTCGCAGCCCGAAGGAGATCAAGGCGGCTCTGGCCGACCTGGGCGAAGGCAAGGTGGACTTGGCGATTGGCACACACCGCCTGCTTTCGGCGGACGTGGTCTTCAAAGATCTGGGTCTGGTGATCGTAGACGAAGAGCAACGCTTCGGCGTGAAACATAAGGAACGCCTGAAGCAGATCAAAAAGAGCGTGGATGTGATCAGCATGAGCGCGACGCCCATTCCTCGAACACTACACATGTCGTTGTTGGGGATGCGCGACATGTCTGTGATCGAGACGCCGCCCAAAGACCGCCTCTCGATTCAGACTACAGTCGCGCACTACCACCCTGAGATGATCCGTTCCGCTATCGAACTCGAATTAGGCCGTGGCGGACAAGTCTATTTCCTGCACAACCGGGTGGACTCGATCTGGGCCCGGGCGGCAGACATCCAGCAATTGGTGCCTCAGGCCCGGATCGGCGTCGGCCACGGGCAGATGGGCGAGGCTGAACTGGAGAAGACCATGCTTCGGTTCATGCGCCATGAGTATGACGTTTTCGTTTGTACTACTATTGTAGAAAATGGCCTCGACATTCCCCTCGCCAATACCATCGTTATCGAAAATGCCGAGCGTTACGGTTTGGCGGAGCTTTACCAGCTTCGTGGCCGGGTGGGCCGTTCGAACCGCCGCGCCTATGCCTACCTGCTGGTCCCACCAGACGCCGAACTCTCTGAAATCGCGCGCAAACGTCTGGCGGCGCTGAAGGAATTCAGCGACCTCGGAGCCGGCTTCAAGATCGCCGCGCTCGACCTGGAACTGCGCGGAGCGGGCAACCTGCTTGGCGGTGAGCAACACGGCCACATCAACGCGGTGGGTTTCGATATGTATGTCCGTTTGCTCGAAGAGACGGTGCGCGAGCTCAAGGGCGAAGAAGTACCCGTTGAGATCCACTCCAGCCTCAACCTGGGACTCGATATCCGCATTCCGCCCGAGTACATTACTGACGAAAACCAACGGCTGCGCGCCTACCGGCAGATCGCCAACGCCGGCAATCCGGCCGAGCGCGAAAGGGTCGAGAAGGAACTGGAGGATCGCTATGGTCCGGTGCCGGAGGCGGTGCGCAACCTGCTGGCTTATTCCGAGCTAAAGACCTCCGCCGAGAAGCTGGGTATCGAAGCCATCGACCGCCGCCACAGTATTCTGAACGTGAAGTTCCACCAGGAGACCCGCATCGACCCTGCCCGCCTGATGAACCTGGTGAGCCGCAACCGCGGCGCGCAGTTTACGCCCGCGGGGGTGCTGATCCTCCCGCTCGACGGCGCCAATGCCCCAAGCGAAGTCCTGGATTTTCTCAAAAGCAGCCTGGGCCAATTGAACCCTGCGCCGGCGCCACCGGAAGGCTGAAGCCCATTCTGGCCGTAGCCTGCGCTACGAGCAATTCGCTAGAATGTCCAATATGTGTAGTAAGTTGATCGTGGTGTTTGCGGCCTCGCTGGCCGGCGCCGCCGCCGCGGATGTGCACATCGTGGAAGAAATCGTCGCCAAAGTGAATAGCGACATCATCACCCGCGGTGACCTGGAGCGCAAGCGCCAGGAGATCGAAACGGAGCTCAAGCAGCAGGGCGTCACTGGGGCGAAGCTGCAACAGAGTGTTCACCAGCAGGCCTCCGACGCGCTGCGCGACCAGATCGACCAGCTCTTGCTGGTGCAGAAAGCCAAAGACCTCAATATCTCTGTGGATTCCGATGTGACCAAGCGCATCGCCGAAATGCAGGTGCAGAGCGGGATCAGCGATCCGGATAAGTTTCACGACCTGATCC
>Ga0335077_10000899_pt1 | contig 34095 bp, 37 predicted proteins | sample Lox_Sample_31_FD_207151 | JGI IMG/M metagenome (GOLD analysis project Ga0335077, IMG submission 207151) | Soil microbial communities from Loxahatchee National Wildlife Refuge, Florida, United States - Lox_Sample_3.1 | ecosystem: Environmental > Terrestrial > Soil > Wetlands | place: USA... | reverse complement strand
ACCTCGTCGGCCGGGCACGCGCACTCATCGCCAGCCTTGACGCCCCCATAGGCTGACTCGGCCTCTGTCGTTTCCTATGCAACAACACCATCAGCGGCAGATGCGGACGGTCAGTTCGTGAGCCCGACGCATAAACATGCATCCGGGTTGGTTCGATGCCGTTGGCACAGGAGCGATACGCCTACATCGCAATACTTGTCGGCTGCTCTGCAGTACGGCGCTTCTCGCATCTGGTCTGACGGGGCCACGAAAGCAAAACGGAGCGAGGTCACACCGGTGTCCGACGCCAGTAGTACGTTGCGATGCGACCTATCAGGTGAAACGACAGACCGGTGACGGCTATACCGATAAACCACGTCGACGCAATAAGTATTCGGGTTCCCGCTGAGAGCGGATGACCCCAGACGTACGGAGCTACCCACACCAAGGCGGCGACTGCGATGCCAGGGAAGGCGAGGAATAGCGGATTTAGCAAGGTGAGAGGCCGTGCTCTCGGCTGTTGCATAGCACACCATCCCTCCCAGTTGAGTTGACCGTTCGCCTTCGGCTCCAAGACTTCCCTGATATAAGCGCTTATATTCCGTATCCCTAGGTAGACGGCCAAATAGCGGCCACTCAGAACATAAGTCGCGATTGGGATTATCAGCAGGAAGCCGGTGTGCGAAGAACTCGATAGAGAGAAGCTAAATATTACTCCTGCAGCCGTCAGCTGCAGGGCAAATATACTCCATTGAAAACCCATACGCTGAAGGATCTCGTTCCTTAGGGCCGAATACTCCGCAAGCATTACCTCGCGATTACGCTGATCATGCTCAGGCACTAATACGGCCTCCTGAGAAGCGGCCAATCGCCATCATCTATGTTACATCGACAAGAGTCGGTCCACAGAGGTGCAGCCAAAGTGCTCGGCTGCCCGAAACTGGTCCGCGCCCGCCGCGAACGCCGCGACATGGTCAGTGACCGCGTGGCGGCTGCACGCTCGGCAGCGTCGACCGGAGCGGACGTGCAAGGACCTCGACCAGGCCGTCAGGCAGCGGCAGTGGCGGAAGACTCTCCAGCCGCCTCAAACCGGGGATTGACGCTAGCGCAATCACAGTCCAGGTATTTCGCGCAGCCATAGCACTCAGTTGCCAGGCCGGACTCATACGGCGGCGACACCAGTCGTGCCACGAGCCGGATCATCGGCGCTGTCACCGTCGCTGGCCGGGCGCGAAGATCGGATGCCATCAGGCGGGCGAGCGCCACGACGGCGTCCTCCGGGTCAGGCAGCCGCACCTCATACCTCTCGTACAGGCAGGACACCAACGGACAGCCCCGCAACCGCGCTTCCTGATCCCGAAACTGTACGCGGTAAGAGCGGACACGCCGACGACTGCGGGACTAGGTGCCTATGTGGGCTGACCGGGCTGAACGCCGCTACTCACAGTTCGAAACGCTGACCGATGGGCGTGACCTCCGGGATGTCACCGGTGGCGATGACAGCCCGGGCGAGCGGGGCAAGAGCGTCGAGCAGCTGCAGCAGCTGCTCGTCGTCGAGGCGGTCGTAGGCGGTGAGGGCCACGCGGTCGGTGCGATCCTCGACGTCGTTCCGCACGTCCTTGCCGCGGGCCGTGAGCTTGCCGTCAGGGCCGACTAGCCCGCGATCGATGAGCCTGGCAGACACGCGGTCCCATTCGGCGTCGTCGTAGTGCCGGGCTGCCTCGAATACGTCGCGCGGGGCGACGCCGGCTGCTGTCTGAAGGACGTTCGCTTCACGGCCGCCTATTCCGGCGGCGGCCAAAGCTGCGACATGCCCGTCGCCCCGGTGCTCGCGCAGCAGAGTGCAGGCCTGCCACAAGACGGCAGCCGGTTCCGTCGGCCACGGCAATGCCCGGTTGGCCGCGAACAGGGCGCGGCCTTCCATCGGCGCCGACTCTGCAGCGGCGCGCGCGAGGACGGCTGCCGTCTCCACTGCCTCGGCGAGATCTCTGCGGGCGAACGCCCGCCGCAGCGCCGCTGCCGAGCCTCGCTCACGTGCCTCCAGCGCGGCGCCGGGAGGGGCGAAGGTCCAGGCGTCCGGTATGGCCCTGCTGACGTGCGCGATCGAGAAGTTGTAGAAGGTGGCGAACACGACCTCGGGGCCGACCGGACCCATGGGCGCGGCCCGGCCGGCGAAGTAACCCATCCAGAACCCCTTGTACCCTGCGCCGGACAGCGCGGCGCGGGCCTCTGGCGAGAAGTAGGTAACAACGTGGATCGGTTCCAGCCGCGACCACAATCGGCGGGCCAGTTCTGCGTATCGGACCACCACAGCAGTCTGGCTTGCCCCTCCTGCAACCACAACCGCCGACCACGCAAGCGTCCCGAGCCTAGGCGTCCTCGCGCCGTGGCCGCGGACCCACTGTGCACCGGCAGCGGCATGAGCGGAGGTTAGGGGGAACGGCAAGCGCGCCCTGGCACATGCCGGAGATTTTGCCGCGCGCGTGCCCAGGCGCCACCCTGATTCCATTGAAGAGCGGACAGAGGTCGCATGGCTGGAGTCAGAGGGCGGACCGTTCAAGGCCGGGGTGCTGGTCCGGACTGCTGCTCTACGGGATGAGCGGGCGGAGGCGCCACGTTCCTCGGAACCGTAGCCCGAGGACCAGGGCAGTTCGGGACGGTCAACGGTAGCCTGTCTCGGGTGGCACGGTTCATACACCTGAACGGGCCGCCCGGCATAGGGAAATCGACGGTAGCGAGCGCCTTCGCTGACCGGCATCCCGGTGTCCTCAACCTCGATATTGACCGGGTAACCGCCCTGGTCGGCGGCTGCAGAGACAGGTTCTCAGAGTCGTTCGCGGCCGGGGTGCTGCTAGCGACAGCAATGGCGCGGGTCCACCTCGCCAGCGGCCACGACGTGATACTGCCGCAGATGATGACGAACGTGAACGCCGAGGAAATGGCAGTCTTCGAGTCTTCCGCAGTAGCCGCCAGGGCCGATTACTGCCAGATACTGCTGATAGCGAATATCGAGTCAGCGGTCGATCGCTGTATGGAGCGGGCAAAGGCCGGTGATCCGCGCCAGGATGCCGTCAGCAAAGTCATAGAAGACAACGGCGGCCCGGACTTCGTTCGGAAGCTCCATGCACAGGTCACTGAGTTTTCAGCTTGCCGGCAGCCGTACGCGGTTATTGACTGCGAGCGGCTCACGGTCGAGCAGACCTGCCAGGCCGTCGAAGCTGCCCTAGCGACGTGAACGGTGAATATAGGCGGCATCGATTCCGGGTCGTGGGTGATCCTCACCGCCTCACGCTAGAGCCAAACTGGTTATGGCCCTCGGGTGGCTGCGCAACCAGCGGCATGAGAGTGTGGTCGGGGTAGGAACACTGACTTACGTCGGCTACAGGCCAGAACTGTTGCATGCGACTTCAGCCAAGAGCGATCTAGTATCTTTCGGCACCTGAGAGTTTGGCTGTTCTTTAATGATCTGCGACCCTCTAAACGTCAGTAGCTGAACGCGCAACGACTCTACTACAGGCACATTATCCGCAAGACACACGGCGGCACTCAGCCAAACGCCATCGATTACTGATATCTCGCTCACGATAGTGCTCGGCTTCAGCTCAGCCACAAAATCAGGCGCCCTCCCCAGGGCGATCACCTGATAAGCGCGATTCTTTGATGGCACTGACGCCATGCCGTAGCCCACAGCAACGGCGCCCGGCGCTACGGAACGGATCTGCCCACTAGACGGGTCGTAGCTGAAATTGGTGATATTAGTTGGTTCCGGCAGCCCTCCAAGCTTCTTACACTTAGGGCTCGGGTTAGCTCCAAGGGCTGATTCTGCGCTCTCTGAAAGCACCACGCCTGAGGCCACCATCTCGTCCCGGTCGTGGATAATAAGCCAGCGCTGATCCGGTGTCTTGAGGAGGAAGTCAGGTACTGCGCGGCCAATGCAGTAGCCGTCGAATCCTAGCGTGCAGTTACCGCCGTAACGGTTGACTTGCGGGTATTCGACGCCTGGACCGCTCCGGGCATTCACACCATTCGCCTGAGTTTTCGCAAAGAATACAGCCCCATAGACCGGTGTCCCGTCACACGCTGGAGCTACTGCTGAAACGGGGGTATTCGGTGCAAGCAGCTCACTCACTGAGTAGCCTGTCAATGCCAGGCCAAGCACAGCCGCAAGCGTGGCCGCGATGGTCTCTCTGGAAGCATCCTTCGTCGAATTCTTGTCATTGACCTGAGGGTCATCCTTCTGATCATCCTCGTGGCCGCGAAGCATCCGCAGAGGCAGATAGCCACACAAGATGATGACGCCGGCCACTGCCAAACTGGCCATCTTGGACGCAGCTTCACCATACAGAATACCTCCGGCAAATAGCTCATAGCGTAGGAAAACAGTCGCAATTACCAATAAGATAAAGACGAAGAAGGTAAGAGCGCGCTGCCAACTGTTCACTGATGACCTCTCGAAGAGTCTGGATTCCGGGGCGCACGGGAAGGCATCGGCCGATAGCGTTCGCACCTTCAGCAGGCCCTTGACTTGGGGAAACACAGAGCGACCGGTAGTCCTTGCTCACCCGTTCCAATTCATCTCTCCGGAGCCATGGCGGACACTCAAGATAGTGTGCCAAAGTCGGCCGAACTGCGCAGCCATTACTGCCGCAATGACCCAGCCCTCTATTTGGCACGACGGACGACATCGTTCGGTTTGCTAACTGGTGCGAGGCCATCTGCGGAAGGTCGCCGAAGGGTTGATGCTGCTGGTGAATGTAAACAAGCGGCCCGCTCCGGGCTCGCCGGCTGACAAGGAGGCTGATGGTGAGCCACTCGCTAGCCGCTAGCGGGGGAGGCGCACATCCTGCCCATGATCTGGCGGCGACGCTGCCCATGGAGTGCTGGTCGTGTACTGCTCATCTGAAGAGGGTGGGCAGCGTGCCGGTCGAACGCGGGGCCGTGGCGTCGCTCTACGCGCTCACTCGGGCTAGCGCGGAAGCCACAGCTATCTCCTACTATCTCACCGAGCCGGGCGCTCATCACCGGGCTCGTCAGCTTGGACCTGCACCGACAGCGGCATGCCCGGGCGTTCGCTGGGGTGCAGCCGCGATTGGCCGCACCGCAGCGAATTCCCCATAAACGCTTCGCTACTGGCCGCGGTCACGGACGTAATACTTGGCTTGGCGCGCCGTCGAACCGGCCGGTGCTCCGGCAGCACCGGCGGAAAGCGCCGACCAGACCCGCATGCGCATAGGTCGTCGCGTCCGAGCTTCTCGGTCAGCTCGGTGTCGACGCCAACGACCCGGTCACCGCGCTTGACGTTCGATTCGCTAGGGGGAACCCCGGCGGCGCTTACTGGTCGGCTCAAAAGGACGCCTGAGCGTCGTGATCGCGGTACATGGCCGTCCTCCCTGTCCTGGTGACCGGCGTCAAGCAGAGTAGCCAGCGCAGGCTCGACGCGCCAGCCGATATTCAGGCCGCGGCGGCGAAGCAGAAGCAGGCGCACCCTTAGCGGCAGAAGCGAGCATTCTCCCGCGCATGACGACGATACATAGTTATGCACGCTTACCGGCCGTGGGTTGCGCCAGAACCCGGGATTTCAATATCCCGGCGAGGCGACGTCATCTTGTAATCCCTGGAAATAGCCGGTGATCCGTACTTATCTTTAGTCTTGGCCCCATGGCCGCAGTTCCGGGCACACACAACAATATCTCATGCGTTCCATTCACCCGGCTTCGGGTCATTAGCTAGCCGCCCTGTTGTGCTGCGCTTAAGCACACGGCGAGGCGGCAGCCAACGGCCCATGCGGCGATACTGTGGACGCGGGCTGGCCGTTGAGATCTGGGCCGTGTCTGGAGCCAGAATGTAGAATCCAGCAGGTAAAGGCGCGACGACGCGCCTTTCATAGTTATCCCGCCTTGGCCTGAACGTCTTGTGCTTCCGGCAGAACCAAGGTTGCCCGCCTGGTGTGGGTGAAGATCGCCAGATCAGAACTTGTTGTCGCCACTCGCTACCGCAGCAGGAGTTAGCCAGTCCCAGGCCGTATCAGGCCGACTCGTCGCTCCTCTGTGCAGGCGAGCGGTAAAGACCACCGGAGGTCAGCGTCCGGCGGGAGATCGGAGGGATGGGGACCCGTGGCTGCGAACCAGTCCTGGCTGAAGCACCGCCTGGTGGAGGCGGAGTGCGTTCACGGTGTCCCCCCGGGATCCCGGCTCTGGTCTGCGGTGAGGGGTTTCGCACCGAAAAGCCCGGCCGGCGAGATCGCGCGGACGAGACGGCGTTCGGTCCTATCGGGCGATCTGTAGCAGCCATGGCTGCTGGCATGTACGGAAAGTTTCGGCAGGGCGCTCGTTCCCGCACCGTTGGCCGTCGCGGAGGGCATCGCCTGTATGGCCTTGCGCTGTGCTGGTGGCCATAATGGTTGTGCCGCCTCGCCTGCGGATGGATTTTGCCTGTGGGCAACGCCAATGATAAGGGGTGGGGCCGATGGACGGGGAGTTGCGCCTTCAGATATCCGAGGAGGGCGCAGACGCTGAGCGGCTGGCTGTGCTGGCTGGTTACTTGCGGGCGGAACTCCTTCAGCTGGACGTCGAGGATGTAACCGCACCGCGGGTTGGCGAGACTCCGCCGGGCGCCCGCGCGGCTGGCATTTCCGTTGTGGGTGCACTGCTGGTGGCCCTTGGCCAGTCCGCGGAGGGCTTGCAGTCGGTGGTGTCCGTGATCAGGCACTGGCTTGACCGCAGCGGAGGGAGCCGGCGCGCGGTGCGGCTGGAGCTCGGCGGTGACGTGCTGGAGCTGTCCCAGGCGAGCGCTGGTGATCAGGCACGGCTAATCGAGTTGTTCGTCAGCAAGCACACTGCGGCGGGCCCTCCGTGAGCGGGCAGCGGAAAGCCCTGATCGTCGCCAACGACGTGTACGAACAGGAGACCCTGCAGAACCTGCTGGCCCCTGCGGCGGACGCCGAGGCGCTCGGGCGAGTGCTCGGTGACCCGCAGATCGGCGACTTTGCCGTGCACGTGGTCCGTAACGAGCCCGCGCATGTCATCCAGGCGCAGATCGAGGAGGTGTTCTCCGAGAGCCGGCCGGACGACTTGGTTTTGCTGCATTTTTCCGGTCACGGGCTGAAGAGCGAGTCCGGGGAGCTGTATTTCGCCGCATCAAATACCCGCCCGAACCGGCTGGGCTCCACGGCGGTCTCAGCAGACTTCGTCCAGCGGTGCATGCGCGACAGCCGGTCGCGCAGCATCGTGTTGCTGCTGGATTGCTGCTACGGCGGCGCCTTCGCCCAGGGCGCCAGGGTACGGGCAGCCGGGGACGTCAACGTGCTGGACAGCTTCCCGCAGCACAGGTCAGGCGGCGGGCGTGGCCGGGCAGTGATCACCGCATCGAACGCGATGGAGTACGCCTTCGAGGCGGACCAGCTCAGTGACGACCAGCAGCGCCGGCCATCGGTGTTCACCTCGGCCCTGGTCGAGGGCCTGGCCACCGGAGATGCCGACCGGGATGAGGACGGCTGGATCGCACTCGACGAACTCTATGACTATGTCTTCGACAAGGTACGCGAGCAGAATCCGCACCAGACCCCGAGCCGGCGGATCGAGCTAGAGGGCGAGCTGTACCTGGCCCGAAGCCGCCGGCAGCGCATCCGCCCGGAACCCGTCCCGGCTGACCTGCGGGCCGCGCTGGCCGACCCCAACATGTACGCGCGGCTGGGCGCGGTCACCGAACTGCGGTCCCGGCTGGCCGGCGACAACCTGCCCGCCGCTGCGGGGGCCTACGAGGCGCTGGCTGATCTGGCCCGCACCGCCACCCGGTACCTCGCCGAGCCCGCGGCGGAGGGGCTGCGCGATGCTGCCGTGCAACCCGCCCAGACGGAGGTGCACTTCGGGCCGGTACGGCAGGGTTCAGCCCCGCCGCATCAGGTCGTCCGCCTGCTCGGCCCGCCCATCGCCCGCGCCTGCGTGCCCCGCCCTTCCGGCGACTGGATCGGCGTGGAGCAGGTGGCCGAGGGACTGGACATCTCGATTGACACGGCCAGCGCAGGCCCCCTGACCGGGACTATCGCCGTCAAGGGAACCACAGGCGAAGCGGTGATCGCCGTCGACATCGAACTTGTCTCCGCATCACCGCAGGCACACGTCCCGGACGGCCCGGACGCGGAGGGTATTACCGTCCCCGGGCCCCTTGCCGATCAACCCGGGGAACAGCCTGCGCCGCCTGTCTCGCAGCCGCAAGCGGCCCCTCAGCACCCGGCATGGCTGCAACCCGGGCAGCAAGCCCCGGGCCATGAGCATGAGATCGCGACTGCCCCCAGCACCGAGACCGGCCAGCAGGCCAGGATCGCACCTGCGGTGCCCGCAGCCGGGCAAGCATCCCACCCGGCGACGGGACAGCCGCAGACTGCGCGGGAAAGCATCACCAGCATGCTCTTGCGACAGTCGAACGCACCCTTCGTCGCGGCCGCCGGCTCCGCAGTCCTGGGCGTCCTGCTGCTCATCACAGCTGTCCTATGTCTTCTTACTAACAACAATCCCGGTGAGTTTGTGTACGGCCCGTACACGCCGTTGTGGCAAACTATTCTCGCGGTGGCCGTTCTCGGTGCACTTATAGCCGGTTTCGAGCGGCCAGTTAAGCAGCTGCGAACCCTCGCGCACGGCTGGAACTTTATCTGGTTCATATGCCTGACACTATACATCTTGAACGGCATATTGCAGTATCCTAACGTTACACACCAGCTTGTTGCCCTGACGGTGGCCGGAGCGGTTGGCAATGCGATATGCACAGCCTACGGCCTAGTCCTGGTCGCCAGAGGCGCCAGGAACGCTTCGAATGTGATCCTGTGCATTACCACCGCCGTGATGACGGCCGCACTCGTGTCCCTGGCAATTTTCTTTAGCGGGATAGGCGGTGAGGCGATTGTGGGAACTACCGGAGTAATTCTGTTCACAGCATCGCTCGCAAGCCTTCTTGAATCGGCCGTAGTGCTCACCGGGAGACGTCGATCTAGAGCAGGCCCCGGCGCAAAGGCACTGTAGCGGGACGGTGGAGGCGTTCGAGGACGTCCACCTATAAAACAAACGATCTGTGCGTGCGCGCCAGCGCAGCAGCCACGCCGTCATCACCGCAGAGCCGACCTGAGCCCCTGCGCGGTATCCGCCGACATCAGGCTCTGGTCTGCGCGGAACTCATATGCCGCCAGCCCTCGGTGAATATGCAGGGCAGCACATAATCATGCACCCGCGCAACGTCCTCTATTCGGCAGATCCGGATGGACTTCGGCGGCGGGCCTCGGGCTGTCTTTCCTGCCTGTGCCGCGGTGTGATCCTTCGGCTCGGCGAGACCGTGGACTGCCGCGTTTGGCTTTCATGCCTGGTCAGATAAGGGCACTGGTTCAAATCTTCCTAGCGGCAGGCAAACCCCCTGCTCACACGGGTCTTCGGGGCACGCCCGGGCAAGGCAGCGAAGATCGCTTGACCGTTATCTGACCGTCGGCGTAGACGCCACTGGCCGGTATGCGGCGCCAAGGGCCGGGCCTGAGCGGCATGCCAGCCGCTGCAGATGCTGCCCCTCGCTAGGGATTGAGCCCGCACCCAGATGCTGCTTCGCGTCGGGCACGATGACCATGTGATCGGAGTGCCGCTGGCCATGGCAAGCGTCAGGAGGCCGCGGCTGCTGGCCCTGAGGGGGTGCTTACCGGCACCGAACCTGGAGAAGCGAGGATGGTAAGGAGAAGGTCTACGGTTCGATTCCGTAAGGGGGCTCCACGAAATCGCAGGTCAGGCCTAGGTTTCTGACCGGCTCAGGGTGCCTTCAAGATCGTCTGACCGTCATCTGACCGTCGTTCTGGACGTCGAAAACTGGCACTCAGCCCCACAGATTGACTCTCGATGGCACGCAGGTCCGGCGCGGCGGGGACGCCTGTTGAACAGGCGAGCGATCGCACGCGGCTCCCCGAAATCGCCGGGGCCGCTGGCTGGAGTGGATCGTGAAGCCGTGCCTGCTGGCGGCGGCTCTGGAAGCACAGCCACCGTCCGCGCCGCGGGCGACAGAGCCCATAGCTTCCTGGGTAGTGGTGCCCCCGGGCCAAGGCCGCGATGACTATGCGGAGAGTCTCAGTGAGTCGTAGCGATGGAAAGGCGAGCTGTCGAAGCCTCATGCCTACACGTTGGCCACAGCGAGACGTTCGAGGACCTGCTCCATCCCCAGCAGGCCCGCGTCCAGGGCGATCTGAGCCAGCCACGTCCTTACCTGGTCCCGCCGGTCGTCGATGGCGGCGAGATCAAGAGCCGGGTCGGCCAGCAGGTGTGCCCCCATGGAAACCCCTCCATCCGGGATCAGGTGCAGCCCGGTGGTGTCAAGGACTTCAGTGACCGGCTGCCCGGTCACCATGTGCAGGATGTGTGGCTGCGGAATGGCCTCGACGGCGATTCCGGCCAGGTCTGCCAGTGGCCCGACGACATCTTTGCCGGTGAGCGTGGCGAGCATCGCGTCGATCAGTCGGCCGAGCTGCTGAGCAGTTACCCGCCAGCGAGACAGCTGGATGTGCGGGCCACCGGCGGATCGCTGGTGGGCAACCTTAGCCAGGGCACTGCATCGCACGACCACATCGATCTCCACCTGCAGGTTCTGGGCCGTTTGGCCGTATCCCCCTGGCACCTCCAGCCGGGCGGACGCTTCGACTGGTGCGGGCGTGTCGGTAGGCCAGCCGTCAGGGACCCCCCACCACGAGAGCCGGACTGTGCGGGACCTGTTAAGCCCCTGGCGGTGGAACGGGTTCAGGCCGCCGGATCGCGCATTTCCGAGGCTGAGCCTTCCGAGAACCGAGTTGAGCGGGGACTGGTTCAGCGCGTCGGTGAACGCGGTCACGGTGCGTTCCGCCAAAGGCCGCCACTTGGCCTCCCGGGCAACTGCAAAGTCGAGGCCCGACCTGAGGACGAAGTCGACGGTGTCGTCGGAGGTGCCGTCTGCTCCGCGCGGCATGTCGGGGCGGCGGATAGTCCAGGCGTCATCTTGGTTCACAGCGCTGGACTCGGTGAACAGGTCCCTAAGCCGCTGCCAGTCTGCGGGGTGGCTGGTGTTCTGGTGCCGTACGTACGCGACCCCGTCGACGAGCAGCGGCCGCGGATGACTGCCGGGCACCACCCGGAGCACGAGCACATACAGATCCGAGCCCTGTCCCAACGGTACAGGGATGATTTCCGGGACCCACGGTGGCTCGATCTTGGCGGCGCAGTGCTCGGCGACCGATTCGATCGCCTTCTCCTTCACGCCCTTCACAACCCGGGCATCGGTCACACCGACCAGCAACAGCCCTCCATACGTGTTGGCCAGCGCCGCGACTCCCTTGGCGATCGTGTCGACCATCTGCTCCTTGTATTCGACCGTGGGCGACTCCGGGCCAACCTGCCTCACCAGGGCCCGGACCCGCTCAATCGTGACGTCCGATTCAGCGGAGTAGAGCAAGGACTGTGTTGACGTCACGGGCTCATCATCCTCTGTGATCATCAGCGCGTCGGTCAGTTCCCGCTTGTCCCTGGTCGGGTCGCGCGCTCGTGACCGGAGTGACCGGGTGATGGCGTTGACACATTTCCGCGACGGCGCGGGCGGTTACGCCGAGCTGGCCGTCGTAGATGCCGGTCTGGTCGCCGCGATCGGGCCGGTGGTCTCGTTTACCGCCGCGCCCGCCACGCCGCTGGCCGCGTAACCGGCGCCAGCCAGCCCTGGTCCAGGCTGAATCGGCGAGCGACGGCACCGCTCTCTCAAGGCGGTAGCGCCGGTTCAAATCCGGTCGGGGCTACGAGAGAAGTAGCAGGTCAAGGGACTGATCGCGGACACGGCGGTCAGGCCCTTGATCGTCTGTCCGGTCATTCGTCCGTGGGGTTCGCCATCATCAGGCGGCAGCGGATGCCACGAGAAAGTGCTCCTCGACATGAAGGCGAGGGCGGAGCCGAGGCTAGTGTGAACATGACGATGCTCATCGGCCTCTGCCAAGCCTTGGCCGAGTCGTTGCGAGCGGGCTTTGGCAGGTCGCCCAAGAGCTTGCGGACCGAGCCCTCCGGGACACGAACGACTTGCGGTCGGCCGAGAGGTGCCAACCAGTCGCTCGACTGGTCAGGCGACCTTGAACGACGCCGCGCTCGGGGGGCCGCGTCGAATCCGACCGGCCACACTTGTCATCCAGGCGCGTTGCCCGGCTCCTGCTCACCCGGCCCGCCGCGCTCAGCGACGCCCAGCAGGTGCTCCTTGGCAAGCTGACCGCCGCCTGCCCCGAGATGACCAGCCTCGCCGATCTCGTCCGCTCCTTCGCCACCCTGCTCAAGCCAGACCCCGGAAACGACGGCAAACTCCGGGAATGGACCCGTGCCGCACGGGCCGCGGGCCTGCCAAGCGTCCACGCCTTCACCCGGCGCCTGGACCTCGACGTGGCGGCCGCCGCCGCAGCCGTCACCCTGCCGTTCCACAACGGCCGGACCGAGCGCGTGAACACGAAAACGAAAATGATCAAGAGGCAGATGTACGGCCGCGCCGGCTTCACCCTCCTGCGCCACCGCATCCTGCTCAGCTGAGACTACGAACCGTCACCACCGAAAGTGCGACAAAGCCAATCTAACGGTGTAACTGATCTTGAGTTCTTACTTCCTGCCCGCGCTGAGGCGGCCGTCGAAGGTGATGTCGAACGCGTTCAGGGCGGCCTTCCACGGGTTGGTCCAGCGCTTGCGGCCCTTCCCGGTTGGGTCGAGGCTCATGATCGCCAGATACAGGCACTTGAGGGCGGCCTGCTCGGTCGGGAAGTGGCCGCGGGCCTGCACCGCCCGCCGCAACCGCCGAACGGGCGAGCAGGCCGATACCAGCCCCCCGATAACCTCATCGCCTGGCTCGAAGCACTCTGATTATGCCGACCTCCCAAGCTCGAAACCGCCGCCCAGCAAGGGTCTCCGCGGCCACGTCGGCATAATCCGGAGGTCGGCATAATGGAACCAGCAGCGCTGCTCCCTGGTCTCGGGGAACACTTCCCGCAGCGCGCCCAGAAACTCAGGGCCCGTCCCCGGCCGCCAGCACCGGGGTGAGCATGCCGCGGCGCGCGTAGTCGCGCAGCAGGTCGGCCCACGACTCCGCGGACTCCCGGTAGCCGTCGGCCAGGGCGATGAGCTCCTTGCGGCCGTCGGCCCGGACCCCGATCCTCACCAGCCGGCACAGCTTGTGCTCCTCCAGCCGGATGTTCACGTGGATCCCGTCCGCCCACAGGTACACGTAGTCCACGCCGGACAGTCGTTGGTGATCGCCTCGTTCGTGCGCGGCGTGTCGGTACGCGACGTCGAGGCCGCCCTCGCCGAAGCCGCCGGGCGACCAGGCGGCGGTGTCCAAGTCGACGGTGTCGGGCATCTGCCAGGCCATCAAGAGCGAGTTTCAGGCATGGGCGGAGCGCCGCCTCGATGATGTCACCTTGGACTATCTGTTTCTGGACGCCTCGTTCTTCCGGATGCACCCCGGCTCGCCAGCCGAGCCGGTGCTGGCCGCCTGGGGCATCTCCACCGGCGGCAAGCCGCTGTCATCGGCCTGGCGCCGGGCGTCGGCGAGTCCTTCGACGCCTGGCACGGCTTCCTGGTCGGCCTGGGCGACCGCGGCCTGGCCTGCCCGCTGCTGGTCATCTCCGGCGGCGGGGCTAATCGGCGCGATCGAGCAGGCCTACCCGAAGGCCTTGCGCCAGCGATGCCTGATCCATTAAGCCGACCTCCGGATTATGCCGATACTGACCCTGGACGCCTTGCGAGGCCGGGGTTTCGCGCTGGCAAGGTCGGCATAATCCGGCTGACCTGATGAGCTGATCGACGCTCTCCTCATCCGTCCTGGAGAGGAGAGCGTCATAGTCAAGGTGTTGCGGTCGTTCGTGCGAGGACCGCTGGAGCCGCATATCGCCGGGTTCGCCGAGCAGCTGCTGCGGCAGAGTTATACCCGACCTCGGTCGAGCAGCATGTGTGCTTCCTGGCGCATCTGCCAGTCAGGTGACCATCACGTCGAGGACAAGGTCACCAAGCACGTAAAGCATTCGAACCTGAAGACATAACTCCCATGCTTAAATCCGGGGCCCAAAATCTTAGTTCGAGCCGGTTGGCCTAAGAGAAGGCTGCAAAAAGAAAGTTGCACCTTATCGCTTCACCGCGCGCGATCGTGAGGCATCAGGATCGTCCAGGCTAATGTCAGATCTTGTCAGTCTATCGGCCAAACGTCGCAGCAGTCGTTCCAGCATTGCGAGTTGCCGTTTTGGCGGCGTGAGGTCCTCGCTCAGAACGGCCTCGACAGAAAGACCGTCGATTAGAAGCATGAACTCATGCACTATGTCTTCATCGCTCAATTCGTCGTTCAGTTCGCCAGCCTCGCGTGCATGGGCCACTGCTCTAGTCAGCAGTCGTCGGAATGCCGACAGGTCTGCCACGACGCGCTCACGGAGCGAGGGCGTCGTCATCGACCGGACCCAGAAGTTCATCTCAATCTGGGCCTCGAGCAGCCGTTGCCGGTCGAGCGGCAGGGCCTCGAGAATCACCTGACGCAGCGCCTCGATGCCGTTTGACTCAGCGAAGTGTCGCCTCATCCGCGCCGCGATCCGTCTGTGTTGCAAGTCGAGTGCCGAGGCCAGGACATCTTCTTTGCCCTTGAAATAGTGAGCGAGGGTCCCGTGCGAATAACCCGACTCCTTTGCAAGCTCACGAATCGTGGTTCCGTCCAGCCCGAGCCGGACGATCACTCTCCATGAAGCCTCGAGAATTTCCTCACGTCGCATTTCATGATTAACAATCTTTGGCATAAAGACCCCAAAAATAAATTTGATGACGCTTGAGCCGCCTCATGCGAGCCAAAGTCTCATTTCTTGTCCGCCCGTAACATCCACCATGACCGGCTCCTAGGCGAGAAATCTCGAACCTGAAAATCGGCAGGGGCGACGCGACGACGATGCCGAGGAGCAAGATCCAAGAGCATTCTGAGCGCACCACCCCAAGATACCTGTTTGGTCGATCGAAACTTCGGCCCTGAGCATCAAGGAAACCGGCGGGATGCGCGCGGCGAATGATCGCGTAAAGGCAAGCGTAGGGCGATCGTCGATCACAGGTCCGGCTGACACTCCGCGGCCTGCGTTCCTTGGTAGACAGCACTGCTCACACTCGGGGCTGCTTCAAGCAACCGCTTAGTGTACTCGTCTTGCGGCTTGCCCAGGACCTGCAGCACCGGTCCTGCTTCACAGATCCGGGCCGCCTTGAGAACGAGGACCTGGTCGGCAACTGACGCGACGACCCCGAGGTCATGAGTCACGAACAGCAAGCTGACACCGAACTCGGCACGCAAGCTCGTGAGTAGCTCCAGCACGGCTGCCTGGACCGACACATCGAGGGCCGAGGTGATCTCGTCGCAGATGATCACCGTTGGGTCGGCCGCCAGCGCCCGCGCGATGCTGACGCGCTGACGCTCGCCGCCAGACAGCTCCGACGGATACCTGTGCACCGTGGTGCTGGGCAGACGGACGTGCGCAAGCTGCTTGACGGCCTCGGCACGCGACTCGGCCCGAGACAAGCCCCGCAGCAGCCGGGCAGGCCTTGCTATGGCAATGCCCACGGTCTGTCGGGGGTTCAGCGAGTCAGCCGGATTCTGCAGGACCATTTGAACGTTCTTTCGCTGTTCGGCTGACCTCCGGTACGAATCCGACGCGAGCTTCTGGCCGTCGAGCCAGATCCCACCAGCCGCGATCGGGTGAACTCCCGCGATCGTCCGGGCGATTGTCGTCTTGCCACTTCCCGACTCCCCCACGAGAGCCACGCAACCGCCACGTGGCAGTTCGAACGAGATCCCTTCGGCGGCGACGATCCTGCCACCCCGAACACGATGCTCCGCGCGCAGGTCCCGCACGGACAGGGCAACCTTCGAGCCGCTGCGCGAGGCCACCGGGTGCATCTCTACGACTTCGGAGGTACTTGCGGGCTCGTGGGAGCGGTGACAGCGAGCCTCACGATCCTGGCCAATGTAGAGCAGGGCCGGCGCCTCGTGTTCACAGATCTCTACCTTGATCGGGCACCGGGATGCGAACGCGCAGCCTTGCTCAGACTGACCGGCGCTTGGGGCAATACCGGGCATGGCACGCAGTTGCCGAGGACGACGATGATCCGGGATCGACTGGAGCAGGCCACGGGTATAGGGATGCCTCGGATCCCGGAGCAGCGATGCTGTCGGGCCGATCTCGACGATGCGCCCGGCATATATGACTGCGATGCGGTCCGCTATCTCGGCGACGACGGCGAGGTCGTGGGTAATGTAGATCATGGTCGCGCCGCGCTCGTCCCTGATAGCCATCAGTTGCTGAATAATTCGGTCCTGGGTGATGACATCAAGCCCGGTCGTCGGCTCGTCGAGCACGATGAGGGGCGGGTCGCACACCAATGCCATCGCGATCGTGACCCGGTGCTGTTGGCCCCCGGAAAGCTGATGTGGGAAACGCCGGAGAAATGGCTCAGTACTTGGCAGACCCACACTCTCGAAAAGCTGGGCGGCCATTGCGCGGCCGCTATCGCGAAGATGGACGGATGCCATCTCGTCTACTGCCCGGCCTACCCGGATCGACGGGTTCAGCGACGCCCCGGCATCCTGAGGGATATAAGAGACGACCTTGCCGCGCAGTCTCCGGGACATCCGGTCGTCGGCGACATTGATGTTATGATCGCCAATTCTGATATGGCCTCTAGCTATAATGGTATTGTGTCGGGCATAACCCAGCAGCGCGAGTGCCGTGGTCGTCTTTCCTGATCCGGACTCGCCTACAAGCCCGACGATCTCTCCGCGGTGTGCATGCAGGCTCATATCTCGGACTAGGGGTGCCCCCGACAGAGTTGTGACGGTCAAGTCGCTGACCTGGAGGAACGGGCGCGATTGTTCAGCCACGAGTCGAGTGCCCCGTCAGCCAGTAGCCCGATGAGCCAGGGGCCGGGAATATCATTGGCACCGTTCTAGATATCCTTTGCTACCAATCGCGTGATACCCTGGCCGACCAGATTGACCCCTATGGTGAGAAGGGCCAGCGCCATCGCCGGGGCGAAGACAGACCAGGGATTCGACGAAATTATCTCCCGATTCTCAGCGACCATGAGCCCCCAGTCGGGCGTGCCCGGCGGAAGCCCGAGCCCAAGAAAGTTGAGGCTCGCAAGCAGGACGACAGCATAGGCGAAACGCAGGCCAAAATCCGCGATCACTGGCCCGATGATGTTCGGCATAAATTCACGGGCAAACAACCAACGGCGTGGTTCACCCCGAGCCACCGCCACCTCTACGTAACCGCGGACCGAGACCTCGAGCGCCGCAGTACGCACGACCCTCGCTATGAATGGCATCTGCACGAATGCGACGGCACCGACCAATACTAGCGGGCTCGATCCGAGCCCTGAAATCGCAAGCAGCACTAGCAGGATCGGGGGTAGAGCGATGAGAAGATCCATCGGCCGCATCAATACGGAATCAACTATCGACCTGCGGTGGCCAGCTGCGAGGCCGATCACGATCCCCAGCCCATACGCGATCAGCACCGAGGCAAATGTGAAAAGCAGGACAGTCCGGCCGCCGACGAGGAGGCGGCTGAGAACGTCCCGGCCGGCAACATCGGTCCCGAGGAGGAAGTGGGCACTCGGTGTCACGCCTGGCACGCCAACGGAGGCGCCCGGGTTGTACGGCACGAAGAACGGACCGACCAGTGCAAGCGCGAGGACGAAAGTCACGAGCCCGACACCGATCCATCCGTCTCCGCCAAATCGGCGCCGGAGCCTACCAAGGTCGATCACTGCAGTGGTCATGTCTGGGTCCTGAGCTTTGGCACAAGCATCACGACGAGGAAATCGGCGACTAGGTTGATCACGATGTAGGCGGTCGCGAGTGTCATCGCAATGCCTTCGATCTCAGTGACGTCATGCGCTGTGACTGAGCTGACGAACAACGAACCGATCCCCGGATACGTGAACACCGATTCGACGATGACGAGCCCGCCGAGAAGGTATTGAATATTCTGCGCCGTGATCGTCACGCTGGGGCCTAGTGCGTTACGTATCGCATGACGCCAGATGACACGGGATTCCGGGAAGCCGTTCAGCCTAGCGGCCTCCACGTAGCCCTGCCGTAGCACGTCAATCATGCCAGCCCGCATGAGGCGGATCACTGAAGCCGAACTGACCCCTAGCAGGGTGAGAACTGGAAGCACAAGTTCCTTCGGCTGTGACAAAGGCGACTGGCCCGGAGCCAGGTACGACACCGGAGGCAGAACGTTCAATGCGGAGAAGAACAACAGGATCAGGAGCGCGCCGAGCACAAACTCCGGCAGCGAGACGAATGCGAGCGAGGTTGCGGAGATCGCGCGGTCTGCCGGGCGTCCCGCCCGCACCCCGGCCATGACACCGAGTGCCAGGCTGATGGGGATGAGCAGGAGTGCGGTGATGCACGCGAGGACAAGGCTGTTCTCAAGCGGATGAGCCATGATCGACGTCACGGAAGCGGGTGTTCCCTCTGCCAGCGAGACGGCGGAGTTGCCCAGGTTGCCATGCAGTGCCCCCCCGAGCCAGTCCAGGTACCGGACGAGAACGGGCTTGTCCTGGCCGAGTTGCCTATTCAAGAGAGCGATACCGCGGGGCGAGGCGTTACGGCCGAGGATGCTGGCTCCGATGTTGCCCGGAAGTGCGTCAGCCAGGAAGAAAATCAAGATCGATGCGGCCAGCAGCGTGACGACAGCGGCCAAAATTCGCCGCGCAAGCCACCAGGCGATGGGATGGTCACGTGCCACATCGCCCATGGGTTTCTTGGCGCGCGAAAATCGCTCCAGATCGAGCCCGAGGGCAGTAGCCATCAGGGACCGATCACTTCTCTAGAGACCAGGACCAAAGCTAGGCATCGATCCATGATACGAGACGGCGCAGGGTCTTCCTCCTTGGTTCGTAGCTTCGCATCGGACTTCTTTGACGCGAGCACCATGTCTACTCTCCGCACCCGTGGCACTTCGCTTCGTTACCATCCCTAATCGCTATTCCGGCCGCGTCTAGCGGCGACATCCTCCCGCCGCTAGACAAGGCACGCCTGATACAGGAAGCAGTGGTCGAACTCAGCTATTCGCTCTAGTATAGGACGGAGCGCGCGAAATAGAAAGAGTTGACCTCCGTCAGGATGCGATCTCTTCCCGGGGGGGCGAAGCACCCCCGATACCTAGAAGGCAGTCATGATGGCTGGACAGGGGGTTGTCCGCCGTTGTAGACGTTGATTATATTAGATACGCGTCTTGCGCGACGGCCTCAGATGAGCCCTGTAGACCAAGTATGAGACGAGCTGATTGGGTTGTCCTACGACGACATCGCGCGTCGCTTGACCATAGATAGCATAGAGAGAGTTCGATACGGAGACCACAGCGACCCATGAGGAGGCAGGACGTGAGCAAGACGATAACGGCGCTAGTCGGCGATATCTCCGAGCATCTGACCGCTGAGGTTGACGACGGCGTGCTTCACATTCGGCTTGCTCGCCCGAAAAAACTCAATGCGCTGACGGGAGACATGATCGATGGCCTTTCGGCTGCCGTCCGGTGGGCGGCAGTGAGCCCGCTCGCCCGATCTGTCGTTCTGTCTGCAGAAGGGCGAGCCTTCAGTGTGGGCGACGACCTCAGCGGCCTAGGGCCGAGAATGGGGGTGGAATCCGCCGAGGCAGAAAGCATCGATGCCTTTCCGCATGTCGTAACGGAGATTCTCCGGATCCGCAAGCCGGTCATCGTAGCGCTGCAGGGAGCTGTCTATGGGGCGGGCATGGAGATTGCGCTGGCCTGCGATCTTCGCGTGGGAGACACGACCACCCGGTTCGGCCCCGTCTACACCAGCCATGCGATGGCGGCCGGAACGACCCTGCTCCCGATGTTCGTGGGCGTCCCAGCTGCCCGCCGGATACTCCTGCTCGCGGAGCCGATACCAGCTGACCAGGCTCTCGCCCTGGGCCTCCTCGACGAGCTTTCACCCGAGGGTGAGTCGCTCAGGAGCGCTCTCACGATAGCGGCTCGGTTGGCCCACGGTCCCACGCGCGCATATGGCTTGGTCAAGAGCGCGCTACTCGAAGGGATTGGGCGCGGCCCGCTCGAAAACCTACATGCCGAGGAAAACATGTCTTACCAGGCGTCGCTGAGCGACGACGCCGCGGAAGGGCTCCGTGCATTCGAAGAGAAGCGGGAGCCAGTCTACCGGGGGCAATGACGTTGCCGACTTGTGCGGCCTGTCATACAGAATTCTGGGGCTAACCAGCGAGATCGACAACAAGAAGTAGATGGCTGACAACAAAGATCATGGAAGAGGCGGGCGTAATATGGGTGACTACAAGCATCTGCTGTATGAGGTTTTCGGCGGCAGCGTTGCCTGCCTGACACTCAATCGTCCAGACGCATTGAACGCGCTCTCACAGGGTCCGGGCTCTTTGCAAGACGAGTTGAACGCGGCGATGGCACGTGCTGATGCGGACGATGTGATTCGGAGCATCGTCATTACCGGTGCTGGCCGCGCCTTCTGCGCTGGCGCCGACACCACAGAAATGACCGGCGAGAGCCAGACTGTTGTGCCGACTCCCTGGCGGCAGTACCGAAGCCAGCATGCATTCGCTGAAGATCTCGAGCGGATCCGCAACGTGAGCAAGCCTGTGCTCGCAGCCATCAATGGGATCTGCTACGGCGGCGGGGTGCTGCTGGCCGCGCACTGTGATATCCGGATTGCCTCAGACGACGCCAAGTTCAGCATGATCGAAGGCCGGATGGGGATGAGCGGTGCGGAGATCTTGCCTTTTCTCGTCGGCCCGCAGTGGGCAAAGTTCCTCATCTGGACTGGTGAGAGCATTTCGGCGCAGCGGGCAAAGGACATTGGGCTCGTTCTCGACGTTGTCCCGGCTGACCGCCTAGTGGAGCGCGTGATCGATCTCGCCATGCGGATCGCTGCCGCGCCTCAGTTCGGTGTGATGATGAACAAGCGCAACATCAACGGCACCGAGGACCTGATGGGGTGGTCTGCCAACAGATTGTTCTCGAACTCGCACACGACGCTCACTGAGTTGATGGTGCCGATTGCGGCCGGGCCGGATGGCCGTCCGCTACAGCAGATACTTGCCGATGAGGGGTTCCGGGCTTTCAAGGCAGCACGGGACGCGGCACATCCGACCCCGTGGCTCCACGAACCAGCCGACTGACGCATAGGGAACATGCTCCCGCACCGCCGCGGCCACGATTCATCGGTGGTTGTGACGCGGGTCTCGGGGTCATGACAGCCAGTCGTCCTGGACCTCCCCGGTGTGCTGCCCGAGTCTCGGCCCGGCCCTGCGCACCATTGACCGGTCCCCGTTGAATGTCGCTGGAAGGACGAGGTAGCAGTCGTCGCCATCGGAATTGCGGACGCGCCGTAGGAACCCGGACTGCTCGGCCGACGCGAGAACAGCCTCGACGTCGAGTACCGGCCAGCTGCCTGCCTTTCCCTCGACCGACCAGCCCGAACTGTCCGACCCGACCACGCGATGTTCCTCTGACGGGTCCGGACCGGCGGTGACCAGCTCGCCCAGCGTGCTAGCGACCGACTCGAACTGGGTCACCTCAAGGTAGGAGCTGCGATGTTGGTTCTTCGCCTGGTATAGCTGACGACACATGGCGAGGGCCGAGACGAGACCGGGGATCACGTCAGCGATGGCGCGGCCCGGTACGATCGGGCGCTCTCCGCCCGTGGCAAGCGCCATACCGCTCGCGCACTCGGCGACTCCGGCACCGTAGGATCGCCAAGCCGCCCTCGGCCCTCGGCTGCCGAAACCAGATATCGAGCACATAGAAAGTTGGGAGTTCGTGCGGCGCAGGTGCTCGTAGCCAAGCTGTTTCTTCGTGAGCGTTCCCGATCGGAAGTTCTCCGTCACGAGCCAGGCACGGTCCGCAAGGTCGAGTACGAGTCTCTTCTCGTGGGCATCGTCGAGATCCGCTAGGACGCTTCGCTTGTTGCGATTGAAAAAACGATGGTAGGCGCTTGTGTCGATGCCCGCCGACCCGATGAACGGCGGAGTCAGCCGGGAAGCATCGATGTGCAGATGGCTTTCGATCTTCACGACGTCGGCGCCAAGATCAGCAAGGATCATCGTCGCGAACGGCCCGGCTAGTTGCCAAGTGAAGTCGAGGACCTTGACTCCATCGAGCGGCCGGGATGCAGCCGGCCCCGTAGAGTCGCCGGGACGGTGCCTGGCTGACCGCCCGAGGGAGATCAGGTCGATCTTCCTGGGCGCGGGAGGAGTCCTCCGGCGCATGTTGTATTCACATATCGGGGAGCGAAACACGGTCGCTCCGTCCGGCCACATTCCTATGAACCCGCAGGCGCGAGCCTGCGGGTCATGCCGCAGGTCGCTGGCGCTAACGGCTCGGGCAGCGGCCAGGCCTGCTGACTGGAAAGACTCGACGAGCTGGTCGGTGTCTCGTTCGAGCACCACCGCGGCCAACGCTGCGTCGAAGCGGTCGATTGTCTCCTTGTCCTGGGCTTCGAGCGCTTTCATCACGCCCGGAACGAGATGCTCAAGACGCAAGATCTCGAATAGACGCGCCGTCTCAGCGACGCTCCCGCAGGTCAAGCCGATCCAATGATCTTTCGTACGGTATGCGGAACTAGGCCAGGACAGTTCGTGGCGGAGCGACCGCACCAGCTTCCGGTGCTGCACGAACCAGATCGGGAGGGTGGCCTCCAGCGCCCACGCAACGCATTCCCTCGCATAGATGTCGATCCTTTCCGCGCCCAAGCAAACTGACGAGCCGAGGACAATCGCTGCTCCGAACAATCCGACGATATTGCAAGCGGTCAGATCCTTGGGGGTTCTGGGTGTCCCTGCCGGGTCGCCGGTGATGAACGTGAGGCCGCCCAGCGCTGACAATGCATAGTCGGGCAATACAGAATCGCTTAGCAGGTCGGTGCTGTCGTGGTCGAGGCGAAGGGTCACCAGCCCGACGTCGCCACGCCCTTCGAGCGCGCACCCCAAGTCGCGCGAGGTATCGATGATTATGTAGTCGAACGCTTCGTTGGAATGCTTGAGGCACGAGTCGAATGACTTATCCACGAGAAGCTTTCCTCGATGCCGGTAGCGCCACCGGGCACCATCCTGGACGCCCGAGGCAGAAGGCCGCACGACCACCGCGCCGTTCTCGGCCAGGAGACGGGTCATGATCGCGCCGGCGATTCCATGGCTCGCATCGAGCACTCTTAGCCGCGGTTGTGGTTCTACCGTCATCGTGACTCGCCTTCTAGCGTCGGCTCGCTCTTGTTACGTCGGACGGTACATCTCTCCGCCGTCGATGACGAACGTCTCACCGTGGCAGTAGCTGCCCGCTGGGCTAGCAAGGAGAACGGCCATCCCGGCGATCTCTTCGGGGGATGCGGCTCGGTGCTGCATGTTCTGCGGGAAGCCATTGCTTTCCATTTCCGCTACCAGCCCGCGCGCCAGCTCGGTACGGACGAGACCAGGCGCGATGCACGAGCTCCTGATGCCGTCGTCCGCCCACTCCTGCGCCATCTGCATACTGATCATGCGCATTGCCGCCTTTGAGGCACTATAGGCACCGATGTATGGGTCGGGCTTCAGGCCTCCGTTTGAGGCAACGCAGATGACGACCCCTCCACCCTTGGCTTTCATCGCTGGGCGGCAGAGCTGGGCCAAGCGGAGAGCCGACCATGCATTGAGCCGCATGACACTCTCGAATTTGTTGTAGGTGATGTCGGAGAGGTCAACGCTCCGGACCATGCCGGCATTATTGACAAGAATGTCAGCGTCGCCTAGCTCCGAGACTACGGTCGCATGGAACCGGACTACCTCCTCCTCGAGCGCCAGGTTCGCCGGTACACCGAGTACTCGCGTTCCGTATTGCTCGATCTCTGCGCGTGCTCGGTCGAGGGCTTCTTTGCCGCGAGCGGCAATGGCCACATCAGCTCCGTACTGCGCCAGTCCGTGGGCGATGGCGAGACCGATTCCCTTTGAGCCGCCGGTCACGATCGCGATCTTCCCCTGCAGGGAGAAATCTACAGTTACCATGGCCCCGCCTTTCTCTGGTCAATTTACTTTGCACCTGCGACAGCTCTGTTAATGCGTGACGCGGAATCTACTAGGCGATGCGTTCGCAGCGAGTCAGTCATAGCATTCCTTGAATAGGTATATTCACGAGTGAGGGTCGCCCGGAGGCAAAGGCCGCTCGGGTGATCTCGGTCACCTCGTCCGGAGTCGTCGCTGTGGCTGCCGCAACACCCAGGCTGGCCGACAGCGCGACGTAATCGATCCGAGGTGGAGAGAGGTCCATCGCGACGAAGTTGTCGGCCTTTGCTGACACGCCACCGGCGCGCAGAAGCGCCTGTCGAAGGATGCGGTACTGACCGTTATTTAGTACGGCGAATACGACGTCGAGCTCATACCGGGCCGCGGTGTAGAGCGCTTGAACCGAGTACATCGCGGCGCCATCGCCAACTATGCAGAGCACGGGACGTTCCGGCTCAGCTAGCTTGACTCCGAGAGCTGCCGGCATCGCCCAGCCAAGCCCGCCGCCGCGCGAAAGGTAATACGCACCGGGGGCTCGGGTGCGGTGCATCCCGCGAACATACACGGCAGAACTTACCGACTCGTCCACGATGACCCCGTCAGAGGGAAGAGCGCGCAGCAGCGCATGCACCGCCGCCATCGGGTTCGTTGGTCGCTCGGAGTATCGAGCGCATGCCTTGTCGTCGAGGACCGAGCGCGTCGCCTCGCTCTCGGCCAGTCGAGCCGACACCGCCCTACGAGAGGCTTGACGGTCGGCCAGCGCTCCGACCAACGGAACCAGGCTCTGCACGGCCCTTGGCACGTCTCCCACCAACCCGATTTGGACGGCGTAGGTACGTCCGAGCTGCGACACGTCATTACTAAGTTGGAGAATCTCGACCTCGGGAGGGAAGGCCGGCCCGGGACTGTAGGCGTAGACATGGTCAGCAGGCCCGCCGAGCAGCAGGATTCGTTTGTACTGCCGCGCCGTTTCGCGGATGCTGGACGCGCTTGACCCGACCGCGCCGCGCCAGAGGGGATGGTCGGTCGGGAAGACGGCGGCACCGTACAGAGCCGTTCCGTATACCGGACATGCAAGGAGCTCGGCGAGCTGCGTGATGTCGTCGAAGGTTTCCGCGGCCGCCATCTCCTCACCAACTACAAGCGCGAGCTTTCCGATCGGCGTGGCGACCAGCAGCTCTGCCACCTCCTCGAGTCCGCACGGTGCGGCCGGAGAGGTGATGCGGGAGCGCGGCGGAATGGCCGCCAGCTCCTCGCCGAGCACGTCGACGGGAATGGACACGAACACCGGGCCGGCTGGGGGGGATACCGACTCCCTGAAGGCACGCCGCATCACGGTGCCGAGTTCGTCAGCGCTTCGGACCTCGTGCTGCCACTTAGACAGCGTTCGCATTATGCCGACGAGATCACTGCTCAACATGGGCTCGGTCAGCAGATGCCTGCGGTCCTGTTGTCCGGCAGTGATGACGATCGGTGCCCGGTTCTCCTTGGCATTGGCGATGTTCCCCATGCCGCCGCCGAGCCCGGAAACTGTATGCAGGTTCACGAATGATGGTCGGCGGGCCGCCTGTGCGTAGCCGTCGGCCATGCCGACAGCCGTGTTCTCCTGGAGGGAGAGGATGTACTTGAATTCGAGATGACCGGCAAGTTCGTCCATGAGCGGCAACTCCGTGGTGCCGGGGTTCCCGAATATGCAGGTTACGCCCTCGTCGGCGAGTATCTGGAGCAGAGCCTCACGAGCTCGCATAGCGGAACCTGCGCTGTCAATCTGGCTTGGGTGCTACGGCGCGCAGCGAGCTATCGGCTCGTGACCTGTCGGCCGCGCAGACGCTCAACGAGGTAACTCCGGCGGCAAGATATGCTTCCAGGCGCTCGTGGACGTAGCTCCTGTTGCCCACGAGCGCGATCGAGTCGATGAGCTCGTCGGTGATGGCCGCTGCTACCCCCTGCCTGTCCCGGCGCTCGAACGCCGCCTGCGCGTCCGCCATCTCCTGCTCGAACCCGTGCCACGCCAGCGCGGCTCGATACGGCGGAGCTGCCATGTAGAAGGCCAGATGGGAGCGGATGCCGGCCCGCGCGGAGACCGTGTCGTCGGTGACGTCGCAGAGCACCGACAGCAAGATCTCAGGCATCGGCCGCTCGGCTTCGCCCGCACCGGCTCGGACGATGTCCACGACGGTGCCGATCCGGTGCGCGGGAACGTAATTAAGCCAAACGCCATCAGCCACCTGGCCTGCTACCCTCAGCATTCCCTTGTTCAGCGCCGCCAGATGTATCGGAGGCGGCGTTGCGGGAGGAAAGGCCAGCTGGTAGCCGCGCGTCCGGACTTGGGGACCGGTCTCGTCAGTGCGCTCGCCTGCCAGGGCGCGCCGCAACGCCAGCACGGTGTCACGGGCCCGGGTGAGCGGTTGGTCCCACGAGATGCCGTGCCACCTCGAGATGAGCGCCTCGGTGGATACGCCCAAGCCCACCGCGAAACGGCCCGGTGCGCAGCTGGCGACAGTCGCGACGCTGCTGGCGAGGATAGGAAGACTGCGGGGGCCGATCGGGACAATGTCGGTACCGAGACGAATCTGTGACGTTGCAGCAAGGGCCAGCGCACAGGTCACGAACACCTCGGGGTCTGTGACTTCCGGGATGCACGCGTTGTCGAAGCCGTGTTCCTCGGCCCAGCGAATAAGCTCGATGCGACCCTGAAGGTTGAGCCATTCATTGACCTCCAGGCCTATTCGTGTCTCCACCATCAAACATTGACCCCTTTGCGCGCAGGTTCGAGGAGCTGCAGGCAGTTAACGAAATCGACAAAATTTACGGCCCCAGCTCGATGTGCCGTGCTGGAGTTATCCTCGCCATTGCGGGTTCAGATATCTAAAATAGCCTCCGATCTACATTGACATGGATTAGACGTAATTACTATGCTGAGCGAAAGCGTCCGTACGCCACCATGAGGAGGACTTGATGCTACTTGAGGAAGAGCGGCAAGAGCTTGCATCAATGGCTCGCTCTTTCGAGCACGATGGTCTCGTTGTGAATACCGCCGGCAACATGAGCATACGGCACGGTGACCTTATTGCCATCACGCCCTCGGGCATCCGATACGACCAAATGGTCCCAGAATCTATGTGCGTACTGGACATGGACGGAACGACCGTCGAAGCCGAGAGCAGGCCGTCGACCGAGGTCCCGATGCATCTCGCTGTGTACCGCGGGACCAAAGCCGGCGGCGTTGTGCATACTCACTCGCCCTACGCGACGGCCTTCTCGACCGTGCGGGACGAGCTGCCCGCTGTCCACTACCTCATCGCGAGCTTGGGTGACAGCGTGCGCGTCGCGAAGTACCAGACGTTCGGCAGCCAGGACCTCGCGAGTTCCGTGATCGACGCACTGCACGATCGCCGAGGGGTGATCCTGCAGAATCACGGCACGCTGACGCTCGGCCGAACCCTGTCTCAGGCATACGACCGCGCGCTCAATCTCGAGTGGCTGTGCGAGGTCTACTGCCACGCGTCGGCTATGGGCACGCCGCGGATTCTCTCGGCGGAAGAACTCGACGAGGTGCGCGCACAGGCCCGTGCCAAATCCGCCGAGGCGTGGCAGCCAGGCGGTGGGCAGCACCGCTGAAGACGAGGACGTGACGCGGCGCGCGGCGCCCGCTAGCACGGCCCGCACCCCGTCAATGCCACCGGAGCGCGAAGAACCCAGTCCGGGCTCAGCTCGGCCGTGCTCGGGCACCCCATGAGCAACAGGGTCCGCTCAATCTCCGAGCGCAGGATCTTGAGGACTCGCTCGACGCCGGACGACCCCTCGGTGGCGAGCCCGTAGAGAAACGCACGACCGATCAAGCATGCGTTGGCGCCCAGGCAGATGGCTTTGATAACGTCAGCCCCGGAGCGAATACCGCCGTCGAAGAGCACTTGAGTACGGTGCCGGACTTTGGCGGAGATTGCGGGCAGCATCTCGAGCGCCGCTGGAGCGTCGTCCAACTGGCGCCCGCCATGGTTCGACACGACGATGCCGTCGGCACCACAGTCGATAGCCCGGTCCGCGTCATCGGGATCGAGGATTCCCTTCACGAACAACTGGCCGCTCCACGCAGAGCGAAGCCATGACAGATCCTCCCAGCTCAGGTCTGGGCGCATGAGTCGCGAATGACGGCCTACAGACCGGACGGAGTTCTTCGCGCCCACGCCAGGGGCCAGGTTCCTCATGGAGATCCGCCGGTGCCGCGCCAGGCCGTAGCTCCACCGAGGGTGGGATAGCCCATCGAGCAAGTTCGCTGGCGTGATGACGGGTGGGATGGCCATTCCGGTTTGGACCTCGCCGAGGCGGTTGCCAAGCACGGGAACGTCGACGGTCACGAAGAGCACACTGAATCCTGACTTCGCCGCGCGCTCGATCAGCTCCTCGATGAACTTCCGATCACGCCAGGCGTAGAGCTGGAACCAGTGACTCTGCGCCGTCCCGGCCGCGATCTCCTCCAGCGAGTACGTCGACGCTGTGCTCAAGACGAGCCTGGTGCCTGCCCGCTCTGCCGCTCTCGCCGCGCCGAGTTCACCGTGCCAGTGCATGAGGCCGGTGAGTCCTGTCGGTGCAAGAAGGACAGGGAGGTCGAGTTCCACCCCGGCGACCGTGGTCCGGACACGGGCGGCAGGTGAGCCGGTGAGCACGCGCTGACGAAGAGCCCAACATCGGAAAGCTCTCCGGTTGGCCCTCAGCGTAGCCAACGAGTCGGCACCGCCGTCGAGGTACGTCCACGCTACCTTCGGCAGCGCGCGTCGGGCGCCGCTTCGATAATCCTCGACATGGAGATACTTCTTCGAAGACCGAAGCCGGAAACGGAACGCGCCCAATTCGAAGGCCATCAAGCGAACCACACGTTCGAGAAGCGCATCATATCGCAGTTTCCCGCCTTGCTCGCGCTAAGTCCCCGTACATTGTTAGCGAGGCCGTCCAGGTTGTAATAGGACCCGAAAACAATGTAACCGCCCGAGTTGAACTGCTGCAGTTGAAGCTCGCGCCAGAGTTGCTCGGCCTTGGCGGTGTCTAGGGTTCCGGTCGCCTCCGCGTAGAGCGCGTCGGTGGTGGGGTCATTCCAGTGCGTCTCCTGCGCCGGGGAATTCTTCAGGAAGTCCCAGGACCAGAACGCTTGCATGCTGTCGATGAGATCGTAGAAGGACTCGGCGAACGGGAATGTCAGGTAGCCAGTCGAAGTGTTGAAGAATTGGGACGCCGGCACGTTGATCAGATTCACCTTGACGCCGGCAGCTGCTGCCTGCTGGGCGAAGAGGGTCCCGCAGGTAGTCCCGTTCGGCGCACCATCAGACACCCTGAAGTTTACTGTGAGATTCTCCTGTCCTGCCTTCTTCAAGAGGAACTTTGCCTGATCTATGTCGCGGTTTCGGACGAGGTCCGAAGCGAAGAACTCGCAGCCGTTCCCCATCACGTCGCTCAAGGTAGTGCCGAAGCCGTCATAGACGACGTCCACCATCTCCTGCCGGTCGACGAGGAGTCGCAGGGCCTGGCGGACGTTGACGTCGTTGAAGGGAGGGACGTCCACCCGCATATATGGAGACATATTGCTTGTCGACGGGCTCGAAAGCAGCTGAAAGGAGGAGGGACTGCTGGCATGCTGCTTCGCGCCGGAGAAGGGGATCAGCGGAACGATCGCCACCTGGTTCGCAAGAAGGGCATTGACCAGGGATCCGTTGTCAGTGAAGGACGTTATGATCTTCAGCTCGTCCACATAGGGATGACCGGAGAGGAAGTAGTTTGGATTTCGAACGAACGTGCTCTCCTGCCCGGGCGTGAAGCTCTGGTACATGAAGGGCCCGGTTCCGATCGGGCGCGTCTTGTCGAACTCGCCGTTCGGGAGGATCGAGGTATTGAAGACCGATTTGTTCAGAAGCTGCGGCAAACGCGCGTTGGCTTGTTTGAGAGGTATCTGGAACGTTAGGTTGTCGACCTTTCTCAGATTAGGAATATCGATGCGGCTGCCCACCAGACCATTAGCGAAGTTGGTGGGACTGCCCCATGTCCGGATTGTCGCGATGACGTCGTCGGCCGTCAGGTCTTTGCCATTGTGGAAGGTCACGCCAGGCCGCAGGCGGAACGTCCATACGGTGGCGTCGGAGTTGGGTTCGCCGCTAACTACGAGCTGCGGGCTCGTGTCGAGATTGGCGTCGACGTCATAAAGCGTGTCGTACAGGTTAAGACACCTCGTGAGGTCAGGATTGGCAATCGCGACTGCGGGGTTGAGCGTCTCGCTCGTGCCAGCTGTGATCATTCCCACCATTAGCGTGCCGCCACGCTTGGGCTTGCCGGAGGGAACGGCCTGTCCGCTCGGCGCACTAGACGACGCGGAGCTGCCTCCGCAAGCTGCGAGAAGCGTGCCACCCAGCACGCCGGCGGTAGCGGCGGCTGCACCCTTCAGCAGTTGGCGTCTGCCCAGCGTCAGGTCGGCGATGTGTTCGTTAGCCATCATCGATCAACCTCGAAGTGTTCGGGCCGTAGGAACGGCGAATGGTCGTACGGTCATGAAGCGCTGCGCTGCGGTGCGGAATGGCTTTCGCCGGCGCAGGGGCTGCCGCAGCCACCGGGGCTGCGTACATCGTGCCGAGTCTTCGGACGGAGGAGCTGTTGTGCTCGGTCTTGCAGGTCGGAAGGCAATGGATGGTACGGCCAGAGGAAATGCACCACCTGGTCAAAATCGATGAGCCCGGCGTCCGACCCGAGGCCCGTCGCTGTCAGCGCCCCGCACGCGGTCGCAAGCCACCCGCAGTCGAGCGCTGAACGGTCGAGGAGCAGGCCGAGTATGAACCCAGCGTTGAAGGCATCGCCGCAGCCGGTCACATCGACGACAGCTACCGGTAGGGCGGGTAGCGTGAATGACTCCTCGCCGGTAATGATGGTGCAGCCATGGCCGCCCTTCGTCACAGCGAGGTTCGCGCGGGTGATCGAACGCAGTGAGGCAACCGCCTCGTCGAACGCATCCTGGCCGGTGATGCCGCGTAGCTGCTGCTCGTTGATCAGGAGCCAGTCGGCAAGCGTGAACACGGGCGCCAGGCGCTGGAGAGTGACAGGGGCACCCGGTTGCAGCAAATCCGCTGTCACTATCGCGCCGTGGGCCCTGGCACGCTCGATCAGCCGCACCAGCGGGGCACCTGCGAAGCGACCGAGTGCGTCGGGACCGCCGACGTGCAGAACTCGGGCTGTGTCGATCGCGCGCCAATGCGCGTCGCTCAGGTCGCTCTCGTCGAGCCGCCGGTCGGCCCCGGGGGCATAAAGCACCGACCGGTCGCCGTCGGGCCAGACGATGACGAGCGAGGTTGAGGTCGACAGCCTGGTCTTCTCGACGATGAGGGAGGTACCGACATCGGCATCGGCCAGCAACGAGCGGAGCAGCCGTCCAAGGGCATCGCTCCCGACCGCTCCGAAGGCCTCAACTTTGACGCCCAGCTTCGCGAGGTCGACGCTTGTGGCGGCCGCCGTGCCGGCGGCGGTGGCACGCAGATCCTGGACGGCTACGTACTCCGATCTGCCAGGCACCCCGCTCTCGGACTGCGCTAGTACGTCGACAAGATGTACGCCCAAGCTGACGACCTCAACGGTCGGTGGGCTGGCTGCGCTCGTCTTCCTTCCTCCTCCACAATCGCACGGGCTTCCTGGGACAGGGCTAGGCATGTGCGGCAATGTGTTCACGGCCCTGCGGCACTGCCCCGCGTTCCCGACGTGGGAGGCTCCTTCGCGAAGCCGTGGCACCGTCGGCTGCGCGAAGGCGCCCAGTTGTATTTCGGAGGTCCGTCATAATAAACGGTGCCACTCTGGCACCTCGAAGTCAAGGTCCCGACTCCCAGGTTGCGTGCGTACGGCCCGCAGGTGCCACAAGCCCGGGTCAGGCCCGTCGCCTGATGATCATCTCTTCGGTCGCCCAATGCCTGGTTACAAGTCTAGGAGCTAGGGCGATAGCGCACGGCGACCGTAGGGCATGGGCGGCGCCGAAGCCGCCGCCGCGGTCGCCCAGGCAGCCGAGCGAGAGTCAGCCGAACGCAGGCGGGCAGCATCCGTTACGGACAGTCGCCTCGGGCTTTATTCTGTCGGATGGACGAAATAAATCCTTGACACCCGTATGCTCTCAGGGCAGACTCGGGCACCAGGGGCCGCTGAGAAGGGGACGTGTCGCGCGCCGAGGCTGAAGGTGATGAGTGACTGCGCTGAAGGGAAACACGGCTCGGGATGAGCTGATCTGCCGACTGAAGGACCGGGCGCGCTTCGTTCGTCTCGAGACGGTGCGTCTTACCCGCATTGCCGGCGCTGGCCATTACACTAGCGCATTTTCCGCAGCCGAACTCCTAGCAGCCCTCTACTACTCACAACTGCGTGTGAACCCGGCGCAGCCGGGGTGGCCGGACCGGGACAGATTCGTCCTGAGCAAGGGACACGCCGCCATCGGGCTCTACCCCATCCTGGCCGACCTCCGATTCTTCCAGGCGACCGATCTGGACACGTACACCCGTCTAGGGAGCGCCTTTGGCGATCATCCCGACATGCGCAAGATTCCCGGCATCGACTTTAGCTCCGGCTCGCTCGGTCACGGACTCTCCGTTTCGCTCGGCATGGCGCTGTCCGCCCGGGTGAGAGGGCAAAGCTACCGCACATACTGCATGGTGGGCGATGGCGAACTCAGCGAGGGCCAGATCTGGGAGGCGGCGATCGCCGCCGCGCACTATCGCGTCGGCTCGCTCGTGTGCATCGTCGACCGGAACCAGCTGAGCATTGACGGCCCCACCGAGCGGATCATGGCGGTGGAACCCATCGAGGACAAGTTCAGGGCCTTTGGCTGGGAGACGCAGCGAATCGACGGCCACGACCTCAACGCCATCCTGGACGCCTTCTCGTCGCTGCACAGCGATTCGACGGGCGTACCGCAGATTATCGTCGCCGACACCATTAAGGGCCGCGGCGTCCGGCGCATGGAACTCAACACCGACTGGCACGTGGGGAACCTGGAAGGCGCAGACTACGACGACGTCGTGCACGAACTGACCTGCGGCTCCGAAGAGGTCGGCGTCGCATGACGGTGCCCTTGCCAGTGCCGAGCCCTGACGACGCCAACCTCGTGAATACGGACAAGTCACCTCTTACCTTCAAGGGAACGCCGCCTAACGCCATGCCAACGCTCGTTGCCGGGGAGGAACTCGCCACGCTGGCTGACGGCGACAAGAGGGTAGTGGTCCTTACCGCAGACCTGGCGGGGCCCAACCGGATGGCCGAATTCCGAGACCGACACCCAGACCGCTTCTTCAATGTCGGAATCGCCGAACAGAACATGCTGAGCACCGCCGCGGGGATGGCGGCGAGTGGGCTTGTGCCGTTCGCGGCAACGTTTGCGTCCTTCGCGGCGCTGCTCGGCTGCGAGCAACTGCGTACCGACTGTGCGTATCCGGGACTGCCCGTTCGCGTGCTCGGAACCCACGCTGGAATGTCGATGGGATACTACGGGACGAGCCACCATGCGCTCGAGGATCTCGCCATCACGCGATCGATGGCAGACTTGACGGTCGCCTGCGCGACCGACGCTAACCTCTTGCGAGCCATGCTGCGAGCCTCCCTCGACCTCCCGGGAGCGATGTACCTGCGACTTGGCCGTGGTCGCGACATCGAGGTCTACCCGTCCGTTCCCGAGGCATTCGAGTTCGGCCGCGCCAACCGGCTTACCGAGGGACGCGACCTCACGCTGATCGGGACAGGTGGCGAGGTCGCCATCTCGCTACGGGCTGCGCGCCTGCTCGAGGCGGAGGGAATCTCCGTGCGTGTCGTCGACATGTGCACGATCAAGCCGCTCGACACCATCGAGATCCTGCAAGCTGCGGCCGACACTTCAGCCATCCTGACCGTGGAGGAGCACAACGTGACGGGAGGGCTTGGCAGCGCCGTAGCCGAGACGCTCGCGGAGGCCCGTGCTGACATACCGTTCGCGCGCCACGGCATTGCCGACGAATATGTGATGCTAGGACCACCGAAGGCTCTCTACGCTCACTACGGCCTCGATGCGGACGGGATCGC
>Ga0335077_10000898_pt1 | contig 34101 bp, 34 predicted proteins | sample Lox_Sample_31_FD_207151 | JGI IMG/M metagenome (GOLD analysis project Ga0335077, IMG submission 207151) | Soil microbial communities from Loxahatchee National Wildlife Refuge, Florida, United States - Lox_Sample_3.1 | ecosystem: Environmental > Terrestrial > Soil > Wetlands | place: USA... | reverse complement strand
ACATTGTGGCCTGTACGGTACGCGATGTTGTGCCGTCGTCACTTTTCCCATTGTTACCCTTGCAACGTCCACTGGATTTTGCGACTTGGGGTGGATGCCAGCGACCCTGCAAGAGAAATTGCGCGCCAGCCGCTTTGTTATTACTGCGGAAGTGACACCGCCGGTGTCGGTTGAGCGCGGTGAACTATTGGCAAAAGCGCGGCCGCTGAAGGGGCTTGCCGATGCCGTCAACGTAACCGACAGCGCTGGTGCGCGGCCCCATCTCGGTGCTGTCACCGCCGCTGCGATTCTCGTGGAGCAGGGCATCGAGCCCATTCTTCAGCTCACCTGCAGGGATCGGAATCGCATCGCCTTGCAAAGCGATTTGTTGAGCGCGGCGGCTTCGGGCGTGCGTAACCTGCTGATGCTGCGCGGCGATGATCCGAGCGCAGGCGATCAGCCGGATGCCGTGCCGGTGTTTGATCTTGATCCGCGCTCGCTGCTGGATACCGCGCGACTGCTGCGCGATGCGGGGGAATTACCCACCGGTCGCAAAGTGACAGGTCGCGTCGATTTCTTTCTCGGCAGCGCCGACAATCCGATCGATCCGGCTCTGGGTTGGCGTCCTACCGGCCTGTTGGCCAAACTCGATGCCGGCGCGCAATTTGTTCAGACCCAGTTCTGCATGGACGCTGGCCTTGTACGCCGCTATATGGCGCGGCTCGCCGAGCATGGCGTGACCGATAAGCTGTCGGTCCTTATCGGTATCGTGCCACTGCGCTCAGCGAAATCGGCACGCTGGATCAAGGAAAAGCTTTTCGGCGCCGTAATTCCAGATGCGCTGATCAAGCGCCTGGAGCATGCGAAGGATCCGGCAGCGGAAGGCCGCCTCGCTTGCATTGAAATGGTGCACGAATTGGCAGACGTGCCGCATGTTTCCGGTGTCCATATCATGGCGCCGGGTAACGATGCCGCAGTTCCCGATGTCATCAAGGCGGCACGAGACAGTATCTCCCGTCTCGCGCCCGCCTAACGTTCAGCTCAGCGCCGATTTCACCCGGTCCGGTGAAAACGGCACGCGACGGATGCGCACGCCGGTTGCGTCAAAGATTGCATTGGCAATCGCCGCTGCTACCGGTCGGATTGATGGTTCGCCGGCGCCGGTTGGTGCGATTTCCGGATGGTTGATCAGCACCACATTTACCTCGCCCGGCGTCTCGGTGATGTCGAGGATTGGATAGGTCAACCAATCCACACTGGTCACTGTTTTACGGTCGAAGGTCACTTCTTCCCACAGGGTGCGGCTGACGCCCTGCACGATGTTGCCTTCAATACATTTCACCAGTCCGTCGGGATTGATGATCTGCCCGCAATCGTGCGCCACGGTGAACTTGCGCGCGAAGATTTTGCCGTTCGAGCGATCGATATCGACTTCGGCGATGATCGCGACGCGTGTGCCGTTCCGTTGCGCGTAAGCGATACCACGGCCAGAGACCTTGTTGCCGCTCTGATCGCGTCGCGGCGACGGCCGGGGCTGCCATTTTGCAGCCTCTGCCGCAGCCTTGATCACGGCAATATCGCGCGGCTCCTTGATATGACGCAGCCGGAACTCAATCGGATCCGCATTCACCGCGCCCGCCACCTCATCGATGAATGATTCGCTTGCGAAGTGGATTTGCGGGCCGACCGGGTCGCGCAAATGCGCGCTGCGCAAAGGCGACGAACGGTCGAGCAGCGGCGGGATCGTTTCCCAGGCGAGTCGTTTGTTGTCAAAGGCGTATGACTCTGCCGGGACGCCGAATCCGTCACCTGATTTGAGCGCAACGCCGCGGGCTTGGCCGGTCAACGTATCATGCGGTTTCCCGCCATTTGTGTTCACGTCCACCCGCGAGAAGCCCTTGCTGGTGAACTCATAGGCCGTAACTTTGCCAGCGGCATCGATTGCAGCGCGCGCCTTGTGAATTGAAGCGGGCCCCTTCGGATCCCAGCCGGTGCCTTGTTCACGCATGTATTGCAGGCGAACCGGCTTGCCGACCGCTTTCGCCAGCACGGCTGCATCCATGGCGCAGTCGTCGGCATCGTTGCGGCCGTAAGAGCCGGGAGCCGTCACATGGATCACGTGGACCTTGTCGAGCGGCAGATCGAGCGTGAGGGCAAGGCCCTCCTGCACGAAATGGGACTTCTGCGTTCCGCTCCAGCAGGTCAATTGCCCGTCTTTAATCTCGACCAGAGCACAAGCCGGTCCCATGCTCGCATGTGATTGGAATGGCCATTCATATTCTGCCTCGATTACCTTCGCTGCAGACTTGAAGGCGTCCTCAACATTTCCATTTTCCTTGTCGACGCTGCGCTTTCGTACATCCGCCTTGCGAATGTGGTCGTAGAGTGAAGCCTGTTCAGGGAATGGCGGCTCGGCGGACGACCACTCCACTTTCAGTTTTTGCGCGGCCTGGATTGCGTCCCATTCCTTGTCGGCGACTACGCCGAGAAAGCCTTTGTCCCAGACCACTTTGGCGCCAGGGATGTCCTTGATCGAGCTTTCATCGATCTTAAGCGGCACGGCGCCCGCGACGGCCGGGCGGATCATCCGTCCATGAACCATTCCAGGCACTTTTATGTCGGTCACGAAGTCTTCTTGCGCGAAAACCTTGGGAGCTACGTCCTCGCGCTTGATCGGCTGGCCGACGATTTTGTGATCCTTCGGGTTCTTTGGTTGCGCTTTGCCAGGCGCATAGAGGGTGTTGCCGTATTGCTTGTTCCACTCGAGCTGCACATTAAAATATTTGCCGCCGATCAGTTGCGCGTAGGAAACATGCTTGGACTTGTCGTCGCCCACGCTCACCACGCCGTCGGTAACAATGAGCTTGTCGGCCGGTGCGGATAGCTGGCTGGACGCCATGTCGACCAGCACGCGGCGCGCTTCCGCCGCCGCCATACGCATCTGCTTTCCGCCCATTTGGATGCCGGTCGAACCGGAGGCGCCTCCCTGGTTTACCGAATTGGCGGTGTCGCCCATGTAGACCTTGACGCTCTTGAAAGGAACGTCGAGCTCCTCGGCAACGATCTGTGCGATCGCGACATGCAGGCCGTGGCCCATGTCCATCTTGCCGAAAAAGGCAGAGACGGTGCCATCGGCATTCACGGCGATATAGGACGACAATTGGTCGGGGGTCAGCGCCGGCTTGGCGCCCTGCGCGAACGCAGCCTGAATCGACAGTAAGGTGTCGAGCGATACCGCGCTGCCAACAGAAACCACGAGCGCGCCGCCAGCGAGCAGAACCGAGCGCCGGGTGAATGCGGAAGTCTGTTCGAATTTTGTCATGACACCCTCCCTCAACCCATCATCTCGGCGGCACGCTTGACCGCCTTCAGAATGCTGATGTGTGTGCCGCAACGGCACTTGAGGCCGGAGAGAGCGTCCTTGATCTCGGCGTCCGTCGGCTTTTTTTTGTCGCGCAAAAAAGCGGCGGCAGTCATCAGCCAGCCGTTGATGCAGTAGCCGCATTGCGGCACCTGCTCCTCGATGTACGCAGTCTGAAGTGGATGTGGCTTCTCTGGCGTGCCGAGCCCGGCAAGCGTCGTGATTTTTGCGTCGCCAACAGTCGAGATTGCCGTGATGCAGGAGCGCGTCGGCTGGCCGTCGAGTTGCACCGTGCAAGCGCCGCATTGCGCCAGACCGCAGCCGAAATGGGGGTTGTTGAGTCCGAGATCGTCGCGCAACGCATAGAGCAATGGCATGTCCGGATCGGCGTTGACGATATGGGACTTGCCGTTGACGGAAAGGGTGAAGCGTTGGGTCATAGCGTTCAGCTCCCTGAACCAATACGGGCCGAAGGCTTACGGCCGACCGCCCCGTTGCGGATGCGTCTTGTGCCGACGCTTGCGGACCAAAGGCTAGTCCCGCAGACTGGCTTTGGGAACGCCCACGGCGATAAAATTGATGTTAAGTTCAGAAAAATAAGGGCCCGGTCAGAGGCCTTACGGAACTGCAGGGAGGAACTTCACCATGCGCACCGCTGAGTCCATGAAGGTCGCTATCGGCATAATTGTTGTGGCGATGTTTGCTGCCTTTCCCGCTCCCGTCGCAGCGCAGGAAAAGGTCTGGAAGCATGGTCTGATCAACGCCAAGTCCGATGCTGGCATTTTCTTGATGCTTTCGACGCGTGACTTTGCCAAGAAACAAGGCCTCAAGATCGAAATCTCCCAGTTCAAGGACGACCAGCTCGCGTTGAAGGCGCTAATCGCCGGCGAGCTCGACAGTTTTGAAGGCGGACCGCAAGGCGTTTTTGCCGCCGACTCCAAGGGCGGCGACGTCAAGCTCCTCGGCTGCCACTGGGTGGTGGTGCCGCACGCCATCTTTGCCAACGACAAGATTACCAAGGTGCAGGACCTCAAGGGGAAGCAGATCGCGGTGTCGGCGCCGAACTCCATGCCCGACATGCTGGCGCGCTCGGCACTGAAAAAATTCGGCATTTCCGACACGGAGGTAAAACTGGCCGCGATCGGCAGCGATAACGACCGCTACCAGGCGCTGATTGGCGGCGTTGTCGATGCCGCAGTCGTGTCGAATGAATATCAGCCGGTCGTGCCAAAGAACATTCACCTGCTGGTGGCCGGCCGCGACGCGGTGCCGAATTTCCTGCGCGTATGTCTGGTGTCCACCGCGAAGATACTGGCCGAACGAGGCGGCGATGCGGTGAAATTTCTTGCTGCCGAAATGAGCGCGTTGCGTTTTGCGCTCTCGCACAGGGACGAGACAATCGCGCTGACGCGCGAGCTCATCCACGCGAAGCCGGACGATCCACGTCCCGCTTTCGTGTATGACGATGCCATTCAGCATCATGCCGTTGATGCGACGCTGCCGTTGCCGGCGGACAAGATCCAATGGATTCAGGAGCAGATGGTGAAAGCGGGCAGGCTGAAGACGCCGCTCGACCTGAAGACCGTTACCGCGCCCGAGTATCGCGAAAAAGCGCTCCAGGTCGTCGGTCACTGAACGCGAACTACAGCTTGGAGAATTGAATGGGTGAGGTGACTTTCCTCGATGTGTCCAAGCGTTTCACCTTGCGCGTCGAGGGTGAGCTTCATCATGTGCAGGCACTCGACCGCGTGCGCTTCACCGTTCACGACGGTGAGATCGTTGCGCTGCTTGGGCCGTCGGGCTGCGGCAAGACCACGGCGCTGCGGGTAGCCATGGGGCTCGATCCGTCGACTTCCGGACACGTCACCGTCGACGGGCGCGAGGTGCGCGGCTGCGGCTACGACCGTGGCATGGTGTTCCAGCACGCCGAACTGCTGCCCTGGCTCTCCGCTTTGCAGAACGTGATGTTCGGGCTCGAAATGAAAGGGATGCGCGGAACGGCCTTGCGCGAGACAGCCGAGGAATACCTCAATTTGGTCGGCCTGAAAGATTCCCAAAATCGCCGCCCGCACCAGCTTTCCGGCGGCATGAAGCAGCGCGTGGGCATTGCCCGCGCGCTCGCCATTGACCCTAAAGTATTGTTGATGGATGAGCCATTCGGCGCACTCGATGCACAGACACGGGAGTCTATGCAGGCCGAATTGCTCGATATCCACGCCCGCACCAAGAAGACCATCCTGTTCGTGACCCACGACATCGATGAAGCGGTGCTGATTTCCGATCGCATCGTGATCATGCGGCAAGGTCGCGTCGCTGAAATCATGACGGTGCCGGTCAAGCGCCCGCGCAATCTTGAAAAAATGCGTGGCACCGCGGAATTCGCCGAGACCCGCTATAAGGTTTGGCGTGCGCTTCACGACGGCACCACGGTGCACTGATGGTCGATATCGTGAACCGACAGCAAAAGACGGATGCCGCCCCGGAAATGGACGCGGTTGAACGCAAGCCGCTGCCCCGTTGGGTGATTACGCTCGGGTCGATCGTGACCATGCTCATCCTTTGGGAAATATTCGGCCGCCGCGTCAATCCCGTATTCGGCTCCTATCCGTCGGCGATCGCGGTTGCGTTTTGGGAACTGGCAGTTAGCGGGCAATTATGGTCGGCGCTTTTTGAATCCCTGCGGCCGTTCTTTCTCGGCTATGCGCTCGCGATTCTGGTCGGCGTGCCGCTTGGTCTGCTGATTGGCGGCTTCCGTGTGGCCGAGGCCGCGCTTGGAATTTACGTCACCGCCGGCTACGCCATGCCGCTGGTGGCGTTGGTGCCGCTGCTGATCCTGTGGCTCGGGCTCGGATTCGCGGTCAAAGTCTCAATCGTGTTCCTGATGGCGCTGTTTCCAATCTGCATCAACACATGGCTCGGCGTCGTCGCCGTCCCGAAGACCTTGATCGAAGTTGGAAAATCCTTTGTGGCCCCGGACCTGGTGATCCTGCGACGTATAGTGCTGCCCGCGACGCTGCCCTACATCATGGCCGGCGTGCGTCTTGCCGTCGGGCGCGCCGTCGTGGCGATGGTGATTGCGGAATTCTTCACAACCATTTCCGGCCTTGGTGCCGTCATTATCAATTCCGCCAACAATTTTGACACCGCCACCATGTTCGTCCCGATCATTATTCTGATGTTGATGGCCGTTGGCCTGAATTGGCTGATCGGCTGGGTCGAGCGCACCGTCGCGCCCTGGCAGGCAGAAATCGCGGGGCGTGAAAGGGAGTAAAATTTGTGCCCCGGACGCGTCGCAGCGTGAAGCGCTGCGACGCAGATCCGGGGCCGTACCAGACTCGGAGTCCATAACGGTCCCGGATCTGCGGTGCACCGCTAGCGCGTTGCACCGCGTCCGGGACACCGCAATTCACACCAGCGCCCCGATCGCCCCCAGCAAATCGCGCACCTGACGCTCCGAAATGTTCCGTGTGATGAAAACCACGCGGCTTCGCCGATTCTCATCTGGCCATTTTTCCAGTTCGACCGGTGGATGGGCGAGGTGCTGCACGAACTGAACCACGACCGGTCCCTTGCAGCCTTCCACGTCGAGAAAGCCCTTAACGCGCAGCAGATCCGCTCCGCGCAGCTGCATAAGCGTATCCATCGCGCGGGCAAACACGGCCCATGCCAGGGGTCCGTCGCCAGTGAGCACGAAGCTGCCGATATTGTCGCTGTGGGCGGCCTCGGCCACGAATGCGTTGCGCTGATCGAAAACCGGCTCGGTTAGCCGCGTGGGATCGATCTCACCGTTGATGGCCTCGTGAATTTCGGCGCCGGGGTTGAGCGCATGTAATTTTGCAGCAAGCGTCGCGCTGGCGCCTTCACCGGCGATGTCCGTTTTGGTGATGATAAGACGATCAGCGAGGATCGCCTGCTTGCGCGCTTCTGGGGACGATTGGAGGGTGTCGTCGCCGGTGACGGCGTCGATCACGGTCACGATCGCCTCCACGTGGAATACGCTTCCGAGGGCACGGTCGGTGGCGAAAGTTTGCAGGATAGGACTTGGATCGGCGAGACCGCTGGTCTCGATCATGATGCGATGGAAATCGGGTACCTCTCCGCGCTCGCGTTCCACCACCATCCGGCGTAGCGCCTGCTGCAGGTCGGTACGGGTAATGCAACACAGGCAGCCGTTACCGAGCAGCACGGTTTCGTCGGCGCTCGATCGCATCAATGCATCGTCGATACCAATCGCGCCGAATTCGTTGACGACGACAGCGCTGCCTCGTCCCTCCGGTGTCGCCAAAAAACGCTTGAGCAAGGTGGTCTTTCCGGCGCCGAGAAAACCGGTAATGAGCGTGACCGGCACACGCGGCCCGCGTTCGCGCTTGAGCCTGCGCCCGAAGCGTCCGGCAGCAGGTGAGGGAAAGAGTTCGTTCAGAAATCCATCTCCAGCGTGTAGAGCCCGCCGGTGTGGCGGTCGACGGTGTACACAATCTGCCGTTCGTCCACGAACACGTCATTGAGTTGCACCGCGCCGGCCGGCGTACCTTTAGGCGGCGGTGGTACGAAAGTGCCGACTTCCTTCGGCTGGTACGGATTGGAAATATCATAGGCGCGCAAACCGCCATTAAAAAATGTGCCAAGTACGATCTGGTCCGACTGCCAGGCTGTCGGCACCGTGGCGTTTTCATGGATGTTGTGCGCGCCAAAACGGCCGCCCCGATCCTTGTAGGCATCGACCGGCGGCATCGGGCATGTCGAGATCGGCACCAGGTTCCTCTCGTCGCGCGCGTCCAAAACCCAGATCAGCTTCGGCCAGTCTTTGCCGGCGTTCTCGGTCGCTTCATCAGTCACGAGCATCAGTCCGCGGTCGAACAACGGAACTGCCGTATGCATGAAGCCGGTATACGGCGGCGAATTGGTCCAGTGTGAGATCACCTTTGGGTTGGCCTTGTCCTTGATGTCCATCACGAACATGCCGCCGTCGATGTAGCAGAGATAAAGCCTGTCCGGCCGCTGCGGATAGACATTGGTATTGTGCGCGCGATAGCCCTTGTCGAGGGGGTGGCGCGGCGGCGGCGCGACATTGTCGGTGGCCGACGTCCCCGGCATCCACCAGCGGCCAACCTCCACCGGTTTTGCCGGATTGCGCACATCGATGCAGCGGTAGAACTGATCATCTTGCGGGTGGCTCGGCTTGAAGTCGGGACTGCCTGAGGCCATGTGCACGTATTCGCCGTCGCAGAACCAAAGCTGGTGTACGCCGCGCGAGGTAGCGCCAGAGCAATCGAAGAACGCGATCGAGCGCGGCTTTTCAGGTACCGATACATCGAACAGTTCGAGACCGGCCGGCTGCTGGTTGACCTTTTGCGTCTGGTAAGCGACCGCCATAATATCACCGGAGAGCTCCAGCGAGTTCGATCGCATGTACGGCTTGGGCAGGTCGGTTTGCACCACGACTTTCGGTTGGCGTGGATCGGAGACGTCGACGGCAGTGAAATTTTTCGGCGCGCTTTCATGCGCCAACCAGATAATACGCCGCCCGTCTTTGGCGAGCTGTACCGACATGCCTTCGCCCATGCCGCCGAACCCGCCAAGATCGTTCTGCGCGAGCAACTTGAAATTCCAGGTGACGGGTTCACCGCTTTTGTTGAGCGGATCGGTGGCAGCGGACATGCATAGCTCCGATGTTGGTCAGTTCTTGCAGAAAGGCCGGCGCGGGGTGCGCCGGCCTCCAGTGTCGTAGCGCAACGCGGGTCAGGCGCCAGCCTGCTTGAGGAACTCCGTGCGCAGCACCTTGTCCCAGTCGGGGATCGCCTTAATCTTGTTTTCCTTGAGCAGGACTTCGGCCTGCGCCTGCATATAGGGCTTGAGGTCGCTCGGCCAACCGGGCTGAACCTCGACGCGCGCGAGCGCCTTGCTGAACGTGTCCTTCGACATCGTGTAACCCTTCGATGTGTAGAAGCCGTAGATTACATCCGCCACCTTGTCCGGCTTGGTCTTGAAGTCCTTCGCGACTTCGAGCCAGGCCTTGAGGTAAGCGACCACGGTCTGCGGATTCTTTTCGACGAACTCGGGTGTTGCTGCCATGAACACCGGCAACTTGTCGAAACTATCGAACTCCGAGATCGTCACGGCGAGACCGTCGGCCTCCGCGATCGCGTTGTAAGGTTCGACATTGCACATGGCGTCCACGGTCTTGGCGGCCAGGGCGGCCACCATGTCGTCGACGTTCATGCGAACTTCCTGGTAGTCGCCCTTTTTCAGGCCAGCCTTGGTTGCAATCTGGTCGACAAAAATATTGCCGGTGGACGAGCCGGTCTGGTTGGCGACCTTCAGTCCTTTCAGTTGCTCGACCTTGGTGATGCCGAGATCTTTGCGCGCCATCACGCGCGCGGTCTTGCCGACATATTCGATCATGGCAATGGCGACCATGCCGCCTTTGTCGTGGCCAAGTGCCAGAGATGGTCCCGCATAGGTGCCCATGTCGACCTGGCGCGCCACCATCTGTTGCATGGTGAGGTTGCCGGACGGCACCGCGAATTCCTCAAATTTGACGCCGTTCTTTTCGAGCAGACCGGAGCGCAGGAGATAATAGGTCGGCATTCCCCACATGTTGGTCTGGTAGCCCTGCCGCACGGTTTCCAGTGCCAGCGCGGGGCGTACGCCCATTCCGGCCGCAAGCGCGCCGGCTCCGGTTATCGCCAGATAGTGACGGCGTGTTATTCCGCCTTCCTGAGCCATTATTGTTCCTCCCTTATGCGTTTGTCTTGCCGTTAGTTTTCGTCGCCTCATTCGCGCCGGTCTCGTGGCCGAGATGGCGTAGCAACTCTTTTTGGCATTCAATGAATTCCAAGCTCAGCGGGTCGCGTGGCCGGGGCAGGTCGATCCTCATCTCGGCCTTCACCGTGCCAGGATGGGGCGACATGACGATAACGCGGTCCGCCAGGTAGACAGCTTCTGCGACGTTGTGTGTCACGTAGATTACCGTCTTGCGAGTTTCCCGCCACACATCCGCGAGCAGCCGCTGCATGTCATCGCGTGTGAGCGCGTCGAGTGCCGCGAACGGCTCGTCCATTAAAAGTACCGAGGGATTGTACGCCAGCGCACGGGCAATGGCGACCCGCTGCTGCATGCCGCCGGACAGATGGTGCGGAAACGCGCCCGTGAACTTCTCGAGTTTGACCAGGCGCAATTGCTCGCGCGCGATCTTTTCACGCTCCTGTTTGGGCACGCCTTTCATTTCCAGCCCGAATGAGACATTCCCGAGCGCGGTCCGCCACGGGAAAAGCTGGGCGAAATCCTGGAACACGACGCCGCGGTCCATGCCGTGGCCTGTCACCGGCTTTCCGCCGATGCGGATCTCGCCTGACGCCGGTGTCAGGAAGCCGGCAATGATGTTGAGCAGCGTAGACTTGCCGCAGCCGGACGGCCCGACGATGCAGAGAAATTCGGAGGCGTCGATGTCGATGCTGACGTTCTTGACGCCGGGCACCTTGCCGCCCGGCGTGTCGTAGGTGAGCGTGACGTCACGGATGGCGATCGGCTGCATCGTTTACCCTTTAGCCGCGCGCGTCATGCCCCAACGCTGGACCGTCGCCTTTTCGACCGAACCGAAAACCAGACGCTCGAATACGTAACCGATACAGCCGATGACGATCAACGCGGCCAGCATAACGTCGGTATTGAGGAATTCCTTGGCGTCGAAGATCACCCACCCCAGCCCCCAATCGGACGCCGCGATCATCTCCGCGCCGACCACTGCGATCCAGGCGCGCAAGAACGACTGGCGCATACCGGTTATGATGAAGGGCGAGGCGCCGGGAATGATGACCTTCCAGAACAGAGAATTCTCGTCGGCGCCCATGGCGCCGGCCGCACGCAGCCAGAGTGGATTGACCGACCGCACGCCCGACCAGGTATTAAACACCATCGGAAAGGTCGCGGCATAGAACACGATCAGCACGGTGGTCAGATTGCCGATGCCGAACCAGAGCATGAACAGCGGCACCAGCGCGAACGAGGGAATCGGCATCAGCGCGCTCACCAGCGGCAGGAAAAAATGTTCGACGCGCTGAAACCGGGCCATCAGGATGCCAAGCGGTATCCCCACAACCACCGCCAGACAGAAGCCGAACAGCACGCGATACAAGGTGAACGCCGCGTGCGCAATCATGGTCCCGTCGGTAAGGCTTGCGAACAGCGCGCGTGTGACATTTCCCAGCGTCGGCAACAGCGCTGGTGCGAAATATCCGCTGCGTGCCAGCGCCTCGTAGGCCGCCGCCGCTACGGTCAGCGTGATAGCGGCGCGCATAATTGAACGCAGGCTTTGTCCATTTTCGGTCATGAGGTGATCATTCCCCAGCGCACCACCGTGTAGTCCTCGATCTTGCGGAATACGAATTTCTCCAGCGCTAGGCCAATGACAGCGATTACAACAATGCCGGCCATCATGACGTCGGTATTGAGGAACTTGCGCGCGCCGAAGATCATCCAGCCGAGGCCCCAGGGAACGGCTGCGAGCATTTCGACTGCCACCAAGATACGCCAGGCCTGCGCGAGGCCGAGCCGCAGCCCGGTGAGGATGTAGGGCAGCGCGCCGGGCAGAATTACGTGGCTGAACAGCCGACGGTCATCGGCGCCCATCGATTGCGCCGACCGCACCCAAATTTCCTTCACCGCCTTCACGCCGGTCCAGCTGTTGAAGATGATCGGGAACGCCGACACGAAGCCGACCAGCAGCACGGACGACAAATTCCCGAGCCCGAACCAAAGCAGAAACAGCGGCGCATAGGCGAGTCCCGGGATCGGCGCGCAAATGCTCACCAAGGGCAGAAAGACATCCTCGGCGCGGCGTGAGCGCGCCATCAATACACCAATGGTGATGCCAAAGATGCCGGCAAGCGCAAAGCCGGAAAGCAGGCGGATCACGGTATCGATGGTGTGGTGCGGCAGAATGCCGGAGATTGTGAGCTGAACAAAAGAGGATGCCACTTCTTCGAGAGTCGGAAACAGCCTGCGCGGAAATATGTTCGTCCAGGCGATGATCTCCCAGATCCCGCCCACGACAACAAAAGGAAAGACGTTGCGTGCAATCAGCCGAAGCCGCTCGCCGCCCGATGATCGACCGAGCGTGCGATCCACCGCGATGGTCGTAGCTGCGTCCTGCATTGGTGCCCGGCTTCCTCCCATGCACCGCGGCAACTGGCGTCTTGCGCGGGCTTCCGGCTTCTGAGTGATTTTGGTCGGAGGATAGCGCTTTGAGTGCCCGCCACAAGCTGGCGCGATCGCCCGACGCCGGGACGCCGCTACTGGCGCAATTACGGCAGAACGGCTAAAGCCCGGTCATGCGCCGCGTCAGGTTTTTAACGGGAGAGTTTCGTGATGTCGAAAAATGCACAAAAGATCGGTTGGATCGGAACCGGCCGCATGGGCTTACCCATGGCGGAACGTCTGCTCAAGGCCGGCCACGATGTAACCATCTGGAACAGGACTCGCGCCAAGGCCGAGCCACTGGCCGCCAAGGGTGGAAAGATCGTCGACAAGCTTTCCGATCTGACATCGTGCGATGTTGTGTTTTCGATCGTGTCCGAAGGCAAGGACCTGGAACAGGTCTTGTTCGGCAAGGACGGAGTTGTTTCGGGCTCCGGCAAAACTCCGGCCGTTTTCGTGGATTGCTCGACCATTTCGGTCGAGGAATCTGCCGACATACGCAAGAAACTGAGGGCGCGCGGGGCCGATTATGTCACGGCGCCGGTGTCGGGCAATGCCAAGGTGATCAAGGCTGGTCGGCTGTCGTCGGTCGTCTCGGGACCTGAGGCGGCGTGCAAAATGATAATGCCGCTCATGGAGGTGATCGCGCCTCAGGGCGTTTCCTATGTTGGTGACGGTGATCTCGCACGCGTGTGCAAGATTGCGCACAACGTCATGCTCGGCGTGGTGATAGAAAATCTGATCGAGATCACACTGCTTGTGAACAAGATGGGTGTGCCACGCCACGCATTTCTCGCCTTCCTGAACAACGGCGTGATGGGTTCGATGTTCACCCGGTACAAGTCGCCGGCGCTGGTCAATCTCGACTGGACGACGACTTTCACTCCGGAATTGCTGCGCAAGGATCTTGATCTCGGACTAGAGCTTGGTCGCGAGATGGATGTGCCGATGCCAGTGACGGCGGCTACGCGCGAAGTGCTGCAAGGTCACTTCGGCCATGCCACGCTGCAGCCAGATCCGCAGGCCTACCTGAACAAGGACTTCGCGGCACTAATGGAGACGATGGCGCTCGCGGCCGGCATGAAGCTCGCACCAGAAAACAAGAACGTGCCGACAGGATTGGAAAGTTGATCTCCATCGAGAGGCGCCGTGCACATAAAAAAAGGGCCCCTTGCGGGGCCCGTGTGCATAAGGTGGAGGATTCACGCCGCCGTCTAAGCCTGAAGGGAGGAAAACGGCGGCTGCGCACGTGTCCCACTCAAGAGGCCCGGCAGGCCTATCACAAGTAAAATGGCCATAAATTTCATAGTTGATATGCAGCAGACACATACCACACCTCATTCGATCGAATGATGGATGAGACGGGAGCTTTAAATGACATTCAGGCTCTACAATGCGCCCCAATCGACCTGCAGCCAACGTGTTCGCTTTGTCCTCAACGCCAAAAAGCTCTCGTTCGATGAGGTCAAGCTCAATCTGCTCGAAGGCGACCAGCTCAAGCCCGACTATCTCAAACTCAATCCCAACGGCGTTGTACCCACGCTCGACCATGATGGCGCCATTGTCATCGATTCTACAGTCATAACTGAATACCTCGACGAGGTCGCACCGGATTATAGTTTTACGCCCGAGGATCCGGTTGCACGTGCGCACATGCGGGCGCTCATGCACTTCATCGACGAAATGCCGGCTGCGGCCGTGCGAGTGCCCACTTTCAACCTCGCTTTCCTGCCTAGTTTCCAGAAGATGCAGCGTGAGGCTTTCGTCGCCATGGCGGAGAGCAAGCCATTGCGCCGGGAATTCATGCTCACAATGGGCCAGACCGGCTTCCCGAAGGAAGAGATGGACGCGGCGCTTGCCCGTCTGCGCCGCACCTATGAGCGCATGGACAGGGAGATCGAACGCAGTGGCGGTCCCTGGCTGCTCGGAAAAGAGATTACGCTGGCCGACGTGGCCGTGATGCCATCGCTCATACGCATACACGATCTCGGCAAGCCGGACTGGCAGGATTTACCGCGCGTCGTCACCTGGTTCGACAACATCCGTGCACAGCCGGCTTTTACGCCGACTTTCTATCACGGCTCACTCTTGAGCGAGCGCTTCCCGCATCTGAGGGAGAAGGCGCCGGCCTGACGACCGGGCTGCGTGGAGCTCAATGCATCACGGCCAGGACGTGCCCGGCCGTGACCGAATCTTATAGGCAGTATCGCTTAATACTTCGCACTGATTGGCAGTTCTTCCGCGGGGAACAGCGAAATCAGGCGGCAGCCCTTGTCGGTGACCACAACCTCTTCTTCGATGCGCGCGGCGGAAAATCCGTCGGTGGCGGGGCAATAGGTTTCGATCGCGAACACCATGCCTTCCTTGATCTCCGTCGGATGATCCATCGACACGACGCGCGAGATGATCGGCCGCTCGTGCAGGTTCAGGCCGAGGCCGTGCGCGAACTGCAAGCCAAACGCCGCCATTTCGTCGGGGAAGCCGAACTCGTTCGCCTTCGGGAAGACCTCGCAAATATGCGCCGTGCTGGCGCCGGGTCTGATACGTTCGATAGCGTTGTCCAGCCATTCACGCGCCTTTCTGTAGGCGTCGTGCTGTGCCGGCGTGGCGCGTACGACGTTGAAGGTACGGTAGTAGCACGTGCGATAGCCCATGAAAGCTTGCAGGATGTCGAAGAACGCCTGATCACCGGGGCGGATCATGCGGTCGGTGAAATTGTGCGGGTGCGGATTGCAGCGCTCGCCGGAAATCGCATTGACCGCTTCCACGTCGTCGGAGCCGTGCGTGTAGAGGAACTTGTTGACCTCGGCGACGATGTCGTTTTCGCGGACGCCCGGACGCAGCATTTCGTTGACCACGTCATAGGCGCCATCGACCATTGCGGCGGCGCGGTTGAGCAGCGCGATCTCGTCGGCCGATTTGACCTCGCGCGCACTTAGCATGATTTGCTGGCCGTCCTTTATCTTGAGCCCGGCCTTCTCGAGCTCGAACATCATCGGCGGTTCGATGATGTCAACGCCGATCGGCATCTTTGCGACACCGGCTGATTTGAGAATCGAAGCCATTTCCTCGGCGTGACGCTTCATCAGGCCGAAGGCGGGATCGACGGTACCACGCAGGCCGACCAGGCCTGCCTTGCAATTTTCCGGTTTAAGCCAAGGCGAATAGAGCTTGTGATGGACCGCGGCCGAGCCGAAGTCCCAAAGGATCGGGTCGCCGCCGCGCGTGAGCAGCACCCAGCGCGAAAGCTTGTCGCGTGCCCATTCGCCGATTTTGGTGGAGGTGACGTAGCGGATGTTGTTGTCGTCGAACAGCAATAGCGCGCCAAGATCGGAGGCTTCAAGCGCGGCTTGTGCGCGGCCAAGGCGATAGCGGTGCATGCGACGGTAGTCGACACGCTCCTCGAAATCGACGCCCATGGTGCCAAGCACCGGCAGGTGCCGGCCCCAGTTGTAGCGCGGGTTGATATCCTCGGCGGTGATCTTCACCGGGTCGCGCGTTCTCTCGTCCATGGTCGTCTCCTTACGCGGTATTTATTGCCGGCGTTATCGCCAGTGACATGGCCGCACTATACCACGATATCAATTGGCCTCCACGTGGGCATCCTTGATCACGCCGCCCCAAACCTCGGTTTCCTTCTTGATAAAGGCGGCAGCCTCCGCCGGTGAACCGCCGACGGCATGCAGGTTGATCTTGGTGAAATGGTCCTGCGCCTGCGGGCTCCGAAGCACCTCGTTCACCGCCTTGTTGAGCTTTGCAATCACCGGGGCGGGAGTTTTCGGTGGTGCGGCGAGCGCATTCCAGGTCCCGGACTCGAAGCCCTTAACTCCCGCTTCGTCCAGTGTCGGAATGTCGGGCAGGCTGGGTATGCGTTTGTTAGTGGCAACCGCGAGGATGCGCGCCTTGTCGGCCTGGTGGAGTTTGATCGCTGAAGCAAGCTCCATGAAAATGAAGTCGACATGGCTCGCAATGATATCGTTGAGCGCAGGGGCCGTGCCCTTGTAGGGCACGTGCACCAGCTTGGTGCCGGTGACACGCTCGAACAATGCCGCCGTGAGATGCGACGTCGTACCGATACCTTGCGAGGCGTAGTTGACCTTGCCTGGGTTGGCTTTGACGTACGCGACGAATTCCTGCGCGGTCTTGGCCGGAAAATCCGGGCGCACCAGAAGCACATTGGCGATCGAAGTCATGATGGCCACAGGCTCGAACTGCGCCGGATCGAAATTCATCTTTCTGTACAATAGAGGATTGACCGTAAGGGGCGCAGGCTGCGCGGCTAGAAGCGTGTAGCCGTCCGGTTCAGAGGTAAACACGAATTCGGCGCCGATATTGCCGGCGGCACCCGCCCGGTTTTCCACCACGACTGGCTGGCCCAGTTTTTGGTGCAGCCCTTCGGCAACGATGCGCGTCACCGTATCGACGCCGCCACCGGCCGGCACGCAGACGACGATCTTGATCGGCTTGTTAGGGAAAGTGGCTACGGTATCCTGCGCCACAGCGCCGGAAGTCAACAGCAACACAGACGAAATCAACGCTAGAAGTATGCGCACTCTTTCCTCCATTCACCCTGTACTCGGCTTATGCGACGCGGGCCAGCTTTTGCGCCGGCAGTTTAAGGTTGAACAACTTCATCGCGTTGCCGCCTAGTATATTGCGCTTGGCCTGTTCGTTCAGGAACGGCAGATCATAGATAGTCGACGGTAGATCAAAGTCCCAGTGCGGATAGTCGGACGAATAGAGCAGTTGGGTCTCGGCCTTGACCATGCGGAACGTCTGCTCAAGCATCGCTATATCGGTCATTTCCATCGGTTGCGACGAAAAGTACATGTCGCGCATGTAATCGCTCGGCTTTTTCTTCAGCGCCGGTGCTTCGGACGAGCGCATCATGTACTCGTTGTCAAAGCGTTGCATCATAAACGGAACCCATGCGAGGCCGCTCTCGACCCAAAGCACCTTCAGTTTGGGAAACCGTTCCGGCAGTCCATTGGTGATCCAGTTAGCGAGATGCACCATGTTGTAGAACACGAAGCCGAGGGCGTGCACCGAGATGAACCGATTCATCATGCCGACGGTCTGATCGTTCCAATTGTACCCGGCGTGAAACGCAAGCGGCAGACCCATTTCTTCAAGCAGCGCATAAGTCTTCATGCAGGAATTGTGGTGTACCGGCCGATTGCGTGCCGACGTCACCATGAACCCGACAACGCCTTTGTTTTCGCCGAATTCCTGCACGGTCCGAAAAGCGGCGTCCGCGTCGTTGAATGGCAAATAAAGCATCGAGCGGATGCGTGGCTCATGCGCCAATACCCGTTCTGTGAGCCATCGGTTATAGGCGCGCGCCAACGCCACTTCGACCTCGACTTGCGGATGCAGGCCGAGTTGGAGCATCGGTGTGGGAAACATCACCGCCACATCGATGCCGATGGCATCCATCCAGCGGCGGGTCAATGCGATGTCGCGTTGTACGCCAGTTTCGGTTTTTTCCAGACCGCGCACCGCGTAGCGCATCACGCGCCCGCCCATGTCCTGGTAGCCGACGCCGGATGGCAGCATGCCGACACTTTTGGCATTGGCCTGGCGGGCGCTGCGCGCGAGTTGCTGCAGCACAGGATCATCCATGTAGTCGAGGATCTCTCCGATCGATTCGCTTTCGTAGTGGTGCGAATCCACATCGATGATGGGAAAATTTTTGTAGCCGCGTTCAGTTGCCTGCTTGGCTGCGTGCGCCAGAAGCTTGCGGGTGTCGAACTCCTCGACTTCCATCCGACGAAAATCACTTAAGGGAAGATCCATGATTATCGTTCCTCCCGCATGATCTTATCCGAAAACCAGTTCCTGCTTTCCGGGATCACGCTCTATCTCCCCGACCAGGCTTGCCACATGCCAAGCTCGAACACTTGCAAATTAACTGCCTTGAGCATGGCAGTAACGGTTACCATCGCCTCCGTCGCGGTTACAGCGTCGGGCGCAAACGCGGGCAGGGCGCCATCGCGCTCCGCTGCGCGTTCGGCGTAGAGCCGAACGGCGTTCGCCAGCATGCTTTGAATTTCGGCGTCACTCAGGCGCCCGGTCGCGCGTGCAGTTTCAGCTTGCGACGACATAGATATCCTCCCCACGCCGGACGACTTCAAAGCTCTTAAGTTTAAGGCTTCGGTCGGACGCGCATTCGCCTGTCATGAGATCGTATTCGTAGCCGTGCCACGGGCAGACGAAATGGATCTCATTGCTGGAAAACTTCTGGCCCACCCAGCCGCGATCCGGGCCGATGACGTCCTCGACCTTGTGCATGATGATGCCCTCGCAGGCGGGACCACCCTGATGCACGCACAGGTTCTCGTAGGCGTAGAACTTGCCCTGCCAATTGAAGACCCCGATTTCGCGCGCACCATGGGTGACAATGCGGCGTTCGCCGTCGGGAAACTGCGAGACTTTGGCGACAAATACTTCCGGCATGTGGCCCGGCTCCAGCTCGTTGAACGACAGAAAAGTATGGCACCGAACCGCACAGCGCGGCAACGAAGCGGCTTCGCGGAAATCAGAACCAGGGTTGCAGCGATCCGCATTGTCTTAGTGGATGGCATCACGCAAGGTCCACCGCCAACGGGAAAGGGGGCCGGGTGGACTCTGCCGCAATGCTCGCTGCCACTGCGGGCGCCTTCGTGCTGGCAGGCTTCGTCAAGGGCGTGATCGGCCTGGGGCTGCCGACAGTGGCGATCGGCCTCCTGGGGCTACTGCTGACACCAGCGCAGGCAGCGGCGATTCTGGTAGTGCCGTCGCTGGTCACCAATATCTGGCAGGCTGCGGCCGGCGGCGGATTGCTCGCATTGACGCGCCGGCTATGGCCAATGCTTGCCGGCATCTGCATCGGCACCTTCGTCGGCGCGGCGTCGCTGCCGCGCGATGACAACGGACGTGCGACGGTGTGGCTTGGGCTCGCACTCGTGCTTTACGCGGCTTTTGGATTGGTCAAAGGGCATTTCGCAGTCCCGCGGCGCGCCGAAACCTGGCTCGGATTGCTCGTCGGTGCGGCGACAGGTGCGATCACCGTCGCGACCGGCATCTTCGTCATGCCTGGAACACCCTATATCCAATCGCTGGAGTTCGATCGCGACAAATTGGTGCAGGCGCTCGGCCTGTCATTCACGGTGTCCACAGTCACGCTTGCTGTGGCGCTTGCCTATGCCGGCCAGGTGCGCACCTCGCTGGCATGGCCTTCGCTGGTCGCGCTCGCCGCGGCGCTTGTCGGGATGGGTCTGGGACAACTCATCCGCGGAAAAGTGAAAGAAGAAACGTTCCGGCTGTGCTTTTTTGTCGGACTGCTGCTGCTTGGGGCGCATCTGGCGCTGCGCGGGCTCTTGTGATCGATTAGGAACGGCCATTTGCAGTTATTAGGACTGGTGCGATGAAAATCGTCGATCTCTCCCACGTCATGAATGTGCACACGCCAGGCTGGGTCGGTTACGCCGGCAACAAGATGTATTACGCGCAGAATTTGCAGACTCAGATGATCGTGGCACAACGCATCGACACGGCGCTGCATGTGGGAACCCACTTTGACGGCGCCATGCATGCAACCGACAATCGGAAAGGCGATATGGCCTCGCTGCCTCTCGACTATCTCGTCAATCGCGGCGTGGTGGTCGACATCTCAAAACACATGCACGACTGGGCGGTCATTACGCCGCAAATGATCGAGGGCGCCGGTGCCGACATTCGTGAGGGCGACATTCTTATCTTGCACACCGGCTGGCACAAACATTACGAAGGGCAACCGCAGCAGGATCTGGTGAAATACTTCTGCTATCACCCAGGGCCGAATCTCGACACCTTGCACTGGATGTTGAAGAAAAAGATCAGGTGGTGGGGCATGGATTGCGGCTCCTGCGATCACGCAATGAACACGTCGATCCGCCGTATGCGACCCGATCTTGCCGAGGAGTTCACGAAGAAACACGGCAAAACACCGGCGGAATTCTTCGGCACTTTTGAATTCACGCACAAAAAATCCGGACGCAAGGTGCGGCAGGACATGTTCCCGTTCCACAGCTGGGCCTTCCAGGAAGGACTGCTGCACGCGGAAAATCTCGGCGGCGACATCGAGATGATGCTGGGAAAACGCTGCGTGGTCGGCGCATTTCCCTGGCGCTACGAAGGCCTTGAGGGGTGTCCGTGCCGGATCGTCTGCTTCCTTGATACTGACATGTCGGTTGAGGCCGTCGGCGACGCCGCCAAGGCGATCTTAAAAAGCTAGCGCTTCTTCTTACGCTTCGGTTTTGTACCCGGATCTTTCAGCCTCGGGTCAGGATGGTTGCTTTGCAATGTTGACTGGATCACTTCGCGCAGCAATTTGTATTTCGATTTTGGCCAATGCGCGACGTGAATGTCGGCGAGCAGTTTCGCTGACTGCCCGAACACCACGATGCGGTCCCCGACGCTAATCGCCTCTTCCAGCTGGTGCGTGATCAAAATCGCGGTCGACCCGCACTCACGCGCCAATTCAAGGAACGTTTCGCGGAGTTCTGCCGCAGTCACCTCGTCGAGATGCCCGAAAGCTTCGTCGGCGAGCAGGATATCGGGCTCGACCGCAAATGCGCGCGCAATAGCCACGCGTTGGCGCATGCCACCGGATAATTCGTGCGGATAGGCATTGGTGAACTGGCCGAGGCCAAGCCGCTTGAGCCAGGTCAGTGCGCGCTCGCGCTGCTCTTTTTCGGGCAAGCCAATGAGTTCGAGCGGAAGCCTTGCGTTGTCGAGCGCAGAGCGCCAGGGCAGCAATCGATCCTGCTGGAACACTGTCGCGATCCGGCCGCGGAAAAAATCGAAATCGGCGTGAGGGCTTTTGTCCCCGATGTGGATCAACCCTTCGCTCGGTGCTTCCAGCCCGATCATCAGGTCAAAAAATGTCGACTTTCCGCAGCCAGTCTGGCCGACGATGGCCACCACCTCGCGTGGCGCAATGGCGAGATCAAGATGATCGATCGCCACCACGGATTGCCCTGTGGTGGTCTGGCGGAAAACCTTGCGCAGGCCGCGAACCTCGATCGGCGGCGGACCACTCATGCGCGCCACCGCAATACACGTGCTTCCGCGCGCGCGACCATCGCCTCAAGCAGGAATAAAAGTGCGACCAGCACCAGCGTCCAGGCAAACACGTCGGCGACGGAGAACAATTCCTGCGCCACGGACAGTTGATGGCCGATGCCGGTGACGGCGCCGACCAGTTCTGCGATGGTGACGACGCGGATCGCCAGGCTGATATTGACCTTCCAGCTGGTGAAGATCGTCGGCACGATCGCCGGCAACATCAGTTTAAGGAAATATTGCCAGGTCGTTGGCCGGAATGATTGCATCATATGGCGCAGTTCGCGTGGCACGCCGTGCATGGCATCGAGCGTATCGATCAGGAACACCGGGCCGCACACCACCACCAGTACGAAGCCGATACGGAATTCCACGCCCGGAAACCACAGCACAGCAAACAAGATCCACGAGACCACCGGCACCGCCATCAGCAGGCGGATCATCGGGTGCAGATACTTATCGAGCGAACTCGAGCGGTACATTGCCATCGCCAAAGCGAGGCCCAGCACGAACGAAACGAGAAGAGCGGCAATCACACGCGCTAGAGTCACTGCGACGTCGATCGGCGTGATGGTCGTGAGGCTTCGCGCAATACGCGCGAAACTCGGGATAGCAAATGGGGGAATCCCGAGATAAGGCGCCAGATGCGACAGTGCCTCCCAGGCGACGGCGAAGACAAGAAGGGAAACGAGAGTCTGACGCGGAAAGGTCAGGACGGGTACAGACTCCCGCAACTCCTCATGGGGCATAGATGATCTTCTCGTCCGGCATTTTTTCGTAGAACCCGGCCTTCACCGCACGTTCCATCATATCGGTAATAGTCTTGCGGGTGGCCGGCTCCCAGGCAGGCTCAATCACCATTTGCAGGCGCTTGCTCGCCAGTGCGGCGGTCAGAATACCCGGCGGGAGCTTGAGCGTTTCGTTGGCGATCTTGTCGGCTTCCGCCGTATTCGACTGCAAGAATTTAGCGACGTCCTGTAACGCGGCGATCAGCATTCTTGGTCCGTTCGGATTTTTCGCGATCGCATCGGCACGCATCGCTGTCACGATTTCCCATCCGTCCTGTCCGGTGATTTCTTTCCAGCCTTGTGCCCCGTTGAAAATCACTTTCCAGTCCGGATTTTGCTTCAAGATGATGCTTGCCAGGGGCTCGATCACCAGCGCGGCGTCGACGCGGTCAGCCTCAAGTTGCGCGCGAGCGACGGCGAAGTTGGCATTGACGACGATGATGTCCTTGCCGAGGTCGATTCCCTTCGCAGCCGTGTACATCTTGGTGACCTGGAACTGCGAACCGCCCATGTCGATTGCGAGTTGCTTGCCCTTCAGATCGGCCAACGACTTGATTTGATCGTTTTTTGTAAAAATGACGAGGTCGGCAAGCGTGAAGCCGGTACCGATAATACGAACCGGCACACCTTCCTGGTAAAGCTTTTGCAGGATTGTCGGGCCGCCGATCAGCACGTCAGTTTCGCCGGTGGCAAAGCCGGCATAGAACGCCGCGATCGACGGGTACGCGTGAATATCCAGCTCGAAACCATTCTTGGCGTCGAAGCCTTGCGCTTTCATGATGTTCCATACCAGCGGGTTGAACACCGGCAGTGTGAGGCTGGAGACCTTGATCACCGGTTTCTGCTGTGCGTGCACCGGGGACACAATTCCGACCGCCGCAATTGCGACGGCGGCGGCGAGCGCGGCAAGGCCGCGCCGAGACAAACTGGACATGGGCAATTCCCCCTCGTGGTCGCTCAAACCGTGATCTTGCTCGTCACATGGCTTGAATGCGAGCGCGACTTTACTCCGCTTTCATTTGTGTGCAAATAATCGACCGGTTGTACCCGGAGGGCGTGATGCCGCACATCACCGCGCGAGATGGGACGCGGCTCTACTACGAAGAAGCGGGCAGCGGCTCACCGGTGATATTCGTCCACGAATATGCCGGCGATTATCGCACCTGGGAAATGCAGATGCGTTTTTTCTCCCGCGCGCATCGCTGCATCACTTACAGCCAGCGCGGTTATCCGCCCTCGGACGTGCCATCCGTTAGCGCAAAATATAGTCAGGACATCGCACGCGACGACGTTGTCGCCATCATGGACGCGCTGGAAGTCGACAAGGCGCACGTGGTTGGCCATTCGATGGGGGCTTACACGGCGTTGCATGTCGGCATCCGTGTGCCGGCGCGGTGTATTTCGGTGGTCGCCGCCGGCTGCGGCTGGGGCTCGACCCCGGACGCCAAGAAACGCGAGGAAATGAAAGCCCTGGCCGCGGAGACCGGCAAAATGTTTGTCGAGGAAGGTATCGCATCGGCGGCTGCGAAATATGCCGATGCCCCGATGCGTCAGGCGCAGAAAAACAAGGATCCGCGCGGTTACGCTGAATTTGCGCGCATGTTGTCCGAACATTCCGCCGAAGGCCACGCGCAAATCATGTTCAATCTTCAACTCAAACGGCCGACCCTGTGGGAGATGGAGACGGCGCTGAAGAAATTCGCCGTGCCGCTGCTGATCATCGTTGGTGACGAAGACGAGCCCTGCATCGATGGCAGCGTTTTTCTCAAACGAACAGTGCCGACCGCCGGCCTTCTGATGATCCCGCGCACCGGACATAACGTTCCGACTGAAGAGCCGGCTGCGTTCAATGCAGCGCTCGCTGATCTGTTCGCCGCGGCGGAAGCCGGCCGCTGGCTTGCGCACAAACCGTCCAAATAAGAATCGGGAGGAAGCGATGGACCTCAAGCTGAAAGGCAAGACCGCGCTGGTGACTGGTGGCAGCGAGGGCATCGGCAAGGGCATTGCCCGCGCCTTGGCCAAGGAAGGCGTCGACGTCGTGATCTGTGCCCGGCGCAAGGAACCACTGGAAGCCACGGCGGCCGAAATTGCCAAAGAGACGGGACGCAAGATCGTCGCAATTCCCGCCGATCTGCGTAAGGACACCGACGCCAAGAATTTCATTGAGCAGGGCGCCAAGGCGCTTGGCCGTATCGACATCATGGTTAATAACGCCGGCTCTGCAGCGGGCGGCGTCATCGAACATTTGACTGAAGATGACTGGGAGAAAGGGCTTCAACTCAAGTTCATGGGATATGTGCGGTGCTTGCGATACGCGCTGCCGATCATGGTCAAGCAGGGCGGCGGTCGCGTCGTCAATCTGATCGGCAACGACGGCGTGAAGCCTTCGTATTGGGAAATCTGCCCGGGCGCGGCCAACGCCGCCGGGCAAAACCTCACACTCTCGCTCGCCGGCCAATACGGCAAGAATGGCATCAGCTTTGTCGCCGTTAATCCAGGCCCGGTTCGTACCGAGCGTTGGGCCGGGCTGGTTAAGGCAATGTCACGCGATATGAAAATTTCGTACGAACAGGCCGACAAACTGGCGCCTGCCTCGATCCCCATGGGTCGCATCGCCGAGGTCGACGAAGTCGCTAATCTGGTCGTTATGCTGGCGTCACCGCTCATGGAGATGGTCAACGGAACGATGATCGAAATCGACGGTGGACAGGACAAGCCACTGATGGACCGATTCCGCGACAAGCCGACGGGATAGCTGTTCTGCCGGGGCAGCGACACTCTCGCTTGACAAGCTCGGCCCGCCGGTCGGACTATTTGCGTACAAACAAGCTCGCCAGCCGGAGGCGACAGGACGGAGAGATTCACGCACCGCATCGATGATGTGGCCAGCCGCTACGCAGGAGTTTCAGTCATGAAATCTACGCGTCACCTGTTCACGTTCGCGCTCGCCGGCTGCTTCGCCGCCGGTCTTTCCTCCTACGCCTTGGCGCAGCAAACCATCAAGATTGGCGAGCTCAACAGTTACAAGGCTCAGCCTGCCTTCCTCGACCCGTACAAAAAGGGCATGGATCTCGCGATCGACGAGATCAATAGCAAAGGCGGCGTGCTCGGCAAGAAACTGGAACTGATCTCGCGCGACGACGGCGCTAATCCGGGCGAAGCCGTGCGGGTCGCCGAAGAGCTGGTAACGCGCGAAGGTGTTGCCATGATCGCGGGCACTTTTCTCTCGCATATCGGCCTAGCAGTGACGAATTTTGCGGGCCAGAAAAAGGTCTTCTTCCTCGCCGCAGAGCCGTTGACCGACAAAATCACCTGGCAGAATGGCAACAAGTACACCTATCGCCTGCGGGCAACGACCTACATGCAGACGGCCATGCTGATGCCGGCCGCCACCGCGGCGAAGAAAAAGCGATGGGCTCTGGTCTACCCCAATTTCGAATATGGCCAGTCGGCTGCCGAGAACTTCAAAGCGCTGATGAAGAAAGCGCAGCCAGATGTCGAGTTCGTCACAGAACAGGCGCCACCGCTCGGCAAGATTGATGCCGGAGCAGTGGCGCAGGCGATCGATGACGCTAAACCGGACGCGATTTTCAATGTGCTGTTCGGCGGGGATCTGGCCAAATTCGTGCGCGAGGGCAATACACGCGGCGTGTTCAAGGATCGCACGGTGGTGAGCCTGTTGTCTGGCGAACCGGAATATCTCGATCCGCTCAAAGACGAGGCGCCAGTCGGCTGGACGGTGACCGGCTATCCCTGGGACAAGATCAAGACGCCGGAGCATCTGGCTTTCGTCACGGCCTATCAGAAGAAGTTCAATGACTACCCGCGTCTTGGTTCCGTCGTTGGATATGTGACGATCAAGTCGATAGCGGCCGGCATCGCCAAGGCGAAGTCGACCGACACCGACAAGCTGGTGGCGGCTTTTGCCGATCTGAAGGTCGACAGCCCGTTCGGGCCGTTCCGCTATCGCGCCAGCGACCATCAGGCCACAATGGGTGCCTATGTCGGCAAGATCGCGCTCGAGAATGGCAAGGGAACGATGGTCGACTTCAAATACGTCGATGGCGCATCGGTGTTGCCAAGCGACGCCGAGGTCAAAAAACTGCGTCCGGCCGAAACGAACTAAGGTTCCCGCGCGCGATGTCCTTGGCTAACCTTTCCCCGCGTCGCGGGGAGAGGTTATTCGTCTCATGACCTTCAGCGGGTTTCTGTTTCAGGCGCTCAACGGGCTCTCCACCGCTTCGGGCCTGTTTTTTGTCGCCGTCGGATTGTCGCTGATTTTCGGCGTTTCCCGCATTATCAACATCGCCCACGGGTCCCTCTATATGCTCGGGACCTACATCGCGTATTCATTTGCAACTCATGTCGGCGGTGCGTTGGGATTCTGGGGCGGGATCATCGCCACGGCTCTCATCGTTGGCGCGATTGGCGCATTGATCGAGATCCTGCTGCTGCGGCGGATCTATCGCGCGCCTGAGCTGTTTCAATTGCTCGCCACCTTCGCTCTGGTTCTGGTGATCAATGATGCCGTGCTCTGGCTGTGGGGGCCGGAAGATCTGCTGGGACCACGTGCCCCCGGTTTGCGGGGATCGATTGAGGTGCTTGGCCGCCAATTACCGAGTTACGATCTTTTCCTGATTGTCATCGGCCCGCTGGTCCTGCTGGTACTGCATTTTGCGCTTGCCCGCACACGCTTCGGCCGCTTGGTGCGCGCGGCGACGCAGGATCGCGAAATGGTCAGCGCGCTGGGGGTTAATCAGGCGGTCCTGTTTACGTCGGTGTTTGCACTTGGCGCGGCGCTCGCCGGGTTCGGCGGCGCGCTGCAGGTCGCGCGTGAACCCGCCAATCTTGCGACGGATCTGGTCGCGATCGGAGATGCTTTCGTTGTGGTGGTGGTCGGCGGCATGGGCTCGATCACCGGCGCCTACCTTGCGGCGGTGATCATTGCCGAGGTGAAAGCCGTTTGCATCGCCATTGGCGTCGTTGATTTCAGCTTCATCACTGTCAATTTTTCCAAGCTCACGCTGGTCGCCGAATTCCTGGTCATGGCAGTGGTGCTGATCGTACGGCCTTACGGGCTGCTCGGTCGGCCGCAAGTCTTTGTGCGTTCGATCGCCGAGCCGGAGGACCCTATCCGCCCCGCAACACCCGCGCTCAAGGTGCTAGGCGTCGCGGTGCTCGTGCTGTTGTTGTGCCTGCCGCTTCTCGCGCAGGCCTCGCCTTATATTCTTATTCTCGGCATCGACGTATTGATCGCGGTGATTTTCGCAACCTCGCTGCACTTCATCATGGGTCCTGGCGGCATGCATTCCTTCGGACACGCAGCCTATTTCGGACTTGGCGCTTACGGCGCGGCACTGTTGGTCAAATGGGTGGCTGTCCCGATGGGAGGCGCATTGGTCGCGGCACCTTTGGTTGCGCTCGGTGGCGCGTTATTGTTCGGCTGGTTCGCCGTTCGGCTTTCCGGCGTCTATCTCGCAATGTTGACGCTCGCCTTTGCGCAGATCGTCTGGGCATTGGTTTTTCAGTGGGAGACGCTGACCGGTGGTTCCAATGGCGTGATCGGTGTCTGGCCGCCGCCGCCATTCGACAAAGCCTGGGTCTATTACCTGCTTACGCTCGTCCTCGCGGTGATCGGCGTGCTATTGTTGCGCCGGTTCCTGTTCGCGCCCTTCGGTTACGCCATGCGCGCGGGGCGCGATTCCCCGCTGCGCGCAGAGGCCATAGGCATCGACGTCAAACGCGTCCATTGGCTTGGCTTTGCCATCGCGGGCTGCGTGTGCGGCATTGCAGGCGGGCTATTCGCATTTGCCAAGGGCTCGATCTCCCCGGAAACGATCCATGTCAGCCGCTCGATTGACGGCCTTGTCATGGTGCTGCTCGGCGGGATCCAGACGCTCACCGGCCCGATCGTCGGGGCATCCGTATTTGCCACGCTGCAAGACACGGTGATGCGGCAGACCGAGTATTGGCGGGCTTTGCTCGGCCTCATCATTTTGATGCTGGTGTTGGCTTTCCCGCAGGGGATCGTTGGTGCGTTTTCCTCACTCTGGCGTAAGTCTGGTGCAAAATCATGAGTGTGCTCGCGATCCGCTCGTTGTCGAAGACTTTTGGCGGCGTGCGCGCGGTCAATGATGTCAGCTTTGAGATCGCGCAAGGCGAATTTCTAGCCATGATCGGCCCGAACGGTGCCGGCAAATCGACCTGCTTCAACATGATCAATGGGCAGCTCGAACCGGATTCCGGGGAAATCATTTTCGCAGGCCGCGATATTGTCGGGCTTGAGACGCGCGAGGTCTGGCGGCTCGGAGTGGGCCGGACCTTCCAGGTCGCCGCCACATTCGGTTCGATGACGGTTCTCGAAAACGTGCAAATGGCGCTGATATCGCACGCGCGCGAGATCTATCATTTGTGGCGTGCATCCGCGGAACTGCATCGCGATCGTGCGCTTGATCTTCTCGGCCAGGTCGGCATGCGCGAGGCTGCCGAGCGCCCGAGCCGTGAGCTCGCCTATGGCGACGTCAAGCGCGTCGAGCTCGCCATTGCGCTTGCGAATGAGCCACGCCTATTGCTGATGGACGAGCCTACAGCGGGTATGGGGCCACGTGAACGCAATGATCTGATTGCACTCGTCAAACGGCTTGTGGTGGAACGTGGAATTTCGGTGTTGTTCACCGAGCATTCGATGGACGTCGTATTCGCCTTTGCCGACCGAATTATTGTGCTGGCGCGGGGGCGACTGATCGCCGACGGCAACGCCGCAGCGATCCGCGACGACGCGCAAGTGCGCGAAGTTTATTTTGGCACCGGCAAGACCTTCGCGGGAGCGGCGCCATGAGCGAGGCAATGCTCACGGTAGACCGTTTGAGCGCCTGGTACGGCGCCGCGCGCATCCTCTACGAGCTGAGCTTTGAGGTTGGCCGTGGAGAAGTCGTAGCGTTGATGGGTCGCAATGGCGCGGGCAAATCCACCACCATGAAGGCGATCATGGGCCTCATGGCTCAACGCCAGGGCACGGTCCGCTTCAACGGCGAGGATATTTCAAGCTGCAAACCTTTCGAAATTGCCCGCCGCGGGCTGGGGTTTACACCGGAAGACCGCCGTATCTTTGTCGATCTGACCGTGATGGAAAATCTCGATGTCGGATCCCAACCCCCGCGCCGGTTTGCTGATGGAAAACCCGCTCCGTCCTGGACTCCAGAGCTATTATTCGCACTTTTTCCCAATCTTGCCGAAATGCCGGACCGCCTCGGTGGACGCATGAGCGGCGGTGAACAGCAAATGCTCACGGTGGCCCGCACGTTGATGGGCAACCCGTTGCTGGTGCTGCTCGATGAGCCGTCGGAAGGCGTGGCGCCGCTGATCGTCGAACAGATGGCTTCCACGATCACCGCTTTAAAGAGACAGGGACTGTCAATTTTGCTGTCGGAACAGAATATTCATTTTGCCCGGCTGGTGTCGGACCGCGTGTATGTGTTGGAAAAGGGCCAGATTCACTGGCAAGGCTCGGTCGCGCAACTCGATGCCAACCTGGATGTGCAAAGGACGTATCTCACGGTATAGGATAGCTTGGACAAACGGGGCGTAAGCATGAAGAGTTTGCGGGGGGAAAAACTGAAGGTTGTGGCAAGCCAGGCTGAACCGTCGGAGCAGGGGCGCTATGTGCTCGACGATCAGGTTGGCTTTCTCATGCGCGTCGCAATGCAACGTCATACATCCATCTTTACCTCGCGCATGATCGAGGGGCTGACCCAGACCCAGTTCGCCGCACTCGCCAAGCTCCATGAGGTTGGCCCCTGCTCGCAGAACTATCTTGGCAGGCTGATCTATCTGGATGCGGCGACCATCAAGGGCGTGGTCGATCGGCTGGACCTGCGTGGCTTCGTCACGGCCCTCAACGATCCAAAGGATCGCCGCCGCCGCGCCGTTGCACTTACGGATCGTGGGCGGCAAGTCACAGAAGCCGCAATGCTGGTTGCCGCCGAAATAACCGCTGCAACCCTGGCTCCGCTCACCGCGGACGAGCAGCGGCAGGTCGCAAGGTTGCTACGCAAGTTGGGATGAGTGCGTAGTCAAAACCGACTACCAGAGACCCTTCAGCCGCCCGCCGTCCAGATTGACCGACACACCGGTGATGTAGCTCGCGCGCTCCGAGCATAAAAAGACAGTCGCGTTGGCAAGTTCTTCCGGCTTGCCCATGCGGCCGAGCGAGTTTTTCTTCGCCGCGACCTTCCGCGCTTCGGCTTCACTTGTGACGCCGAATTCTTTTTTCATGCCTTCGGTGTTGCGGACCCAGAGATCGGTTGCCACCCAGCCAGGGCAGATGGCGTTGACCAGCACGTTGTCCTCGCCGAATTCTTCCGAAAGCGATTTGGTCAGATTCAACAACGCGCTGTTCGTCATTGCGCTGCCAAACATGTAAGGGTCAGGTTCCTTGCCGGCTCCGCCGATCGTATTGACGATCCGGCCCCATTTCTGCGCCTGCATCATCGGATAGACCGCGCGGATCGCGCGCATGAAGCCGAACAGCTTGGTTTCCAATTGCGTCTTGAGCTCGTCATCCTTGATTGCCGAAAAGCGGCCCGAATACATCTGGCCGGCGTTGTTGACGAGAATGTCGACACCGCCGAGTTTCTGCTTTGCGGTCTCTACCATTTTCGCGATGTCAGATTCCTTCGTCATATCGGCCACCACGGCGTGCACTTCGCCTCCGGTGCGCTTGGCAAGATCGTCGCGCGCTTTGTCGAGTTTCTGCTGATTGCGCCCGGTAATCAGGACGCGCACGCCTTCTTCGAGGAACTGCCGCGCAGTTTCGAAGCCGATGCCGCTCGAACCACCGGTAACGATTGCGCGGCGGCCCTTGATTCCCAAATCCATCTCACTCTCCCGTTGACGCCTTCAGACCCAGCATAGAGTATCGCTCGCGGCGGCAATGCAACAAGAAAACGAGGAACGCAATGCAGCTCGGCCTTAGCGGCAAGGTCGCTGTGGTCACCGGTGGCTCGCGCGGCATCGGCAAGGCGGTGGCGCAAGTGCTGCTGGAGGAAGGATGCGTAGTTGCAATTTGCAGTCGCAACTCTGCGCAGCTTGACGCCGCGGTAGCTGAGTTGTCGAAAAAAGGCCGTGTGCTCGGAGTGCCGACCGACGTCACCGATGAGAATGCGGCAAAAAAGTTCATCGATAAGGTGCTTAAGGAATTCGGCCGCATCGATATCCTCGTCAACAATGCCGGCACGCATCTGCGTGGTACCGTCGAAAGCACCACGCTGGATATTCTTGAACGGCAGCTGCGCGACAAGGTCTTCGGATTTCTCACAATGATAAAAGCCGTGCTGCCCACCATGAAGGCGCAGCGTGATGGGCGCATCGTCAACATCGTCGGGCAGGCGGCGCGTCATCCGCATCCGGACCGGTTTCCGTCCGGTGTCACAAATGCCGCGCTGATGGCATTGAGCAAGTCGGTGGCGGATTCGGTTGCGCGCGACAACATCCGCGTCAATGCAGTATGCCCGCAATATATCGAATCCGAATTGCTCGCGTCATTGATTCAGAAGGAGATGCGCGAACGTGGCGTCGACCGTGCAACGGCAGCGGCTGGCTTTACGCGCGCCAATCCGCTCGGCCGCACCGGCCGGCCTGATGAAGTAGCCGATCTGGTCGCGTTTCTCGTTTCAGACTGCGCCGGATTCGTCGCCGGCAGTGCGGTCAGCATCGACGGCGGCTATCACCGTTACGTATTCGGGTGAAATGGCATGCAGCTTGGATTGACAGGCAAGGTCGCACTCATCAGTGGTGGGACCAGTGGTATCGGACTGGCTATTGCGCAAACGCTTGCAGCAGAAGGCTGCAGCGTGGCCATTTGTGGGCGGGACAAAGTCAGGCTCGACAAGGCCGTAACCGCGATCAAATCCGCCACGGCCAAAGGCTTTGTCGCGGATATCTGCAAGCCCGCCGATGTCGCTACGCTCGTCGATAATGTCAAGAAAGCCTTCGGTGGCATCGATATTGTCGTAAGCAATGCCGGCACGCATTTGCCCGGCACTCTCGACGCGATCCCGGATGAGGCGCTGCAGCGTCACTTCCAGACCAAGGTGGTCGGCGCCTGGGAGCTGGCGCGTCACGTGGTGCCGGTCATGAAACAACGCGGAGGTGGCCGATTTATCGTCATCATCGGCCAGGCCGGCAAGGTGCCGCAGGCGAATGCTATCGCTTCCACTGTGGTCAATGCTGCGCAGCACGCCTTCGTGAAATCATTGTCGGATGAACTCGCGCCGCAAGGCATTCTCGTCAATGCGGTATGTCCAAGCCGTATCAAAAGTCCGCTCACCGAAAGTCTCACGTTGCACAATGAAATGTACTACGGCCGCAGCCTCGAGCAGCAGGAGAGCAAGTGGGGCGCCGAAGTACCACTCGGCCGCTGGGGAACGCCGGAGGATGTTGCAAGAGCAGTGGCCTTCCTTGCCTCGGACCGCGCCGCGTTTATCGTCGGGGCCAATATCGACGTTGACGGTGGCCACCAGCGGTCGATCTTTTAGGGAAGCAGTGATGATCGACGTGCGGCATGTCTCCAAGACTTTCCGGAAGCGGGACGAATTGGTCGACGCGGTTCGCGATATCAACCTGACTATCGCGCAAAAGGAAATTGTCGCGGTCATCGGTCCAAGCGGATGCGGCAAGTCGACCCTGCTCAACATGATTGCCGGCCTGTACGCGCCTTCGAGCGGTTCGATCGCGTACAAAGGCGTGCGAGTGTCTGATGTAAACACCGACGTCGGCTATATGACTCAGAAGGACAACTTGCTGCCGTGGCGTACCGTACGCGACAATGTGGCATTCCCGCTCGAGTTGGCTGGGGTGACAAAGCCGGAGCGCGCCAACCGCGCCGACCAAGTGATCAAACACGTCGGGCTCGACGGCTTCGCACACCGGTATCCTCAGGAGCTCTCGGGCGGCATGCGCAAGCGCGCGTGCCTTGCGCGGATGCTGCTTTACGGGGCTGAAACCGCATTGCTCGATGAGCCCTTCGCGGCGCTTGACGCGCAGCTGAAACTCGCAATGCATGACTTGCTGCTCAAGCTGGCTGCCGAAACCGGGCAGACCGTTGTGCTGGTCACCCACGATTTAATGGAAGCCGTGACGCTTGCCGACCGCGTTGTGGTCTGTACCCGCCGTCCCGCCATGGTGGCGCTCGAGCAGCGCATCGAGCTCCAGCGTCCGCGCGACGTACTCAACATCCGGTTCACCAACGCATTCAAGGAACTTTACGATACGTTGTGGGAAAGGCTGCGCGTCGAGTATCACGAGGAGCGCGTATGACTTTGCCCGATGCCGTGCCGACAAGTCCGCGCGATGGCGCCGTGAATGTTGCTGCACGCGGTTTCGGCAGCGGCTTTATGGTGATCTGTCAGGTGACGCTCGGCATCGTGCTGCTATTGCTATGGCAAGGGGCATCGGGTCGGCTCGTTGACAGTTTCTTTATTTCCAATCCGCTCGACGTCGGTACGCGATTGATAGGGTGGATTGCCGATGGTTCACTGTTTCTGCACATCTGGGCGACAGTCTACGCGACCATTATGGGATTTCTGATTGGTTCCGTTGGGGGGCTTATTCTCGGAATTTGGCTCGGCGTCTCTCCTTTCACCAGCCGGCTGCTCAACCCCTATCTCAACGCACTTAATGCATTGCCCAAGGTCG
>Ga0335077_10000896_pt1 | contig 34140 bp, 31 predicted proteins | sample Lox_Sample_31_FD_207151 | JGI IMG/M metagenome (GOLD analysis project Ga0335077, IMG submission 207151) | Soil microbial communities from Loxahatchee National Wildlife Refuge, Florida, United States - Lox_Sample_3.1 | ecosystem: Environmental > Terrestrial > Soil > Wetlands | place: USA... | reverse complement strand
CCGCCAATGAGGCTTCCGCCGTAGGCTCGCTGCGCACGCTGAACACGGCGGAAATCACCTACAACACCACCTATCCCGGTACGGGCTTTACCTGCACACTGTCATCGCTGGGCCCGCCCAGCGGCAGCACGTCAGCCACATCCGCAGCAGCGGGCCTGATCGATGCCAACCTGGCCAGTGGTGTCAAAAGCGGCTACAGCTTCGCGCTATCCGGCTGCGGCTCGACGACGCCGATTCCCACCTACCAGTCCACCGGAACCCCGGTCAGCCCCGGCACCACCGGGCAGCGCTACTTTTGCAGTGACGCTTCGGGCGTGATCAAGTTCGATCCCGGCAGCACCGCGAACTGCTTGAACAACGGTACCCCCATCTAAGCGGGTCAGGACCGGCGCCGTTGGTTCATGGACCGCGGGGCGGTGACGCGCACCAGCAACGTCAAGGGCCGCCACTTTCCCTCGCATATAATCGAACCAATAGCGCGCCATGCTGGCCATCGAAACCTTCGCCCTAGAAAAGAGCTATAGCGTCGGATTCTGGCGCAAGCGCCGGGTCGCGGGATTGAAGCCTCTGAACCTGTCAGTCGAAGCGGGCGAGGTCTTCGGATATCTTGGGCCCAACGGTGCGGGCAAGACCACCACGCTGAAGCTGCTGATGGGCCTCATCTTCCCCAGCGGCGGCTCGGCCCGCATTCTGGAGATGGCAATCGCCGACCCCCGCATGAAGTCACAGATCGGCTTCCTGCCCGAGCAGCCTTTTTTTTACGACTACCTGACAGCCGCGGAACTGCTCGACTACTATGCCCGGCTTTCTGGCGTACCGGCGAGGGAACGCACGAAGCGAGTGCAAACAGCGCTGGCGCGGGTGGGCATCAGTCAATCGGCGCGCACCCAGCTGCGCAAGCTTTCCAAGGGCATGCTGCAGCGCGTGGGCATTGCGCAGGCCGTCCTCCACGATCCCAAGGTGGTGTTCCTCGACGAACCCATGTCCGGACTCGATCCCCTGGGCCGGCGTGAGGTCCGCGATCTGATCCAAAGCTTGAAAGAAGAGGGCAAGACCGTCTTCTTTTCAACCCACATCCTTTCGGACGCCGAGGCACTCTGCGATCGCGTGGCCATCCTCCACAAGGGGGAGCTGCGCGGCGTGGGAGCGGTGAACGAACTGACAGCGCGCACCGAGAGCAAGGTGGAGATCCTTTTCCAAGGTGTGCAGGGCGTCACACTGCTTTCAGCCCTGGGCGCCGAATGTCACGCCACCGGCGAAATGGTGCGGGCCATCATCCCTGAGAACCGGCAGGACGAAGCCCTGGAGGCGCTGCGCCGGCTGGGACTGCGGCTGATCTCGCTGACGCCCGTGCGCGCGACACTCGAGGATTATTTCATCGAGCGGTTGAAGAAAGACGAGAAAGCCGAAAAGGTCGAGGTGGGAAGATGAGCCGTATTTCCGCCGTCGCGTCAAACACCTTCCGAGAAGCGGTTCGCGACCGCGTGCTCTATAACCTGATCTTCTTTGCGCTGTTGCTGGTGGGCGCGGCATTGCTGTTCGGGCAAATTTCCATCGGCATCCAGCGCATTGTGCTTGTCAACCTCGGGCTTTCGGCTATTTCCGTGTTCGGAGTGGTTATCGCCATCTTCATCGGCATCGGGCTGGTCTCGAAGGAGATGGAAAAGAAAACTCTCTACACGATTCTCTCGCGCCCGGTGCAGCGCTGGGAATTCATCGTGGGCAAGTTCGGCGGGCTGGCCTGGACGCTGGTGGTAAACACGCTCTGCATGGCCATCGGCTTCTTCGCGGCGCTGTACCTGCTGGCCCGCCACTTCGAACGCGCTGATGGCTACCTGGTGGTTGCGATTTACTTCATCATCCTGGAATTTGTAGTGGTGACGGCGGTGGCGCTGCTGTTCTCGACCTTCTCCTCGCCGGTGCTGTCGGCGGTAATGGCGCTGGCTTTATTCGTGATTGGCACGTTTGCCGAGGACCTGCGGGCCTTCGCCGCCATGAGCCATGGTGCCATGCGCGTTTTCGCCACGCTGGCAGCTTACGTGGTGCCGAATTTCGCTTCGCTGAACGTCATCTCCTCGGTGGCCCACGGGCAGCCAGTCGCCGCGTCCCTGGTCGTCTACAACACGGTCTACTCGCTGTTCTACGCGGCGGCAGCGTTGTGCGGAGCGATCTTGGTGTTTGAGTACAGGAATCTGAAGTGACCACGCGGAAAAGTACAGTTCTGGTCGCTGCCATCGTGCTCGCCGTCTCGCTGGCCGGGGCCGCGGTGACGGTGCACCAGCTCGATCATCTCCGCGCCAGGGCGACGGCGGAAGAGGCGCTTTACGTTCCATCGGCCAAGATTCTCCAGGGCTTGAGCTTGGGGTACAACGGCCTGCTGGCCGACATCTACTGGACGCGCGCCGTGCAGTATTTCGGCACGGAGCACCATCTGCGGTCCAGGGAATACAGGTTGCTCGAGCCCCTGCTCGACATCACCACCACGCTCGACCCGCATCTGACAGTGGCTTACGAATTCGGGGCAACCTTTCTGGCGCAGAAGCCGCCGGAGGGCGCAGGTGATCCTGATGCTGCTGTGCGTTTGGTGGAACGCGGGGTGCGCGAGAATCCTTCCGCGTGGCGGCTCTACTACAACCTGGGCTTCATCCATTACTTTGAACGCCGTGACTATGCCGCTGCTGCCGATGCCTTTGAGCGCGGCTCCCGGGTCCCAGGGGCTTACGCCTGGATGAAAGTAATGGCCGCCCAGATGTCGCAGCACGCCGGCAACGTCCAGACCGCTCGCTTCCTGTGGTCGAGCCTTTATGAGACCAGCGACAATGATGATATCCGCGCGAATGCGACCAAACATCTGCTGGCGCTCCAGGTGGATGAGCAAGTCGCTCTGCTGGAGAAGCTTGTGGCTGGGTTCCAGCAACGCACAGGGCACTGGCCCGCCAACTGGACCGAGATGGCGGCAGGAGGATATCTCCGCGGGGTGCCCCTCGATCCCAACCGCAAGCCTTATCGCCTAACGCCGGGCGGACGGGTGCTGGTGCAAGATCCAGAGGATTTGCCGTTCATTACCCAGGGCTTGGCGGAGGAACCATCCCAGCAGCAGCCAAACGAATCCAAATAGCTACTGGCTTTTAGCTCTTGGCTCTCGCACCGTTTCCTATGCAGACCTGCAGCACAGCTCGGCGGCAGTTCCGAAGCCCGGAGGGCCGCACCTTCGCTCTGGCACTCTGCCTTCTGTTCGCGACCGGTATCACCGCCGCGGCCACGGCACCTGAGGTCGCCGCCAAAGTAGACCAGCGTTATAACCACCTGGAAACCCTGCAAGCCGATTTCACCGAGACCTATCGCGGCGCTGGGGTCTCGAGGAGCGAATCGGGAGTGCTTTGGCTGAAGCGTCCCGGCAAAATGCTGTGGGACTATCGGGAACCGCAGCCGAAAATCTTCGTAACCGATGGCAAGTGGGCGTGGTTCTACGTTCCGGGGGAACCCCAGGCGCGCAAGGCGGCCGTGAAGAAGCTGGACGATTTGCGCTCGCCGCTGCGTTACCTGCTGGGTAAGACCAAGCTGGAAAAGGAAATTACGGGGCTGTCCCTGGCTGAGGTGCCGCCGGCGACGCCGGGCGACATAATGCTACGCGGCGTCCCCAAGGGCATGGAGGACCGGGTTTCCAGCGTGTTGCTGGAAATAACCCCGGCGGGGGAGATTGCGGGCATAGTGGTAAACGAGGTGGATGGGGCGACGACGGAGTACCGTTTCGGTAATCAACGCGAGAATCAACCGATCGCCAATCAGCGGTTCCATTTCTCGCCTCCTGCCGGGGTGGAGCTGATCGAGACGGAAGAGCTGACGCCGTGAGCGGCGAACAATGACGCGGGATGTGCCCGAAAGTAACTTGCCCCTTTGGGTGCCGGGAGGCATCTAGAGCGGCAGAATCAGCTCGTTGGCAATGTTACACTCTTACTAACATTTTCATGGCTGAGTTTCTCATTCGGATGGCAGACGAGCGCGGGCGCGTGCTCGAACAAGTGGAGAACGGTCCCTCGCAGGAAGACGTGCGCGAGCGCTTCTCCCAGCAGGGCTTCCTCGTCTACTGGGTGAAGCCGCGTGGCATTCTCGCCGGGGGAGGCCTGACCCTGCGCCGCCGCCGCAAAGTTAAACTGGACGAGTTCGTGATTTTCAACGCCCAGTTCCTGACCCTGATCAAAGCCGGGCTTCCCATTCTGACCTCGCTCGACCTGTTGCTGAAGCGGCAGAAAAGTCCTGTATTCCGGGCCGTGCTGGAGAACGTACGCGATCGCGTGCGCAGCGGCGAATTGCTCTCCGACGCCTTCCTGGCGCAGGGCCTCTTCCCCAGGATCTACACCACCACGCTGCTGGCGGGGGAGAAGAGCGGCAACCTGGAAGAAGTGCTCACCCGTTACATCGCTTTCCAGCGCGTGGCGTCGGCGGTGCGGAGAAAGCTACTGGCCTCGCTGGTGTATCCGGCGCTGCTGGTGGGTGGTGTGATCCTGATCCTTACCGTGCTGCTGAACTTCGTGATCCCAAAATTCCAGGCCCTGTTCGCCGATTTCGGGGCTGAACTGCCCAGGATCACCGTATTCACGCTGACGGTTGGCACGGCGATTCGGAGCTACTTCTACATCATCTTCCCCGCCATCTTTGCGGCGCTGTTCGTGATGTGGCGCTGGAGCAAGTCGGAGAGCGGATCGCAACGGCTGGATCGAATCCGCCTGGCTATGCCCCTGCTGGGATCTATCTGGCTGAAATATCAAGTGGGTATGTTTTCGCGCATGCTCTCCACCCTGCTCGCCGGCGGCATCCCCCTCATGCCGGCGCTGCAAACCGCCGCCGATTCCATGCAGAGCCGCTTGATCTCCAGTGCCACCATGAAAGCGGCGGAAAAGGTGCGTGAAGGCAGTCCGTTGGCCCACAGCCTGGAAGAAGCCGGAGTCTTCCCGCCGCTGGCAGTGGAGATGATCGAGGTGGGTGAGTCCACGGGCGCTTTGCCAGCGATGCTGAACTCGGTGGCCGACTTCTACGAAGAAGACGTACAGACGGCCCTGGTGGCGGCGCTCTCGTTGATCGAGCCCGTCATTTTGATCTTCATGGGCGCCATAGTGGCTTTTGTGCTGATATCGTTGTACCTTCCCATCTTCAGCCTGGGGGCGGGCGGCATCAAGCCGGCTTAAGGAGCGGGGAGAGAATTTAGGAGTTCGATGGCTGGCACTGGCAAGACACCACTGTTCGTGAACGGGGTTGGCGGTCCGGTGGACCAAGCCGCCGAGGAGGCGCGCGCCCGCGATCTGGCACAGCGCTATCGCTGCGAGTTCGTGGACCTGCGCAACTTCCACAAGCACCACGACCTGTTCCGTTCCGTTCCCGTGGACTTGATGTTCCGCTACAACTTCGTCCCGCTCGAGGAGCGCGATGGCAACCTGGTCATCGCCATCGCCGATCCCAGCCAGCTCATGATGATTGACGAAGTCGGGTTGTTGCTGGGCAAGCGGCTGGTGACCAAGGTCGCCACCTTGTCGCAGATCACCGACCTGCTGAAGAAGACGGAGCAGTCACAGCGCGTGCTGGAAGAAGCCAGCGAAGGCTTCGCCCTTGACGTCATCAAGGAGGATGACAGCGAAGAGACCATCTCCATCGAGCGGCTGACGCAGGAGGGCGAAGCCAGCCCCATCATCCGCCTGGTGGATACCACCATCTTCACCGCCCTGCAGCGCCGCGCCAGCGACATCCACATCGAGTCGCGCGACGACTCTTCGGTCATCAAGTACCGCATCGACGGCGTGCTGCAGCAGGCCATGCCGCCCATCGGTCGCGAGCACCATTCCACCATCATCAGCCGCATCAAGGTGATGAGCGAACTGGATATCGCCGAGCGCCGCGTGCCTCAGGACGGCCGTTTCCGCGTGCGCTACAGCGGCCGCTCCATCGACTTCCGCGTCTCCATCATGCCCACCGTCCACGGTGAGAACGCCGTGCTGCGCGTGCTGGACAAGGAGTCGATGAGCGAGAAGTTCCGCAATCTCACTCTAGACGTAGTGGGCTTCAGCGACGACGACTTGCGCCGCTTTCGCCGCTATATCGCCGAACCCTACGGCATGGTGCTGGTCACCGGGCCGACCGGCAGCGGCAAGACCACCACTCTCTATGCCGGGCTGAATGAGATCAAGAGCGAGGAAGACAAAATTGTCACCATCGAAGACCCGGTCGAATATCAGATTCGCGGCGTCACCCAGATTCCGGTGAACGAGAAGAAGGGGCTGACCTTCGCCCGCGGCCTGCGCTCCATCCTGCGCCACGATCCCGACAAGATCATGGTGGGCGAAATCCGCGACACCGAAACAGCTCAGATCGCTATCCAGTCCGCACTCACCGGTCACCTGGTGTTCACCACTGTCCATGCTAACAACGTGGTCGACGTCATCGGGCGCTTTCTCAACATGGGGGTGGAGCCTTACTATTTTGTCTCGGCTCTGAATTGCATCCTGGCGCAGCGGCTGGTGCGCCTGATCTGCGATTCCTGCAAGAAAAAGGTTTGCTATCCTCCGGAGGTGCTGGAGGGCAGCGGTCTCGACCCGCAAGTCTGGGGCAGCGTACCGTTCTATGAAGGAGAAGGCTGTATGGAGTGCTCCGGCACCGGCTTCCGCGGCCGCACCGCAATCCACGAGTTACTGGACCTGACGGATCGTATCCGGGAGATGATCCTGGAGAAGCGGCCGACCTCCGAGATCCGCCGCGCCGCCCGCGAGGAAGGTATGCGCTTCCTGCGCGAGTCGGCGCTGGCCAAGGTAAAAGCCGGCGCCACCACTCTGAAGGAGATCAATAAGGTCACCTTCATTGAGACGACGAGATAACTGCGCTTCACGCTTCACGCTGCGAGTAGCCTGATGGCTGCGCGCGTGAAACGAGAAACGTGAAACGTATATGTCACCAATCAGCAAATCGACCGCGCGTCCGCATCTCGCCTGCGAGGTGGCCGCCGACCACGTGGTGGCTGCGCGTGGGTCCGCCGCAGGCCGGGCGGAGCTCTGCACCAGCCATTCGCTGCCTGCGGGCGCCGTCGTGCCCAACCTGGGCAACGTCAACGTGTTGGACGGCCAGGTGCTGCGCCTGGCCATCGCCGAGGCGCTGGCGGCGGTGCATGACCGCTCGCGCGACGTCATTGCCGTGCTTCCCGACGCGGCGGTGCGCGTGGTCATGCTGGATTTCGACACCCTGCCCGACAAGCAGCACGACGCCGAAGGCGTCGTCCGCTTCCGCCTGAAGAAATCCCTCCCCTTCAACGTGGACCAGGCGGCTCTTTCCTACGAGGTCCACCACATGAACGGGCACGTGAAAGTGCTGGCCGCGGTCTCGCCGCAGCCGGTGCTGGAGGAGTACGAGTCGGCGTTTCGCGATGCCGGCTACAGTCCCGGGGTGGTCATGCCTTCCATGCTTGCAGCTCTGGGCCTGGTGGACACCGGCGCTCCCACACTAGTGGTCAAGGTGGATTCGGTCAGCATCAGCGTGGCGGTGGTGGACCAGGACGAACTACGCCTGCTGCGTACGCTGGAAAATGCCAGCGGCCCCGCGGTGAGCGGGGCCCAGATCGCGGCCGACGTCTATCCCTCGGTCGTTTTCTACGAAGATACCTACGGAGCAAAGGTGGAACGAGTGCTGGTGGGCGGGCTGCCCTCGATGGCCGATATCACCTCGGCGCTGGAGGCGCAGATCGGCTTGCGCGTTCAGAGCCTGGTCACCGGAAGCCATCTCGAGGGCAAGCACGGCTCGGCGCCGGCCTCGCTGCTGGGAGGAGTTTTGGGAGCACTGGTGGTTTGAAGATGCGTAGCCGGATCAATCTCGCGACTCAACCGTACGAAGATGCGCGGCTCTTCTACCTGCAATGGGGAGGGCTGGTGCTGGCTCTGGTGCTGATCACCGCTGTGCTCGTCACCCTGGTGGTAAGGTCGCACCGTGCCTCGGGCGACATCGCCAAGAAAGTGGCGCACGAGCGCAGCCAGATCGATGAGATTGATCGCGAGCGCGCCGCCGCCGAGGCCATGCTCAACCGCGTGGAGAACCGCGACGTGCGCGACAAGTCACGCTTCCTGAATGCCCTGATCGTGCGCAAGGCGTTTTCCTGGACGCAGGTCTTCTCCGACCTGGAAAGGATCGTGCCGCCGCGGGTGCGCATCGTCTCCATCCGTCCTGATTTGAACGCCAGTTATCAGTTGGAAATTCACCTGGAAGCCATTGGCGACTCTCGGGAGAAGGCCAACGAACTGCTGCGCCATATGGAGGAATCGCCTACTTTCCGCGAGCCGCAGTTGCGGGTGGAGCGTCCTTCCGACTCCTCCGGAGGCGGGCCCGGGATCGACTTCAGCATTGTGGCGCTCTACGTTCCCCAGCTTAAACAGGAGAACCGTTGATGGCGAACCTGCGCAACGCACGCAAGCGATTCACCACGGTCGTTATCATCCTGGCGGTGCTCGATGTGGCAGCAATAGGCTTCCTGCTCTCACCCCTGGGCCGCTCGCGCAGCGTGCGGGAAGCAGAGTGGGCAGACGCTCGCCGCGAACTTCAGCTCAAGAAAGCTGACGCTGTCCCCCTGCGCGGTATGGACAAGAAGCTGGATCTGGCGCGGCAGGAAATCGCCGACTTCTACAAAGACCGCTTCCCTGCCCAGTACTCGGCGGTGTCCAGCGAGTTAGGCAAGGTGGCGGGCGAGACCGGCGTGCGGGTGTCGCAGATTTCTTACGATCCCAAGCCGGCGGAGGTTCCCAACCTGCAGCAGGTGGTCATCAACGCCAATCTGGACGGTGACTATCTCCAGGTAGTGAAGTTCATCAATGCCCTGGAACGCGACAAGATGTTCTTCATGGTGGACAGCCTCACGCTGGCCCAGGAGCAGGGCGGCATGGTGCGGCTGCAGGTTAAACTGGAGACTTATCTGAGGACCGAGCGGGCATGAAGCTGGGCGCGGAAAACCGGACCAAGGTCATCCTGCTGGCGGTGCTGGGTGTGGGCGCGGTGATCTCGGTGGGTTACATGTTTAACTCGCTCGGCGGCGCACCAGCGCCGGCCGTCGTACCCGCCGCGCGCGGAAACGCCGCAACGCCGCCGAACCCGAGAACTCGCGGACCCGCGATTGGCTTTACGGCCAACAGCCTCGATCCCGAGCTGCGCCTCAAACTGCTGGAATCCAGCGAGGGGATGAAGTACGAAGGCACGGGACGCAACATCTTCGTGCCCGGGCTGGAGGTCATTCCGAAGGAGATCGCGCCGGGCATGCCGGGTTCCAAGCTGCCGCCGCCTCCGCCGCCGGGTCCGCCGCCGCCGCCGCCCATCAACTTGAAGTTTTTCGGCTTCGCCAGCCATTCCGGCGAGCCCACGCGCATCTTCCTGGCGCAGGGTGACACCGTGTTCATCGCGTACGAGGGCCAAATCGTAGACCGCCGCTATAAGGTGGTACACATCAGCCCGAACTCGGTCGAGATCGAGGATGTGCTCAACAACAACCGGCAGACCATTCCCCTCTCGCACTCGTAGCCACATGAAGCTCAATCCACATCTGCGCCGGAAGCCGAGCCGCTCGCGGCAGCAGGGCTACGTCTTGATCGTGATGCTGCTGTTTCTCGCCCTGATGGTGATTGGCCTGACGGCGGTGGCTCCCGCCATGGCGCAGCGCGTACGCCGCGAGCGGGAGATCGAGCTCATCCATCGCGGCAAGCAGTACGCCCGGGCCATTCGGCTCTTTTACCGCAAGTTCGGCCGCTATCCGGTGCGCCTGGAGGAACTGGAAAATACCAACAACATCCGCTTCCTGCGCAAGCGCTACAAGGACCCCATGACCCCGGGAGGCAATTGGCGTCTGATCCACTATGGAGAAGCCCAACTCCTGGCACCCAACGGCGCTCCGCTGCTTCCCGGCGCCGGCGTCCCAGGCTTGCCTGCCGCTTCGCTCCCTTCCGGAACCGCGATCGGCGGTTCCACGTCCCCGTTTGCTAATACGTTTTCCGGCGCTCAGAGCAGCTTCGGCCAAACCAGCTCGACGGCGTCGAGTCAGCCGAGCACCGGGCAGACGGGCGCCGGAACAGGCACATCCGCGGATCCCTCCCAATCCGGTCAGTCCGGCGGGCAGCCGGGCCAGCCTGGCACGCCGGTTTCGCAACTGAGTTCGCCTCTGGGAACCGGGCCTCAATTCGGCGGCGGACCGGTGGTGGGCGTGGCCAGCACGAGCAAGAAAGAATCCATCAAGATTCTTAACAAGAAGAGTCACTACAACGACTGGGAGTTCGTCTACGACCCGAGTCTGGATATGACCATGGGGCAACCCGGAGCAGTCGCTGGCATTCCGGGCCAAAATCCGGCGGCCCCGGGAGGACAGGCGCCGGGAATGCAGATTGGGCCTGGTTCCTCGGGCGGGTTCGGCACCTCAGGAATGCAGACACCTGCTACAAAATAGCCGCAACTCCGCCTGTACCGCAAAACCCACTAGCAAGCTGCATCGCGAAACCTGAAACTGCACCCATGCAGCTTTCCCTCGCCGACTGGCTGGTCGTCGTTGCCTATTTCACTATCAACCTTGGGATTGGCTTTTACTACTACCGCCGTGCCAGCGGGAGTGTAAGCGAGTACTTCATCTCCGGACGCGACGTGCCCTGGTGGCTGGCCGGAACCAGCATGGTCGCCACCACCTTCGGCGCCGACACCCCGCTGGTCGTGACCGGGATCGTCTACCGCTACGGCATTGCCGGCAATTGGCTGTGGTGGACCATGGCGCTCAGCGGCATGATGACCGTGTTCTTCTTTGCCCGGCTGTGGCGCCGCGCCGGCGTACTCACCGACATGGAGTTCGCCGAACTCCGCTACGCTGGCCGTCCGGCGGCATTCCTGCGCGGCTTTCGCGCGCTTTATCTCGCGCTGCCGGTGAACACCATCATTATGGGCTGGGTAAACCTAGCGATGGCCAAGATCCTCGAACTCACGCTCGGCGTGAAGCGTCTCTCAGCCGTAATGTTCTGCCTGGGAATGACCGTGCTCTACACCGCAGTTTCCGGCCTGTGGGCGGTGCTGTGGACCGACCTGCTGCAGTTTGTACTCAAGATGGGCATGGTGATCGTGCTGGCGGTTTTTGCCGTACAGGCGGTCGGCGGCATTCACGGGCTCACGGCGAAGCTCGCGGCGCACGATGCTGCAACCGGATCGCAGACGCTGGCCTTCGCGCCCGACTGGACCTCCGGCTGGTTCCTGATGTTTCTCGTCTACCTGAGCGTGAACTGGTGGGCGAGCTGGTATCCCGGCGCCGAACCCGGCGGCGGAGGCTACATCGCCCAGCGCATCTTCTCGGCGAAGAACGAAAAGCATTCCCTCGCCGCGACGCTGTGGTTCAATGTCGCGCACTATGCCCTGCGGCCGTGGCCGTGGATCCTGACCGCGCTGGTTGCCGTGGTGCTCTATCCCACGCTGCGCGATCCCGAGGTCGGTTACATCCAGGTGATGATCCACCACTTGCCGGCAAGCCTGCGCGGACTGATGCTGGCCGGCTTCGCCGCCGCCTACATGTCCACCATCGGCACGCATATCAACCTGGGCGCGTCTTATCTCATTAACGATTTTTACCGCCGCTTCATCAACCGCGACGCCGCCGAGCGGCACTACGTCGAAGCCTCGCGCGTGGCGACCATCGTCGTAACGCTGCTGGCCGCCATCGCAACCTATTTCATGAGTTCGATCGAGGTGGCGTGGAAGTTCCTGATCTCCGTCGGCGCGGGTGCGGGCCTGGTGTTCATGCTGCGCTGGTTCTGGTGGCGCATCAACGCCTGGTCGGAGATCAGCGCCATGAGCGCGGCCGGGATATCGTCGCTGCTGCTGCAATCGCGCGCGGCAACGGGACTGGTCGAACGGCTGCGCACGATTGATGCGCGCCTGCCCGCCGGCCCGCTGAACGCATCCGACCCTCATGGCTTCGCCTGGCTGATGATCCTCACGACGGCCTGCACTACGATCACCTGGCTGGTCGTGACCTTTCTCACTCCGCCTGAACCGGTCGCGAAGCTGCGCGAGTTCTACGACCGTGTGCGCCCGGCAGCGGCAGGATGGCGCACGGTTATCGACCTCGATCGGGAACCCGCGAAGCAGAACCTGGGGTGGTCTGCCGCCGACTGGATCGCCGGCTGCGGCCTCATCTATAGCACGCTGTTCGGCATCGGTTACATCATCTTCGGACACACAGGCAGAGGAATTGGCCTGCTTGCCGTCGCCGCCCTGTGCGCAACGTTTATCTTCTGGGATCTCAGCCGCCGCGGCTGGGATGCGCTGAGCGGGGAATAGCTCCAGAATTACTCGTTTCTGCAACTCGCTGGTACGATGTCCCCCGCCAGAATCTTGATGGCTTTGATGGGCCGTGCTGGGTCTCACGCTGCGTCGATGTCTCTAATGTTGGGAGGGTTGGGCGGCAGGGTGAGCTTCTCTCGCAGCTGCTCGATGTGCTCGCGCAGAGCGCTTTGAAGCTCCTGGACAAGAATCACCGCCTGCCCTTCATCACGACAGGCGATGATTTTCTCGGTCAACCGGCGGATTCGGCGTTCGGGTGACATCACGACGGCGTGAAAGCAGACGGCCCCGGCAGACCATGCCACTTCGAGGGCCGGCTGTGAATAGGGACTTTCCTGTAAGTCGATCGGGATTTCGCCCTAGTTCAGTGCCAAGGGCAAGGTGCCCCAGGGCCTGCCCTGAGCGAAGCCGAAGGATTCGCGCCCCGGTGTTGGGCGCTAACCTGGGCGAAGGAATATTTTTTGTGGCCGCTAAGAAGATCGGCGAACGACCGAAGCCGTTCGCCGACATGTAGTACACCTACCCACAGTCAGTGATTTACCACCCGATCGCTGCACCATCTTTTCTGTGGTCCGTCCCGGCCCGATAGAAGCCGTTAATCGGCTGGTGATGATCGTGGCTCCTGCCAGTGTTGTCCGGCGCCGGGGCAGTTGGATCAGGCGTGAACATGATGGCCTGATAGCCGCCCATCGGCGAGCCATTGGCGGAGGACGCGTGATGCCCCTTGGCGATGAGCGCCGCGCCCACCAGGTTGAACAACTGCGATTCGAGCGTGACCGTATTGCTGGGCTGATCGTGGCTGAATCGCGCCATGTCGGTCGCGGCCTGCAGATTCGCGCCCAGGTCGAACATGTTCACCAGCACCTGCATGTGTCCTTGCGCCTGCTGCGACCCGCCCATCAACTCGAACACCATCAAAGGCTGTCCGTTGAATGCGGCGAATCCCGCGGAGAGCGTATTAAATGGACGCTTGTGCGGCGCGATCATGTTCGGGCTGGTGGGATCCAGGGTGAACAGCGCGCCCCGGTTATGGAGAACGAAGCCATAACCCGGAACCGTGATCCCGGAGCCGAAGCTGGCGTAGTTGCTGTTGACCCACGCCACCAAAGCAGAGCGAACAGGTCGCCGCCCATGCCGATGTTCATCGGCTCGACGACATTGGGCTTGCGCACGAACTATAAGAACCGCGCGAAGGCGCTGCCGTGACGGGCCTCACGGGCGTGCGTGAACTTCTCGAGCGGCCTTGGACCCGCGCGCAACGGGCGAGCACCGTAGATCGGCGAGGGGCATCTCCCAAGCTTTACAATTGCCTCGCATGCCTCCCCATTTGGTCTTCTGGGTAGCCTTCAACGCCTTCGTGCTGTTGATGCTGGTGCTGGATCTAGATGTCTTCCATCGCAAGGCGGACGCCGTCCGCTTCAAGGAAGCAATCGCATGGACTTTTGTCTGGGCCGCGCTGGCGGGATTGTTCGCCCTGTTCATCTATTTGTTCGGGCACCACGTAGTGCCGAATCCCACGCGGCCGAACCACGTGCTGGCGCTCGAGTTCGTAACCGGCTACCTGCTGGAAGAATCGCTCAGCATAGACAACCTGTTCGTCTTCCTGCTGATCTTCCGCTACTTCGCCGTGGACCGCGCGCACCAGCACGCAGTGCTGTATTGGGGAATCCTGGGAGCAATGGTGATGCGGGCCGCGTTCATCGTGAGCGGCGTGACCCTCATCAACCGCCTGCACTGGTTCATTTACGTTCTCGGCGTTTTTGTTATCTACAGCGGCATCCGGCTCATCCGGGAGCAAGGCGCACAGATTCATCCCGAGGAGAATCCAGTGCTGAAGCTCTTCCGCCGGTTGTTCCCCATCTCGGAGGAATACCAGGGCCGCAGGTTCTTCGTGAAGCGCGGCGCGCGCTGGATCGCCACCCCGCTGGCCGTGGTGCTGATCGTCGTCGAGACCACAGACCTGATGTTTGCGACCGATTCAATCCCGGCCATCCTGGCCATCACCCGCGATCCCTTCATCGTTTACACCTCGAATGTATTTGCCATTCTGGGATTGCGCTCCCTGTATTTCGCCCTGGCGGGGATGATGGAGGTCTTCCACTACCTGCATTACGGGCTGTCACTGATCCTGATATTCATCGGGGCGAAGATGCTGGCGTCGGAGTACGTCCAGATTCCGATCGGCGTGGCGCTATCCGTGGTGGGCGGAATTCTGGTGATCTCGGTGGTGGCGTCGCTGGCATTCCCGAGGGCGGTCGTTGGTCGTTAGTCGTTGGTCGTTGGCCACGTCAGCATCGCCGGCAAACGACTACCGACCAACGGCTAACGACAGGTTCACTCGAATCGGATGGACTCCCCGCGCACGATGGAGTGCTTCCTAAAGCGGGCGTCGTCGTGGGAAGGATAATCCAGCCGGTAATGAGCACCCCGGCTTTCCAGGCGGGCCAGGGCGGAGCGCGCGATCAGCAGCGCGATCTGAAAGATGTTGTTGGCTTCGCACTGCCGCCGGCCGTTCATCGGCGGCAGGCAGGCACGCCACTTCTCAAGCTGCTCGATGGCCTCACGCAGCCCCGAGCCGGTACGCACGATGCCGATATTCTTCCAGGCCAGGTCGCGCACCGTTCGGATGAGTTCTTCGGCCCCGCGTGCGTCGGAGACGGCGCCCCCGCCCGCCACCGGTTTGCACCCTGCTTTGGCGTGGGCGGTGGCCCGGGCTGGCGGCGCCTCTTCGCGGATGGTTGCGCCGGCGCGCGCGCCGTACACCAAGCCTTCGAGCAGCGAGTTGCTGGCCAGCCGGTTGGCGCCGTGCACCCCAGTGCAGGCGGCCTCGCCCGCGGCGTAGAGTCCGGGCAGGCTGGTACGCCCGTGCAAATCCGTCCGCACGCCGCCCATGGCGTAGTGCGCCGCCGGCCGCACCGGAATCAGGTCGGTACCGATGTCGATGTTGTACTCGAGGCAGGTGGCGTGGATGCGCGGGAAGCGCGCCGCCAAGTGGTCGGGATCGAGATGTGTCAGGTCGAGGTACACCACCGGGTCGGCCAGGCGCGAGACCTCTAGCTCGTGGGCGATGGCGCGCGCCACCACGTCGCGAGGCGCCAGCTCTGCCATCTCGTGATACTTGGCCATGAAGCGGTGCATTTCCGTGTTGCGCAGGTACGCGCCTTCGCCGCGCAGAGCCTCGGACAGCAAAAAGCGCGGCGCCTTCTTCACATAGAGCGCGGTGGGATGGAACTGCACGAACTCCATGTCCTGAACTTCGGCGCCGGCGCGAAAGGCCATGGCTACGCCATCGCCTGTGGCCACGCCGGGATTCGTGGTCTCGCGATATACCTGTCCCAGGCCCCCCGTAGCCAGCAGGATGGCGTGCGCATGCACCTCGCGCGCTTCGCCCTGTCCGTTCATCACACGGATGCCGGCCACCCGTCCCTCCCGCACGCACAAATCGGCGGTGAATTCCCACTCCCAGAACGAGATGTGTTTCAGGGTTGTGGCCTTGGCGTAGAGTGCGCGTCCGATCTCGCGCCCGGTGGAATCGCCGTGGGCGTGCAGGATGCGCGATCGGCTGTGGGCGCCTTCGCGGGTAAAGGTGAGCTTGGTGCCGTGGCGGTCGAACTCGGTGCCCCAGTCAATCAGTTCCTGGATGCGCACCGGTCCTTCTTCGACCAGCACCCGCGCCGCCTCGGGATTGGAGAGCCCGTCGCCAGCATCGAGCGTGTCCTGCAGGTGCAGGCTAATCTCGTCTTCGTCACTGAGCGCGACCGCCACTCCGCCCTGCGCGTACTGCGTGGCCGACTCGGTCACTTCGCTCTTGGCCAGCACCAGCACGCGTCCGGCGGCGGCCAGTTCGATGGCGGCTCGCATGCCGGCGACACCTGCGCCCACCACAATGTAATCCGTCTCCGCCGGTACTGACTTCATAAACGGGTCATGGTACCACGCTGCCGCATCTCGTTTTCTCTGCCGGTGGACTATCATGGAGGCCGACGTGAAGACTGTCACCATCGCGGTTCAGCCCGCATACGAGGCGCGGATCGAAAACGGCCTGCTGCGCTACGCCGGAACGCAGCTCGCGCAGTTGCGCTCCGATGGCAATCCGACCATCTTTGTGATCACCAACGCCGCAGTGCGCAAGCATTGGGGCAGTGCGCTCGCCGACTCGCTCAACGGGGCGAAGCTCCCATTTCAGAAGATTGAGATGGGCGACGGCGAGCGCTACAAGACCATGGCTACCGTCGAGGAACTGGCGGCCCGCCTGGTGGAACGCGGAGCCGACCGCCGGTCTCTGGTGGTCGCCTTCGGGGGCGGAGTGGTGGGCGATGTGGCCGGCTTTCTGGCCTCGATCTACATGCGCGGCCTCGACTTCGTGCAGATTCCCACCACGTTTCTGGCGCAGGTGGACGCGGCCATTGGCGGCAAGACCGGCGTCGACCTGCCGGCCGGTAAGAACCTGCTGGGAACGTTCTACCAGCCGCGGCTGGTGCTGATCGATCCCGCGGTGCTGGCCACGCTCCCGGAGCGCGAGTACCGCGCCGGCCTTCACGAAGCGCTGAAGTGCGGCGTCATCCGCAATCCGGAGATCTTCGATTTCATGGAAAAGGAGCGCGAAGCCATCCTGCGCCGCGATCCCGCAGCACTGGAGTGGCTGATCGCGGAATCCGTCGCGGTGAAAGCCGCGGTGGTTGCCTCCGACGAGCGGGAGTCCGGCCTGCGCCGCATCCTGAATTTCGGTCACACCATCGGCCACGCGCTTGAGGCTGAGACATCATACAAGCAATACCTGCACGGTGAGGCCGTGGCCTGGGGCATGGTGGCTGCCTCCATGATTGGGGTGGGCCTGCAGAAGACGGACGCCAAGCTCGCGCGCCGCATCATCTCCGCTGTGCTGGCCTACGCACCCTTGCCGCGGGTAACCGCGCGGAGCAGGAACGTAGTGCGGCGCCTCCGCGCCGACAAGAAGACGGTCAATGGCGCCATCCACTTCGTGCTCCCGGTCGAGATCGGGAGGGTGGAGATCGTAGGCGACGTTCCTGAGCGCTCGGTGCTGCAAGCCATCGACAAATTGCGCACGCTCTCGCAGGCATGACTTGGGCTGCCGACAAACCCGCAGCGCCCGGCGCCGCGCCTGCCGGCGCAAACGATCCGCAGGCAGCGGCACGCGCCGTGCGCGAGATGTTCACTGCCATCGCGCCCCGCTACGACCTGCTCAACCACCTGCTGTCGATGAATGTAGACCGCCTGTGGTGGCGCCGCGCCGCGCGCACCTTCGCCCACATCCTGGTCCGGCCCAGCGCCTGCGTGCTCGACCTGTGCTGCGGCACCGCCGACATGGCGCTGGCCCTGCGGCGGCAGGCCGCCGCTTCGGCATCCATTTTCGGCGCGGATTTTTCCCACACCATGCTGACGCTGGCCGGACGCAAGGCGCGCGGCCGCATGAAGCTGATCGAAGCCGACGCTCTTTCTCTGCCGGTCCGAAACGAGTGCTTCGACCTGGTGGTCTCGGCCTTCGGCTTTCGCAATCTCGCCGACTACGATGGCGGATTGCGCGAGATCGGCCGCGTGCTCCGCCCGGGCGGGGAGGTCGGCATACTTGATTTCGGCGAGCCCAAGGGAGCGTTAGGAAAGATTTATCGCGTGTACTTCCGGCGCGTGTTGCCGGTAGTTGGAACAGTCATTTCGGGGGTACGCGGACCGTACGCCTACCTGCCGGCGTCGGTCGAACGCTTTCCGGAACCTTCGCAGATGCTGGAGCGCATGCGCGCCGCCGGCTTCGCCGACGTTAGCTGGACACCTTACACGTTTGGGATTGCCGGGCTGTATCGCGGAAGGAAGGTGTAGAGAGGCGGATTGCTGCGTCTCCCATCTCAGTCGCTAACGTCGAATCAAGGCTGGATACCTGCATAAACCGGGATCGCACCGCGCGGGGCGTTCTTGTAAACAATGCCGCCCTTCATCACAAATACGACGCGCCGAACGGCTGTGATGTCCTTCAACGGATCCCCATTGAGAGCAATGATGTCTGCCTGCAAGCCGGGTGCGATGGAGCCGATCTGGTCGGCCAGGCCAAGCGCTTCCGCCCCCAGTGAGTTGGCAGAAATCATCGCCGCCATTGGCTCTACTCCGCAGTCACGCACCCGGTCAATGAACTCCTCAGCGTTGCGACCGTGCGCGCCCGCCACGGCGTCCGTGCCGAAAACGATTTTTAGTTCCGGAATTTTCAGCGCACGTTTCACCAACTCGTGGTTCATCGGCAGGATTTCCTCGAACACCGCAAAACCCTCTTCCGTCGCCGGGTAGAAGGGCTTGCCGGCGTACTTGGCCTTGTTCAGAAGATAATTCTCAAGCAGCAGTCCCGCTTGCGGATCAAAGTAGGTTCCCTTTTCGGCCATCAATTTCAAATCGTCATCCGTCGCCCCCAGGCCGTGCTCGACCTCAGTGCATCCAGCAAGAATTGTGGAACGGACAGCATCTCTGTAAGCGTGCACCAGTGTACGCAGGCCCTGCTTCTTCGCTTCATCGCAGGCCGCGTTCAATTGTTCCTGGGAAAGCGTCATGCGGCCCTGGCGCATGCCCCCCGACGCATAGATCTTGATCAGGTCCGCGCCTGCTTCCTTCTGCTTTCGCACGTACGCGCGGATTTCATCCGGCGTCCCGGTCTGCTCGCCTCGCCCCACGAGTGGTTCGACGGCCGTCAGGATGCGCGGACCCGGCAGCATACCCTTCGCGATGGCATCGCGCAGGGTAGTGGGCGAGCCCATGTTTTGCACCGTCGTGAAGCCCGCCATCAGCGTCACCCATGCGTTCGAGGCTGCGGCATACGCGGCCTCCTCTGCCGTCTCTCCCCCGCCCGCTAACTTCCCATCCTTGCCAAAGAACCAGTTAATGTGGACGTGTGCGTCAATCCAGCCCGGCAACACGGTGAGGCCACGCAGGTCGTAGTCTACCGGCCCCGCCTTTGCATCAATGGCCACAATCTTTGCGCCCTCGACCACGATGCGAGTGTCATACAACACATGGCCCTTGCCATCGAGCACCGCGCTGGCGGCAATCACGATGCGCTTGCTCTGCGCGTACGCCGGTGGAGAAACCTGTTGCGCGTGGGCGCGAACGCCAAGAATGCTCAAGACGCAAAGAATGATCCTCGCAGATCGCATGATCGTCCCCTCCTTCGATGCTGCATTATGTTCGCTGATCAAACGGGATACAGACAGCTTGTCGGAGGCGTAGAGAGGTCGCAACCTAGGTCTGTACAGTGAAGCTATCGGCCAGCGCCTGTTCGCAGGTGTGCCGGATCACGTTTTCGTAATCGTCGCTCAGGAATTCACGCAGCCGTTTGGTATCCATGAGGTAGGTGCCGGTCAAATATGGGAGGGCCGCGGCGGGCACGGAGGCGAGGCCGAGCGCCCACCCCAGGCGGAGCGCCAGGCGGCAGCCGCTCTTGCCCGGCAGCCGTGTCACCTTGGTCCCGGCGATCTGCGCGCAACGCTCGAAGCTGAGCGCCTCGCCGCGTCCGGCCACGTTCAGGATGGTGAGCGTCCGCGCCGTCGCGTCGCGCTGCCGCAGGATCCACGCCAGAAGGCGTGCCATGTCGTCTACGTGCACGTACTGGAAGCGGGTGTCGAGATACTTGCGGCCGTAAGGAATCAGTGCCGGCAGCTTGCGCCCGCGCTTCTCCATCCAGCGTCCCAGCCGGCCCTGTCCGTAGGCCGTGCCGCGCAGGATGTTAATGAGGTAATTGCGCATGCTGGCGCCGGCGAAAATGTGTGGCCGCAGGATGTAGGTGCTACAGGCGCCCATGGACTTGGCGCGCACCTGCGCCACTTGATCGGCCTCGCGCTTGTGGATGGCATAGGGCAGCGTGTGTCCGGCCAGAGGATGGTCCTCCTTCACCGGAAGGGGAAGGTCAGACCCATAGGCGGCCACGCTGCTGACGTAAACGAACTTCTTGATCACGCCTCCGTTGCGGTTTACTACCGAGATGGCTTCCATCACCCGCGCCGTGCCCGCCACGTTGATGCGCCACATGCGGTCCACGTCCAGCACCCCAGTGCGCAGGGGATCGATGACGAACGCCAGGTGCACTACCGACTGGGCTTCCGACGTGCGCAGCAACTCGATCAGCTCGCGGCTGGAGGGTTCTTCTCCCAAGTCGATGGTCTGCAGGTGAAACGCCGGATGGTTGGTGAGCCCGGATTCGTCGCGAACTGGATGGAGGTCGAGGCCGAAAACCTCAAACTCGGGGATCTCGCGCAACAGGCGCACTCCCAGGTTGCCGGCTACGCCGGTGACCACCACCGTCTTCTCGGGCGCGGCCATCTTTAACTTGCTTACTTGCTGGGCGGCGATGCCGGAGGAGGCGGCTTGGGTGCCTCAGTCGTGGCCGGAGCGGCCGCGGGTTGTGCCGGCGCGGGCGGAGCCGGGGCGGGCGGACGGATCTCCCCGCCGGGCGCTGGCGGAGCCGCACTCCCGAAGTATGCCGGGTTGAACGTCGGCTGCGCCGAACTGCGCAGTTTTTCCATGCTCTCGCGCAGGTGCTCGCGGCCCAGCATAACCTTGATCTCCTCGCGCACCTTGTCCAGCGGGACGGCGTCTTTGCCGACTAACTTGTAGATGTAGTATCCAGAGGCCTCATCGAAGACCGCAGAGACTTCCCCCGGCTTCAGGTTGAACACCCCATCTTCCTGCTTGGGCGGAAGCGTGCCACGGCGGCGTTCACCCAGATCCACGGGCGGAGCCGTGCCCTTGTTGCTGGCCGCGGTGAACGCTTCTTTCTGCAGCTTATCGAAGTCCTCGCCGGCGGCGGCGCGCTGCTGGATTTTCTCGGCCAGAGTTTTGGTGGCCGTGGCGTCGGCCGGCTTGCCCTCTTCCGTCACCATGGGAATGTAGAGCCTCAGCAGCTTGGCTTCCTCGTACTTCGCCGCATTCTCCTTGTAATACTTCTCGATGTCAGCTTCCGGGACTTCCGCTTCTTTCTTCTGCATCTCGCGGGAGTATGCAGTGGCCAAAACCTGCAGCCTCTGCAGCCGGAGCTGTTCTTTCACTTTAGGATCTCTCTCGATACCGGCTTTGGTGGCGGCGTTCGACACCACCAGCAGCTCGACATACTGCTGCGCCAGCGTTCGCCGCTGCGCGGGCTGCAGATTCGGCCGGACGGTTTCGATCAAAGTCTCCAGTTGCTTCTTGGTAATCACCGTCTGGCAGGGCGCAGGCTTGGGTGCTGCGGAACCAGGCGCGGTTTTGCTCGCCGCAGGCTTGCGCGCGGGAGCCGGGCAGAGCCCCTTGATAGTAACGACGGCCGCATCTGGCGGCAGCGCCTTCGCTTCCGGGGATTCCTGCGCGGCGGAGGGCGGCGGTGCGGGGACCGGTCGGGCGGGCTCTTTTCCCTGAGCGGGGATAGGACTGGGGTTAGGGGCGGTCGGGGCGGAACTGGTCTGTCCCGCGGCCAGCAACGCGCACAGGCACATCGACAATACGAGAACAAAAGAACGCATGGGGCGCTTCACTCCTTGGAGGTCTCAGGCCATGCTAGCACATGCTCCCGCTGGCGGGCGGCGCGGGGGCCGGGGTTCGGCACTCCGCACCACAAGCGTAAAATGCCGGGAGATGGCTGCGCCCAACCTCAACGCCGGCGCCGCGGCAATGCGCGTGGAGAAGCGCGGGGTAGCCTTTAACTCGGTGCTGGCGGCTACCGCCATCACCGCGCTCAAGGTGTTGGTCGGCATCACCACCGGCAGCCTGGGCATTCTCTCCGAGGCGGCGCATTCCGGGCTGGATTTGATTGCTGCCTTCATCACCTTGCTCTCGGTGCGCGTTTCCGACAAGCCCGCCGACGCCGACCACCAGTACGGCCACGGCAAGGTCGAGAATTTTTCTGCCTTCCTCGAGACTGGCCTGCTGCTGCTCACCTGCCTGTGGATCGTATACGAGGCCATGCGGCGGCTGTTCTTCCATCACGTCGAGATCGAACCCACCGTAACCGCGTTCCTGGTGATGTTGGCCTCGATGGCGGTGGACTGGTGGCGTTCGCGCGCGCTGCGGCGCGTCGCCGACAAATACGACAGCCAGGCCCTGCAGGCTGATGCCCTGCACTTCTCGACCGACATCTGGTCGAGCGGCGTGGTCATCCTCGGCCTGGTGCTGGTCACGCTCGGCCATCGCCTCAAGATCGGCTGGCTGCGCGACGCCGATCCCATCGCCGCCCTGATCGTCGCCGGTGTGGTGGTGTACGTCAGCTCGCGGCTCGCCCGTCAGACCATCGACGCGCTGCTGGATGCCGCGCCCACGGACGTGCGCGCCCGCATCCTCGACGAGGTCGCGCGCGTGGAGAGCGTGGTGGAGGTGGACCGCGTCCGCATCCGCCGCGCCGGCAACCGCTATTTCGCCGACCTGTCGGTGGCGCTGCGCCGCAACGTCACCTTCCAGAAGTCCGAGCAGGTAGCGGAAGACGTGGCGCAGGCCGTCCACCACGTTATTCCCGATGCCGACGTGGTGGTACACCCCATCCCGCGCGCCCCGCGGGAGGAGAACCTGTTCGACCGCATCCGCGGCGTGGCCGCCCGCAGCAACCTCACCGTGCACGAGGTCAGCGTGCAGGATTTCGGCGGCTTCCTGCACGTGGAGCAGCATCTGGAGCTCGATGAGGGCATGCCGCTCAAGGACGCGCACGACCTGGTAACCCGCCTGGAAGGCGACATTCGCGCCGAGGTGCCGGAGATTTCCTCCATCCTGACCCACATCGAAAGCGAGCCCGCGCACATCGAGGCCACCGACGAGATTCGCGATCCCGGGCTCGAGAGCCGGCTGCGCCGCATCGCCAGCGAGTTTCCCGAGATCCTCGACATGCACGAGATCAGGCTGAAACGGGCGGGCAGCCACATCAATGTCTCCTGCCACTGCACCCTGCCGGACACGCTGCCACTCTCGCGCGTTCACGATATCTCCACCGAGCTGGAGATTCGCTTCAAGCAGCAAGCGCCCGAGCTGTTCAAAGTCTTGATCCACACCGAGCCGCAGACGGACAACCGGAGATGATCCGGCCCTTGAGTCATTTGGTCATTGGGCCATTGAGTCATTGCGCGGGCGCAATTTTCCTTGTGCGCTCCCAGCGTCTGCACAGAAGCCGGCTCGTAGAGACCGGGTTGGTCGATTCAAAACGCCTCCAGCCGCTACTGGACGAGGCGAATGAGATTCTAAGCCTCCCAAAGAACCGCTCGCGCACGCGGTCAAAGGACGCAATGAGTCAAGGGCCCAATGGCTCCATCGAAAAAAAAGCAGCCACCACCCGCGCCACATCGTCACATGGGCTTTATGACAGAACCTAAGCGTATCTTGCTGTTCAGCCAGCCGGGCTGACCGCCGTGCTCGACCGCCCGAGCTTACCTCTCGGAGAGAGGCCTTGTATTCGAAGAGCGCGACGTGAGCTGTGATTTCGGCGCTGTTCGCGAGCTGGTCGAAACCTATCACAGCCGTGCCACTCCTACCGTGGTCATCGGCGACGAGGTCGTCATGGGGTTTGATCCGGAACGCATTGACGAACTGCTGGACTCCTAGCCATCGCCGGCGCCAGCCATGACCAAGGTTGTCCGCGAAGTACACGAAATGGCACCCGTGCCCGCCCACCGCCGGCACGCCCTCCGCGGGTACCTATCGATCGCGGCGGCGGCCTTCTGCTGGGGCGGCGCCGCCAGCCTGGCGCGGACAGTGTTCACCGGGCGTATGTTCTCCTCGCCCCATCTCGGGCCGGTGATCATCACCCAAACTCGCATCAGCTTTTCCTTCCTGATCCTGACGCCCATCGTGCTCTGGCTGGGCGGCCGCTCCGCGCTGGCCTTGGCGAAGAAGGACATACTGCGGTGCTTCCTGCTGGGCATCGTCGGCATGTCAATGGCAAATTTCTTCTATTACGTAGCCATCGCCAAGACAACGGTGGCCACTGCCATCATTCTGTTCTACACGGCGCCGGTGTGGGTGCTGGTCTACCTGCTGGCGCGAGGCAAGCAGCGTGCGACCGTGCGCCGCGTGGGTGCAGTGGCCGCGGCGGTAGTAGGTTGCGGGCTGGCCATCGGCATCGGCGGACACGCGCACCTGCGCTTGAACCGCCTGGGACTGGCCGCCGGCTTGCTCGGGGCCGTGGCATTCGCCTTCTATAACATCTATGCTCACGGCGTGCTCACGCAGCATGAGCGCTGGCGTGTGCTGGTGTACGCCTTCTTGGGCGCCACCCTGTTTTGGATGATCGTCAATCCGCCCTGGACCATCGCTGCGGCCCACTATTCCGCGGGGCAGTGGGGCTTTATGGTGTTCTTCGCGGCTATCTCGGTGCTGCTGCCTTTCTCCTTCTACTTCGCCGGACTGCAGTATTTGGACGCCACGCGAGCAGTGGTAACCAGTTGCCTGCAACCGGTGTTTGCCATCCTGTTCGCAGCCACCTTCATCGCAGAATCGCTGCACTGGCTGCAGGCGGTGGGAATTGTGATCGTGCTGGCCGCCAGCATCGCCATCCAGATCCCGGAGAAGAGTGACCAAGCGCCGACGGACGTGCGGTTGTCGATCGCGGAGTGATGGACGATGTATCGCCGCCGTCAGCTAAAAGCCGCCCTTGGGCGCCAGATGGAAATAATGCCGCGCCCGGCGCACGTCATGCGCGATCTGCTCGCGCAGCGCTTCCACTGAAGGAAATTTGATTTCCCCGCGCAGCCGGTACAGGAAAAAAAGTTCCACTTCGGTCTGCGCCGTCAGCTCGATGGGATGGAAGTTCAGCAGATGGGTCTCGACCGCGAACGACTCGTGCCCGAAAGTGGGACGGTAGCCGGCATTCGTGACCGAGTCGAAGCACTCGCCGTTGATGCGTGTGCGCGTGACGTACACGCCGTCGCCCGGCACCAGTTCGTCGTACGGGCTCAGGTTGATGGTGGGCACCGTGTACTTGTGGCCGTAGCCGCGGCCACGCCCGGGAGTGGAAACCAGGCTGAAGACGCGTCCCAGCAGTTGCCGGGCGCGCGCCACGCTGCCCTGCTTCAGCAGTTCGCGTATACGGCTGCTCGAGACCTTGTCGCCGCGGACCTTCATCTCGGGATAGATCTTCACTTCGTAACCAGCCTCGCGGCCGTATTCCGCCAGTCGGCGAACGTCGCCTTGCGCCTTGTGTCCAAAGTGGAAGTTGGCGCCCTCGTGCACTTCCAGCGCACGCAAGCGCCTTCCCAGGATCTCTTCGGCGAATTTTCGCGGCGGGGTGAGCGAGAGGTCGCGCGAGAACGGCAGAACCAGCGTGGCGTCGAGTCCGGTGGCCGCGAGCAGATCGAGCTTGCGTGGTAGCGGGGTAATAAGCCTGGGCGCTACGTCCGGGCGCAAAATGCGCGTGGGATGCGGCTCAAAGGTCACGGCCAGCGACCTGGCGCCCTGCTCCTGCGCCCGCCGCACCACCTGCGCCAGCACCGTCTGGTGGGCGCGGTGAACCCCGTCGAAGTTGCCCACGCTGATGACGGCCGGCCCGAAATCAGCCGGCACTTCTTCGAGATGGCGAAAGACTTTCATCGAGCAATGCCTTAGATCTCGAATTCCAACTTCAGCCCGTCATACGCCAGGCGCACGTTTTCCGGCAAGGAACGGTTGGTTTCGGCGTGGCCGAGATCGTGCGAGATGTGGGTGAAGAAGGCTCGCCGCGGCCGCAAGCGCTCCACCAGGCGCACGGAATTTTCCAGAGTGGAATGCGTAGGATGCGGGCGGCGGCGCAGCGCGTCCAGGAAGAGAATGTCCAGCCCGGTGAGCTGCGCCATGGATTCTTCCGGAATCTCGCTGAAATCGGTCACATAGGCCGCCGATCCGAACCGGTAGCCGTGAATCTCCTCCAACCCATGCATCACCTTCACCGGCACGAAACAGGCGCCAAACAACTCCACCGGCCCGCTGATCTCGTGGAGTTGCACCTCGGCTCTGCCACCGTAGTTGTAATCGCCCTCGAAGATATAGCTGAAGATGTGCCTCAGGCGGTCGACCACGGGTGCGTAACCATAAAGCGGAATCTTGCCGTCGCGCCAGAAGGTGAGCGGGCGCAGATCGTCGAGGCCGAGGATGTGGTCGGCATGGGCGTGGGTGTAGAGCACCGCGTCCAGGCAGCGAATGCCTTCGCGGATCGCCTGCTGGCGGAAGTCGGGCGTCGTGTCGATCAAGACGCTGTGGCCTTCGTACTGGACCAGCACGGAGGGACGCGTGCGCCGATCCTGAGGGTCAGGCGAGTTACACACCAGGCAGGTACAGCCGATGGTCGGCACCCCCATGGAGGTGCCGCTGCCCAGCACGGTCAGGACGGCCTTCATTTTGGCTTGCCGCCGGAGGCCGACAGATCGGGCGGGGCCTGCCGCGCCAGCGCATTGGTCAGCTCCACGAAGCCCATGCGCAGCTCGTAGAGGCAGTTCTGCAGCAGGTGCTGTTCCTGATCGGTGAGATTGCCTTTGGTCTTATCCTGCAGCAGCCCAATGGTATCGATGGTCTGCTTGGCGCCCAGCAGGTCGGCCACCGGTTGCTGCCCTTCTTCGTGCACCAGCCCCAGTTGCATCATCGCGGTCATGTAAAGAGAGGCCACCAGGCGCTCGAAGGTCATCTCGTAGTCCTGGGGCGTGCGCCCGCGGAAGGCAGCCTTCTCGAACTGCTTGCCGGAATCGCGATAGGCGTCGTCCTGCGCCCGCTGCTCGGCCGCCGACGGCGATGGCGGCATGGCGGGAGCCTCCGCAGGCGGAGGCACGGACTCTTTTCTGGAAACAGGCGGCGTTGGCGGATCCGGCGGCTTGGGCGCGGGCCGCTCTTCGCCCTGGGGCTCCGAACGCAGTTCGCCTTCGGAAGTGAACTTCCGCTTGTCGGTAACTACGAATTCGCTCTTCTTCTCTGCCATGGGAAAAACAATTGCCAGTTGCCAGTTCCAGTTGGGTGGGGCAGGCCTCCAAGCCTGCATTGAGGCACGCCCTCAAGTTTACGGGCTTTAGCCCCTGGGGTACTTACTTTATAGCTCCCCCCCAGTGGCTAAAACCGGATTGTTAAACGCCGCCATTATGCAGGGCTGAGGCCCTGCTCCACCCAAAGCGATCCGACGCCATGGATAATCCTATACCGACGAAGCCGACGCGATGTTAAACGGCAGTTCGCAAACCGTGGCCTGCACACCGCCGACCTCAATCGCCGTACCCGGTCCGCCGACCTCGCGCCGCAGATATCCCAATCCCATGGCCTCGCCGGAGGGCAAAAGCGCCACGCTGGTAATTTCTCCCAACTCGCGCCCATCGCGCTCGATCTTGCTACCCGCCGGCGGCGCCTGGCCCGCGAAGCTGAAGCCGGCGAGTTGGCGATGGACACCGCCTCGCGAGCGGATGCGCTCCACAATCTCCTGCCCTATATAACAGCCCTTGCTGAAATTCAGGGCCTGCTCCTGGCCGGTTTCCTGGGGCAGGTCGCGCTCGCGGATATCGACACCATAGCGCGGAACTCCACACGCGATTCGCCACGTCTCCAGCGCCTCAGCGCCTACTGGCGTTGCGCCTGCCGCGGCCAGAGCCTCCCACATGGCGCCCGCATTATCGGGCGAAAGCCAGATCACATAGCCGCCCTGCAGGGTGCGAACCAGCGAGAAAGGGATATCGCTCCACATTCGGTCTTCGACTTCGAGCGGCTGCATTTCGCTGGGCTCCAAGCCCGCCCGCACCAGCACCTCTTTCGATTGCGGACCCTCCAGACCAAGCGCCGTAATCACGCCTTCGCCGGCTTCGGAGAGCACCACCTGGTCCATGATGATGTACTTCTTCAGAAGCTGAGCCAGCTTCCCCGCCTGCGCGCGATCGCTGTCGATCAGGAACGACTCGCCGCGGTTGAAGACATACATGTCACCCAGGATGTGGCCCTGCGGGTTCAGCAGGAAGCTATAGACACCGTGGCCCGATGCCAGGTCGCGGATGTTGTTGCTGACCATGCTGTTCAGCCAACGCGTGCGATCACGGCCAGTGACCACGAGTTTCGCGCGCCAGCCCAGATCGAAGATCCCGCACCCGCTGCGCAATGCGGCAAACTCTTCTGCCGCGGAAGAGAAGACGGCCGGGGTCTGCGCGCCGCAGTACTCCATCAGGCGGCCCGTGGCCGGAAGCTTGTCACTCAGCGAGGTCGCGCTCATCTCAGGAGATTGATTATAGCGAATGACAGGGCGTTCGCGGGTCGCCAACCAGGAAGCTGGAAACTTCAAGTACGAACCTGCTATGGTTCTGCGCCGTGGCTGCGAAAAAGAAAATCGCTGTCGTACCTGGTGATGGCATCGGCCAGGAGGTCACCGCGGAAGCCATCAAGGTGCTGGGCGCAACCGGAGCGCCGCTGGCATTCACGCACTTCGACTGGAGCGCCGAGCGCTATCTTAAAGATGGCACTACCATTCCCGCCGACGGCTTCACCATGCTGGCGCGCGACTTCGACGCCATTCTGTTCGGAGCCCTGGGCGATCCCCGCGTGCCCTCGAATGTTCACGCCAAAGAGATTCTTCTGGGCATGCGCTTCAAAATGGATCTCTATGCCAACGTGCGTCCGGTCAAACTTCTCGACGCGTCACTTTGCCCGCTGAAGAACGTCGACGCAGCGGACGTTGATTTCGTCATCGTTCGTGAAAACACTGAGGGCGTCTACATGGATATGGGTGGCGCGTTCAAGCCGGGCACGCCCGACGAGGTCGCCACGCAGGAGGACATCAATACGCGCAAGGGCGTGGAGCGCATCATTCGCTTTGCCTTCGAGCTGGCCAAAAGACAGCGCCGCAAGAAGGTGCTGATGGCCGATAAGTCCAACGTCATGACCTACGCCGGCGGGCTCTGGCAGCGCGTCTTCAAGCAGGTCGGCGAGGAGTACCCGGGCATTGAGCGCCAGCACATGTTCGTAGACGCACTCTGCCTGCACATGGTGCGCGAGCCGCGGCAGTTCGACGTGATCGTCACCAACAACATGTTCGGTGACATCATCACCGACCTGGCCGCGGCCGTGCAGGGCGGCCTCGGCGTTGCCCCCAGCGGGAACATTCACCCCGGGCGCACGTCGCTGTTCGAGCCGGTGCATGGATCGGCGCCGCCGTTCGCGGGCAAAAACATCGCCAACCCCGCGGGCGCCATTCTTAGCGCGGCCATGATGCTGGAGTACCTGGGCCTCGCCGCCGAGGCGGAGCGCATTAACGGCGCTGTGCTGGAATCCGTTCGCCAGAAAAAAACCACGCAGGATATCGGCGGAACGCTGGGCACGCGCGAAGCGGGAGATTGGATTGCAGCAGAAGTTTGAAGATCCGCCACCGAGACACGGAGACACGGAGGAAAACAGAATTCAAATCTGTGTGCCTCCATGTCTCCGTGGTGACTTGCCAACGACCAACGACCGAAGACCAACGACCAACGGCTGCCTTCAGTTCCACATCGCCTGCAGCCGTCGCAGCGCCGCCCAGGCCTGCCGGTATTGCCGGTTCTGCTCGATGGCGCGGGCGTAGCAGGCTTTGGCTTTCCGCCAGTCCCGTTGATGCTCGTATACTCTTCCCAGGTTGAAGTGAGGATAGCAGCGGGCATCGTAACGCGGCGCGCGGATGGCCTTCTCGAACCAAGAGATGGCTTCCTCCCATTTATCTTGCTCGATCAGGTAAGCCCCAATATCGTTATAGGGATTGCCGAACTCGGGATCGACGCGGATCGCCTCCAGGCATTCGGCGATGGCGCGCTCATGGTCGCCGAGGAAAGAGTAGGTCCAGCCGCGAAAAGTGTAAGCTTCAGCCGTGGGATACGCTTCGATCGATTGAGTGTAGAGCGCGATGGCCTCGTCGTACTCGCCGTGCATCTGACGCTCGTAGGCCTTCTCAAAATATTCCACGGCCAGCTTGCGGAGATCGCTTTCCGATGGCATAGGGCTCGACAGGAAGGATATCGACAGGAAGAATTATGACCATGGTACCCAGGTTTGACAAACCGGCGGGCAGGCTTTGGCCGCTGGTGCTCCTTGTGCTGGCGCTGGTCTTCGCAGCGAATTGCCTTTCCGCTCAGCCCCAGTCACAGTCCGCACCGGCGGGGCCCCCGCAGGACCAGAAGCCGCCGTCTACCGAGGAACCGCAGACCAAGATCACGCCCGAACAAGCTCAGCAGCTCTTCCGATCGGTGGACGAAATCCTGAAGTTCGCCAGCAAGGACACCAAGCTGCCCATCAAGAATCCGGTTAAGCGTGAGCTGGCGGGGCGCGAGCAGGTACGCAAGTTTGTCGAAACCCACATGCACGAGGACAAGGACGCGCAACGCCTGCAGCGTTCGGAAGCTTCCATGAAGAAGTTCGGCATGCTGCCGCAGGACTTCGATCTCGGCAAGTTTATGCTCGATCTGCTCGAAGACCAGGTGGCCGGCTACTATGATCCCAAGACTAAGACCGTCTACTTGCTGGACTGGGTATCGCCGGAGGCACAGCGGCCGGTGCTGGCGCACGAACTGACGCACGCTCTGCAGGATCAGAATTTCGACCTCGACAAGTGGCTGAAGGTAAACGGCGACGATCAGCCCGATAATCCCGACAATCTCGACACCGGCGACGATGAGGCCCAGGCGGCGCGCCAGGCCGTCAGCGAAGGCCAGGGGATGGCGGTGATGATGGACTACGTGCTGGAGCCGACCGGCCACAGCCTGGCCGACACGCCCTCCGCGGGGGAAATCTTCAAGCAGAACACCATGGACCACGTCGGCGACTCACCCATCTTCGCCAACGCTCCCATGTACCTGCGCGAGATGGTGATCTTCCCCTATACCTATGGGCTTTCCTTTCTTGAAGACCTGCTCACGCGCGGCGGCTCGGAGATGGCTTTTGCCGGCGCGTTCAAGAATCCGCCTCGCGATACCCGCGAGATCATGCAGCCGGAGTCATATCTGGACGGCCAGCATGTCGATCCCATTCGATTGCCCAAGCTCTCCGATGTGCTGAAGAAGAACTACGTCGGCTACGACTCCGGATCGGTGGGCGAATTCGACGTCTACATCCTGCTCAAGCAGTACTCGGGCGCCGAGCTGGCGGATAAGCTCTCTACTGCCTGGCGCGGCGGCGTGTACTACCTGGGCAGGAAGAAAGACTCGAAGTCACCCAAGCCTGGTGCTCCGACCCCCATGAGCGACCTGGGGCTGCTCTACGTTTCCAACTGGGCCACGCCGGAAGACGCCGGCTATTTCGCCAAGGTATACGGTCTGTGGCTCCCCAAGAAATACAAATCGGTCAAACCCGTGGCAGAACAGAAAGGCCATGCGTGGACCACCGAGCAGGGCCCCGTATCAATCGAGGTCGCCGGCAACCGCGTGCTGGTGATGGAAGGTTTCGATCCTGCTACAACGGCCGCGGTGCGCGCTAAGGTGCTGAGTCCATCGCCGAAAAGTTCGCAATGGACGCCGCTGCCTCGGCGCGATTTGGCAGCGCCAGTGTGGGCGACCCTGGGGATTTTGCATTAGAGCATTGCCGGAGTAGACGTCGCTTGTGAGGGGGCACGCCTTCCGGCGTGCCGTAAGACGCCGATAAGAACTCGGCTTTAGCCGCTGAGGGATTCTCCCCCAGGGCCTAAAGGCCTATCATCGGGGGATGTTAACGGCACGGCTGGAAGCCGTGCCCCTTCACCTGGAAACGATGGTCTGGAAGCTCGAACGCGTTCCTGAACCTGAAGTGATGGACGAGTCGTGTGAGGTCGAAGCTTACGCCTCGGCTGCGGCGCAGACTTATCTCGAAAAAATCGACCGCACCTTCCTTCCTCACGTCGCGCGCCTGGTCCCTGCCGGAGACCCGCGCCTGGTCCGCGGCCTGGCGCTCGACGTTGGCTGCGGGCCGGGGCAGATTCCCATCATGATGGCGGCGCGCTGGCCCGGGCTGCGCATCACCGGCCTGGACGCTGCGCCCGCCATGATCGAGCAGGCGCGTAAGGACGCCGCACGCGCCGGCGTCGCCATCAGCTTCCAGGTGCTGCGTCTCGGTCCGCACGGCGAAGCCCGCCTACCCTTCGACGACGCTTCCTTCGATCTTGTAACCTCCAACTCCGTGCTGCACCACGTGGCCGATCCGGTGGCGTTCTTCGGCGAGATCGCGCGCGTCGCCAAGCCTGACGGCGCGGTGCTCATTCGCGATGTCCGCCGTCCCTCGGCGCCGTGGTATCCGCTGCACGTGCGCTGGTTCGGCCGCAAGTACTCGGGCGAAATGCGGCGGCTGTACGAAGCCTCGGTCCACGCCGCCTACACGGCGGGCGAGCTGCGCGATCTGCTGACCGAATCCCGCCTCAACGACGGCCGTTCGCGCGTGTTTCGCTTTCGGCTGACACACGTGGGGATTGAACGAAAAGCGCTATAAGAATTCATCAGCCGGCCGGCGAGTCAGTGTTGAGATTGCGAACTTGAGTTATGAGGGGTTCTGGATCCCTTCCCCAGGAGAGAAACGATCTCGGTACGGCCCTTCTTAGCGGCCAGGGCCAGCGCTGTGTGTCCCTGATTGTCTTTGGCTCTGAGATCAGCCCCCGCATTCAGCAGCATTTCGACAGTTCTAGCATCGTCGTATCCGCCTTCGGACGCAGACAGAATCAAAGCGGTCTTACCTTGTTTATTCCTGGCTTCGATGTTAGCTCCTCTCGCAAGCAGCAGCTTTACACCATCGGCCGTAGGAACTCCGCTTCCGGATGCCGCGATGAGCAGCGCGGTGTTGCCCTGATTGTCCTTTGCGTCAACTCGTGCTCCGTTGGCGAGCAGCAGTCGCATGATCTCCGTTCGGCCCCAGCCGGCGGCGGCCATCAGTGCCGTGCCACCACTCTTGTCTTTGGCATTCACGTTGGCCTTCCTCTCCAGAAGTAGCTTCATAGAGTCGAGTGTGTCAGGCATAGTGGCTATAGCGCAGACACATGCCGCCGCGATCAGTGCCGTGCTGCCTCCGTCGTCGGTAGCTTCGACGTTGGCGCCCTTTTCTATCAATACCTTCACGACGTCGGTCGCGCCGTGAGCCGCAGCCCGAATCAATGGGGTGTCACCATCTTCGGCCCTGGCCTCGGTGTTGGCGCCGTGTTCGATCAGCAATCTCGCGGTCTGACCGGGATCCATGACCGGGAATGCGACTGCGCCTCTAGGATCGTGCTCTCGTTGGCTCCGAAGGTGCTCCACTTCTTCGGGGGAAATTTGAATCGCTAGAAATGCCAATTGGGCTGTCGCGAACAGAGCATCGTCCTTGGCTTTGGCATCCGCCCCTCTCTCCAACAGGAGTTCCACTTTCTTGGGATTGCCCTGTTTAGCTGCGTCAACGAGCATGTTGTCGCCTTTCAAGCCCCCGGCGACAGGATCGGCCCCTTTCTCCAGCAACAGCCTCACCGTGTCGGCGTGCCCGTAATCCAGCGCAATAGCCAGCGGGGTTGAGCCCCCTCGATCCTTTGTCTCGATGTTGGCCCCCTCCTTCAGCAATTGCTCAACGGATGCGGTGTCGCCGTTCCGAGAGGCTTGCAGCAAGCGCTGGTCTAGGCCACCCGAAGCAGAGGGGCGGCGGGCACAACCGCTTGCACACCCAGCAATCAAGAGGGTCATCAAAACGATCGTCGTGAGTCGGTCCGATGGCATCGCCATCCTTCCGAATCGATTTGGGACGTTAGAAGCGATCACGCAGTAATTGTGCACTTGGGGCAACCAAAATCGAAAGAGGCTTTTTTCTCAAGGGGCCAAGCCCATCGGCCTCCATGCCTTCGCGCTCGCTCCGCGGCGAAAAATGTCCGTTTTGTATAATCACGGCATTACTCCCAAGGAGCGCGTTTGGCGCAAGCAGAGATCGGCATCATCGGCG
>Ga0335077_10000895_pt1 | contig 34151 bp, 32 predicted proteins | sample Lox_Sample_31_FD_207151 | JGI IMG/M metagenome (GOLD analysis project Ga0335077, IMG submission 207151) | Soil microbial communities from Loxahatchee National Wildlife Refuge, Florida, United States - Lox_Sample_3.1 | ecosystem: Environmental > Terrestrial > Soil > Wetlands | place: USA... | reverse complement strand
GGGCGGAGCGCCGCGGGTGGTGCGGATCGTCGGACACGCGGTGCTGGCATCGCACGGCGCCGGGCAGCGCGAGCCATGGCTGCTCGCGCAGGCGGATATCGAAGGCGACGGCGGGCGGGTGCGCGGCTTTCTGCCGCTTGCGCTCGGCTGGGAGGATCGGTCGGGCGAGCGGGTCAGGCAGCTCGCCCCCGGCGCGATCGCCAAGGTCCGGCAACAGGCGACGGTCGGATTGCTCGCCGATGCATGCGGCGATCCGCTGTTCAACCAGGCGGTGCTGGAGGCGCTCGCCGATCGGCGCGAACTCGAGGCGACCGGCGGCAAGGTGCGCTTCGTTCCGGCGCCGGACTTCACCGAGTTCGCCGCATCCGTGCGCGACACACCGGCAGCGGTGCGGACCCTTGGCGCGGCCGAGAGCACCGTGGCGATCCTCGGCGAGCGGCTGGTCGTGAACTGGCACCGGCGTATTCGTCCAGGCGTGACACCGGACCTCGAGATCGGCCGCCAGCTGGCCGGCATGGTCGGTGCGACGCACCCGCTGGCGCTCGTCGGCCGCGTCGAGTTCGTCGGCGCAGACGGGTCGGTCGCGCCACTCGGTACGGTTGCCGCGCAACGCCGCTGAACGACACGACGGTGCGGTGCTGGCGCCGTGTCAGGCGCGCGAGCCGCCTATGAAGGCCGCGAGCAGGCGCTTGAGCGCCCTGCCGTGTGCCTGTCCGAGCGAAGCCTCCTGGGCCGAACGCTGGCGTCGCACCGTGCCGCGCAATCCGGTGACCAGTGCCAGCCCCGGGTCGGAGATGTAGACCAGCACGCGCCGCAGATCCTGCGGATCGACGGCGCGCTGCACCAGCGCATCGGCGACCATGCGGTCGACCAGTTTCGAAAGTGTGGGCAGGCGCATCGACAGCGTCGCCGCGAGCCACGACATCGGCCGGCCGCTTTCGTCGGCCAGTACCTCGAGCACGCGCCAGTACTCGACGGGGATACCCTTGGGACGCAGCACCCGCTCGAGATCCGCGGTGGCTTTGCGGGCGGCCTCGGAAAGGAGACTCTGCAGGGACGGCGTGCTGGACGCCGTCTTGCGGTTGCCGGTGCGAGCGCGCGACATCGGTCGCATTCTAGTGTTCCGCCCGCAGCGAACGTCGTGGAGTCTTCGCGATTGTCGGCAGGACCATGATGGCCCACACTCGCCACCGCAGACGACGAGAGGCCGAATGATTTCGCAGGGGTGGGCGGACCTTGCCCAGCGCGCGCGCCCGGTGGCCGTGCGCAGCCGGCGCGCGCCCGATGACGGCGCCGGCTCGTACGCACCCAGCGCGGACGATGCATTCCGGGTCGGCATGCTGATTCCAATGTCCGGCGCCGCGGGTCTCTGGGGTCCGTCGTGCCTCGCGAGCGCCACGCTCGCGACGGAGGACTGGAACCGGGCGGGCGGCCATCACGGGCGGTGCGTGCGCCTCGTCGTCGTGGATGCAAGCGACGAATCGGCCAGCCTCGAGGACGATGTCGAAGACGTGACCGCGCAGGGAGGCGTCACGGCGATGGTCGGCATGCACACGAGTTCGGTGCGTGAGCGGATCACCCGCGTGCTCGACGGCCGCCTGCCGCTCGTCTACACGCCGCTTTACGAGGGTGGCCCGCTGCCAAGCAACGTGATGGCGATCGGCGAGACGCCTGATGACCAGCTTCTGCCCGCACTGGCGTGGCTCGGCGCGCGCTATCGCCTGACGCGCTGGTATCTGCTCGGCAACGACTATCGCTGGCCGCGCCGCACGCATGCCCTGGCCAGCGAGGCCCTGGCGAGCGCGGGATGCGAGGTGCGCGGCAGCCGGTTCGTGCCGCTCGGCGCCTGCGATGCCGAACGAACGGTCGACGAGATCCGGCGCAGCGGTGCGCAGGCGGTGCTCCTGTCGCTGGTCGGGCAGGACGCGGTCGAATTCAACCGGGCTTTCGGTGCGTGCGGACTTGGCGCGCGCATCCTGCGGCTGTCCTGCGCGATCGAGGAAAACGGCCTGCTCGCGATGGGCCCGGACTGCACCGACGGCTTGTTCGTTGCGGCAGGCTATTTCGCCCGTCTCGGCACCGATCGCAACCACGCCTTCAGGGAGCGGTACTGGACGCGCTTCGGTGATCGTGCCCCAGCGCTCAACGCGCTCGGGCAGTCGACCTATGAAGGCGTGTCCTTCCTGCGCGCGCTGCTGTCGGGCACGCGGCGGCGCGGCGCCGAGGTCGAGTTCGCCAGCGTGCGCGGCACGCGCTGGCGCAGCAACGCCGACAAGGCAACGCCGATTTACCTCGCACAGGCCGAGGGACTCGCGTTGCGGGTCGTCCGCGGGTTGACTCGGATGGTGTCCTGAGCGCGGCGCCGCCGCGCGGCGGCCGCGGGCGAACTCAATTCTCCGGGAAGACGGGCCGGAACGGGCCGCCGAGGAACTCGGTCGAATCGTCCGTCGGGTGGCTGAAGACGACGGTGACGACCCGATCGTCTTGCGCGCCGTCGGCGCCCAATCCGAACGTCATCCACGTGTCCGGTTCCAGCAGGTCGCCGGCGATGGGTGCCGGTGCCGGGACGACCTGTGCCTCCCGATCCTCGACGCCATCGGCGGACTGCCCCGACGACCGCTCGGGTTCCGGCGCCAGTTCCGGGAAAGACGCGGGATGGGTGCTCACGCTGGTATTAACGCAATCCCGCCTCGGAACCGGACAGGATGCGACCAGGCGAGCGCCTGACAGGCCGCTGACGGGCGGGGCTCGGCAGACGGGACGTGGTCGTCGAGGCCTGCCGCGACCTGATCGAACGCGGCCTTGACCCACGTCAGGCGGCGTTTGCGGAGCTTCGCGCCATGGGGAGCCTGCCGCCTTATTGTTGAGCCATGGACATGCCCGTTGCCACGCCTGGGATCGTTGCGTCCGGACCCGACGTCGAAACCAGCCCGGGAACCGAAATCGCCCCCGGGGTATCGACGCAGAGCCCGCATCTCGCCGAGCCGATTCCACTCGCCAACATCGACCGCGCACTGCGGGCGGCCGTGGCGCGTGTCAGTCGGGGCATCGCCTGGCCATCCCTGTTCGCCGCCTACTCCGACTGGCTGTTTCACCTCGCGACGGCGCCGGGCAAGCAGATGGAACTGGTCGCGAAGGCCGCGCGCAAGCAGTCGCGCCTGGTGCGCTATGCGGTCGAGAGCGCGCAGCAGGAATGCGAACCGTGCATCGAGCCGCTGCCGCAGGATCGCCGGTTCAGGGATCCGGGCTGGCAGACCTTTCCGTTCAACCTCGTCTATCAGGCGTTCCTGCTGCAGCAGCAGTGGTGGTGGAACGCGACCACCGACGTCAAGGGTGTGAGCGAGCATCACCAGCGCGTGGCCGCCTTCATCGCGCGCCAGGCGCTCGACGTCGTCAGCCCGTCGAATTTCGTCGTCACCAACCCGGAAGTGCTGCGCCGCGTGGCCGAAACCGGCGGCGCCAACCTCGCTCGCGGGCTGGCCGACTGGTGGCTCGACTTGCTCGCCTTCGCGAGCGGCACCCGGCGCCGCGACGCCATGGCGTTCACGCCCGGACGCGACGTCGCGATCACGCCCGGCAAGGTCGTGTTCCGCAACGACCTGATCGAGCTGATCCAGTACACGCCCGCGACCGCGCGCGTTCACCCCGAACCGGTGCTGATCGTGCCGTCGTGCGTGTTGAAGTACTACATCCTCGATCTTTCGCCGCACAACTCGCTGGTGCGCTACCTGGTCGAGGCAGGTCACACGGTCATGATGGTTTCCTGGCGCAACCCGGACATGCGGGATCGCGACCTCGGGGTCGACGACTACCTGCGCCATGGCATCCGGGCGGCGATCGACGCGGTATCGCGCATCTGCCCGAACGCCGGCATCCACGCGGCCGGTTACTGCCTGGGCGGCACGTTCCTCGCGGCCGTCGCGTCCGCCCTGGCGGCGGCCGACGACAACCGGCTCGCATCGATCACGCTCATCGCGGCCGAGGTCGATTTCACCGAGGCGGGCGAGCTTTCGATCTTCATCGACGAGAGCCAGCTCGCCTACCTCGATGACCTGACGTGGGAGCAGGGATATCTGGACGGGCAGCAGATGGCCGGTGCGTTCATGCTGCTCAACTCGGCCGATCTGCTCTGGTCGCGCAACGTGCGCGCGTACCTGATGAACGAGCCGCCGCCGGCGACCGACCTCGCCTCCTGGAATGCCGACACGACCCGCCTGCCGCACCGGATGCACTCCGAGTACCTGCGCGCGCTGTACCTCCGCAACGACCTCGCTTCGAGCCGCATGTGCGTCGACGGGCGTCCGGTCGCACTGTCGGACATCCGCGCGCCGATCTTCCTCCTCGGCACGGAGCGCGACCACGTGTCGCCCTGGAAATCGGTCTACAAGCTGCACCAGTATGCCGACACCGAGATCACGTTCTGCCTGACCAGCGGCGGACACAACGTCGGCATCGTCAATCCGCCCGGCGTCGCGGGCCGGCATTACCGGATCGGCACGTCATCGTCGCAGGACCACTACGTCGACCCCGATGTGTGGGTCGCGCGTACGCCGCCAGAGGAAGGTTCGTGGTGGCCCGCCTGGCAGGGTTGGCTGGCGGCGCGTTCCGGTGCCGCGGCGGAACCGCCTGACATGGGCGGTCACGACAAGCTGGTTCTGGGTGACGCGCCCGGCTCGTACGTCCTGATGCGATGACCATGAGCAAGCCGATCTGGCTGGAGCAGTACCCGGCGGGAATCGCCGCCGAGGTCGACGTGCATCAATACCGCTCGCTCAAGGAAATCCTGGAGACGAGCTGCCGCCGGTTCGCGACTCTGCCGGCCTATAGCAACATGGGCACCGTCATCACCTACGGCGAGCTCGAGTTGGCGAGCCGCGCGTTCGGAGCGTACCTGCAGAAATGCGCCGGGCTGAAGCGCGGCGATCGGGTCGCCATCATGATGCCGAACCTGCTGCAGTACCCGGTGGCGCTGTTCGGCGCCCTGCGGGCCGGGTTCACGGTGGTCAACACCAACCCGATGTACACGCCACGCGAGCTCGAGCACCAGCTCAAGGACTCCGGCGCGACCGCGATCGTGGTGCTCGAGAACTTCGCCGACACGCTGCAGCAGGTGATCGCCCGCACGGCGGTGAAGACGGTCATCACCACCCAGGTCGGCGACATGTTTCCGCCCGCCAGGCGCCTGCTCACCAACTTCGTCGTCAAGCACCTGAAGAGGATGGTGCCGCCGTGGCGGATTGCCGGCACGATCGACTTCCCGAGCGCGCTGCGTGCAGGGCGCACGCGCACGCTCGAAGATGTCGAGCTGGGCCCGGACGACATCGCCTTCCTGCAATACACCGGCGGCACCACAGGCATCGCCAAGGGCGCGGTGCTCACCCACGGCAACCTCGTTGCCAACCTGCAGCAGGTGTCGGCGTGGATCGCACACGACCTGATCGAAGGCAAGGAGACGGCCGTCATCCCGCTGCCGCTCTACCACGTCTACGCGCTCACCTCGAATCTGGTCTTCATGAAGATCGGCGCGCACTGCGTGCTGATCACGAATCCGCGCGACCTGCCCGCCTTCGTCAAGGTCCTGAAGAACCTGCGCTTCACGGCGATCGTGGGCGTCAACACGCTCTACAGCGCGCTGCTCAACCACGCCGGGTTCGCCGAGGTCGATCTGCGCAACCTGAAAGTCGCATCGGCCGGCGGCATGGCCGTGCAGCGCGTGGTGGCCGAACGCTGGAAGAAGCTCACCGGCGTCCCGCTCGTCGAAGGTTATGGACTGACCGAGACCTCGCCGGTGGCGATCTCGAACGCGCTCGACATCGAGGACTGGACCGGCACGATCGGGGTTCCGATTCCCTCGACCGACGTCGCAATCATGGACGAGGAGGAAAAGATGCTCCCGTTCGGCGAGGTGGGCGAGATCTGCATCCGCGGCCCGCAGGTGATGAAGGGATATTGGAATCGCCCGGACGAAACCAGCAAGGTATTCACGCGCGGAGGATGGCTGCGCACCGGCGACATGGGATTCATGGATGCGCGCGGCTACGTTCACATCACCGACCGCAAGAAGGACATGATCATCGTGTCCGGCTTCAAGGTGTTCCCCAACGAGATCGAGGACGTGGTGGCGATGCACCCCGGCGTGCTCGAGGTCGCCGCCATCGGCGCGGACGACGCCAAGTCGGGTCAGGTGGTCAAGATCGTGGTCGTGCCGAAGGATCCGGCCCTGACCGAAGCCGAGCTGATCGCGCACTGCCGGCAGCACCTCACCGGATACAAAGTGCCGAAGCTGGTCGAACTGCGCAGCGAACCACTGCCCAAGACCAACATCGGCAAGATCCTGCGCCGCGCATTGCGCGAACCGGCCCCTGCCTGAGCACGCCGCCGCGCGGTGTCCTCGCGCGCCCGCGCGCCGTCTCGCGCCCTTGGTCCGCCCGCGCGGTTCGGGACTGATATATTCGATCGGACCCGGAAGAGGGGGATGCGGAGAGAGCGATGCGGCCAGGCCGGCGCGAGTTCGTCAAGCTGAGCGGCGTTTTCGCGACGCTGGCCGCGATCGGGCTGCTCGGCGAGGACGAGGCGCGGGCGCAGCAGCTGGCGTGGAACAAGGCCGCCTTCGAAACCAAGAATCTCGCCGACACGATCAAGGCGCTCGGCGGCAGCGGCGTCGCCGAGAGCAAGGACATCGCGATGACGGTGCCGGACATCGCGGAAAACGGCGCCGTGGTTCCGGTCGCCGTGGCGAGCGCGATCCCCGGCACGCAGACGATCTACATCCTGGTCGAAAAGAATCCGAACATGCTCGCCGCTGCCTTCACCCTGCCGCCGGGTACGGAGCCGGGGATCGCGACGCGCGTCAAGATGGCCCAGACGTCCAACGTGGTGGCCGTCGTGAAGGCCAACAACCAGTTCTTCGTCGCCAGCAAGGAAGTGAAGGTCACGCTCGGCGGCTGTGGCGGTTGAAGCGCCGCCGCCGCGAGGCAGATAGAAGGGAACCGCATGCCAGATCCGATGCGAATCCGCGCCAATGTGCACGCCGACGGCGTCGACGTGCGCGTGCTCATGAGCCACGAGATGGAGACCGGCCAGCGCAAGGACGCCGACGGCAGCATCGTGCCCGCCCACTTCATCTCCAATGTCACCATTACACATGCCGGCAAGACGGTGCTGAGCGCCGAGTGGGGACCGGCGGTCTCGAAGAACCCTTACCTGCAGTTCAAGTTCCAGGGCGGCAGCAAGGGCGACGAGATCACCGTGACCTGGGTCGACAACAAGGGCGAAACGCGCACCGACAAGGCCACGATCGCCTGAGCGCAGGAGATGCCATGGGTCGAGACCGGGCCGCCGCGTTCGCGGGCGCGTTGACCAGTGTCGCGCTCGTGTTGCTCGCGGGCGGCGCGGCGGCGCAGAACAGCACGACGGACGAGATCGCGCGCTATCGGCAGATGCTGCAGGATGGCAATCCGGCCGAACTGCTCGTCGCGCGCGGCGAAGATCTCTGGAAGACCGCGCGCGGGCCGAACGACGTCTCGCTCGAGCGCTGTGATCTCGGGCTCGGTCCCGGTGTCGTCAAGGGCGCGTACGCGCGTCTCCCGCGTTACTTCGCGGACGCCGACCAGGTGCTCGACTTCGAAGGGCGCCTCGTGTACTGCATGGTGACCCTGCAGGGTTTCGCGCGCGCCGACGCGGTGAAGAATCCCTTTTCCGGGGTCGGCGAGCGCCAGACGGATATCGAGGCGCTCACCGCCTATGTGGTCGATGCATCGCACGGCATGAAGATCGACGTGCCGCAGGAGCACCCCCGGGAAAAGGCGGCGTTCGAGCGCGGCCGTTACTTGTTCTACATGCGCGGCGGCCCGTACGACTTCGCCTGTTCGACCTGCCACGGCGCCGACAACCAGCGCATTCGCCTGCAGGACCTGCCCAACTTCGAGAAGAGCGAGGCCGCCCGGCGGGCGTTCGCGCAGTGGCCGGCGTATCGCGTGTCGCAGGGAGCGCTGCGCACCATGCAGTGGCGCATCAACGACTGCTTCCGGCAGCAGCGCTTTCCGGAACCCATTTTCGTCTCCCAGGCGACGATCGATCTCATCACGTTCCTGGGCGTGCGCGCGAACGGCGGCACGATGGAAGCGCCGTCGATCAAGCGCTAGCGGGGACGTGATGAACGCGCGCAACTTCCTCGCATGCGGAGCCCTGATCGCGCTGGCGGGTGCGTGTGCCACGCAGCGCTACACGCCTCCGACCGACCAGGAGACGCTCGCGGTGATCCGCGCGGGTTTCCAGGATCGCGGCATCGCGAAGGTCGATCGCCTGAACCAGACCGAGCTGCAGGCGGCGTGCAGCAAGTATCGCAACAACCCCCCGCTGGAGGTGCGGGCGCAGCTCGAGAAGGCGGCGGCGGCGAGCGTGAAGTACCCGGGCGACGGCAGGTGGCTGGGCGACTTCAAGCAGGGCGAACGCATCGCGCAGACCGGGGTCGGCCTGCAATGGACCGACACCGCGACCACCGTCAACGGCGGCAATTGCTACGCGTGCCACCAGCTGACGAAGGAGGAGATCTCCTTCGGCAACCTCGGCCCGTCGCTGTACCACTACGCGAAGACTCACGGCACCGGCGAGCCGACGCTGCGCTACACGTGGGGCAAGATCTGGAACACGCACGCCTACCACGCGTGTTCGCAGATGCCGCGCTTCGGCGACGCGGGCATCCTGACCGAAGAACAGATCAGGCACGTGATGGCGCTGCTGCTGGATCCCGACTCCCCGGTCAACCGGTAGGCCGGCTGCGGTGGACTTCGCGCGCGTGCGATCCGCCATGCACCGGCGCTCGGTGCACGCGGGCCTTTGGGCAGTCGGGAGGATCGGCGCCTGATGCACCGGCGCGAATTCCTGCAGGTTCTTGCCGCGGGTGCCGCGGCGGGCATGCCGCTCGCGTCGCCCGCGGTGCTCGCGCAGCAGCCCGACGCGGCGCGCCGCCTCTATGACCTGCCGCGCTTCGGCAACGTGCATTTGCTGCACTTCACGGATTGCCACGCCCAGCTGCGCCCGCTCTACTTCCGCGAGCCGAGCGTGAATCTCGGCGTGGGTGCCGCGGCCGGCCAGCCGCCGCACCTCGTCGGCGAACATCTGCTCCGTTTTTTCGGACTCGCGCCGCGCTCGATCGAAGCGCACGCGTTCACCTGCCTCGACTTCGAGGCCGCCGCGCGCACCTACGGCAAGGTCGGCGGCTTCGCCCACCTGGCGACGCTCGTGCAACGCCTGAAGGCTGGCCGCCCCGGCGCGCTGCTGCTCGACGGCGGCGACACGTGGCAGGGATCGGCGACGTCGCTGTGGACCCGCGGGCAGGACATGATCGACGCCTGCAAGCTGCTCGGCGTCGACGTCATGACGGCGCACTGGGAGATGACGTACGGTGCCGGGCGCGTGCTCGAGGTGATCGAGAAGGACCTCGCCGGCCGGACCGCGTTCGTGGCGCAGAACATCGCCACGGCCGACTTCGGCGATCCGGTGTTCCCGGCGTACGTGATGCGCGAAATGAACGGCGTGCCGGTGGCGATCGTCGGCCAGGCGTTTCCGTACACGCCGATCGCGCATCCGCGCCACTTCGTCGCCGACTGGACGTTCGGCATCCAGGACGTGCGCATGCAGGCCTGCGTCGACGAGGTGCGCGCGAAGGGCGCGCAGGCGGTAGTCGTGCTGTCGCACAACGGGATGGACGTCGACCTGAAGATGGCCCGGCGCGTGCGCGGCATCGACGCCATTCTCGGCGGACACACGCACGACGGCGTGCCGGCACCGACCATCGTCGCCAACGCGGGCGGCCCGACGCTGGTGACGAACGCGGGCAGCCACGGGAAATTCCTGGCCGTGCTCGACTTCGACGTGCGCGCGGGCAAGGTCGCGGATTTTCGCTACAAGCTGCTGCCGGTTTTCGCGCAACTGCTGCCGGCGGATCCGGCGATGACGGTGCACATCGACAGCGTGCGCAAGCCGTTCGAAAGCCGGCTCGCCGAGAAGCTCGCGGTCTCCGAGACGCTGCTCTACCGGCGCGGGAACTTCAACGGCAGCTTCGACCAGCTTATCTGCGATGCGCTGCTCGAGGTGCGTGGCGCGCAGATCGCGCTTTCGCCAGGCTTCCGCTGGGGGCCCACGCTGCTGCCCGGCCAGCCGATCCTGATGGAAGATGTCATGGATCAAACCGCGATCACGTATCCGTTCACGACGCTCACCGAGATGAGCGGGGCGACCATCAAGTCGATCCTGGAGGATGTCGCCGACAACCTGTTCAATCCCGATCCCTACCTGCAGCAGGGCGGCGACATGGTGCGCATCGGCGGGTTGACGTACGCGATCGAGCCCGCCGCGACCGTGGGCCGTCGCATCTCCGACATGCGACTCGACGGGCGACCGATCGACGCTGAGCGGACCTACAAGGTGGCCGGATGGGCACCCGTTGCCGAGGATGCGCGCGGGATGCCGATCTGGGAGGTGGTGGCGGCCTATCTGAGGGCGCACAAGACCGTGCGCCCGCGCAGGCTCAACGAGCCGGTGATTCGGGGGATGGAGGGGAACCGAGGGATGTCGGCTTGAGAAGCCGGGAACACCCGGCTCCTCGTTATGCTTCCAGCCCCGGAAGCGTGGCCGAGCGGTTTAAGGCACCGGTCTTGAAAACCGGCAAGGGGCAACCCTTCGTGAGTTCGAATCTCACCGCTTCCGCCAGAACTCAGAGCCGAACCGACAGCAAGAGGGGGCGACAATGAACTCGGTCCTTGTGACTGGCGCTGCGCGTGGCATTGGGCTTGAGTTCTGCCGACAGCTCGTCGCGCGAGGCGACTCGGTCGTCGCAACCTGTCGTCGATCTTCCGACGAGTTGCGCGCGGTGAAACTTCGGATCGTCGACGACATCGACGTGACGAGCGACGACGCCTGCGCGCGGCTCGCGCGCAATCTGCAAGGGAAGCCGATCGATTGGGTCGTCCTCAACGCGGGCGTGTTCGAGTCCACGTCCCTCGGCAGCCTCGAGTTCGAGCGCATGCGGCACGAATACGACGTCGATGCTCTCGGGCCGCTACGAATCACGCAGGCGCTGCTGGCGAACATCCCGCGCGGCGGGAAAATCGCTCTCGTGAGCAGCCGCGCGGGCTCGATCGGCGACAACTCGTCGGGCGGGATATACGGGTATCGAATGGCCAAGGCAGCGCTGAACATGGCCGGTGTCTCGCTCGCGCACGATCTCCAGGCGCGCGGCATCGCGGTTGTCCTGCTGCATCCGGGCGTGGTGGATACCGAGATGCTTCGTTCGGGCATGGATGCGCTGGGGCAAATGGTGCGGTCCGCCGACCTGATCACTCCGCGCGTCGCCGTGGAGGCCATGTTGACCCGTATCGACGAGCTGACGCTTTCGAGCAGCGGACGTTTTCTGCACCGAAATGGCCAGGTGCTTCCCTGGTAGGTGCCGCGCTCGACTGGCGGATGAAGGAGCACGAAGCATGTTGCTGAACGGCCGCCGCCGATTGATCATCGCGATACCTGCCTGGCGGGGCTCGCGTACACCCGGACTGCGGCAACGCGGACGAGCGAGGCCGCGCGCGAACTCGATCGGCTCGGTGACTTCGAGGTCGTTCCCGGGCCGCCCGGCGCCGTCATCGGTGTCCCTCACGGCACGGCTGATAGCGGCACGCTCGACGCGGGGCGCGCCATCTGCAAGCGGTTGGGCTGGGCCGGCGTCTTCGTCACCGGATTCTGGGACGCGAAGACGCGACAGCGCATCAACGTCAACCGGCCGACCGAGTGGTTGATCGGGCCTGAGTCCTAGGTGCTTCGGGAATGGCGCAGCGATCGCGCGGTCGCCGCGAACGCCCGCTACGCCCAACTACCGGGCGGCGTCGACGATCTCGAAAATCGCGGACAAGGGTTGCGCGATCGAGCATTCCGGGCGGTGTACGGCAATCGTGCGTGGCGACTCGCTAATGCCGAGTGCCTGGCCGATGCCGTTGCATCGGCGCGTTGGGCGTAGCGTGATCGTGATGCGGGGTGGTGCCGACGGTTGGCCACGAGCAGTCGGGCCAGTGTTAACGCTCAGCGAATCCACTGTCGGAATCCGCACCGGGCATTGCCGATAGTCGGAATTCTTTACAGCTGGGCAAACCTTACAGCGCCGAGAGGCTGCAACTCGTTGATTCCACTCAGAGGCGTTTCCATGAGCCCGGTTCTTGCATAACCCTCTGCATCGCCCACTTCGGCGTTTCATGCGGAGGTTTTGGTTGAACTCGATCGTCAAGGTGTTGTTTGGCGCCGGTCTTGGCGCGATCGCCGGATGGGCCGCGGCCTCTCCAGTGAGTGTCAGCGACTCGACGACGTCGATCGGTCCTCTGACTTACTTTGCCGACACGTTCACCGAGTCAGGCATGGCGGGGTCGCTCAATCTCGACACCGCTGCGCCAACGCCTGGTGTGCAGGTCAACGAAGCGCTTCTGGCGGTGGGGGACAGCGGCCTGACCGACGCCTCGCAGACGTTTACCCTGAGCTTCGATCTGACGCTGGATGGCGTCACGCACACGATGACGCAGACGATGCTGTGGACGGTCACGCCGAGCCAGGATCAGACGCTCGCGGCCGCCGCGAGCAGCGGCGTACTTTTCGTGACGGGCGCCGGCAACTGGCTGGTGACGCTCGACTCGTTTCAGATGACTGCGGACTTCTTCGGCAACTACGCTACCCCGGTCACCGCGGATTTTGCTGCGGTTCCGGAACCGGGCACGCTCGCGCTGTTGTCGATCGGGTTGCTCGGCGCGAGCCTGGTCGCAGCGCGCCGCCGCCAGCGCAGCTGATCCCCGCAGCGGGTCATCAAGAAGCGCGCCCCTCGTCGGGGCGCGCTTTTTTGTGGGTCCCTGCAAGCACCGTCGAGCGCGGCGTCCGACCCTGATCCGCTACTTCTTCGCGCTCTTCGGCTCGACTGCGATCGCGACCGCCTCGGTATAGGTGGCCTGGATCTGGTCGCCGACCTTGATCAGCTTGAACTGCTCGGGGTCGCGCACCTGCATTTCGACAGTGCGATGCGCGCCCTTCAGCGTGACGGTCTGCGTGGTGTCGTCGAGCTTGACGACGTTGCCCACGACCTTGACCTGGCGTGCAGCGCCGGCCGCGGGGGTTTCGCCAGGTTTGGCCGTGGCGGCACCGCCGCTTTCGGTCATGCCCAACGGTTGGCCGCCGCCTTTTTTCAACTCGACGACGAGCGCTTCGGCGTACTTGGCCACGACCTTGTCGCCGACCTTGAGCTTGTCGAAGTTCTGCATCTCCGGCGGGGCGACCATGCTCATCGAGTCACCCTTCGGTCCCTTGAGTTTGATGGTGCGCGTGGCCTTGTCGATGCCGGTGATGGTTGCCTCGGCTTCGATGGTCTGCGCGGCTGCGGCCACGCCCGGCCCGGTGGCGGTCGTCGCCCCGGCAGTCTGCGCCGAGGCGGTTTGTGCAATGACGAGCGCCAGCGCAAGGGTCGCGGCGGGGATCAATCCATTCATTCGTAGCTCCGGTCGTTAAGGGCGTTGGAGTTGGCTTGCGTCCGCGAGCACAGGGTGCCCGCAGGGTGCCGGAGCATACCGCCCTCCGCGCGCAACCGTTTTCGGCCGCGCGCCTGCAAGAGCAGTCCCGTGCGTTAGCGCACGGGATGTCTGAGGAAACCCGTTCGCTTCAACGGTTGGGCGGCACGCTCATCAAGTACCAGCGCGGCGCGTCTTCGTCGTCCATGTAGAAGTGCGGGTCGAGCAGGCTAGGGCCTGCGAAGCCGGCCGGCGCGATGTAAGTGCCGCCGTAGGTGGGGCTGCTCCCGCCATAGAAACGCGTCTGAAATTGCGGCGTTGTCCCGCAAGCGGAAACGAGCGGGAGCAACGACAGTGCGCAGATCGCTTTCAGCATCGTGTTTCTCCAGTACGACGGCGTGTTCCGGTCTTGACGGCTGCCAGTCCGGCGCAGCGCCCCGCTCGCAAAGAATAGCCTACGGGCCAATGGGCGGAGCAGGTCTCCGCACCAAGTCTTGCGGCAGGCTTGCGCCGATGCAAGCTGCCTGTTACGACGCATCGGGTCCGAGCGCTTGGACACGCTCGAAGGAGCCGCTCCGCGTCGACGCGAAGAGCGCATCGATCGTGCGCATGTTGACGATCGCATCGTCCAGTGCCGCCGCGTTCGGCTGCTCGTGGCGCACGGCGTGCGAGAACGCCTCGGCCTGCAACTGGTACTGGTCCGCTACGGGCAGCGTCGTGATCCGTCCGCAGCTGCCGTCGAGCGTGCTCCCGTCATCGATGCGGTAGCGACACGGCACGTCGGGCGGCGCATTGAACGGGATCTCGATCTCGATGCGGCCGCGCGTTCCGGCGAGCACCACGCGCTGGAACGACGCGGCCTGCGTCGACACCGAGAACGTCAGCTGGCGCCCGGCGCCGAAATCGACCAGCCCCCCCGTGTTGCGATCGGTGCGGAACGTCGGGTCGAGATCCATCGTGGCGGTCGCACGTTGCGGATCCGCCTCGAAGAACCAGCGCCCCGCGACGATCGCGTAACAACCGATGTCGTACAGCGCCCCGCCACCGATGTCGGCCTGGTTGCGGATGTTCGCCGGATCGTCGTTGAAGTAGCTGAATCCCACCTGGACGAAGCGCAGCGCGCCGATCGCTCCGCGCCGCACCTGTTCGCGCGCTTCGATCCACTGCGGGTGGAACCGCACCATGAAGGCCTCGCGGATGTGGACCTTGTGCGCGAAGGGCCGCAGGACCTCGAGGTCGGTGGCGTGCAGCGCCATCGGCTTTTCGCACAGCACGTGCTTGCCGGCCTTGGCGGCCGCAAGCGTCAACGGCACGTGCAGGTGGTTCGGCAGCGGGTTGTAGACGGCCTCGATGTCCGGGTCGGCCAGCATCGCCTCGTAGGAACCGTACGCCTTGGCGATGCCGAGTTCGGCGGTGGCGCGCTGCGCGCGCTGCAGGTCCCGCGATGCGAGCCCGGCCACCACGAGCGAGCGGCTCTTGCGCATGCCGGGAATGACCTTCTTTGTGCCGATGAGTGCGGACGAGAGGATGCCCCAGCGAACCGGTTCCAATTCTGTCTCCCCCGGAGAGTTTTTCGGGCGCGCAGCTTACGCCGGCGCCAGGTGCGCGCGCAGCCAGTCGAGCGTCGCATCCCACGTGCGCCGGGCTGCCTCCGGATCCTTGAAGTTGAACACGTGTCCCGCGCCGGGCACGACGATGATTTGCACGTCGCGTCCGCGCGCCGCGAGCGCGCGCTCGAGGCGCCGCGATTCCTCGACCGGTGCCGACGTGTCGTCCGCGCCATGGACGAGCAGGACCGGCGCGCGCAGCGTGTCGACGTAGGTCATGGGCGAGGCCCGGTGCAGCATCTGCTCGAACTCCTCGTCGGTCGTCGCCCCCGACTCGCGGCGGAAGTACCACTCGATCACGCGGAACGCGACCCGAAAGCCCCAGTCGTTGCGCTCGGTGTCGAACCACATGCGGAAGTCCGTCACCGGATAGTACGCGACCACCGCCCTGACATCGGGCGCGTGCGCCGCCATTAACAGGCTGTAGATGCCGCCCTGGGAGAAACCGAGCGCCGCGATGCGCGCCCGATCGACGCGCGGCTGCGCGCGCACGATCTGCAGCGCGGCGACCGGATCCGATGCCTCGCGCCAGGCGAAGGTGTTGCGCTGGAACGTTCCGTCGATGAGCCGCCAGTAATCGACCGCGACGGCGAGGTAGCCATGCGCGGTGAGATCGCGCGCGACTCCTTTCATGTCGGCCGCGGTCCGCCCGGCTTCCGGGTGCACGATCACGGTTGGAAATGGGCCGAAACCCGGCGGCTGCGCCCACTCCAGATGCACCCGCAGCGGCCCGCGCGTGACGTCTTCGGTCCACGTCGCGATGCCCGGCGGATCGCGCTCGGGGTAGATGAGATAATGATTCATGCAGCCGCTCGTGATCACGAGCGGCGCAGCGACATTGACCGCGATCCGGGCGAGGCCGCGAGCAAGCGAGCTCATGATGCCCCGCGTTGCAGAGCCAACCGGGCGTCCGCGCGGTACGAACATCAGCGCAACGTCGCCGCCTGTACAGCGTTCGACAGAGCGCTTTGGCGAGAAATCGCGCGACTCGACACTGGAAATCGAAGCGGTTCTTCTCGAGCAGCCATGGTGATCGGACGGCGCTAAAGTTGCGCTTCCAAGCCACGACGCAGTCTGCCGAGCGCCGGTCATGAACACAAGAAGCCTGCCTTTCGACCCCGCCCGCCTGCCGGCTGACCGCCTGCCGGCGCTCTTGCAGGCGATGCCGAAGGCGGAACTGCACATCCACATCGAAGGCTCCCTGGAGCCCGAACTGATCTTTGCGCTGGCACGGCGCAACGGTGTGCCGCTCGCCTATGAGAGCGTGGAGGCGCTGCGCGCTGCCTATGCATTCACCGACCTGCAGAGTTTCCTCGACATCTACTACGCCGGTGCGTCCGTGCTGATCACGGCGCAGGACTTCGAGGACATGGCCTGGGCGTACTTCCAGCGCGCCGCGGCCGACCACGTGCGGCGCGCCGAGATCTTCTTCGACCCGCAGACGCATACCGAGCGCGGCGTGCGGATCGCGACTGTGATCGCGGGACTGGCGCGGGCGCAGGCGCGTGCGCGTGCGGAGCTCGACATCCAAAGCGCCTTGATCCTCTGTTTCCTGCGCCACCTCAGCGAGGAGGCCGCCTTCGAGGCGCTCGAGGAGGCGTTGCCGTTGCGCGACGCTTTCGTCGGCGTCGGGCTCGATTCGTCCGAACGCGGCCACCCGCCGGAGAAGTTCGCGCGCGTCTTCGAGCGCTGCGGCGCTCTTGGGTTGCATCGGGTCGCGCACGCGGGCGAAGAGGGGCCGCCGGCCTACATCCGCAGTGCGCTGGACGTGCTCCACGTCGAGCGCATCGACCACGGCGTGCGTTGCCTCGAAGATCCGGCTTTGGTCGAACGGCTGGCGCGCGCGCGGGTCCCGCTCACCGTGTGCCCGTTGTCGAACGTCAAACTGTGCGTGTTCCCGACGCTCGCCGACCACAACCTGCGCCGGCTGCTCGATGCGGGGTTGCAGGCCACCGTGAACTCCGACGACCCGGCCTATTTCGGCGGCTACGTCAATCGCAACTATCTCGAGTGCTTCAAGGCGCTGCCGCTCGATGCGACGCACGCGTACCGGCTCGCGCGCGCGGGATTCGACGCGAGCTTCTGCGATGCGGGCGAACGGACCGCGCTGGTCGACGCGGTCGACCGCTTCTTCGCCGGCGCGTAGCGCGGCGGCACGGGACCGGGGCGCGAGAGTCGATCGATGCACCTTGCTGTCCGGGCGAGCCTGCTGGATTTCAGCGCCGATCCTCTGCACGCCGGGAGCGCGCTGCGTTTCGTCGATGACGGCGTGCTGCTGGTCGATGACGGCCTCATCGCAGCCCGCGGCGAATTCAGCGCGTTGCGGTCGCGCATCGACGCGCACACGCGCCTGCTCGACTACTCGGGATGCCTCGTCACGCCGGGCTTCGTCGATACGCACATCCACATGCCGCAGGTCGATGTCATCGCCTCGCCCGCCGCCGGGCTGCTCGACTGGCTCGAGCGCCACACCTTTCCCGCCGAAGCGCGGTTTGCCGACCCGGCCGTCGCAGCCGAGGCCGCGCGGTTCTTCCTCGACGAACTCGCGCGGCACGGCACGACCAGCGCGCTCGTCTTCGGCACGTCGCACGCGGCTTCGATCGAAGCGCTGTTCGAAGAGGGCCTGCGCCGCAATGTCCGCTTGATCGGCGGCAAATGCCTGATGGACCGTTTCTGTCCGGAGCCGCTGCGCGACACGGCCGAAGGCGGTGTGCAGGAGAGCGCCGACCTCGCCGCACGCTGGCACGGGCGAGGGCGGCTCGCGTACGCGATCACACCGCGGTTTGCGGCCACCTCCACGCCGCGCCAGCTCGGACTTGCAGGAGAACTCGCGCGCAGCCGGCCCGAGCTGTACATCCAGAGCCACGTCGCTGAAAACCTCGACGAGATACGCTGGGTGAAAGAACTGTTTCCCGAGGCGCGCAGCTACCTCGACGTCTACGATCGTGCCGGCCTGCTGCGCGAGCGCGCCGTGTATGCGCACTGCATCTGGCTGGACGGCGATGACCGGGCGCGCATGCGTGCCTCGGGCGCCGCGGCGGCAGTGTGCCCGACGTCCAACTTGTTCCTCGGCAGCGGCTTGTTCGACTTTCGTGCCAGCACGGACGCGGGCATGGCGATCACGCTGGCGACCGACGTCGGCGGCGGGCAGTCGTTTTCGATGCTCGCGACCATGCGCGCGGCGCACGACGTGGCGCGCCTGAAAGGCGTGCCGCTCGGCGCGGCACAACTCTGGTACTGGGCCACGCGGGGCGGCGCGCGCGCGCTCGGCTGGGAGGACCGGGCCGGCGCGCTGGAAGCGGGATTCGATGCGGACTTCGTCGTGCTCGATCCGCGTGCGACGCCACTGCTCGCGCGTCGCACCGGGCGTGCAGAATCGCCCGAGGAGTTGCTGTTCGCGCTGCTCGTGCTCGGCGACGATCGTGCCGTGCGCGAGACGTTCATTGCCGGCCGCGCCGGCAAACCGCAGGTGGAGACGACCGGATGAATCTGCGCCGCACGCTCGAGCAGGCATGGCGCATGACGCTGCGCGACTGGCGCGCCGGCGAATTGCGCCTGCTTGCCGCCGCGCTCGTGATCGCGGTCGCGGCCGTGGCAAGCGTCGGCTTCTTCGTCGACCGCATCCGGCTCGGCCTGGAGCGCGACGCGACGCAGCTTCTCGGTGCCGACGTCGTGGTGTCGAGCGATCAACCGCTGAACGCGGACCTCGCCGACCGAGCACGCCGCGACGGCTTGCAAGTGGCCTACACGGTGGTCTTTCCGAGCATGGCGGTGAGCGCCGTCGATCCGCGGCTGAACAGTCTCTCCGCGGTGAAGGCGGTTTCGTCCGGCTATCCGTTGCGCGGCGCGGTGCGCATCCAGCAGTCGTTCACCGCTCCGGACCGGCCGGCGAACGGAATTCCGGCGCCCGGCACGGTCTGGGTCGACGGCCAGGTCGCCGCGACGTTGCGGCTCGAGCCGGGCGGCCAGCTCAAGCTGGGCGAGGCGACGTTCACGGTGACCGAACTGATCTCCATCGAACCCGATCGTGGAGCGGGGTTCCTCAACTTCGCACCGCGCGTGATGCTCAACCTCGCGGACCTGCCGGCGACACAACTGATCCAGCCCGGCTCACGCCTGACGTACCGGCTGCTTGCCGCCGGCGAGCGCGACGCGGTGCGCGCGTACTCCGCCTGGTTGAGCGAGCGCATCGGGCGCGGCCAGCAACTCGAGTCGCTGGAGAGCGGCCGGCCCGAGATGCAGCGCACGCTCGAGCGCGCGCAGCGTTTCCTGTCCCTGGTGGCGCTGCTGGCGGCGATAATCGCGGCGGTCGCGGTGGCCGCGGCCGCGCGCCGGTTCTCGCTGCGGCACCTCGATTCGTGCGCGATGATGCGCTGCCTGGGCCTCGGGCAACGCGACATCTTTCGCCTGTTCGCGCTCGAATTCCTCTACGTAGGACTGGCCGCGTGCCTGCTCGGTGTCGCGGCCGGATTCGGTTTCCACTTCGTCCTGCTGCAGGTGCTGGGCCCGGTGATCAAGGCGCAGCTGCCGCTGCCTTCGCTGCTACCTGCCGCGCAGGGATTCGTCTGCGGCCTGCTGCTGCTGCTCGGATTTGCCCTCCCGCCGCTGGCGCAGCTGCGCGCGGTGCCGCCGCTGCGGGTGCTGCGCCGGGATGTCGGAATGCCGACCACGCGCGCAGTGCTCGGTTATGCATTCGGCATGCTCGGGTTCCTCGCGCTGCTGATGTGGTCGTCGAACGATCTCAAGGTGGGCGGCCTGACGGCGGGCGGCTTTGGGCTCGGCGTGGTGTGTTTCGCGCTGGTCGCTTGGGCGGTGCTCAAGTTGCTCGTGCCGCTGCGCGCGATGACCGGGCGCCTCGGCATCTCATGGCGGTTCGCGGTTGCGGCCGTGCAGCGGCGGCCGGTCGCCACCATCGTGCAGCTGGTCGCGCTCGCGGTGGGGTTGATGGCGCTGCTGCTGCTGACGGTCACGCGCACGGACCTCGTCAACGCATGGCGCCGCGCCGTGCCGCCGGACGCACCGAATCGTTTCATCGTCAACATCCAGCCCGACCAGGTCCCCGCGCTGGAGCAGCGCCTGCGCGCAGCCGGCATCGACGATGCGCCGCTGCACCCGATGATCCGTGGCCGCCTGATCACGCGCAACGGCGCCCCGATCGGCCCCCAGGACTACAGCGACGAACGCGCGCAACGGCTGGTCGAACGCGAATTCAACCTCTCCTACACCGATACGGCGCCCACGTACAACCGCATCGTCGCCGGGAGGTGGTTCGCGCCGGGCGCCGACGAACTGTCGATCGAGGAGGGCATCGCGCAGACGCTCCGCATCAACCTCGGCGACACGCTGACGTTCGACATTGCCGGCACGCCGGTGAGCGCGCGGGTTACCAGCCTGCGCAAGGTGAGTTGGGATTCGATGCGCGCGAACTTCTTCGTACTCATGCCGTCCCGGTTGCTCGAGAACCAGCCGAAGAGCTTCATGACCGCCTTTCACCTGCCGCCGGACCAGGCAAGCCTGACCGGCGACCTTCTGCAGGCGTTCCCCAATCTCACGATCGTCGACACCAGCGCCATATTCCGTCAGATCCAGGCGGTGCTGGACCAGGTGATCGCCGCCGTCGAGTTCCTGTTCGCCTTCACGCTCGCGGCGGGAATCCTGGTGCTGTACGCCGCGCTCGCCAGCTCGCACGACGAGCGGGTACGGGAGGCCGCGCTGCTGCGCGCGATCGGCGCGTCGCGCGCACAACTCGCGCGGGCGCAGACCGCCGAGATGGTCTGCCTCGGGGGCCTGGCGGGCCTGCTCGCGGCCGGCGGCGCCACCGCGATCGGATGGGCGCTGGCGCGCTTTGCGTTCGAGTTCGAGTACGCGGTGACGCCGTGGGTGTTCCTGCTCGGTACAGTCGGCGGCGCCGTGTGCGCGCTGATCGGCGGGTGGATCGGCTTGCGCAACGTCCTCAAGACGCCGCCGCTCACGACGTTGCGCGAATCATGAGCGAAATCGATCGCACCTACGTGCCTGGCGCCGCGACGACCCCATACGAGCTGCTCGGCGGCGAGGCGGCGGTGCGCGCGCTCGTCGAGCGTTTCTACGACCTGATCGAACAGGACCCGGCCTATGCGGGAATCCGCCGCCTGCACGGTGCCGATCTCGCGGGCGCTCGCAACAAGCTGTATTGGTACCTGAGCGGCTGGCTCGGCGGACCGGACCTTTATATCGAGCGGTTCGGCCATCCGAGACTGCGTGCGCGGCACCTGCCGTTTTCGATCGGCGTGCCGGAGCGCGACGCGTGGCTGGCATGCATGCACCGTGCGATGCAGGACACGGGCGTGCCGGATGGCCTGCGCGAGGCCCTCGCCGGCGCGTTCTTCAAGACGGCCGACTGGATGCGCAACCGGCCCGAGTAGGCGCTCCTTGCGCAAAACGGTCGAACCGACCGCATGGCTATGATCGGCGACGGAGAACTCTCGTGTCCGACCCACTGACAATCCTGGCTTCTGTTGCGGCGGTGCTGGCAGCTGCCGTCGTGGTACTCGGCGTCGTCGCATGGCGCGCGCGCACCGCCGCGGCGTTCGCGCGGCTGGACGATCTCCAGCGACGCACCGACCAGGCGAGCGAACGGCTGGAGCGCGAACTGCGCGCGGCCGTCGAGGGCGCGGCGAGCGGCCTGCGCATCGAAACCAGCCGGCGCCTGAACGAGATGCAGACGAGCCTCGCCAACCTGCAGACCACGCAGCTCTCGGCCTTCGGCCAGCAGACCCAGCAGCAGGCCGCCGACCTCGGCAACGCCGTGCGGACGAACCTGATGGACGTGCGCCAGACGCTCGAGGCCCGGCTGCTCACGCTGCAGCAGGGCAACGAGGCGCGGCTCGAACAGATGCGGGCGACCGTGGAGGAGAAGCTGCAGTCGGCGCTGGAGACGCGGCTGGGCGAGAGTTTCCGTCTCGTATCCGAACGGCTCGAGCAGGTCCATCGCGGCCTCGGCGAGATGCAGGCGCTCGCGCAAGGCGTGGGCGACCTCAAGCGCGTGCTCTCCAATGTCAAGACGCGCGGCATGTTCGGCGAGGTCCAGCTCGCCGCACTGCTGGAACAGGTGCTCGCCCCCGACCAGTACGAGCGCAACGTGCGCACGCGGCCCGGTTCGCGGGATCCGGTGGAATTCGCGGTCAAGCTGCCGGGCAGGGACGACGGCCGTCCGGTCTGGCTGCCGATCGACGCGAAGTTCCCCACGCACGACTACGAGCGCTTGCTCGCGGCGCACGACGTCGCGGACAAGGAAGCGGTGGAGACGGCGGCGCGTGCTCTCGAGCAGCGTATACGGCTGGAGGCGAAGACGATCAGGGAAAAATATGTCGAGCCGCCGCATACCACCGACTTCGCGATCCTGTTCCTGCCGACCGAGGGCCTGTTCGCGGAAGCGCTGCGCCGCCCGGGCCTGAGCGAATCGCTCAATCGAGAATTGCGCATCGTGATCGCCGGTCCCACGACGCTGTTCGCCATGCTCAACTCGCTGCAGATGGGCTTTCGCACCCTGGCGCTCGAACGCCGCTCGGCCGAGGTCTGGCAGGTGCTCGGCTCGGTCAAATCGGAATTCGCGAAGTTCGGCGATGTCCTGGCCCGCCTCAAGGGCCAGCTGGCCACGGCGTCAAAGACGATCGACGATGCGCAAGCGCGCACGCGCCAGATGCAGCGCAAGTTGCAGGACGTCGAGTCGCTTCCCGCCGGCGCGCAGGCGCCGCTGTTCGAAAATACCGATGCCGGGTCGCGCGTTTTGCCTGCATCGCTCCCGCGTACCACCGAACCGCAGCGCTGACTCGCGCTCTGCGCTGACGCGACCGCGCAGCCCATGGTTGCGGGGTGCCAACAACGTCGTGAATATTCTGCAACCGCGTTGTCAACGCGTTCCGCTGCGGTTCTAATCCCCGCCACTCGAGAGAGTGGAGCGCTGATGCAGGCAAACGCGGTTGTCGACAGCGACGAGCGGGAAGAACTGGCGCGCTACCGGGACGCCATCGGCCTGGTCGGTGACGGCTTCTTCGTTCTCAGCCCCGAATGGCGATTGATCGAGGTCAACGCTGCGTTGTGCGCGATGTTCGGACGCACCGCCGCCGAGTTCGTCGGCCATAGCCCGCTGGAGTTCGTGGCCGAATCGGACCGGTCCCTGTTGCGCGAGACGCTCGAGCGCATTCCGACGAGCGCGCAACGGCGCACGCGCTACGAAGCGCTGCGTGCCGACGGCAGCGCGTTTCCGATCCTCGTGCGCGCGGCCACCCATCGCGACCGTGCGGGCGCCGTGCGAGGTTCGGTCGGCTTCGTGACGGACCTCTCGGAGTTCGAGCAGGCAGAGCGCGCGACCGCGCGGTCGCAGCGTGAACTGACCGCGATCCTCGACAACATGCAGGACACGTACTACCGCGTGGATGCGGGCGGTTCGCTCGTGCGCGCGTCGAAATCGCTGCAGCGGCTGCTCGGATACACCGAGAGCGAGGCGGTGGGTCGCGATATCGCGACCTTCTATGTCCAGCCCGGGGATCGCGCCCAGTTCCTCGCGGCGCTGCAGGCCGGTGGCGGTTCGGTGTCGAACTTCGAGACGTGGCTGCGCCATCACGACGGCAGCAAGGTGCGCGTTTCGACCAACGCGCATCTCCTCTTCGATGCGGCGGGCAGCGTGATCGGCGTCGAAGGCACGGCACGCGACATCACAGACCTGCATCGAGCGCGCGAGGACCTGCGCCTGGCTGCGCAGGTGTTCCGCGCCGCCACCGAGGCGATCCTGATCACGGACCCGGAGTTCTCGATCGTCTCGATCAATCCGGCGTTCGCCGACCTGCTCGGCGTGGCGAGCCGCGAGGCGATCGGGCGCCCCCTGCTGGCGTTCGCCCTGATCGATGGCGGCAGTGCCGGTGAGCGTGAACTGCGCAACGCCATGCTGGTGCGCGGCCAGTGGAGCGGCGAGGTGTGGAGCCGCCGCCGCGACGGGATCGGCTTTCCCTGCTGGCTCAGCCTGTCGGCGGTGCGCGACGAAAACGGCAACGCCACGCACTGCGTGGCGATCCTGTCGGACATCACCGAACGCAAGGCGACGCAGGCGCGCTTCGAGTTTCTCGCCCACCACGATCCGCTCACGCTGCTGCCGAACCGGTTGCTGCTGCGCGACCGGGTCGAGCAGTCGATCTCGCGCGCTGCGCGCAGCCGGACCGCGCTCGCGCTGCTGTTCCTGGACCTCGACGGTTTCAAGCGCGTGAACGACGACTTCGGGCACCAGACCGGCGATGCCGTGCTGCGCGAAGTCGGGCGCCGGCTGCTCGGTTGCGTGCGCAACACCGATACGGTCTGCCGTCACGGCGGCGACGAGTTCGTGATCGCGCTCACGGATCTCAGCGATCCCGCGTACCTGCCGGAGATCGCCAACAAGCTGCGGCACGAGCTGCAGTTGCCGATGCGGATACAGGGCGGCGAAGTGCGCATGCGGTGCTCGATCGGCGTGGCGTTGTACCCGCGCGATGGCCGCGATCACGACGCGCTGCTCGCGCACGCCGACGGGGCGATGTACGCTGCCAAGCGGCGCGCGGATTCGCAGCCGGCGCACGGGTGGCAAGAGGACAGAAACGACTAGGCGCGGATTGACGGACTTCTTGATGCAACCCGTGCAGTCCGGGTCGGGGCCCTTTTTCAGACCTGCGCCAGTCTTTCGAGCGCCGTGCGTAGTGTTTCGTCCTTCTTCGCGAAGCAGAAGCGCACCACCTGCGCCTCGAACGGCTGCTGGTAAAAACCGGCGACCGGGATCGCGGCGACACCGTGGCGCGTCACCAGCGTACGCACGAAGTCGGCTTCGCTGGCGTCGCTGATCGCGGCGTAACGCGCGAGCGCGAAGTACGTTCCCTCGCAAGGAAGGACCTCGAATCGCGATGCGCGCAGGCCGGCGCAGAAGAGATCGCGCTTGGCCTGGTAGAACGCGGGCAGCCCGAGGTAGGGCGCGGGGTCGTGCAGGTACGAGGCGAGCGCGTGCTGGGCTGGCGTGTTGACGGCGAACACCATGAACTGGTGCACCTTGCGTATTTCGGCGCTGAGGTGCGCGGGCGCGCACGCGTAGCCGATCTTCCAGCCGGTCGCGTGAAACGTCTTGCCGAAGCTCGAGATCACGACAGCGTTAAGTGCCAACGCCGGCGACGCCGCGATCGAACGATGCGGCACGCCGTCGAACACGATGTGCTCGTACACCTCGTCGGACAGCACCAGGATGCCGGTTGCCGCGACCAGTTCCTCGAGCGCGCGCACATCCTCGACTTGCAACGTGCGGCCGGTCGGGTTGTGTGGGAAGTTGAGCAGCAGCAAACGCGTGCGCGCCGTGATGGCGCCGCGGATCCGTTCCCAATCGGGTGCGTATCCGCGTGTGTGATCGAGCGGCACCGGCACCGGCGTACCGCCCGCGAGCACGATCGACGGTACGTAGCTGTCGTACACCGGCTCGAGCACGATCACTTCGTCCCCGGGCGAGACCAGAGCGAGGATGGTCGTCATGATCGCCTGCGTCGCGCCGGCGGTCACCGTGATCTCCGTGTCCGGGTCGTAGCGGTGGCCGTAGGCAGACGCGACCTTGGCGGCGATCGCGCTGCGCAAGGCTGCGACGCCTGCCATCGGTGCGTACTGGTTGTGCCCGTCAGCGAGGGCTGCCGCATAACAATGCTTCAGTTGCGGATCGCAGTCGAAATCGGGGAAGCCCTGGCCGAGGTTCACCGCTCCGTGTTCGTTCGCAAGGGCGGAAATCACGGTAAAGATAGTGGTGCCTACGCCGGGCAGTTTCGACCTGCCCACGCGAGCGGCAGCGGCGGCGCGCGGTTTTTCCTGGTCCATGCGGATTCGATGCGTTGGTGGCGATGCCCTGGGCCCGCTCGCTGTGGATTCTACGTTTTGCGGCGCACGCGAAAGCGGCTCACCGGCCAGCAATTCGTGTGACCGTGCCGAAATGTGCGTGGCAGACTGCGCGCCGGGCGAGCCTTACTCGCCGGCTCTTCCCGCGATGATCGTTGCCACCGGATCGAAGGTATTGCTGCGACACGCCGAGCTCGCGGATCGGGAACGTGCCTATGCGTGGTACGCGCACTCCGATCTGACGCCCTCGTTTCTCGGTCCGCCGCTCTATCCCGACCATCCCGTGCCGGGCTACGAGGCGTTCTGCGAGGACTACCTGCCGTTCTTCTTCGACGGCACGCGCCCGTTCGACGGCCGCGCGCTCATGATCCAGTCCAGCGGCGCCGACGTCGGGTTCCTCAGTCACGGCCCGATCTCGCTCCTGCACGACGTGGCCGAGATCGAGCTGTGGTTCGGTGGCCGCGCCTTGTGCGGCAACGGGCGCGGCGCGGAAGCCCTCACGCTGGCGTGTGCGTGGATGCAGGCGACGTTCGGCATCGATCGCTTCCTCTTGCGTCCTTCGCGCCGCAACGTGCACGCACTGCGCGCCATCCGCCGCGCCGGATTCCGCGAGACGGATCTCGCCGCGGCGGAGGTGGTCCGCCAGTTGCAGCTGCCGCCCGGCGAGTATGCCGACGAAGCGCTCCTGTTTCGCACGCTGCCGCCGCCGCCGGCGCGGTTGCCCGTGCAGCGCGACCGGATCTACGTTTTCGTCGACAGCGAGTTCACAAGCCTCACCGAACCGCGCCTCATCAGCCTGGCTGCGGTGGCGACCGACGGCGCTAACTTCTATTGCGAACTCTCGGATTGGCCGCGCGCGTCGTGCAGCGAGTTCGTGCGCACGACCGTGTTGCCGCTTCTCGATGGCGATACGGTGCCCCATCCGGCGGCCGCCGAGTCATTCACGCGTTGGCTCGCCGAGCGCGCGGCAGCGGCGCCGGTGACCCTGGTTTCCGACTCGGGCTTCGATCGCTGGGCACTCTCAGACCTGCTCGGCCGTGAGGACCTTCCGCCCGGCTGCGTGTGGGCTCGGGTGCCGATCCACTACGAGCAACTGGATGCCGCCGTCGAGGGACTCGGCTTGCGCCGGCACCATGCGCTCGACGATGCCCGCGCGCTACGCCACATCATCCTCGAAGAGCAGCGCTGAGCCCGCCGCACGCGGCGGGAGGATCTTCAGGCGAGCCGCGCGCGCGCGAGCAGCGGTGGCAAGCAGCGCCTTGTCCTTGGTAAAGAGAACCGCGGCGTGCGCCGCATATGCAAGGTCGAGGAATTTCTGATCGGCCGGGTCGGCGCAGCGAACCGGCGCTGCGGTCGCGACACTTGTCAGCTCCGCAAGCGCCTGCCAGTGTTGCAGCAGCCTGCGCCGCGGCTCCGCGTCGAGGCCGAATCGAGGTCGCGCGAGTACAGCGTCCAGTTCCGCATCGGTCTCCGCCGAGCGCACTGCCCGCAGGTCCCGCCGCTCGAGCGCGGCCCTTAGCGGCCGCGCGGCGGGATCGTCGAAGACCCAGCAATCGAGAACGACGTTCGTATCGACGACGACGCGCGGCACGCGCGTGGCTGTCACGGAAACACGGGGATCGCGGGATCCTCGCCGCGGTCGGCAACGGTCGGGTCTTCGCGCTGCACCAGCTTGTGAATCTCGTCGACCCGATCCGCCGGCACGTCGACCATCAGCAGGATCTTGCCGGAGTCGAGATCGCGCTTGAACGGCGCCAGCTGTTTGCTCGGCACGGAAAGACCGATCAGAGTCGATGCCCAGCTGCCGAACATGCCGCCGAAGATCGTGCAGCCGATCAGCGTGCCGACGCCGAGGTCGAGCCCTTCGGGTGGCGAGATCATCAGATAGGCGCCCAGCAGGACACCGCCCGCCAGCCCGAGGGCAGCGCCGAGCTGCAGGCTGTGTTTCAGGTCGGAGGTCTGTGCCACGGTCGCGGCATGCAGCTCGCCGAGCGACATGCCGTCGCGGCCGATGAAGTGCATGCACTTGTCTTCGATCCGCGCGAGCAACAGGTCATTCGCGGTGCGGATCGCGCACGCCAGGTCGGGAAGGACGAAATACAAGCGTCGGCGCATAGCTTCCTCCAGTAGCCGCCGCGAATCCTCTTGCGGCGCGACCCCGGCGCTGCGGCAATCGCTGTGCTTTCCTGCACGCCTGCTGTTTGCGCCGGGGCCTGCGCCCGCGGGCGAGGCTCCGTCAGCGTTCATGCAATTCCGTCGGTGTTGGTATAGGAGCCTTGTCAACCTAAGTCAAGGCTCAATTCAGATCGAGCGCGTGCGAGCGCAACTCGGCAAGCGAAACCACCTCGAGGGCGCGCTCGTGCGACGCGGCAAGCACGACCGGCGGCGCGACGCCGGCACGCAACGCTTCGCGCCAGCGGGTGACGCACAGGCACCAACGATCGCCGGGCACCAGGCCGGGGAAGTCGAACTCGGGGTGCGGCGTCGAAAGATCGTTGCCGCGCGCACGCGAGAAGGCCAAAAACGGTTCGGTCATCTGTGCGCAGACCGTGTGCGATCCGACGTCCTGCGGCCCGGTGTGGCAATAGCCGTCGCGGTAGAACCCGGTGCGCGGGCGCTCGCAGCAGCAGGCGAGCGGCTCGCCCAGCACGTTGCGGGCCGAGGACGGCCGATCGTCGTCGCGCATCGTCAGTTCGACGTCTCGACCACGGACTCGATCCAGGCCGACGCCTCGTCGAGAAACGCGGTGAGCGCGCGATTGATGGCCGCGGCCCCGGCGGCGGCATCGGGGGCGGCTGCGGGCGCACTCTCCACGAACGTATGCCGTCCGAGCAGCCGGCGCTGCCTGCGGTCGACGACTTCGACCACGACGGAGATCCGGCCGACACCTCCACCGCCCGCGCTCAGGTCATGCACGACGTCGTCGACGACGACATTGACGAGTACGTCGCCCGACACGCCGCTGCCGAGCCGCGTGACGCTCGTGAACGCCTGCCGTGCCTCCATGCGCTGCACGAGCAACTGCGCCACGCGCAACGTGGGCCGGTCGGTCCACTCGTTGTATTGATAGAAGGCACGCTCGCCGCTGGCGCGCGAAAACGACATGCCGTAGGCGTTGCCGACCGCGTTGCTCGAGATCGGGGAGACGACGACCGCGTGCGGGATCGGTTGCGCACGCGGAGCAGGCGTGGGTGCACCATCCTCGAAGCGGTAGTAGCTCTGCGCGCTGCGTTCCGGGAGTATCTGCCCGCAGCCCGCAAGCAGCACGAGGGTGGCACACACGACGCGCCACACGACTAGTGCTCCCCAGGCCCCAGCTGCTCCTTCGACGGCCCGAGCAGCGCGGATGCGGGGTCGCGGAAGCGGTCGAGCGCTCGGTTGAACGCCTCGACGCTCGAGCGCAATTCCATGGCAATGACGGTCAGGTCGTCATCGGTGGCGTCGCTGGCGCGATCGATCGACGCTGCGATGCCCTTGCTTTCGCGCTCGAGCGACTGCGCGGCGGAGGTCATGGCCTGGAGCGCGGCTTGCGCGTCGGCGAGCGCCGGTTCGATGTTCCTGCCGGCCAGTTCCGCCGCGGAGGCGATGCGATCGCTGGCGCGGCCGACGGAGGTGACCGCGCGGTCGAACGCGGCCATCGTGTGGTCGAGCGTGACGAGCCGCTTGTTCAGGCCAGCCGTCAGGTCGCGCAGGTTGCGCAGCGCTTCGCCCATCGCCTCCCGGTTTTCGGCGCGGAACGCGCGGTTGAGGTTGTTGATCGCCTCGGCCGCCAGATCGCCGACCTGGCTGAAGCGACCAGTCAGGTTGTCGGCGTCCGACTCGCCTTCGGCGATCACCGGATAGGTGGCACCTGGGGGAACCTCGACCAGCGGGAAGCCGGCATTGGCAGGGGTGACCAGGTTGATGCTGGCGATGCCCGTGATCAGGTTGCGCGTGACAATGGCAACCGTGTCCTGCGAGACGGGCACGCGCCGATCTACCCGCACCGTGACGCGCACCCGGTTGACCGATTCGGTCAGCGCGATGTCCTCGACGCGGCCGACCTTGATGCCGCGCACGGCCACGTCGCCGCCCAGCTGCAGGCCGTCGAGCGACTGGTGCTCGAAGAAGATGGTGTAGTAGGAGAAGTCGCGCCGCGAGCCGAAATCCTGCAGCCAGAACAGGCCGGCCGCGACGGCGGCGAGCAGCACCAGGATCGCCGCGCCGACGAACGTGTACCGCGCTTCAGCCTCCATCGTCGCCTCCCTCGAGCATTGTACGAACCGCGAAATACGCGCGCACCCATGGATCGTCGACGTGCATCACCTCGCGCACGGGACCATCGGCGCGCACGCGGCCTTGGGCGAGAACGATGACGCGATCGACCGCTCCGAGCAGCGTATCAAGGTCATGCGTCACGACAAACACGGTGATACCAAGGTCATCGACCAGTCCGCGCACCATCGAGTCGAACGCGCGCGCGGTGATCGGGTCCAGCCCGGAGGTCGGTTCGTCGAGGAACAGGACCTGCGGCTCGAGCGCGAGCGCGCGTGCCAGGGCCGCCCGCTTGCGCATGCCGCCGGACAGTTCGCTCGGCAGCTTGTTGGCCGCCGACAGCGGCAGGCCCGCCTGAGCAAGGCGCAGGCGCACCTGCGCGCGCACCAGGCGGGGCGGCAGCTGCTCGTGCTCGCGCATCGGCGCCGCGACGTTCTGCGCGACCGTGAGCGAAGACCACAGCGCGCCGTCCTGGAACAGCACGCCTATACGCCGTCGCACCGCGTCGACTTCGTCCTCCGCATCGGCCCACATGTCCGTGCCGAGCACGCGCACCGTTCCCTGGTCCGGCCGCCGCAAGCCGATCATTTCCCGCAGCAGGACCGACTTGCCGCTGCCGCTTCCGCCGATCAGCGCGACCAGGGTCCCCGCGGAAATGCTGAAGCTGACGCCGGCATGCACCCGCTGCTCGCCGAAGCGGGTGGATACGTTGTCGACCTCGATGACGCCCAACTAGATCCCCAGGCGCTGAAAGATCACCGCGAATGCGGCATCGAGCAGGATCACGGCGACGATGCTCTGCACGACCGTCGAGGTGGTGGCGAGGCCGACCGCGCGCGTATCGCGGCCCACCGTCATGCCCATGCGCGCGCCGATCAGGGCGATGAAGAACGCGAACACCGGCGCCTTGGCGAGCCCGACCACGACGTGCTTCACCGCCAGCGCTTCACGCAGGCGCGACAGGAAGGTGGCTGGCGTGATGTCGAGCATCGGCTCGGCGATCCAGAGCGCGCCGAGGATCGACATCGCGTCGCCGATGAACACGAGCAGCGGCAGCGCGACCATGAGCGCGAGCACGCGCGGAACGACCAGCACGTGCTGCGGCGACAGGCCGAGCGTGCTGATCGCGTCGATCTCCTCGCCGAGCCGCATCGCGCCGAGTTGCGCGGTGAAGGCCGCGCCCGACCGGCCGGCGACGATCACGGCCACGATGATCGGCGCGAATTCGCGCGTGGTCCCGATGCCCACGCCGTCGACCACGAACAGGTTCGCGCCGTACTTCTCCGCCTGCAGGCCCAGCAGGTACGCGATGACGATGCCGATCAGGAACGTCACCAGCGCCACCACGGGAATGGCGTTCAATCCGCATTGCTCGAACTGGACTGTGAGCTCCTTGAGCCTGAGCCGCATCGGGTTGCGCACCAGTTGGGCCAGGGCCTGCGTCGTCTCGCCGAGAAAGGTGACGTGCCCGGCGCACATGCGGCCGATCTCCACCGCGGACAGGCCGAACTGCCCCAGACCGCCGAGGCGCTTGCGGCGCGGCAGCGCCTCGCCTGCATCGCCGAGCCGGAACACCCGCTCGACCACACGTTGCGTCACGGGTTCGAAGTCGTGCAACTCGACCTTGGCGGGGGTCAGGCCGGCAGCGCGCAACGCCTCCGCCAGTGCCCACGCCGCCGAGGTATCGATGCTTTCCAGGTCGGCGCCGGCGAGGATCACGCGCGGGGGAATCGCCTGGGCCCGCAGGGCCCGCTCGATCGCCGCGAGGTCGGGCAGGTGCCAGGCGCCGCGCAGGGTCAGCCGGGCGCGACCGGACGGGTCCGTTTCGAGCGCACACCAGCGCGCATGCGCCGGCTGGGGATTGGCGGGCATCAGGCCGGGACTATGCCTGAGCAAGACCAGGCCGTGCCATGCCCGGCCCGGGCGATGCGTGTGTCAGCCTCCGCGCGTCTGCGGCCTGACCTCGATGCGACGGTTGTGGAAGCGGCCTTCTTCGGTGGCGTTGGTGGCGACCGGACGCGCGTCGCCGTAGCCCGTTGCCGACAGCCGTTCGCGCGGAACGCCGCTTGCCACCAGGAAATCGGCGACCGCCTGCGCGCGCTGGCGGGAGAGCAGCATGTTTGCTTCGGCCGTGCCGGTGCTGTCGGTGTGGCCGGCGATCTCGAGACGTACGGTCGGTGCCAGCCCCTTGATGACCAGCGCGGCCTTGACCAGGACCGGCTTGGCGTCCGGCGGAATCTCGGCGCTGCCCGATGCGAAATTGACGGTCGGCAGGTTGAGCGCGACGAGGACGGCATCCATCGGCGTGCCGGCCCTGATCGCATCGAGCGCCGCGATCGCGCGCGCGTTGGCCGCCTGCGTAGCCCCTGCCGTGTCGAACGGGGCTGGCGGAGGCGGGGGGGCGGACGAAGGCACACACGCACGGATCAGCAGCACCGTAATGAAGCCGAGCACCAGGATGGGCCACGCCTTGTCCCGGAAACCAACCGGCTCGGGGCGATCGAGGATCGGCGGAGCTTCCGCGGAGCCTGCGGTGTCGTCGTGCATGCTTTCCCCTGTGGTGCCTGCCTTGTTGTTGTGAGCCGGCGGGGACCTGCGCGTGCGGGGCCCCGCGGCCTGCGGCGTCATGCGGCCAGCAGCTGGCGCAACACGTACGGCAGGATGCCGCCGTGCTGGTAATAGTCGACTTCGATCGGCGTGTCGATGCGCAGGGTGACGGGGACCTCGCGCGTCGTGCCGTCCGCGCGGCGAATGACCAGCGTGCAGTCCTGCTGCGGCTTGATGGCCGACTCGATGCCGCGGATGTCGAACGTCTCGTCGCCCGTGATGCCGAGCGACTGGGCGCTGTCGCTGCCCTTGAACTGCAGCGGCAGCACGCCCATGCCGACCAGGTTGCTGCGGTGGATGCGCTCGAAACTGCGCGCCACGACCGCCTTCACGCCGAGCAGCTGGGTCCCCTTCGCCGCCCAGTCGCGCGACGAACCGGTGCCGTACTCCTCGCCGCCGAAGACGACCGTCGGAACTCGGTCGCGGATATAGCGCATCGCCGCGTCGTAGATCGACATCTGCTCGCCGGAGGGCTGGTGCAGCGTGAGGCCGCCCTCGACGCGGCTGCCGTCGGCCTTGGGCGGAATCATCAGGTTCTTGATGCGCACGTTGGCGAACGTGCCGCGCATCATCACCTCGTGATTGCCGCGGCGCGCGCCGTAGCTGTTGAAATCGGCCTTGATCACGCCGTTTTCGATCAACCAGCGGCCTGCCGGCGAGGTGTCCTTGATCGAGCCGGCCGGCGAGATGTGATCGGTGGTGATCGAATCGCCGAATACGCCCAGCGCCCGCGCATCGCGTACCTGCGGCATCGTTCCCGGTTGCATGGAAAAGCCGGCGAAGAAGGGCGGCTCGGCGATATAGGTCGACCGCGGCCAGTTGTACGTCTGGCCCGTGGCGGACCCGATCCTTTCCCACAGTTCGCCCGGCTGCGTCTTGACCTTGCCGTAATTCGCCTGGAACGCCTTCGGATCCATGGCGAGCTTCATCAGCGCGTACACCTCTTCCGACGAAGGCCACACGTCGCCGATCCAGACATCCTTGCCGTCCTTGCCTTTGGCGAGCGGCTCCGTCATCAGGTCCTTGAGCACGGTGCCCGTGATCGCGTAAGCGACGACCAGCGGCGGCGAAGCGAGGAAGTTCGCCTTCAGGTTGGGATGGATGCGCGCTTCGAAGTTCCGGTTGCCCGAGAGCACTGCTGCGCAGACTAGATCGTTGCGGCCGATGCTGTCGTTGATCTCGGCGGTCAGGTCGCCGGAGTTGCCGATGCAGGTCGTGCAGCCGTACGCTGCCACCGAAAAGCCGAGTTTTTCGAGATACGGCAGGAGCCCGGCGCGCGTCA